>SAMEA3663230__coassemble_554_pt1 | contig 184941 bp, 180 predicted proteins | sample SAMEA3663230__metabat2_low_PE_017 | metagenome-assembled genome bin SAMEA3663230 (sample SAMEA3663230) | pig gut metagenome | biome: pig gut; feature: pig-associated habitat; material: faeces | place: China | collected 2013
AAAGATGTTCTTTATTCTTTTCCTGATGTGTAACACATCATTGACAAACCTACAATTCAAAAATTGAAAAAACTTTAAAAAACCACTTGCTTTTTTGGAAAGCCTGTGGTAAACTAAATCGGTCTGAAATCAAGGTGAGTCCTCTGCCGCGCAATGCTGGCATGAACGCCTAATATTTAAGGAGGACATTGTAATGGATTTGGTAAAAGCTCTGAACAGCCAGTACATGAAGGAAGAGCTGCCCGAGATTCGGGTTGGCGACACCGTTCGTGTGCACGTTCGCATCAAGGAAGGCGCCCGTGAGCGTATCCAGGTGTTTGAAGGCGTTATCATCGCCCGCAAGCATGGCGGCATCGGCGAGACCATCACTGTTCGCCGCGTCTCCTACGGCGTTGGCTGCGAGAAGGTCTTCCCCCTGCATTCTCCCAATGTGGCCATGATCGAGACCGTCCGCAAGGGCCAGGTTCGTCGTGCCAAGCTGTACTACCTGCGTGACCGCGTGGGCAAGGCCGCTAAGATCAAGGAGAAGGTCTGAGAGACGATTCATAAAAAGAGAGGGCTTTGCCCTCTTTTTTTATGCCAAAAATTGCGTTTCGGCGGAAATTCAAAGTTTGTCTATGGAAAAATATTGAAAACCATGATATAATATTCTTCAATGTGTGAAACGGAGGGTGACGCGATGGCCTCGTTTGAGAAAAAAGAAAATGCGGAGGATAAAACCGGTTTTTCCGGGAGCCTTGTGATGTATTTGCACGACCTATGCTGGATGCTGGCTGTGGTAATGATTCTCTTTTTGGTGTTTTTTCGAATTATTGTGGTTTCCGGTCCGTCCATGAAAATGACGCTTCTGGACGGGGACTATCTGCTGCTTATCAACAACCTGTTTTATCGGGAACCGGAGAAGGGCGACGTGGTGGTTGTCAGCAAACAGGAATATGACAACGGAAAGCCCATTGTCAAGCGGGTGATTGCCACAGAGGGCCAGATCGTAGACATGGATTTTGCAAATGGAATCGTCTATGTAGATGGTTTGCCTTTGGAAGAGGATTATATCAATACCCCCACGAACCTTGATGAAGGTTCCGTATTTCCGCAAATTGTTGAAGAAAATCATGTGTTTGTCATGGGGGATAACCGGAACAATTCCAAAGACAGCCGCAGCTTGGAAATCGGCCAGATTGACAAAAGAGAAATATTGGGAAAGGTGGCGCTGCTGATGGTTCCCGGAACGGACCATGGGACGGAAGCCAGAGATATACACAGAATCGGAACGGTGAAATAAATGGAAAACAGTATGAATATTCAGTGGTATCCCGGCCATATGACCAAAACCCGCCGTCAGATCGAGGCGGATCTCAAGCAGGTGGACGCGGTTTGCGAAATAGTGGATGCCCGAATCCCGGTTTCCAGCCGAAACCCGGACATTGACACAATCTGCGGCAATAAGCCCAGAATGATCGTGCTGAACCGGATGGATCTTGCGGATCCTGCCGCAACCCAGAGGTGGCAGACTTATTTTCGGAAAAAAGGTATGGCGGTACTGGCAACCGACTGTAAGACCAAGCGGGGAATCAATGGGTTTACCCCTGCCGCCCGGATGGCCTGCGCGGAAAAGCTGGCCAGAGACGCGGCAAAGGGCATGAACCGCCCGCTGCGGGTGATGGTGGTTGGCATTCCCAATGTGGGCAAATCCACGCTTATCAACCAAATTTCCGGAAGAAAAGGCGCCAAGGCTGAGAATCGTCCCGGTGTGACCAGAGGAAAGCAGTGGGTGACTGTGGATGCCGGCTTGCAGCTGCTGGATACCCCGGGTATCCTCTGGCCGAAATTTGAGGATCCGGAGGTAGGCATGATGCTGGCGTTTACCGGTGCGGTGAAGGAGGGCGTCATTGATATGGAGGAGCTGGCCTGCCGTCTTATGGAGTTGCTGCTCCGATACTACCCTTCCACATTGGAGGAACGCTATAGGGTGTCGGCGCCTGCGGGAACGCCGGGCTATGAATTGCTGGAAATGGCCGGAAAGAATCGGGGCTTTTTGCTGGCAAAAGGAGAAATCCATACGGAGCGTATGGCAAAAGTGCTGCTGGATGAATTCCGCAGCGGAAAACTGGGAAAATTTACCCTGGAACAGCCCAAGGAGGAGACAATATGAGTACAGGAAATCTTTGGGAGATTGAGGACCGCTGCAAGGAAGAGGGCTTTCTCTGCGTTTGCGGCGTGGATGAAGCCGGAAGGGGACCTCTGGCCGGGCCTGTGTGCGCCGCAGCGGTAATTCTGCCGGAGCATTTGGAAATTCCCGGGCTAAACGACAGCAAAAAGCTGACGGATAAGCGCCGCCGAGAGCTGTTTCCGGTCATTCAGGAGCAGGCGATTGCCTATGGAATCGGTTTTGCCTCTCAGGAAGAAATTGACAGCATCAATATTTTGCAGGCCACCTTTCTGGCAATGCGCAGAGCGCTGGAACATCTGAAGGTAAAACCTGACCTGGCGTTGATTGACGGGAATCGTCAAACCGATTTTGGCGTTCCCTGCAAGACCGTGGTAAAGGGTGACAGCCTGAGTGCCAATATTGCTGCAGCTTCCGTCCTGGCCAAGGTAAGCCGGGATGATTGGATGCTTCGTGCGGCAGAGGAATACCCGGGCTATGGCTTTGAAATTCACAAGGGCTACGGCACCAAGGCCCATTACGCGGCGCTGGAGCAGCTGGGCCCCTGCGCCATCCATAGAAATACGTTTCTGAGAAAATTCTATGAGCACAAGTAACCTTCTGGGTCCTTGGGGGGAGGCGCTGGCGGCAGAGTATCTGCGAAAGAAGCGCTATACCATTCTGGCTTACCAATTCCGATGCCGGTTTGGAGAAATCGATCTGATCGCGAAAAACAGACAGTATTTGGTATTTGTAGAAGTGAAGCTGCGCAAAAACAGCAGCTTTGCCCAGGCGAGAGAGTTTGTGGATCTGAAGAAACAGGCAAGGATACGGAAAACAGCCATGCTTTATTTGAGCACTCATCCCACAGATCTGCAGCCGCGTTTTGATGTGATAGAAATTTATGCTCCCCAGGGGATGGAAACCCGGAAACCGGAGCTGAATCATTTGGAGGATGCGTTTACATGAGATTCCCGGTATTTGACCTGCATTGCGATACGGCCCTGGCGCTTTTGGGCGAGGATGTGAACCAGGCGGGCAGTTTGGCTTCCAACAAAGGCCATATTGATCTGAACCGGGCCGAGAAGCTGGCCGGTTACTGCCAGTGCTTTGCCTGCTTTACCACGCCCTTTATGGAACAGTGGCATCACATAACGCCCACTCTGGTTTTTGAGCGGGAGATCGCCACCATTCAACGTGAGATTGACAAAAACAAAAATCGGATTTCCATTGCCTATAGCCCGGAGGATGTGATTGCCAACCTGGAAAAGGGGAAGATGTCCGCTATTTTGACCATTGAAGGCCCCGCTGGCTTTGGGTTTGACCCGGAACTGCTGGAAAGCATGTCCCTGGCGGGTTTCCGCATCTCTACACTGGGCTGGAACGAAAGCAATCCGTTGACCGGCTCCAATCAGACGGGAGGCGGATTGACCGATCTTGGCAAGGCCTATGTACGTCAGGCTCAGAGTCTGGGAATTCTGGTGGATGTGAGCCATATCAGCGACGAGGGCTTCTGGGATATTATGAAAATCACGCAGGCTCCGGTTATCGCGTCTCACTCCAACAGCCGTGCTCTGTGCAATCACAGCAGAAATCTGACGGACGATATGTTCTGCGCGATTCGGGACAGCGGCGGTGTTGTGGGAATCAATCAGTTTGCGGATTTTCTCGGGCAAAAACCCACACTGGATACGGTTTGCGACCATATCTTCCACTTCCTGGAGCTGGATCCGGAGGGAAGACACGTTGCGCTGGGCGGAGATCTGGATGGCTGTGAAGTATTGGCCGAGGGATTTGAGGGCGTTCAGAGCTATGATGCGTTGGCGGACCGGCTGATTGCCCGGGGCCTGGATGCGGCAACGGTACAAAACATCTACTGGAACAATGCTCTGGGGGTGATGGCAACTGCGTTACGCAACAACAAGACAATCTGAGCCTTTGTATGACGGTTCCCGTGCGTTTTGTGAGGATCGGAGCGTGGATGGGGGACTGTATGTACCGGAAAGGATTCCGGCATTCGGCCCAGCGGAGCTGGAACGTCTGGGCGGCGGCAGCGTGAACGCTGCCATTGCGGAGCTCTGGAATGGATTTTTTGATGGACCGATTACACCCTGGGACCTGGATTTTTCCGTGGGCAGAAGCTGGGTGCGGATGAACCCCATTGAGCGCAAGGTGATCCTGGCGGAACCCTGGCACAATCCGGAAGGGGAAATGGAGTATTTCCTCCGTTTTTTGTCGGAGAGAAGGAATGCGCCCTGGGCGTTTTGGGCGAAGACTGCCGCGAAAATCTGCATTCTGGGTTCCTGCCTTGCTATTGCCGGTAGAAACGGAACCCTCGGAAAGCGGGAAAAGGCGGATATTGCGTGCATTTCCGGGGATTTTTCCGGTGTGCTGGCAGCCCAATATCTGAAAATAATGGGCTTTCCGGTTGGAACGGTGGTATGCTGCTGCAATGAGAACAACAGCGTGTGGGAACTTATTCACCTGGGGACCCTGCGCACAGACGGGGTTTGCATCCCTACACGGACAAAGCTTGCGGATACGGTGCTCCCGGAAGGGCTGGAGCATTTTCTATGGCTTCTGGGAGGAGACCGGCCGGCTGTGGACTTTGCCAAGGCGGCTTATATGGGACTGAGCTATACCCCCTCTGAAGAGGTGCTGAAAGCATTGCAGCGGCAGATCTACGTCAGCGTGGTCAGTGACAACCGAATGGCCTTTGCCGCTGCGGGTCTACTTCAGACAACGAGATGCCTGGTTTCCCCCTATGACGCGCTTTGTTACGCAGGCGTGCAGGATTATCGGGCGAAAAGCGGGCAGAACCGGCTGTGCCTTGTGCTCTCACAGAGGGACCCCCGGCTGGATGCAGAGGTGTTGGCGGACACGCTGGGGATTTCCGGAAAACAGATCGAAGCCTATTTGAGGAGGTGACCGGATGGCACTTTACGCAATGGGAGACCTGCACCTGTGCCTGGGTGCGCCAAAGCCGATGGATGTATTTGGCGGCGCCTGGGTTGGCTATATGGAAAAACTGAAACAGGGCCTATCCGTGATCACCGAAAAGGATACACTGGTCCTTATGGGGGATCTGAGCTGGGCCCTGGACCTCAACAATGCCGTGGCAGACTTCGCCTGGATCAATGAAATCCCGGGAAGAAAGATTATTCTGAAGGGCAATCACGATTACTGGTGGAGTACCCAGGCAAAATTTACGAAGTTTTGCCTGGAAAACGGGTTTTCGGATCTGAACCTTTTGAATAATAACTGCTTTTTTTACGATGACTGGGCCATTTGCGGCACCAGGGGCTGGTTTTTTGAGGAGGAACGGTCGGGAGACCATGATGAAAAGGTGTTTCGCCGGGAACTGATCCGTCTGGAAGCCTCTCTGAAGGCAGCGGGGGATCGGGAAAAAATGGTGTTTCTGCACTATCCGCCCCGATACAAGGGCTATACCTGCCGGGAAATCCTGGATCTTCTGGAAAGCTACGGGGTACGGCAGTGCTTTTACGGGCACCTGCATGGTGCCAGCCATAAGCTGGCCATGGAAGGAACCTGGGACGGCGTCGAATACCGACTTCTGTCAGCGGACTATCTGAATTTTCAGCCTTACATTGTAAAAAAATGAAAAGTTTTTTCAAGAAAAGTGTGGACAAGACCGTATATTTTTGATAGAATATATCGGCTATGTATCGGCATCCCCGAAAACTGCGGCTTTCAGCCGGGAAAGTGGCTGTTTGTTTCGGTGAAAGCTTTGGAAAGTTCGGAATATACTTTTGTAGCTTTTCAGGGTGACCCTGGGACACGGTAATCACGGCGGACGGAGCAGGCTGCGGGATGCCCAGACAATATTAAAGAAAGGGTGCGTCCAGCGTACCTATCAGGAGGAATACACAAATGCAAGTAAAGAACATTGAGAAGAAGGGCAACCAGGCAACTGTCGTTGTTGAGATCGACCATGAGCTGATGGAGTCCGGTGTGAACAAGGCTTACATGAAAGCCCGCAAGAACATCATGGTTCCCGGTTTCCGCAAGGGCAAGGCACCCCGGAAGATGATTGAGGCTCTGTATGGCGCCCATGTTTTCTATGAAGACGGTCTGGAGGAGATCTTCGGAGAGGTCTATGATTTTGCCATTGCCAAGCAGGATTTCAAGGCCATCGGCCGTCCCAGCCTTACCGACATGCAGATTGCCGATGACAACACCGTTACCCTGACGCTGACCACCGATGTGTATCCTGAGGTCACCCTGGGCCAGTACAAGGGTGTGGAAGTGGAGAAGGGTGAGGCCACTGTGACCGATGCTCAGATCCAGGCCGAGCTGGACAATATGGCTCAGAACGTTGCTTCCACCGAGAATGTTGATCGTGCCGCCGAGATGGGCGACACTGCCAACATTGACTTCGAGGGCTTTGACAATGGTGTTCCCTTTGAAGGCGGCAAGGGCGAGAACTTCGACCTGAAGCTGGGCAGCGGCTCCTTCGTTCCCGGTTTTGAGGAGCAGATTGTTGGCATGAACGTGGGCGAGGAGAAGGACATCGACATCACCTTCCCCGAGGATTACCACAAGGAACTGGCCGGCAAGGCTGTTGTGTTCCATGTGAAGCTGAACAAGCTGACTGTGACCATCGTTCCCCAGCAGGATGATGAGTTCGCCAAGGATGTTTCCGAGTTTGACACCCTGGATGCCCTGAAGGCCGACATTCAGGCAAAGGCTCTGGAGAAGGCACAGAAGCAGATTGATTCCGCTTTTGAGAACGCCGCCGTTGAGAAGGCTGCTGAGAATACCACTGTGGATATGCCCAATGCTCTGATCGAGAAGGAACTGGACGTTCAGATGGAACGCTTTGGTTACCAGCTGCAGATGAGCGGCTACTCCATGGAGCAGTACGCCAAAATGATGGGCGGTGACCTGAAGACCATGCGTGAGGCTTTCCGGCCCGCCGCTGAGAAGCAGGCCAAGATCTCCGTCACCCTGGAGAAGATCGCTGAGGTTGAAAACCTGACCGTATCCGACGAGGAGATTGAGGAAGAGTTCCAGAGCATGGCAAAACAGTACGAGATGGAGGCTGCCAAGATCAAGGAAATGGTTCCCGTAGATGAGCTGACGGAGAGTCTGAAGACCCGCAAGGCAGTTAAGATCATCGTGGACAACGCCGTTGCCGTTGCCCCCAAGGCAGAGGAGAAGACCGAGGAATAACCCCTTTCCCAAATGGTTAGAATGTTTCACGGCACAGCCAATTGAAAGGAGACATCACCATGAGTTTAGTACCCTATGTTGTTGAGCAGACCAGCCGCGGTGAGCGCAGCTATGACATTTTCTCCCGTCTGCTGAATGACCGTATCATTTTCTTGTCTGAAGAGGTCAACGATACCTCTGCCAGCCTGGTGGTTGCGCAGCTGCTGTACCTGGAGGCCCAGGATCCGGATAAGGATATCCAGTTTTATATCAATTCTCCCGGCGGCAGCGTTACCGCGGGTATGGCAATCTACGACACCATGCAGTACATCAAGTGTGATGTGGCCACCATTTGTGTGGGCATGGCTGCCTCCATGGGTGCTTTCCTGCTCAGCGCCGGTACCAAGGGCAAGCGGATGGCGCTGCCCAATTCCGAGATTATGATCCACCAGCCCTCGGCAGGTACCCAGGGTCAGATCACGGATATGGCAATCCATCTGAAGCGGTTGGAGATCATCAAGGCCCGTATGAACCGGATTCTGGCCGAGAACACGGGCAAGAGCGTTGAAGAGGTCACTGCTGCCTGTGAGCGCGATAACTTTATGAGCGCGGAAGAGGCAAAAGCTTTTGGCCTCATTGACCGCGTGCTGGATCACCATTGATTTTATAGAAACGAGGTACCTGGCGACATGGCAAGAACAAGTGAACCACCGGTTCGGTGCAGTTTCTGCGGCAAGCGGGAATCCCAGGCGGGCCGGTTGATTGCCGGTCCAGGCGTGTATATCTGCAGCGACTGCGTTCGGGCCTGCAGCGACCTGCTCAAGGGTGAAGTGGATCTGGAAGAGGGCGGCGTTCCCAAAATGGAAAGCCTGCCCACTCCCATGGAGATGAAAGCCTTCATGGACCACTACATCATCGGTCAGGAAGAAGCCAAGATCGCACTTTCCGTTGCGGTATACAACCACTATAAGCGGATCATTTTTTCGGAAAAATCCGATGTGGATCTGCAAAAAAGCAACATTCTGCTGATCGGACCCACCGGCTGCGGAAAAACGTTGTTTGCCCAGACCCTGGCAAAGATCCTGAATGTGCCTTTTGCCATTGCGGACGCAACCACCCTGACAGAGGCCGGTTATGTGGGTGACGATGTGGAAAACATTCTGCTTCGTCTGCTGCAGGCGGCTGATTTCGATGTGGAGCTGGCCCAGCGCGGCATCATCTACATTGACGAGATGGATAAGATTGCCCGAAAGAGTGAGAATACATCCATTACCCGGGATGTTTCCGGTGAAGGTGTGCAGCAGGCCCTTTTGAAAATTCTGGAGGGTACAGTTGCCAATGTTCCGCCCCAGGGCGGCAGAAAGCACCCTCAGCAGGAAATGATCCAGGTGGATACAACCAACATCCTCTTTATCTGCGGCGGCGCCTTCGATGGGCTGGATAAGATTATTGAGGCCCGAACCGATCGTAGCAGTATCGGCTTTGACGCACCTGTTGAGAGCCGGAAGAACCGGGATGTCGGCAAGCTCCTGGCACAGGTAGAACCCCACGATCTGATGAAATTTGGCATCATCCCTGAACTCATTGGCCGTATGCCCATGATATCCTGCCTGGAAAGCCTGACGAAGGAAGATCTGGTGCGGATTATGGTGGAGCCCAAGAATGCCATTTCCCGCCAGTATCAGAAGCTTCTGGAAATGGACGGTGTGGCACTGGAGATTACGGAGGATGCCCTGAATGCCATTGCGCAGAAGGCCATTGACCGTCAGATTGGCGCCCGCGGTCTGCGTGCGATCATGGAAAAGGTGATGACCGGAATTATGTTCCGCATTCCCTCCGACCTGACCATTCAAAAGGTGATTCTCACGCCGGAGTGCATTGAGGGTGGGGAACCTACCATTCTTCGAGATCCTGCACACCCCAGGGAACCCCTGAACGGGAAATAACAACATTTCAAAGGGGGTAGATTTTCTGCCCCCCTTTGTCTTTATAAAAGGGTTCATTTTAGGACCCTTTCAGCTCTCCAACGAGGAGGTATTTTATGAGCGAAACCATTTACGCCGGAAAAATGCCGGTTTTGGCCCTGCGGGGGCTCACCGTATTTCCGGACCAGACGGTTCATTTTGATGTGGGCCGGATGAAATCCGTTCTGGCTTTGGAATCGGCTATGAAGGACAATCAGATCCTGTTCCTTGTGCCCCAGAAGGATATTCTGGTGGATGATCCCGGCCTAAAGGACTTGTATTCCTGCGGTACCATTGTACAGGTAAAGCAGGTGCTGAAAGCCCAGGATGAGAATCTCCGGGTGCTGGTTACCGGTCTGCACCGTGCAAGGATTACCGAGCTGACCCAGTCTGCCCCTTATCTTGCGGGTTATGTTGAGTCCATTCAATGTCCAAAGAGTGCCGATTCACCGAGAAGCCAGGCCCTGCGGCGGGAGGCCAATGCGCTGTATGCTGCTTATACAGAGCTGACGGAGCACCCTGCCCAGATGGTACAGCTGAAAATGCTGTCCAGTGAGGACAATGGATTTCTGGCGGATGCCATCGGTCAGTATTCTGCTTTGGACTATCAGGACAAGGCAGCTCTTCTCTGCCAGTTCAATCCTACAAAACGGTTGGAAATGGCGGTTTCTATGCTTCGCCAGGAAATTGAAGTGCTGAAGCTGGAAGGTGAGATCCAGGATAAAACCCGGGCCAACATGGACCAGAACCAGCGGGATTACTATCTGCGTGAGCAGATAAAGGCCATCCGGGAAGAGCTGGGAGAAGAGGACGAGGATGCGGAGCTGGAGGAAGACATTGCCCGGATTAAAGCGCTGCATCTGGGGGAAGAGCAGGAGAAAAAGCTGCTGAAAGACGCAAACAAGCTGAAAAAACAGCCCTTTGGCTCCTCGGAAGCCTCTGTTCTGAGGAATTATCTGGATACTGTCCTGGATCTGCCCTGGAACGAAAAGACCCGGGAGCGGGTGGATGTGGTCGGCGCCAGAAAGATTCTGGATCATGACCACTTTGGAATGGAGAAGGTGAAGGAGCGGATTCTGGAAGCCATGGCGGTTCGCCAGATGGCGCCGGACAGTCAGCACCAGATTCTGTGTCTGGTGGGCCCTCCCGGTGTGGGAAAGACCTCCATTGCCTATTCCATCGCCCGAAGTCTCAACCGGAAAATGGTCCGTATTTCTCTGGGCGGCGTTCACGATGAGGCGGACATCCGCGGCCACAGAAAGACTTATGTGGGCGCTATGCCCGGCCGGATTATGACCGCTATGGCCCAGGCAGGAACATCCAACCCGGTGATCCTGCTGGACGAGATTGATAAAATGGGTTCCGACTATCGGGGGGATCCCAGTGCGGCCCTGCTGGAGGTGCTGGACGGGGAACAGAACGGCACCTATCGGGATCACTACATTGAGATCCCCTTTGACCTTTCCGATGTGCTGTTTATCACCACCGCGAATACCCTGGATACGGTTCCAAGGCCTCTGCTGGACCGTATGGAGATCATTGAGCTGGGCTCTTATTCTGATGAAGAGAAGCTGATGATCGCAAAGAATCATCTGATTCCCAAGCAGCTGAAAAAGCACGGCCTGAAAAAAAGTCAGCTGAAGATCACGGATGATGCCATTCGGGAGATCATTTGCTGCTATACCAGGGAATCCGGCGTTCGTAATCTGGAGCGTTATCTGGCAGAACTGTGCCGCAAAGCGGATATGCAGCTTCTCACCCGGGAGGACGCAAAAAAAGTCACGATAACCGGCGGCAACCTGGAATCCTTCCTGGGTGTTCGCAAATATCTGCCGGACCGTCTGCCCGGCAGTGATCAGGTGGGATTGGTGACCGGCCTTGCCTGGACCTCTGTTGGCGGCGAAACACTGGAAGTAGAAGTCAACGTGATGGATGGCTCCGGCAAGCTGGAGCTTACCGGGAACCTGGGCGATGTGATGAAAGAATCCGCCCATGCGGCCCTGAGTTATATTCGTGCCAATACACAAAAGCTGGGTGTGGCGCCGGATTTCTATAAAACCAAGGATATTCATGTCCATTTCCCGGAGGGCGCAGTTCCCAAGGATGGACCTTCCGCAGGTGTAACGGTTTGTACGGCGATGGTATCCGCATTGACCGGGATTTCTGTTCGGAGGGATGTGGCAATGACCGGCGAGATCTCTCTGCGCGGCAGGGTGATGCGCATTGGCGGCCTAAAGGAGAAAACCATGGCGGCCCTTCGCCATGGTGTCCGCACGGTAATTATTCCCCAGGACAATGAGCGCGATCTGGAAGAGATTGATCAGACTGTTCGCAAGCAGCTCAATTTCGTCAGTGCATCCTCTGTGGATACGGTTCTTTCTGTGGCGCTGAACCGGAATACGGAATCCGTTCCGACCATACTGGGGACAATTCCCGAGGATATGTCCGGAAAGGCCCGCCGCCAGGAGATTCGGCAGTAAGGAGAACAAATGAACTTTCAGAATGTAGAATTTCTTATTTCTGCTGCCGCTCCGAAGGATTTTCCCGGAAACCGGCTGCCGGAAATTGCTTTTGCTGGAAAATCCAATGTTGGAAAATCCTCCGTAATCAACCGGATTCTTCAACGAAAGAATATGGCAAAAGTGGGAGACAAGCCCGGTAAGACCATTCATATCAACTATTTTTTGCTGGACAAAACCTGCTATCTTGTGGATTTGCCCGGTTACGGCTTCGCCAAGGTGTCCCAGAGTGAAAAAGACCGCTGGGGAAAGCTGATGGAAGATTATTTCGCGGCCAACCGGATTCATCTTGGTGTGCTGATTGTGGACTACCGGCATCCGCCCACGAACAATGATATTACCATGGCCAAGTGGTTCCTGGATTCCCGCTGCCCCTTTGTCGTGGTAGCCAACAAGAAGGACAAGCTGAAAAAAAGCGAGCTTGCGCCAAATCTGGAAGTGATTCGTCGGGATCTGGAGCTTCCCGATGACTGCCCCGTGATTCCCTTTTCCGCGGAAAAGGGCGACGGACGGGATGAGCTGGTAAAACAGATCCTTCAGACAGTGAAAGAAGCATAAATGTACCCCCATCGATGTGAAGATCACAATCGATGGGGGTGGCTTTTTACACAAACCGGCTGGCATAGCCGCAGCGGCGGCACAGGGGTTCGGAAGCGGTTCCATTGGAGAAGCCGTCATACAGAGCCTTTGCTCGTGGAGATTCCAGAATGGTGTTCAGGTCCTCCCGAAACAGGTTTCCAAGCGGAATATCGCCATCGTGGTCCAGACAGCAGGGGACCACCGTTCCGTCTGCCAGAATGCCAAGCTGGTCCCGCAGACCGTAACAGAAGAAACGCCCGGTTCGTTCCGGTGCTTCCGGATCCGGCCAATCAAATTTGTCTCCCGGCTCCAGAAAAACACGGTTTCCAATAGCCGTGCCCTGTTTCCCGGGAACCCATGAACCTGGAAACGCGTTATGAAGATGCCGGATGATCTCCTGATTGTTTCGGTCAGCGCCGCCGTTGTTCCATAGCCTGTAAACCAGGATCATACTGCCCTCGGCGGCCTTCCCAAAAGACAGACAATCCTTCAGGTATTCTTCAAAGGGAATGGTCAGATCATTGGCTTCGAAGGCATGCAGTGAGATTTGGACCTTATGCAGGGCGGGGGAGGAAAGAAGCAGTTCCTGGTTTCGGCGAAGAAGCGTCCCGTTGGTGGTGAGGATCACTCGAAAACCGAATGACCCGGCCATTTCCAGAAAAACGCCCAACTTGGGGTGGCACAGGGGTTCTCCCATCAAATGGAAGTAGAGATAGTCTGTGTAGGGTCGGAGTTTCGGGAGCAATTGACCGAATTCCGCCTCGTCCATGGATCTTGGATCCCGACGTGTGCCGGGGCAGAATTCGCAGGACAGATTGCATTTGTTGGAAATCTCAATGTAGATTTTATGAAACCGCTTCATTACAGCAGGGGAATTCCGGCTTTCTCGCAGACAGAAATGGTCTCATTGTCCCAGATGCTGGATTGCACCTCACCAATGTGGGCGCAGCCCATCAGCAACATGGCAAGTCTGGACTGGCCGATACCGCCGCCAATGGTCAGAGGCAGCTGATCGTTCAGCAGCAGCTGATGGAAGGGGAGGGATCTGCGGTCATCGCAGAGCGCAAGACGCAGCTGACGATCCAGGGCTTCGGCATCCACGCGAATGCCCATGGAGGAAATCTCCAAAGCCCGGTTCAGTGTGGGATCCCAGAAGAAAATGTCACAGTTCAGGTTCCAGTCATCGTAGTCAGGGGCACGGCCGTCATGGGGGTTTCCGGAACGGAGCTTGCCGCCAATCTGCATAATGCAGGCGGTGGGGTGCTCTTTCACATAGGCATTCTCACGCTGAGAGGGGGTCAGATACGGGTAAAGATCCTCCAGCTCCTGTGTTGTGATAAAGCTTACTTCCCGGCTCAGCGACAGGGTCAGCTGAGGGAAGCGGACGTGGAGCCGATCGTTGGTATCGCAGATTGCCCGGACAATTGCCTGAACAATGAGCTTCAGGTAATCCAGATTCCGGTTTTCCCGGGTAATGATCTTTTCCCAGTCCCACTGGTCAACATAGATGGAGTGAACATTGTCCAGCTCTTCATCTCTGCGGATAGCGTTCATGTCGGTGTACAGGCCATTGCCGATGGTAAAACCATAGCGTTTCAGGGCCAGGCGCTTCCATTTCGCCAGGGAATGCACGACCTGGGCATCGGCACCAACAGCCGGAATATCAAAGCTGACAGGGCGCTCATAGCCGTTCAGGTTGTCGTTCAAACCGGAGTCTTCCGTTACGAACAGAGGTGCGGAAACACGCTTCAGGTTCAGGGCATTGGAGAATTCCTGCTGAAAGGTCTGTTTGATGTAAGCAATGGCACGCTGGGTATCATAAGCGTCCAGCTTGGGGGTGTAGTTTTCGGGAATGTAGATGGTGCGCATGGGTTTCGCCGCCTTTGATAAGATTTCAGAAATCCATCCTTCGCCTCCGCGGAGGATGGGACTGATTGTATATGGGTTAGAGAATGTCTTTGGGGTGTTCTTTGGATTCCGCCAACAGATCGGCAATCCGGGAGCGCAGCGCGGCGCGCTGGTCTTCCAGCCGGGCAAGACCTTCCATCAGCTCACCGTTTGCTTTGAATATAGGTTCCATATGTCTGCGGTAGGGGGCATAGGCACCGCTGTTGTAGCGGTCAATGACCACCTGATAGCGTTCCCTGGCCGCCTTAACGGCATCCTCCCAGGAAAGGTACAGTTCTTTCTGAGCGTAACTGCCAATAAGAGACATGGCCTCTTTGGAGAGTCCGCAAAGGCAATGGGCAAGAGACTGGGCGTTTTCTTCGATCAGCAGGCCGTTGCGTTCGTTGGTGACGCCTTCGGCAGCACAGCTTCCGGCAATCAGGACCGATCCCAGGGCACAGGCGGCCGCTTCCCGCACCACCAGACCATTGGTATCAAAGGTGGAGGGGAAGAGAAACAGGTCAGCCCGGCAGTACCAGGCACGAAGGGCCTCCCGCTGGTGGACGGGACCTGCAAAAAACACCTTTTTGGCCAGACCAAGCTTTTCTGAATAGGCCTTTACCTGGTCAAAGTCTCCGCCGCCGCCAACAAAAACCATACGGAAATCCCGCTTTTCCTGATCCAGTGCCGCAAGGGCATCCAGAATGATCCGAAGGCCCTTGTACCACATGATCCTGCCGACAAACAGGTAAACAGGAACCTGGGCCGGAAGATCAAAGCCTTCCGTTACGGCATCGATTTGCGCCTGACGCACCCGGCCGCGGGGCAGATCCACCCCATTGTGCATGATCACGCATTCCCCTTCATAGCCAAGGGAACGGAGATTGTCCGCGGCCCCCTGGCTGACGGCCCAGACCTCATCACAGGCGTTGATGTTTTCCAGTAGCGCACGTTTGCTGGCCTCCTGCAGGGCACGGGAGTGCATGATGTTGGCAATATCAATATCAAACTTGGTGTGATAGGTAAGGATTAACGGAACATCCAGCACCTGGCGCAGTTCACGGGCCAGCATGGTGGATACAATGGGGCAATGGCTGTGCATGAGCCGCACATGATAGGGCTCCAAAGAACGCAGAAGCTCCGGCGCAAAGGGGATGCCGGCAGTATAGCCGGTGCTCTTTCGAAGATCCAGACTGGGGTAGCGCAGGACGGGATAGGGGAATTGGCTGTCATCCGCACCGGGATAATCCGGGGTGATGACAACGCTGCTTTCTTCATCGGAAGAAAGGTTTTTTGCGTAGTTCATGACGGCGTTGGCAACGCCATCGATTACCGGGGCAAAGGAATCGTTCAGTAGACAAATGGCATTTTCCATGAATACACCTGTTCCTTATACACAAAAGGGATCTGTCAGCAAACAAGCATAGAATAGCATATCGGAAAGCGAAATGTCAATGCCCGTGAACCGTTACAAGGTACTCCATAGCCTCCTGATAGCCGGCAAAACCGTGGCCTTTGATGGTCTTTTCGCAGGCAAGGCCCGCATAGGAGATTTGCCGGAAGGCTTCACGGGAATCCACATCGGAGATATGGACCTCCACCGCAGGGATCGACACCGCTTTCAGCGCATCCAGTATGGCTACGCTGGTGTGGGTATAGGCTGCCGGATTGATGACGATGCCGTCCATTTTTCCGTAGGCCCACTGGATCTTGTCCACCAGATCTCCTTCATGGTTGGACTGGTAGCATTCCGCATGGACGCCAAGCCGGTTGGCGGTTTCTTCGATCAGGGACAGCAGGTCGGCGTAGGTGCTGCTGCCGTAGATACCGGGTTCCCGGATGCCGAGCATATTGAGATTCGGTCCGTTCAGTACCAGAATATTCATTTGTATTCCTCCAAAATGCGGTGGGCGGCTAACTCGGGGGCGCCGTGATTATCGATGATCCTGTCCGCAAAGCGTTCATACAGGGGACCGCGGATTGCCAGCATTTCTTCCAGTTTTCCCGGTTTGGAAAGAGGGCGTCCGGCGGTGGGAAGCAGAGCGGTGTCCCGCATGAGCCAGAAGATTCTGCCGTTGCGGTGAAGATTTACGTAGTTTTCGGGACGGGTCACGCATCCGCCGCCTGTGGCGATGACGAGACCGGACTGCTTGCCCAGATCGTGAAGCACCTGACATTCCATATCCCGGAAGGCTTCTTCGCCGTCTTCCGGAATGATGGAGGTAATGGGACGGCCGAAGGTTTCTTCCAGAACGCTGTCTGCATCCACAAAGGGGCGGTTCAGGCTTTTGGCAAGAAGCTTTCCTATGGTGGATTTTCCGCAGCCGGGCATGCCGATGAGAACGATATTCTCCATCCGGCAGTGAAGCTCCCGATAGATGGAATCGATCACACTGTCGTCCAGTTTTTCTCCCGTGAACCATTCGGCACTTTCTTTGGCCTGGGCAACCAGCATTTTGAGACCATTGACGGCGGGCAGACCCATTTTTTCCGCTTTCAGGAGGATGGCGGTTCTGGCCGGGTTGTAGGTCAGATCCAGGACCGCTTCCAGATTTGGAAACTGGGTTAGATCATCGATGACGGAATCGTCTACATTGGGATACATTCCCACCGGGGTGGCGTTGACAATCAGGGCTGCATCCGCGTGCCGGGAAAGAGTATGGTAGTTGTTCTCGCCGGAACGGGAAAGGACAACCACCTCTGAACCGGCTTCTTTCAAAACGGCGCAGGCAGTATTTGCCGCGCCGCCGCTGCCGCAGACAAGCACCTTCTTACCGGATACGGAAACCCCGCTGGATGCAAGCATGGTTTCAAAACCGAAGAAATCCGTATTATGTCCTACCAGGGTTCCATCCGGTTTTCTTACGATGGTATTGACGGCCCCCAGCGCCTGGGCACGGGGAGTCAGGCTGTCCAGAAAGGGAATGACCGCTTTTTTGTAGGGAATGGTTACATTTATGCCCGTGAAGCTGCCGGAATGCAGGAATGAACCCAGTTCCTCCGGTTCCTTTTCAAAAAGAAGATATTCATAATCCCCCAGTCGGGTATGAATCTGGGGAGAATAGCTGTGGCCCAGCTTTCTGCCAAGCAGTCCGCATTTCATCAGACCACCTCCGTATAGCTGCCCAGATACTTGAATTCCTCGCACAGGTCCTCCAGTTCGCACATCAGCTGCACAAATTGCTCGGAGTAAATGGAGGTTTCCAGATCGAAATAGAACATGAACTCAAATTCCCGGTCCGGGATGGGACGGGATTCCAGCTTTGTCACATTGATGCCCAGCGTGTAAATCCGGGCAAGAACCTTGTAAAGGGCACCGGGCCGGTGGTTCAACACCATCATGATGCTGGTTTTATCGGATCCGGGGTAAATCTCCATATTCCTGCTGATACAGATGAAACGGGTGCGGTTGTTGCCTTTGTCCTGAACGGAGGAAGCCAGGCAGGAGAGATTATAGAGCTCCGCGCAGGAACGGCTGCTGAGGGCTGCCACATCCTTCCTGCCGGAGGAGGCAACCATTTCTGAGGCCACGGCAGTATTGGCGACAGGAACTACGTTGACGCCCTTCAGACTGTGCAGGAAGGTGCTGCACTGATTGATGGCCTGCTCATGGGAATAGATTTCCTTGATGTCCTCCAGCTTCGCGCCGGGATTTGCCAGAAGATTATGATCGATCTTCAGCCGGAAGGTGCGCACAATATAAAAATTGTGCTGGATCATCAGGTCATACACCTTGGTAACAGAGCCGGCGGTGGAGTTTTCGATGGGCAAAATGCCGTACTGACAGAGGCCCTGGTCAATGGCCTGGAATACGCCGTCAAAGGTTTTGAAGTACAGGATCATGGGATTGGGGAAGATCTTTTCACAGGCCAGCTGGGAATAGGCCCCCTCTACGCCCTGACAGGCCACCATTGCGGTTTGGGGGAAGAGGTTGGGCGTATCCTGAATGGACTGGGTAATCATTTCATAGAGCTGCCGGGAGCCGCCGCTGAGCTTACTCTGGTAGCTGCGGCTCAGCTCGAAAAGCATGGCATACAGAGTGCGGGTGTAGTTTGCCATGTCCGGTCCGGCCTTTTCCGCCACATCCTTCAGTTTTTCCCGTTCCCTGGCAGGCATCAGAATGGGCAGGCCGTTTGCTTTCTTATAATCGGCAACCTGGGCACAGAGCGCCATCCGGCGGCAGAACAGCTGAACCAGCTGATCATCAATACCGTCAATCTGCTTTCTCAGTTCTGTAAGATCCATGGGTTATCGCTCCTGTCTGTGAAGTAAGCCTTCTCCGATCAGCAGATCGCAAAGGGCAATCGAGGCGGCGGCTTCTACCACCGGAACGGCTCTGGGGACAATGCAGGGATCATGACGGCCCTTAACTTCCAGCGTCCGGTTTTCCATTTTGGAAAGACTGACGCTTTCCTGAGGGCGGGAAATGGATGGGGTAGGCTTGATTGCTGTACGGAACAACAGAGGCATACCGTTTGTAATGCCGCCCAGGATACCGCCGCAGCGATTGGTTTTCGTAACAACCGAGCCGTCCTGTATGCGGAACGCGTCATTGCTTTCACTGCCCCGGAGCCCGGCAAGGGCAAAGCCCGCGCCGAACTCTACACCCTTTACGGCTGGAATGCCGTAAAGGATCTGGGCAAGCTTTCCCTCCACACCGCCAAACATGGGTGCGCCCAGTCCGGCAGGCAGGCCGGTAACCGCGCATTCAATGATGCCGCCAACGCTGTCGCCGCAAAGACGGGCATCCTCAATGGCCTGCTTCATAGCTGTGCCTTTTTGACTGTCCAGAACGGGGAAAACGGCATCAACTTTATGGATCTCCGGTGCGATGGGATCAAAGGGAGGGTCTTCAATACCGGCAATGGCTGCAATGTGGGCAGAGACGGAAATACCCATGTGCTCCAGCCACTGTTTGCAGAGCCCGCCGGCAATGCATAGAGGAGCCGTCAGCCTGCCGGAGAAATGCCCTCCGCCGGCTGCGTCCTGATAGCCCCCATACTTGATCTGGGCGGTATAGTCCGCGTGACCGGGTCTGGGACAATCAAGCAGATTACTGTAATCGCCGGAACGGGTATTGGTATTCCGGATAGCGGCGGCAATGGGGGCGCCGCAGGTGAATCCCTCCAGTAGGCCGGAGAGAAATTCCGGTGCATCCGATTCCTTCCTGGGGGTGGAATAGGCATTCTGACCCGGAGCACGGCGTTTCAGAAACGCGGAAAGGGCTGCTTCATCTACAGGGAGTCCTGCCGGAATTCCATCCAGGGTCATGCCGATGGCAGCGCCGTGGGATTGACCGAAAATAGAGAGTTTTAAATTGTCACCGTAGGTACTGCTCATATTGACCTCCCAGAGATGTGTAGTCTGTAAAAAACTTGGGGTAGGATTTCTCCACACACTGCGCCCCAAGGATGGTTACTGGGGAATCGCACACCGTTGCGGCAATGGCGGCGGACATGGCGATGCGGTGGTCATTGCGGCTGTCAACGGTTCCGCCGTGAAGACCGGTCCCGTAAACCGTCAGTGTTGTATCGTTGGCCTCCGCTTGACCGCCCAGAGCCCGGAGCATATCCATTACGGATGCAACCCGATCGGACTCCTTGAGCCGCAGGCGGCTGATGTCCGTAAAAACGGCCCCCTGATTGGCTGCGGCGGTAACCGCCAGAATGGGCACGAGATCGGGAATATCCGCCGCGCTGATGGTCAAGTTATCCTTCAGTTCAGGTAGCAGCCGGGCACAGGCCCGGTCCCCCTGGGGAGAATCCGGATTCAGATTTCCAACCTGAATGGGGCTGCCAAGAGCCTGAGCAGCCAGAAAGAAAGCGGCGTTGCTCCAATCGCCCTCTACGGTCACTGTTCCCGGACTGTGAAATCTGCCGTTTCCGGGGAAACAGTAGTCATTGCAGGAAATCCCGAAACGCTCCATAGCGGCAAGGGTCATGGATACATAGGGGGCGGATTCCAGTTTTCCAAGAACCTGCAGACGGCTCTGACCGGGAAGAAGGGAGAGGGCAAACAGAAGACCGGTAATAAATTGACTGGAAACGGTTCCGTTGATGGCGTATTCTCCGCTTCGAAGACGGCCGGTACACCGAATGGTGTCCGCTGTGGGGCGGGTAAGGGTACAGCCCATTCGTTCCATTTCCTCCCAAAGGGGAGTCAGCGGACGCTGGGAAAGCCTTCCTGTCATCTGAAAAACCGTATCCACGCCCAGCGCACCGGCAATGGGCAGCAGGAAGCGGAGGGTAGAACCGCTGTCCTGACAGGGAAGGGAGGCGCGGAAGGGGACTTCCTCTATGGGTTTTACACAGTATCCGTTGGAAAGCCACGTGATACCGGCCCCAAGGGCGGTAAGGCAGTTGGCGGTGGCTTCAATATCCCGATTGGTTTCCGGGCAGATCAATGTGGTTGGCTGATCCGAAAAGGCGGCGCAAATCAGCATACGATGTGCCTGGGATTTGGAAGGAATCGCGTTGATATTCCCGTACAGTTTTTTGGGGGTGATGCAAATATCCATGGCTTACAGTCCTGCCTGAATGAAGTTTTCCAGTTCTTCTACCGGGGTGCTGAGAATTTCACATCGGCCAATGGCCCTCGGAACCACGAGGCTGACGGTGCCGCCGGTGCGTTTTTTGTCGGACAGTGCGAAAGACGCAAGCTCCTTGGCGCTGTCCTGGGTTCTGACAGGCAGGCAGAAATCCCTTAAAATATTCTCGATTTTTGTTGCGCATTCTGGAGATAGCAACTGGTAGTTGACAGCACTTCGCGCAACAATTGCAGTACCAATGGCAACGGATTTCCCGTGAGACAGGGTGAAATTGCTCTTTGCCTCCACACCATGTCCAACTGTATGCCCTAGATTCAGGAGCCTGCGCTCGCCGTTATCAAATTCATCCCGGGCGACCACATCCCGCTTCATGGTTACACATCGCTCGATCACATAGGCTTTGTCAAAGTCGGGACCGGTGGATGCCAGGTAATGGAAGAAATGGTTGTCATAGAGGATGGCGTATTTGATCACCTCAGCGCAGCCGTCCAGAAAGATTTCCCGGGGAAGCGTATTCAGGGTATCTGTATCGCAGAGTACCAGACTGGGCTGCCAGAAAGCGCCGACCAGATTTTTGCCCACTTCCAGGTCAATGGCGGTTTTTCCGCCCACAGAGGAATCCACCGCCGCCAAAAGGGTGGTGGGAACCTGGACAAACCGGATTCCGCGCAGATAAGTGGCAGCGGCAAAACCGGTGAGATCACCCACAACTCCACCGCCCAGAGCAACCAGCGCATCGGTACGGGTCAGTCTGTTTTTTGCCAAAAAGTTCAATAGTTCCAAATATACATTGGCATTTTTGCTGGATTCTCCTGCGGGGAATACAAAGCTGACAACATTTAGGCCCGCCTGCCGCAGAGAGTCCTCGGCCTGTTTTCCATAAAGCGGGTAAACATTTGTTTCGCTGACCAGGGCCACGGTCTGGATCTTCCCCAGAGCTGCCACCTGAGCTCCCAACTGGAGCAGCAATCCGGAAGCGATGAGAATATTGTAATTCCTGGATGCGGTTACGGATACGGTTTTCATCCGTCTACCTCCTCTTTCCGCTTTTTGCCCTCTTCCAGCAGAGCGGTCAGGGTTTCTGCGTCCCGGTTTTGAAGCGCGTCGCGGTACTGTGTCAGGCTGTCGATGTAAGTGTTCAGCTCAAAGAGCAGGTTGTCCCGGTTTTCCAGGAACAGCTCACTCCACATAGGCGCGTTCAGCCAGGCTACCCGGGTCAGATCCTTGTAGCTTCCGGCGGAAAAGCCTTTGTGATTCCGGGCAGTGGGGGACTTGATAAAGGCGTTGCTCAATACATGGGGCATCTGGGAGGTGAACGCGATCATCTGATCATGATCTTCCGCACTGGTCACGGAGAACATTCCGAATTCACAGGGAGCCAGGGCATCCTTTACCCGATGAAGCAGGTCGATGTCATCGTATCGGGGCGGCACCAGCACCATGGGCGCACCCTTATATAGATCTGCCCGGCTATATTTGAAACCGGAAAACTGGGAACCGGCCATGGGGTGACCGCCTACAAAGGTAAAACCATACTTCTGCGCTACGGGGAAGCAGCGGGCGCATACCTCCTGTTTGATACCGCAGCAGTCCAGCACAAGCGCGTCTTTCCGGATCAGGGGACCGTTTTCCTCCAGCCATTGGGCACAGCCGCCGGGGTAGATGGCCAGCAGAATCAGGTCGCACTGGGGAATAGTTTGTGCATCCAGTTTGCCGTGAACAGCACCGGAGAGCATGGCAAAGGAGAGAATGCTGTCACTGCGGTTTTTTGCGTAGACGGTATGCCCGTGGAGCGCATAGGCCCGGGCCAGGGAACCGCCGATCAGGCCCAGACCGAGAATACCAACTTTCATCACAAAGCCTCCCGAATGGCCCGGACCCGGCGGCTCACATCGTCAAACTGGGCAGGGGTGAGAGACTGGGCACCGTCGCACAGAGCGTGTTCAGGGTCACTATGGACTTCGATCATCAGACCATCGGCACCCGCGGCCACGGAGGCGCAGGCCATAGAGCTGACCAGACGGGACTTTCCTGTGGCATGGCTGGGATCGGCAACAACAGGCAGATGGCTCAGTTCGTGCAGTACAGGGATGGCGGAAATGTCCATGGTGTTGCGGGTGTAGGTCTCAAAGGTTCGGATACCCCGTTCACAGAGGATAATGTTCTCATTGCCCTCACTCATAATGTATTCTGCGCTCATCAGAAGCTCTTGCAGGGTATTGGCAAGGCCCCGTTTCAGCAGGATGGCTTTTTTGGTTTTGCCCAGCTCCTTCAGCAGGTCGAAATTCTGCATATTCCGGGCGCCAACCTGAATGACATCCACGTTGTCAAACAGATCCAGCGTGTTGATATTCATGATTTCCGTTACAATGGGCAGGCCGGTTTCCTGCTTGGCAAGCTCCAGCAGGCGAAGCCCTTCCGGGCCCATGCCCTGGAAAGCATAGGGAGAGGTACGGGGCTTGAAGGCACCGCCGCGGAGCATGGTGGCGCCGCTTTCCTTTACGGCTTTGGCAACGGCTACAATCTGCTCTTCCGATTCTACGGAACAGGGGCCGGCAATCATTGCAAAATAGCCGCCGCCGATGCGGGCAGGGCCCACCTCTACAATGGTGTCCTTTGGGTGGAATTTCCGGTTCGCCTGTTTAAAGGGTTCGGATACCCGTTTTACGGATTCCACAATTTCCAGGCTGCTCAGCAGCTCCATATCTACCCGGCTGGTGTCGCCAACCAGGCCCAGGATGGTGACCTGCTTGCCTTCCGAGACGTGGACATCCAGATTTTGATTTTTCAGCCACTGAATCAGGTGATTTTTCTGTTCGGGGGTGGTTCCGTTTTTCAGTATTGCAATCATTTTGCTCCGCTCCTCTTATAAAAAAGCACCGCACGGAAATTCGTGCGGTGCCAAACTGACTTTTGAGACCCTGAAAGGATGACAGCACAAATTCCTATTACCTTTTTTCCTCAAAAAAGTAATAGTAATAAAAGCTGTTGGCGAAACCGAACTGCATGGCCGTTTCCTCCGGGTAGGTTTTTCTGAATTATACCACCGGGGAACGCGGTTTGCAAGAGGTTTTGAAAAATTTTGTTCTCATGTGATGAAAAAGTGTATTTCCGAAAAAGACAGTGGACATTTACAAACATATGGTTTATAATAGATAAAATGAGAAAGGAGGGGAAAGCATGGAATATCTGCAGCAACTGAACCCACAGCAGCGGGAGGCGACCACCACGACCGAGGGCTATATCCGGGTGGTTGCCGGCGCAGGCTCCGGAAAGACAAAAACCCTGGCGGCAAGATACCTGTATCTTGTGGATGTACTGGGCATTTCCACGGCCAATATTCTCTGTGTAACCTTTACCAATAAGGCTGCCGCGGAGATGAAGAAGCGGATTCGTACCCAGCTGCCAGACCGGGATCTGGCCAGAATTACTACGTTTCATGGCTTCTGTGTAAGTCTTTTGAAAGAAGACTGCCATGTGGTTGGGTATCCAAAGACCTTCCTTGTGATGGATGAAGAGGATAAAAAGGCGATTCTTTCCACGGTATTTGAGGATTTGGGCATTACCGGACGGGACATCACCATTCAGGAGGCGGTGGATCATATCGGCTGGCGCAAGGGCGGCAGAGGGTATGTAAAAACGCTGATTGATGCCGACATGGATGGTCTGCTGGATCTGGTGCGCAGTGCCACCACCCTGAAAGACAAGATCCTGTATCAGTATTTCTACGAGCAGCGCAAGTGTTTTGCGCTGGATTTTGATGACATGGTCTATTTCGCACTGTATATTCTGGAGCGCAGCAGGGAAGTTCGGGAAAAATGGCAGCAGCGGCTGGAATATATTATGGTTGATGAATTCCAGGACATCGACAAGGACCAGTATTCTCTGGCCGATATTCTAAGCGGCTACCACCACAATCTGTTTGTGGTTGGCGATCCGGATCAGACCATATACACCTGGAGAGGAGCGGATGTAAAGTTCATTCTGGAATTTCCTGCCCGTCACCCCGGGGCGAAAACCATCTACTTAAATCAGAATTACCGGTCGGCTCCCCAGATTCTGGCGGCGTCCAACGCGCTGATTGATAAGAATCGGGACCGGCTGAAAAAAGAATTGACCCCCGTTCGGGGGGATAACCGGAAACCTCTGTATTTTCATGCCAAGACCAGCCAGCTGGAAGCGGACTGGATCACTGCCAATATGCGGGCACTGCACGAAGGGGAAGATGAGGTATCCTATTCGCAGATGGGGGTGCTCTATCGGGCGCATTATGTGTCCCGGGCGCTGGAAGAATCTCTGATCCGCAATAAGATTCCCTATGTTCTGTATTCCGGTGTGGAATTCTACAAGCGCAAGGAGATCAAGGATGTTCTGTGCTACCTGCGGATGATCTACAACCCGGATGATATCAGCTTTCTGCGCACCGTCAATGAGCCCCGCCGCGGCGTGGGACGGACCCGGATTGCCGCTCTGAAAGCTTACGCTGCCGCAAAGGGCTGCGGTCTTTATCAGGCACTTCTGGACAGCCTGGAAACGGATTCCTTCCGCAGGTGCAAGGCAAAGGACTATGTACGGCTGATTGAGAAGTATCGGGCAATTTTCGATAACATGGATTTGACCGACCTTCTGGCGGGAGTGCTCCACGAAAGCGGGTACGAAAATATGCTCCGTTCTTCCGGAGAGGAAGAGCGGTTGGATAACCTGGCAGAGCTAAAGCAGGCGATTTTTGATTTTACCCGAAAGGCCGGAGAAACGGTGACTTTGGGAAACTATCTGGATCACGCAGCCCTTTTTACCAATATGGATACCGGGGAGAAGGCACAGGCAGTCAAGCTGATGACCATTCATTCGGCAAAGGGTCTGGAATTTCCTGTCGTATTCCTGTGTGGCTTGTCTGAGGGAATATTCCCCGGGAAACGGGCCAACACCCGGGAAAAGCTGGAAGAGGAACGGCGGCTATGCTATGTAGCCTTTACCAGGGCAAAGGATCGCCTGTTTCTCTCTGACGCTGCCGGGCTGAGCTATGACGGCTCTTTCCGCTACCCAAGCCGGTTTTTATTCAATGCCGAAAAGGAAAATGTGGACTATGTGGCACCCCTTGATCCGGAACTGGAAGAAAAAACCATGGAGTCCATCCGGGCATCAGAGGATTTGTCTGCCCCGGCAAAAAGCGAGCTTGTGGGCAAACGGGTGCAGCACACCGTCTTTGGGGAAGGAACGGTCATCGGCCTGCCGAGGGACGGGCAGGGGGTTATTGTCCAATTTGACAGCATCGTCACCCCCAGAACCTTTGCTGACACCGGGAAATTGACGTTTCTCTAAAAAATTTTTCCAAAATTTGAAACACCATCCCTTCCTTTTCCGTCTATATAGATAGGAGAACAAATAGAGGAGGCGCAAAAATGGAGGATTCCCAGATTATCGACCTGTATTTCTCCCGCTCCGAGGAGGCAATTGGGGAGACGGCGATAAAATACGGCGGTTACTGTCATTCCATCGCTATGAACATACTGGAAAACGAAGAGGATGCCCAGGAGAGTGTCAACGATACCTGGCTTTCTGCCTGGAACAGCATTCCACCGGAAAGGCCCAATATTTTTTCGGCATTTCTGGGGCGGATTACCAGGAACCTGTCCCTGGATGCCTGGCGCAGAAGGCAGGCCTTTAAACGGGGCGGTGGACGGGTACAATTGGCATTGGAGGAGCTGAGGGACTGCGTCAGCGGTCAGGAAAGCCTGGAAAACAGTGCAATTCGCCGGGAAACCCTAAGAAGCATTCAGCACTTCCTGGATGGTTTGAGCCCAACGGAACGCAGTGTGTTTGTCTGCCGGTATTGGTATCTGGATAGCTCCAAGGAGATTGCAGAGCGCAGCGGCTTTTCTCAGGGAAAAGTTCGCTCCATGCTGCGCAGAGTCCGTTTGCGGCTGGATGCATACCTGGAAAAGGAGGGCCTACAATGACGGAACAGGAGCTTTTTGAACTTCTTGGAAATTTGGACAGCAGATACATAGCGGAAGCCCAGGGCTTTCGCTCCGGGCGGATGCAGCTGCAGCGTGTGCGGAAAAAGAAAAAACGGATGCAGCACATTTGCGCGCTGGCTGCCATGCTGGTGGTCAGCGCGGCTGTCGGCTTTTTGGTCAGGTTCTATTTTGCGGAAAATTGGCTGCAGTCAAAGCAGACTCCGGAGACCTCGACCATGCTCAGCGTCCAGGATGCAGCACCGGCAACGGCGGCGACGCAGGAGACTTTTTCTGCGGAAACTCAGGACGAATCGGCTGCGGCAGGGGACGCCGGTACCGCTTCCAACGAACTGGAACGATATTATGTGAACTCCGCAGGAGAGCAAATACACATGACGCTTCTGGAGTGCAGCCGGTTCCGTATGTACGTAATTGATCAGCCGGACGAAAACGGACTTGGCTGGGTATACAGCACGGTTACTTATGGTGACACCCAGGCGGATCGGCTGACATACACGAAGGAAACCCTGCAGGACTATATTGAAAGCGTCACGATCAGTGCACAGAATGAGGATGGGTACCGCAAACTTTATGAACAGGCATATCCCAACTCCTTGACGGTTCTATATCGCCCGGAGAAAGACCTTGAATCCATTCAGGAGTGGGTGCGGCAGATGTATCCCGACCGGGTTCTGGAAGATAGCAGTAAAGGGAACCTATATAGCATAGATGGCGCAGATGTGAAGCTGGAAGTCTTCTTTACCCAAGCGTCTGGCGGTTACCTGGTGGAGATTCGTGCATTCACCGACCAGCTGGAAGCGGAAACGGCGATGGGAGAAACCATTGCGTTAAGAGAAATCCCTGCGGATTCTACGGACAGCCGACCGGATACCATCGAGTTCACTATATATAATTCCGCAGAAGAGAGCGGAAAACGGGAAGTATTTCAGCTTTTGCAGGAAGACGGCTGGTCTACCTATCTCCCAATGGACGGCAACTGGATGGATCTATCCAGCTATTCTCAGAAGATAGATGGGCGGGAGAGCACCGTAATTCTCAACACCCAGGATTATAGCCTTCGCTTTACGGTGGTTAAGCTGGAAAACATGACCGAAAGTCAATGCGTTCCCTGGGCAATGGAGCTTTATAAGGATCTGTCTCCCATAGAACTGAAAGACGGAAGCGTAAGTATTGAGGATAAAGAAGGGAACCTCCTTACCGTCCGCTTTGCCAAGTACACAGGCGGCTATTATGCAACCATCAGCCAGTATCCCATCAGCGAAATTGAGAAACTCAGCACCTATATAGAGATCATGGCAGATAATTTTATGCCGGATTTCTAAGGAAAATAAAATGGCTGCACAAAACGCATCAAGAGAATGCGTCTTGTGCAGCCCATATCTTTTAGATGGTCTTATTTGCAGAGGCTTTCCCATTCCGCGTTGACGGATGCTTCACAGCTGCGCATGGCGAGAATGGTCTTCTCCATCAGTTCCTCCAGGGACCAGCCCAGTCGCTCTGCACCTTGAGAGATGACATCCCGGGAACAACCGGCGGCAAATTTTTTGTCCTTGAATTTCTTTTTCAGACTGGATACCTCCATGTCGCATACGCTTTTGGAGGGCCTCATCCGGGCGGCGGCGCCGATCAGACCGGTGAGCTCGTCGGCTGCAAAGAGCACCTTTTCCAGGGGAAGAACCGGCTCCACATCGCAGCAGATTCCGTAGCCGTGGGAGCAGATGGCATGAACAAGTTCGCCCTCCGCGTTTACTTCTGCCAGCAGCTTGGGTGCTTCCAGGCAATGCCTGTCCGGATACCGTTCAAAATCAACATCGTGGAGAAGGCCGACAAGGCCCCAGAAATCTTCATTTTCGCCCATTTCACGGGCGTACCAGCGCATTACACCCTCAACGGTAAGTCCGTGAAGAATATGAAAGGGCTCTTGATTGTATTTTTGCAGCAGAGCCAGAGCCTGCTGGCGGGTAATCGCAGTTTGCATGGTGACAGTCCTCCTTAAGTTTTCCTTATTCTACTTTTTATCACGAGCTTTGTCAAGGGAAGGCATTTTCGGAAAGCTTGAAAAGTTCATATTCTCCGGGTAGAATACATTCGAGGTGATACCGATGGCGAGTATGCTGGACTATATTGCTTGGCGGGGGGATCTGAGCTTTTCCTCGTCGGCCCCCAATGAAGTGGATGCTTTGATTTTTTCGACGCTCAGCTACATTCCCTTCCGGGGAAGCGTGGAAAGAAACCCGGAAAAGCCGGTTCTCTTGCGGCAGGCGGCCCGGGAATTCTTTGATATTCCGGATCCGGAAGGGTACATCCGGACCCAGAATGACCTGGAGCTTTTGAAGGCAGCAGGAGAATCCCAACGGTTTGGAAACATCAGAATTGCGGAATACCGCAAAATTTTCATCAAAGAGCGGGATACTCAGTTTGCCGCGGTAACGTTTCTGTTGGATGACGGGAGCATTTTTATTTCCTTCCGCGGGACGGACAATACTTTGGTCGGCTGGAAAGAGGACTTCAGCATGTGCTTCCGGCGGGAAATCCCCTCGCAAAAGCTTGCAAAACAGTATTTGCAGGATGTCCTCATGGATCACAGCGGTCCTGTCCGGGTCAGCGGACATTCCAAAGGTGGAAATGTGGCCGTGTATGCGGTTTCGCAGAGTGTTCCGGTGATCAGGGAGCGGATTCTTGAGGTTTACAATCAGGACGGACCCGGCTTTTCTGAGGCATTTCTGGAAGATCCGGGATACAGACAAATCCTGCCGATTCTGCACACCCAGGTGCCCCAGAGTTCGGTTATCGGCATGATTCTTAACCGGGCGGAGCCCATCGCCATTGTAAAAAGCAATCAGTCCGGCGTCATGCAGCATGATCCCTTCAGCTGGGAGGTCCAGGGGAACCGGCTTGTTGCCGTAGATTCGCTGTCCGGCAACTCGATCTTTCTCCAGCTGACCATCAAAAACTGGCTGCTGGGGATGGATATGGAAACAAGGGTCCGGATGGTGGATATGCTGTTTGATCTGCTGACTTCCGGAGATGTGGAGGTTACAGGAGACCTCTTCCAGCCCAAGAATCTGGTGGCATGTGTATCCCGTCTGCGCAGTTCGGAAACCATCCGCAAATATCTGACGGAGGATCTGGCAGGGCTGTTTCACGCCGCCAAAAAGGCAAGACTTCAGATGGGGAACAGGGAATAAGGAACGACGCACCCGTCAAACCGGGTGCGTTATCATTTTTCAGCCATATATACAAAAGCATTCCAAAGAATTGTTGTAATTTCCACAGATTTCGCCCTTGCTTTTTGGGCTGGGCTGGCTTACAATCAAGCTATTGTGGAGCATAGATGATATTTCCCGCGAAAATGATTTGAAAGGAATGTACCTGAAATATGTCCCAGATTCTGAATGTCCCGGAGATTTTTGGCAGTGATGTGTTTAATGAGGCGGTCATGAAGCAGCGCCTGCCCGCTCATGTCTACAAGGCTTGGGAAACCTGCATCCAAACCGGATCGACACTTCCGCTGGACGTGGCCAATGAAATTGCGGAAGCCATGAAAATCTGGGCTCTTGAGAAGGGCGCGACCCACTATACCCACTGGTTCCAGCCCATGACGGGCATTACCGCGGAAAAACACGATTCCTTCATTTCTCCCACCGGTGACGGCCGGGTGATTATGGAGTTTTCCGGAAAAGAGCTGGTCCGGGGTGAACCGGATGCCAGTTCTTTTCCCTCCGGTGGACTGCGGGCAACCTTTGAAGCCCGTGGCTACACCGCCTGGGATCCCACGGCCTGCGCTTTTGTCAAAGACGGGAGCTTGTATATTCCGACCATGTTTTTCTCCTATACCGGGGACTCTCTGGATAAAAAAACACCCCTGCTGCGCTCCTTGGAAGAGGTATCCCGGGAGGCAATCCGAATTCTTCGACTGTTTGGTGACAACACAACCCAGCGAATTATCACTTGCGTAGGGGCTGAGCAGGAGTATTTTCTGCTTCCCAAGGACCTGTACGCCCAGCGGGAGGATCTCCGCCTGACCGGCAGAACCCTGTTCGGCGCATCGGCTCCCAAGGGGCAGGAGCTGGACGACCACTATTTTGCGGCCATCCGCACCCGGGTTTCCGAGTTTATGCAGGATTTGGACGAACAGCTCTGGCGGCTGGGTATTCTTTCCAAAACCAAACACAACGAGGGTGCTCCCTGCCAGCATGAACTGGCCCCCATTTATACCGACGCGAACAAGGCCTGTGACGACAATCAGCTGATTATGCGCACCATGAAAAAGTGCGCCGCCAAGCACAATCTGGTGTGCCTGCTCCACGAAAAGCCCTTTGCGGGCGTTAACGGCAGCGGCAAGCACAACAACTGGTCGCTGTCCACCGATACCGGCAAGAATCTCTTCAGCCCCGGAAAAACCCCGCGGCAGAACGCCCAGTTTCTGGTTTTCCTGGCGGCATTTATCCAGGGCGTTGATGAATACCAGGAATTCCTGCGGTGCACCGTGGCCTCTGCCAGCAACGATACCCGCTTGGGCGCGAATGAGGCGCCGCCTGCCATCGTTTCCATCTTTCTGGGAGAGGAACTCAATGGGGTGGTACAGTCCATTATCGACGGTACCAACTATACGGAACCGGAAAAGAGCCTGCTGCGCATCGGCGTGGATGTGATGCCTGCCATTCCCAAGGACACCACCGACCGGAACCGAACCAGCCCCCTGGCCTTTACCGGCAATAAATTTGAGCTGAGAATGCTGGGATCTTCTCAGTCCATAGCCGGTCCCAACATCGCGCTGAATACCATCATGGCGGAAGAGCTGGGCCGCTTCGCCGATGAGCTGGAAAAGGCTCCGGATTTTGACAAAGCACTGCAGAAGCTGGTCTATAAAGCATTCACCGATCATAAACGGATTATCTTCGACGGAAATGGCTATTCCGATGAGTGGAAACAGGAGGCGGCCCGCAGGGGACTGAGCAATCTGGCCTCCACCGCGGAAGCCATGCGTACTTACCTGAGCCCGAAAAACATTGAGCTGGTAACCAACCATGGGGTCTTTACGGAAACGGAGTTCCGGGCCCGTCACTCCATCTATCTGGATGATTACCGGAAAAAAGTGAATATTGAAGCCCGGACCATGGTGGATATGGCTGTGCAGCAGATTCTGCCTGCGGCTATGCACTATACCGATTCTCTCTGCGCCGGCGTTGCCTCCAAAAAAAGTCTGGGTGTGTGCTGCAGGGGAGAGATGGCCCTGATCCAGAAACTGTCCTCGGCCTGCGATGCTGCCTACGACTGCGTGGAACGGCTGAAGGATGCACTGAGCCGGATTCCAGGGGATGAGGAAGCCGCGGCAGATCACTGCCACAGTGTGATCGTTCCGCTGATGGCGGAGCTTCGTACCCAGGCGGACATTCTGGAGCAGAATACGGCAAAGCGTTACTGGCCCTATCCAACCTATTCCGATCTGCTGTTCTACTAAGAACCAAAACCGTATTCCCCCAAAATGGGAATGCGGTTTTTGCTTGCATTTAATCGGATCCTTTGTTATGATGCAGAAAGAGGGAGGGGAATACATCATTATGAAGCAAGGAAAGTACGAGATCCGTCCCATTCGAAAATCAGACGACAGTCAGATTGCGGCAATTGTCAGGCGAAATCTGGAAAACTATGGCTTGAATATTCCCGGAACGGCATACTTTGATAGGGAATTGGACCATTTGAGCCAATACTATACAGAAAAGCCGGATGAACGGGCGTATTATGTATTGACAGACCGTTCAGGTTCGGTCGTCGGAGGCGTTGGATTCGCAGAATTTCCGGGCATTGACGGGTGTGCGGAGCTCCAAAAGCTGTATCTGGATGACAGCGTCAAGGGTGTTGGCTTTGGAATGGGACTGCTGGAAACGGCAGAAAGCTTTGCTGCCTGTATGGGGTATACAAAGCTGTATCTGGAGACCCATTCCGTTTTGAAAGAAGCATGCCATTTGTATGAAAAAATGGGATACAGGCGGATTCCGAGACCGGAGGGAGTCCTGCATTCCACCATGGACAGCTTCTATTTAAAGAATATTTGAGATAACCCCCATGGATCTCCATGGGGGCACTTTTGACGTAAGACGGAAAAATTTGCGTTAAAAGCAACTGATCGTTGCTAAAATTAAATGTCAATAGATGGGTTCATATAGTAGACATTACGCTGATCCAGTTTCTCACGAAGGTTCTGAATCGCTTCACCGAAGCGCTGGAAATGGACAATTTCCCGTTCCCGGAGGAAGCGAATGACATCGTTGACATCCGGATCATCACTGAGCCGAAGAATATTATCGTAGGTGACCCGGGCTTTCTGTTCAGCTGCCAGATCCTCCGTCAGGTCTGCAATCGGGTCGCCTTTTACAGCTATGGAGGCCCCATCCCAGGGGAATCCGGCTGCCGCGCTGGGATATACACCTGTGGTGTGGTCAACGAAATAGGGAGCAAAGGCCGGATCCTGATACTGATTGTCCTTCAGATTCCGGGTTAGCTGATGCACAATGGCGCCTACCATTTCCAGATGCCCCAATTCCTCAGTGCCGATGTCTGTCAGCAGCCCTTTCTGCTCATCAAAGGGCATCGAGTATCTTTGGGAAAGATAGCGCAGACTGGCACCCAGTTCACCGTCAGGTCCGCCGTACTGTGTCAGAATGATTTTTGCGAGCGCAGGGTTTGGACGGCATATTCTGACCGGATACTGCAATTTTTTTGAATATGAAAACACGATTATTCCCCCTTATTTGCTGAAAATTCCCAGGGCCACGGATCGTCCAGCCACTCATAGCTGTCACCATTGGTTGGCATTTGATGATTCATAGGGGAAAGAACAACCTTGTTTTGGGCCATACAGTCGGCATATCGCTGCTGATACTGCTGGTAAAGCTCCAGTGCTTCCCGATCGTCCCGGTGGGTATCCAGATACAGAGCCAGTTCCTGAACGGCAAAGCCCAGAGCCTGAAGTTCAGATAAGGGGGTTGCCGGCAACGGGTTCTTGTTCACAATGCCCATCAGGGGCAGGTCCAGACCGGGGTACAGTGTTCCGCGGACCAGACCCTTTCTCGCTTCGTACCGGACGGGATTCTCCAGCTGGAAGGGCACATATGGATTGGCCAGCGGGGCCATGGAAGGCAGTCTGCCTTCTCCTGGATTTGAAATGGCTTTTGGCGAAATCAATTGGATTCCTCCTTTAATGAGATTGGAAGGTGTTTCCGGGTCATTCTATGCCGGATTTCGCCGTGGGTGCATGGAAAGCCAAGTGAAGCATATATCCATAGGGGGGTGGTAACCATGCGCATCAGGGACCATTTTCGTATCGGATTGTGCTTCTGCCTGATAGTCGGGCTGGCGTTCGGGGGCATTTTTGGCGCGTATCAGGCGGTAGAGGTGTTGAAAGAGGGAATGCCGGTTTCCCGGTACCACACCATTGTGATCGACGCCGGACACGGCGGAGAGGATGGCGGTGCCACCTCCTGTACGGGGCGGCTGGAAAGCGAGTATAACCTGGCAATCGCGCTGCGTCTGGAGGCGCTTATGCAGCTTCTCGGTTATCGGACGCGGATGATTCGGCGGACGGATACGGCTGTTTACACCAAAGGGAACACGATTTCCCAAAAGAAGGTGGACGATCTCAGGCAGCGGGCAGGCATTGCCAATCAATCGGAGGGGAACGTTCTGATCAGTATACATCAGAACTACTTTTCCCAGGGGCGGTTCAGCGGGGCCCAAGTATTTTACGCGGACAATGAACCAAGCAGAGAACTGGCATCCGTAATTCAGAAAGGCCTGATTGATACGCTGAATCCCGGGAGCAAACGGAAAACCAAGCAGGGGAAGGGGATCTATCTTCTGGAAAAGTGCCGGGGACAGGGGGTACTTGTGGAGTGCGGATTTCTCTCCAATCCGCAGGAGGAGTTTCTGCTTCGGCAGCAGGACTATCAGAAAAAACTGGTGTGCGTAATCGCTGCGGCAACAGCGTCGAATCTGTCTTGACCCCGGAGACCGGCGTTGATATAATAGGAACAAATGAACGCCCCTTCGGCGGAGAAACAGAGGTACTGATATGGCGAAAACAAAAACCGTTTTTTTCTGTACCAATTGCGGTAATGAAAGTCCCAAATGGCAGGGAAGGTGCCCGGCCTGCGGTGCTTGGAATACCATGGAAGAGCATATAGAAAAACCATCGTCAGCTGGAAAGGCGAAAACGGGCCCGGTGGGCCAAAGCCGGAAGCCCCAGCGAATCCGGGAAGTGGATACAGATGGGGAAATCCGGTTTTCTACCGGAATGGGCGAGCTGGACCGGGTCCTGGGCGGCGGTGCTGTGGCAGGCTCGCTGGTGCTGGTGGGCGGTGCGCCCGGTATTGGAAAATCGACCCTGCTGCTTCAGATATGCAACAGTCTGTGTGCCGGAAGAAGCGTACTGTATGTATCCGGCGAGGAAAGCGAGCGTCAGCTGAAGCTTCGTGCCCAACGGCTGGGTGTTGCGCCGGATAGCCTGTATATTCTTTCCGAAACCCGGCTGTCAGATATTATGGAAGCGGTGGAGGAATTGAAGCCGGATATTCTGATGATTGATTCCATCCAGACCCTCTATCGGGAAGAAAACGAATCCTCTCCAGGCAGTGTTTCCCAGGTAAAGGACTGCACCATGACCATGATGCAGCTGAGCAAATCCCAGGGGATTACGGTATTTGTGGTTGGTCATATCAACAAAGACGGCAATATCGCCGGGCCCAAGGTGCTGGAGCATATGGTGGACTGTGTGCTCTATTTTGAGGGAGATCCCAATTCTTCCTATCGGCTGCTTCGGGCGGCAAAGAATCGCTTTGGCTCCACCAATGAGATTGGTGTATTTGAAATGATGGAACGGGGGTTGGAAGAGGTTCCAAATCCATCCCAGATGCTGCTGGAAGGACGTCCAGAGGGAGCCAGCGGTACATGTGTGGCCTGCGTAATGGAAGGCACACGGCCGGTTCTGGCGGAAGTGCAGGCTCTGGTTGCCAAAACCATGGCAAATGTTCCAAGAAGAGCCTCGGATGGATTCGATTTCAACCGAATGATGCTCCTTTTGGCTGTGGCAGAGAAACGAGCGGGACTTCGTCTGGGGGCGTTTGATGCTTACATCAATGTAATTGGCGGCCTGCGGTTGGATGAACCCGGAGCTGACCTGCCGGTGGCTCTGGCAGTGGCTTCCTCTTATCGGGATCAACCCATTGCCGATGACCTGACTGCCATCGGAGAGATTGGTCTGACAGGGGAGATCCGCGCGGTTTCCCACATGAATCAGAGGCTGGGAGAAGTTGCCCGTCTGGGATTTAAAAAGTGTATGATTCCGAAAGGCGGTTCGGAAAAACTGGATATTCCAAAGGAATTGACCGTTTATCGTGTCCGAAATCTTCGGGAAGCAATTGAAGTGGCGTTATAAAAATACCGTCCGGTTCTTTTTCAGAGCCGGACGGTATTCTAATGTGTTTTTCGGAGTATCAGATCAGCAAACCGATTACAATTCCGATGATCAGACCCAATAGAGCGGTCAGAAGCAGCGCCAGGGGATTATTCCGGTAGCGGAAACGAACAACCTTTTTCACAACAGGCTTTTCCACGATCCGTTCCACAATCCGGTCGACAGGAATTTCTTTTGTAACGGTAACAACTTTTTCCTGAACTGGTAATGGGGGCTTCTCCAAATAAACGGGCTTTTCAACTACTTTTTCGACATAAACCGGTTTTTCTACCACCTGATGGATTACAATGGGTTCAGACGGTACTTTGATGGCTGCGTGTCTGCCGGTGGCCAGGTATTCTACGTCCGTATTCAATGCGTCGGCCAGTTGGATCAGTCGCAGCGGGTCCGGACAGGAGAGGTCATTTTCCCATTTGCTGACGGCCTGACGGGATACACCCATGCGTTCCGCAAGCTGACCTTGGGAGAGGGAAGAGGCGGTGCGAAGGGAAATGATGCGTTCGCCTACAGACATAGCAGTTCACTCACAATTCGAAAACACTGTCAACAATTGGTTGCATCTTTCATTTTAACGGATTATTTTGAAAAGTCAAGTTTGGAAAGGGGATTGGCTTCAGCCGCAATTTTCAGCTCTGTGTTTTCGATGTGCGTGTAGATCTGTGTGGTATTCAGGTTTTCGTGTCCCAGAACCTCCTGCACGGTTTTTACGTCTACACCCCCGGAAAGCATCATGGTTGCCGCTGTATGGCGCAATTTATGGGCAGAAAACTGGGTGGAATCCAATCCTGCCTGTAAAAGTGCTTTTTTCACCAGCCGATGGACGGCGGTGACGCTGATGCGGTTATTGTCCCTGGAGCCAAACAGAGCACGATTATCTGTTAATTCCCGCTGTTTTCGTTCTTCCAAATAGTCATCCAGGGCTTTTCTGCAGGCGGAACCAAAGTAGACGAAGCGTTCCTTGTTGCCTTTGCCGACCACACGAATTCGGTCTTCGTATACATCTGTCAGATTCAGGCCAACCAATTCACTCCGGCGAATGCCGCAGTTCAGAAACAGCATCAGAATTGCATAGTCTCTTTTTGCATTTGGCCCAGAAACAGCCTGTAAAAGTGCGGATGATTCCTCTAAAGTAAGGTATTTAGGCAAGCTTTTGCGCAGTTTTGGATATTCCAGATCTGCAACCGGATTTTCGTTCAATTGTTTGGTTCTGACGGTCAGGTACTTATAAAAGGACTTAATCGCCGATAGTTTCCGCGCTCTGGAAGCTGCTTCAATCCCATACTCAGGAGCAGCCATATCCGGCCTTGCCACACGGTCATTGGCCAGGTAAGAGAGGAAGTCAAAGATTTCGGATGTGGTGATGCTGGCAATAAAATCCAGATCAATAGAACGAATGTCAATGGTTTCCAGGTCTGTATCAATGGGCATCTCTGCGCGCATAAGCTTCATAAAGCGCAGGAACATCCGAAGATCCAGATAATACTCCCGGATCGTCAGCGGAGACTGACCTTTGACGGTTTCGTGATAGCTTAAGAAATCCCGCAAGACTTGCGGGCAATCCCGATATTGCTGCATAAGGGAATCCAGATGCAGTATAATCATTACGTGAGGAGAATAGCAGGAAGTAGAGTGGAGGCTGTTGCACCAGACTGATCTCCATTACGAACGCAACAAAATAAAAATTTTGTTGCGTTCGAACTTAGCGTTTCCAGCAGCCTATACTCATTTGTGCTTCAAAGCTCAAACTCCAACGATATTCTTAATACTGCATTATATCCTTTCTTGGAATGTTCTTTTCTCAAAGATAGTCTTTTTCCCGTACTTTGTCAACCTGTTTTTATTGGAGGTTTGTATGCACAATAGATTGAAAAAAATTTCCGCTTGGCTTCGGACTTCTGGTGTTGACTTTCTGATCATTCTTGCCGGGGCTGCTGAGCTCACATTCATCTGGTATCTTGCCTTTATTGCAAAGATATTTTGAATCTCAATTTCAAATGTCCGCACATAAAAAAACCGGGGTTCCCATTTCTGGGTTCCCCGGTACTTTTTATACTCGTATTTCTACTTTATATCCCATGCATTGCAAGTCTTTTATTTTTCTTAGAATAGAAAAGTGAATATAGTCTGTATGTATGTTTCTGACTTCCCCAACGCCGTAACATTGGGATCTTCTTTCTAGTTCCAATCCTTCTTCTGTTTTGATCTCGACATCGAATGCATCGTATACTCCATTATAACTAATTCTTGCATGGCGGGAGAATTTCTTTTTTACCCTGAAAGCAGCATAGTCTGCTTTCCTTATGAACTCGGTTTATTTCATGTAGTCCGGGGGTTCCCAAAGTCCGGTTTCCTGGTTTAGCGTCCACCCGGTAGGATACCAGGTTTTTTCTTCCTTGCATTTCCAGGACATTTTACGTTTCTTCTTCGCTGGCTTTTGCTGTGGGAGCAATGGCGGTAATGAGTTCTTAAACCGTATTTCCTGTTTTGCCTGTGCTCTTGTTAGCCAATCGTTTGATTGTGTTGGATCTTCTCTTTTCCCAGCAAATAAATTCCATATTCCTTTAATTATGCGAAAAATCATTCTTATTATTGAGCGAACTATCCATAGAATAATTACTATGATTATAAGTTCAATTGCACTTGCCAGCAGTCGTTCATTGAATATTGCATTTGCCTGCAATCCTTGTTCAATCATGTTTTTTCTCGTCCTTTTCTGTTTCTAAATAGGCGTTGAAATTACGCAGGAATTATTCTTTTGGGTTCCGAGGTGTTTTATACCGAATCTAGAATATCTGAGTCAATGCATCTTGTGTGGATTACTTTGTAACCTACACTTGTCAGGATTGTGTCAACAAACTGATCTCTTTCCATGCGGTCTTGCCTGTTATGACTACTATCATCCAATTCAATGATTGCTTTTATGTTCATGTTTTGATCGCAGATAACAAAGTCAACATGTTTTGATTGTACTTTGTTGTCTATATTGCTGACTGTTTGTTTCGCTGTATAACGGTAGTTGCCAACCTATTACAGTTGCTCTCCTCGCTCAATTACCCTGTACGCTTCCGGCAGAATGTCAATCAGATTATGAATCAATGTATCCAGGATATCCGGAACGGACTGTGGCGCACCAAACAGACTGGCAAACAGCGCGTTCAGTGTTTCTTCAAAGTCCTGCGGGAGAATGTCTGCCTGAGCCTTGAGAAGCGTCATTATCCGCTTTTCACCCGGGTGTGTCATTCGGTTCAAGGCAAACAAAATATCGAAATAAGACTCGAGAAAAGCTGCTGTACGGTGATTCACACTGACCAGATCCCCACGGGAGACCGCTTTTTTGATCTGTACATCGTAAGACGGCAGATTCATTGTCAGCAGTCGGAGGTTATTGCGAATGATATTTGCACGAAGCTGCTCCGGATACGGCAGGTCAAAGCGCTCTTGGGAAGCCCGGTATGCGCCGTTCCGGTCGAAAAGCACCTTACTGTGCAGAAGATTGTGCCACATACAGGTGGTGTAGCCGTTGTGGGCCCAGTGCCCTTCCACCACAGAGGCAACGTCCCGGGTGAAATCCGAAAGGCTGCGGTAGAGAATGTCGATCGGAATACCATTTTTCAGGACGCAGTCATCTTCCAACTCCCAGAAGTGATTTCCGAGTTCCATATAGCTGCAGCTTTCGGCCAGGATCTGATGCCGGACAGTTTCCTGCGGGACCTCGGTGCAGTATACATACAAGTCATAGTCCGATTTTTCATCATACTGCTCCCCTGCCCGCGAACCGCCCAATGCCAGGGCTTCTACCTGGGGCAGGCGTGCAAAAGCTGCGCAGAGAGCATCAAAATACATATTGCCGCCTCCTTTTTTCCCATTATAATTGTCTCACCGGAAATATGCAAGAGGAATGAAATTTCTCTTTACTTTGACTGAGATTTTCTGTAAAATAAAGGCATAGAAAAACCCTGAGGAGGTCTTATCATGGGTGTAAAAAGAATTGGCGTTCTGACCAGCGGCGGCGACGCTCCCGGCATGAATCCTTGTGTCCGGGCGGTTGTTCGTACCGCACTGTATCATGGTTTGGAGTGCTATGGCATTCGCAGAGGCTGGAACGGCCTGATAACCGGAGATATTGTCAAACTGGATGAAAAGAGTGTGGCCCACACCATCAACCGGGGCGGCACCATCCTCTACACTGCCAGAAGCAAGGAATTCATGACTGAGGAAGGCCAGCGAAAGGCGGTTTCCACCTGCAAGTTCCTGGGACTGGACAGCATCATCGCCATCGGTGGTGACGGCACCTTCCGGGGTGCCATGGCGCTGAGTAAGTACGGCATCAATGTGATCGGTATTCCCGGGACCATTGATAACGACATCAGCTGCACCAACTACTGCATTGGTTTTGATACGGCGGCCAATACAGCCATTGAGTGCATCGATAAGCTGCGGGATACCATGCAGTCCCACGAGCGCTGCTCTGTGGTAGAGGTCATGGGCCGCAATGCCGGATACCTGGCGATGTATGTGGGGCTTGCCTGCGGCGCCACCGCCGTTCTGGTTCCGGAGGAACCCATCGATTTTGAACGGGATGTGATTGAAAAAATCCGTCAGGCCCGGTTTAACGGGTTTACCCACTACATGATCGTTGTGGCAGAGGGCGCCGGTAAGGCCATCGACATTGCCGCGAAAATCAAGGATGCCATTGATCTGGATCCCCGTGTGACCGTTCTTGGCCACATTCAGAGAGGCGGCTCCCCTTCCGGCCGGGACAGAGTGAATGCCACCAAGATGGGCTATATGGCAGTTGAGCTGCTGCTGCAAGGAAAGACCAACCGGATTGTCTGCACCCGGGACGGCAGCTATACAGATGTAGACATCAGTGAGGGCCTGGCCATGCGCAAGAGCATCCAGCAGATGGAAGTGGATGTGCTGGCAGCCATGACCGGAATTTGAGCAGAAACGGAAAAGAAGCACCTGCAAACGGGCAGGTGCTTCTTTTTATGCCTTGGGATGGCACTTTTGATATACATTTTTGATCTTCTGATTGATCAGGTGCGCATACATCTGCGTGGAAGAAATATCGCTGTGTCCCATAAGCTCCTGCAGAGAACCCAAATCCGCACCGTTTTCCAGCAGATGCACCGCAAAGCTGTGGCGCAGAGTGTGGGGCGTAATCTCTTTTTCGATTCCTGCCTTCGCCTGATAGAATTTGAGAATTTTCCAAAAACCCTGACGGCTCATACGGGTGCCGCCAATATTTACGAACAGCGCCTGCTCGGAAACATCGGAAATCATGGTAGAGCGCACATCCGTCAGGTACACGGAGAGCGCTTTCTGAGCGGCGGGATACAGCGGAATTACACGGGACTTCTTACCGCTGTGGCACTTGACAACGCCAAGCTCCAGGTTAACGTCCTCCACATTGAGGCTGATCAGCTCGGTTACCCGCATTCCGGTGGCATACATCACTTCCAGCATGGCCTTGTCCCGATAGCCTTTGGGGTCTACGCAGGAGGGCTGAGCCAGCAGAAGCTCTACCTCTTTTCCGGAAAGAATCTGCGGGAGCTTCTTTTCTCCCCGCTGGACATGAATGTCCGCCGAAACGGGAGAAACCTCCAGGAAGCCACTGGATACGGCATAGGCATAGAAGTTTTTCAGGCTTGCCAGGCAGCGGGAGACAGTAGCGCCGGATTTGCCTTGTGCCTGCAAATCTGCCAGATAGTCCCGGATATTCACTTGTGTGGCATTGACAATGTCGGAACAACCACCCACGAGCATCCATTCGGAAAACTGCCGAATATCACGCATATACGACGAGATGGTATTATCCGATGCTTGCTTAACCTTTACGAGATAGTTCTCGTACGCTTGAATAATGTCCAGCATGTACCGAAATACCCTATCCTTATAAATTTTGGCATTTTCAGGAGGCCAGGCCCCCAAAAGCACCATCTATCAGAAATGCCGAAACCGGCATAACCATACAATAGCTGATAAAGCCCACTGCCGCGGCACAGCTGAGACACAGAAGCAGCACATAAACCGCGCGTTCCCAGGATCCGGACAGCAGCCGAAGCCAAAGAAAGAAAAGAATTGGAGTCATCAAAAGCTCCGCCAGCAGCAGAATCGGACAGAAGATCCAACCGGCCGGCCGGAAGACTCCATACAGCACACACCAAACAAATGTCAATGCGGCGCCCCGCAAAAAAGCAATCCACAAAAGGATCTGCCAGGGAAAAACCAGAGCCAGAAGAAAGGAAACCAAAGGACCGAATGCAAGAGGAAACAGGGCTGAAAGCAGGTTCCCGGGATCTGGTACGAACACCTGAGGAAGCGGAACCTCCTGACACAGGCGGCCAACCGCATACCCAAAACACAGTCCGGCAATCCAGAAAAAATCCAGCCTGCAGCGCCGATAAAAGAACTCCCGGCAGAACGGGCTTTGCAAAGTCTTCACGGCACCATCCTCCTTCGGGAGAAAAGGTGCAGGATACAGGCGGTTCCACTGCGTTCGAATACAGACATACTATACTCCGTTTTTTACAAAAATTCAAGTATTATTAGCCAAAATAGATTTTTTTGTAGATTCTGACAATTTTTATGTCAATTTTGTTATGTAAACAATGTTTATAATCAAACGAATGTTTTTACCATTATGCTGTTTTTGGGCATTTTATTGCCAGAAATGCCTGTTTTTGTGCCAAAAAGAATCATTGCACGAAAACGTGCAAAATTGAATTAGGGGTAAATGTCTTTTACCCCTCCCCTTCTTTTGTGCAATTTAACGAAAATGCTTTCCGATTTTCCGGTGTTTCCCCCCTGCTTCCTTTCGTGAAGAAAAGAGAAACGCAGTCCCGCTGCCACCGATTATCAGCATTGCCGTAGGGAAAATCCCCTCAAACTGCCCACCGAAAAACAGCGCCGTTAATGCCGTCAGACTGCCCAGTAATCCCACTGCCGACAGGACAAATACCAGAAGTCTGCGGCGCTTGATCCGTCTGTAGGAGGCTCCAAATGCCATGGCTCCGCCCAGGAACAGTATGACCATCACGCCATAGCCCAGGTTTTCCTGACGCACCACCTCCCTGCTGACAAAGAATGCCAGAAGGGCGCCCAAACCTGCCGTCAGCAGCATTGCCCAGGCCGTTCCCCAGGCAATGCCGCCTGCCATTGTGGATGCCCTGCCCGTTGGTTTCTGATTGACCAGCATAACTCCTCTCCCCTTTCCTTTTCTGAGTAAGTCTATTCTTCGGAAAGGCAAAAAAGAAGCCGCCGGACCAAAAATGTCTGACGGCTCAATGGAAAAATCCCGGAAGGGGGTGAACCTTCCGGGAGAAAATCACATCTCTACATCCACGTTGGGCGCAGCCTTGCGCTGGGGCTGCTGAGTTTGCTGCTGCTGTGCCTCTGTGACGGTGCGGAACCGCATACGGGTGTCCCGAACATCGCTGAGGGCCTGGGCGATGGTCTCTTCGGTCTGACGCAGGGCATCGTCCATGTAGTCGTTGCCTGCCTTCCGCAGCTGGAGAACGCGGTTCTGGGTCTGGGCAATCAGCTCTTCGCTGCGCTTTCTGGCTTCTTCGTAGATTGCTTCCTTGGTGACAAGGGCCTGGGCCTGCTCCTGAGCCTGACGGAGGATTCCCTCTGCCTCCCGGCGGGCCTGGTTGATCAGCTCGTTGCGGGATTCCACAATGGTGCGGGACTGCTTCAGTTCGCCGGGCATCTGGGCAATGACCTCGTCCAGCATATCCAGTACCCGATCCCGCTCCAGAATGCACTTGTCTGCCGCCAGGGGCATGGTGCGGGCATCCTGAACCATATCGTACAGGGAACCAATGATGTCTTCAATATTGGTGCTCATATCGTAATCCTCCTAAGTTCATTTGTTTTGTAGTTTCCGCTCTTCCAGTCGTCTGCGGAAGTCGGGGATAATGGGTTCGGGAATAAAATCCTTCAGATCCGCATTGTAGGAGCCCAGCTCCTTTACCAGGCTGGAGCTCAGATACATATACTGGCTGTTGGCAGTCAGAAACATGGTATCCAGCTCGGGATTGATTTTGCGGTTGATCAGCGCCATCTGGAATTCATTTTCAAAATCGGAGCCGGCCCGCAGTCCCTTGACCACAACACAGCTTCCCCGACGCCGGGCGTATTCGGCCAAAAGCTCGCTGGAGCCGTCAACCTCCACATTGGTAAGATCCGCGGTGACACGGCGGATCAGCTCCACACGCTCTTCCAGAGAAAACATGGGATGCTTGCCCGCGTTTACCATGACACAGACAATCAGCCGGTCGAAGATATTGGCTGCCCGGCGGATAATATCCAGGTGACCGCTGGTAACCGGGTCGAAAGAACCCGGATAAATGGCAGTTTTCATAGATTACTCTTCCAGCGCTTCCTCTTTTGTGTAAAGGGTAAGAAGCGTTTTTCCGTATTTGTAGTCTTTGGAACGGGAATAGCCCGGGAATTCCTGCTGAAGTTCCTTTCCCAAAGGACGTTCCGCAACTATTATACCACCCGAACGCAAAATGTCAATTTCTGTTATCCGGTTCAGGGCGTTTTCCAGAAAATCTTCCGCGTAAGGGGGATCCAGGAAGATCACGTCAAAGCGTTCTCTGCATCGGCGGAGATACTCCATATAGTCGCAGCGCAGAACGCTGGCCTGATTCTCCAGATGGGTCCGCTTCAGATTTTCCCGGATCAGACCGCAGGCATCCTCCCGGGCATCCACAAATACAGCGTACTGCGCGCCCTGGCTCAGGGCTTCAATTCCCAGCTGGCCCGTGCCGCCGAACAGGTCCAGTACCCGGGCGCCGGGCACATAAAAGCGGATGATGCTGAACAGGGCCTCTTTCACCCGGTCCGCGGTGGGACGGGTGAGCATCCCCCGGGGCGTTTTCAAAGAGATTCCTTTGGCTTTTCCTGTGATAACGCGCATAGTCTTTTCTCCCAATTCTTTCCTGTTTTCCGGGATTTATACGGTACTTTGGTTCCGGTGTGCCCTTACTGTCCCGATTTCTTGTTCTGAAAATGCCGGTATACGGCGTCTGCCGCGTCTTTGGGCAGCAGCCGTTCCAGTTCCGGCAGCGAAGCCTCGGACATGGCGGTGAGAGAGCCGAAGGCTTTCAGCAGCTCCTGCTTCCGTTTTGGGCCGATGCCGGGAATGCCGTCCAGCTCGGAATACCGCAGCCGCTTGCTGCGCAGCTGCCGGTGGTAGGTAATGGCAAAGCGGTGTGTCTCCTCCTGAATGGAACCGATCAGGGAAAAAATGGCCTGATTGTTGTCAATTCGGATTTCCATTCCGTCAGGGGTCACCAGTGCCCGGGTACGGTGCCGGTCATCCTTGACCATACCGAACACGGGAAAGGACAGATCCAGCGCCTGAAGCGCTTCCAGGGCCACATTGGCGTGATTGACACCGCCGTCAATGAGCAAAAGATCCGGAGGCGTGTCAAAGCCCCTGTCCCCCGCCTTGTAATGGACAAACCGCCGGGTTACCACCTGGCGCATGGAGGCATAGTCGTCCTGGCCGGGCAGACCCTCGATCTTGAATCGCTTGTAGTCACTTTTTCTGGGCTTTCCGTCCTGAAAAACCACCATGCTTGCCACAATATCCGTGCCGGAGATGTTGGAAATATCAAAGGATTCCATGCGGCCGGGTACGGGAACGGCCAGCATTTTGCCCAGGGTGATGAGGGTGGCATTCATACGTTCGTCCTTATCCGTCAGCCGCTGGGCCTCCTCAAAGGCGTTTTTGTTGGCAAGCTCCACAAGGCGCATATTGTCCCCCTTCTGGGGGATCCGGATTCTGCTCTTTCTGCCGAACTGCTGCTCCATAAGGGAGGAGAACAGCTCGCTGTCCTCTATCTCAAAAGGCAGCAGAACGTTTTTGGGCGCCAGGCCTCTGCTGAGATAATACTGCTTCATCAGGCTGGAAACAGCCTCCTGGGGGTTGTCCGGCTTTGGGAACACATCGTAGTCCTTGTCCAGCAGATTTCCGCCGCTGAAATGGAGCACCGCAAAACAGGCTTTGGCTTCCGTTTCGCCGTAGCCCACCACATCGGTGTCCGCCAGGCTTCCGGCAGTGACCAGCTGCTTCTGCCCCAGTGCTTCCACGGCGGTAAGCCGGTCCCGCAGAGCCGCGGCTACCTCAAAATCCAGCTTTTCCGCGGCGGCAAGCATCTCGGTGCGGATGGATTCCGCAGCCGATTTATAGTTGCCCTTCAAAAGCTGACGGGCCAGCTCCACACGCTCCCGGTAACGGGCGGCGCTTTGATTCTTCTGACACCAGCCTTCGCACTGATTCATGTGATAGTTGAGACAGGGACGGTCCTTGCCCACATCCCGGGGAAACTGCCGGGTGCACCGCGGAAGCTTCAGAGTCATCAGAACCGCTTCCAGCAAGCTGTTGGTCACGCCTCTGCTGCCGTAGGGGCCGAAATACTCCGCTCCGTCATCGGCGATTTTGGAAACGAGGGTCAGGCGGGGGTAAAGCTGCTTCCGGTCCAGACGCAGGTAGGGATAGCCCTTGTCGTCCTTCAGCAGAATGTTGTATTTTGGCAGATACCGTTTGATGAGAGAGCACTCCAGAACCAGGGCTTCGAATTCGCTGGCGGCCACAATGGTATCAAAGTGGTCGATTTTACTGACCATCATTCTGGTTTTGGGTGTATGGGACGCCGTGTCCTGGAAATACTGGCTGACCCGGTTTTTCAGCTTTTTCGCCTTGCCCACATAGATGACCTTATCCGTTTTATCCCGCATAATATACACGCCGGGAGCATAGGGCAGCGACAGGGCCTTTTCCTTTAATTCGTCAAATGTCATGTGATCACCAAAAAAGAGCCGCCTCTTTCGCGTTTGGCAAAGAGGCGGCATGCATCGTTCCAATCAATAAACGTCCCGCTGGAGCAGGGTTTCCAGAGCGGTGACCGCGGCTTCCTCATCGGAACCGACGGCACTCAGCGTAACGGCGGATCCGGAAACAATACCTAGGGACATAATGCCCAGCAGGCTTTTCGCGTTCATCTTCCGGTTGCCGGATTCCAGCCAGATGCTGCTGTCGAACTCATTCGCCTTCTGAACAAAGTATGTAGCCTGCTTGTTGTGCAGACCGGACTCACAGCGAACGACAACTTCTTTGCTAAACATAACATACACTCCTTTTCATCACATCTCTGAGAAGTGACGGGTCTGTATAAATAATAACCTTTTTCTTATGAATTGTCAACCAATTACTTTTGGAGCTTTTGTCGAATTGATCAAAAAATAGTCGATTCAGATAAATTCTGCAATGGTAACGCCGTCTTCGCCCTCACCATATTGCCCTAATCGGAATTTTTTGATAAATTTGTTGCGTTTCAGGCTCTGCTGGACGGCGTTGCGCAGCACACCGGTGCCTTTTCCGTGTATAATTCGGACGGAACTGAGCTTCGCCCGCATGGCTTCATCCAGGTAGCGGTCCAGCACACAGATGGCCTCCACCGCGTCCATGCCCCGAAGGTCCACCTCCGCGGGCATGGCGGTCATCTTCATTTCCCTGCCGGAATGGGCGGGACGGCCGCCCTTGGCCGCATAGGGGTTTTCATGCTCCAGCAGATAGATCTCATCTGCCTTGGCGGTCAATTTCAGAATGCCGGCCTGGAGCTGATAGGTACCGTCCTTGTTGATGGCCAGAACACTTGCTTTGGTGCCCAGCTTGAGAAGCTCCACGGTGTCGCCCACCAGGATCCCCCGGGTTGCCTTGGGCCGCTCCTTCTTGGGTGCCTGGGCACGGATTTTGTCCTCGGTCTCGTTCAGCACCCGGCGCAGCTCTGCCTGACGCTGGTTGACGCCGGTGGTATCGGCCCCGGCTGTAAGCTGCTTGCGCAGAGCTTTCAGCTCTTCCGAGGCGGCATTGGCGGCAGCCCGTGCTTCTTCAATGATGGCCTGGGCTTCCCTTCTGGCCGACTCCATGGCTTTGTCCTTCTCTTTTTGCAGCTGGGCGCTGTATTCCTCGCTCTGCTGCTTGATCCGGGCAGTCTCCTGTTTCAGGCGTTCCGCTTCCATCCGGGCGGCCTCCATCTGCTGGCGCTGCTGTTCAAGCTGGGTAAGCACGTCCTCAAAATCCTTGTCACTCTTGCCAACCAGATCGCCGGCTTCCTTCAGAATATCCTCAGAAAGGCCCAGCTTCCGGCAGATGGCAAAGGCGTTGGATTTCCCCGGAATGCCGATCAGCAGCCGATAGGTGGGCTGCAGGGTCTCCACGTCAAACTCACAGGAGGCATTGATGACCCCCTTGGTCCGCATGGCGTACAGCTTCAGCTCCGCGTAGTGGGTGGTGGCCACCACACGGGAGCCCATTTTCCGGCTGAACTCGATAAGGGCAATGGCCAGGGCCGCGCCCTCGGCAGGGTCGGTACCGGCGCCCAGCTCGTCATAGAGCACCAGGGTTCTGCCATCGCACTGGGCCACCACATCCACAATGGTGCGCATATGGCCGGAGAAGGTGGAAAGGCTCTGGGCAATGGACTGCTCGTCGCCGATGTCCGCAAGAATGGCATCAAAGGTGGAGAGGGTGCTGCCGTCCCCTGCCGGCACATGGAGGCCGCACTCTGCCATCAGGGTCAGCAGGCCGATTGTTTTCAGGGTGACGGTTTTGCCGCCGGTATTGGGTCCGGTGATGATCATGGTATCAAAGTCGGATCCCAGCCGAAGAGAAATGGGAACCACCTTTTTGGGGTCGATCAGAGGGTGCCGGGCCTTGCGCAGCTCTACCCTGCCCTGGTCATTCATAATGGGCGCCCAGGCATTCATCCGGTAGGCCAGCTTTGCCTTGGCGAAGATCACATCCAGCTGAATGAGCATGGCGGTGTCCAGCCGGATGGCCTCGGCGTAGCCGGCCGCCTCCGCGGAGAGCTCGACAAGAATCCGTTCAATCTCCTTCTTTTCCTTCAGCTCCAGCTCCCGCAGAGCATTGTTGGCGTTTACCGCGGACATGGGTTCCACAAAATAGGTGGAGCCGGTGGCCGATACATCGTGGACAAGGCCGGGAACGTCATTTTTGCACTCGGACTTGACGGGAACCACATACCGGCCCTGACGGATGGTGATGATGGGCTCCCGAAGGAACTTGGCGTAGGCCGGGGACGAGATGACCTTTTGCAGACTGTCCCGGATTTTGGCTGCCTGGATGCGCATATGCCGCCGGATGTCCGAAAGCTCCGGGGAGGCATTGTCCGCGATCTCATCCTCCGAGAGGATGGCGCCGTAGATTTTGTCTTCCAGGTATTTGTTGGGGGTCAGGGCATCAAACAGGCTGTCCAGAACCGTCTTGGGGTCATCCTCGGATACAAACCCCTTGATGTTCCGGGCGCAGCGCAGGATGCCCGCGATGCGCAGAAGCTCCACGGGCTGAAGGCTTCCGCCCCGGTCTGCCCGTTCCAGGCTGGCGGAAACATCCGTCACATCACCGAAGGTGGGGTTCCCCTTTCGGGCGCAGAGGTCCGAGGCGGCAGTGGTTTGATCCAGCAGCTCTCTAACGGTGTCCAGATCGGATTCCGGCTTGAGCGCCAGGCAGGCCGCTTTGCCGCCTTCACTGCCGGCACACTGGGAAAGCATCTGCAAAACCTGGCCAAGTTCCAGCTTTGCCAGGGATTTTTGGTATAGTTCAGTCATATATGTTCTCCTTTGGACTGTTTGCGCAGAAATCCGGCGCATACAAAGAGCGGTAAAAATCCAGGGTGGAGAAGCCGTGCTCCAGCTGGGTGGATAAGTACCCCTCCGTAACGGAACCCAGGCAGTTCAGCGCCTCGGGACTCAATCGGAAGGAAAAGAGCCGCTTGGGGCCGCACAAACAGATATAGCGCATGGCCTCCAGCGCTTCCCGGGTTATGGGAATGCGGATGCCCTGGCTGCCCTGATCCCGGCAGGCCCGGCATTCCAGGCGCCCCTGGCTCAGATCAAACCGGTCCGGGGCCTGATTCCCGCAGACATGGCAGCCGAAGAGCTCGGGGGTGTAGCCCGCCAGGCAGGCACTGCGCAGCTCAAAAACCGCTTTTACCAGAGCTTCCGGTTTTTTGAGTTCCGAAAGGGCGTAGAGACTGTTGAGCAGCAGGGACTGGAGCTCCGGGTTGGGCATATCTTCCTGGGAGATAAGCTCCGTTACCTGGGCAAAATAACTGCCCAGGGACAGCAGAGTCAGCTCCCTGCGCAGCCCCTGGAAAAGCTCCAGAGCACGGGCCTCGTTGATGGTGTACTTCCCCTGATATTCGAAGAGCGTAAATTCCCCGTAGGCCAGCAGCTGACAGGGCGCGATCAGAGGACTGTTTTTCCGCCGAAGGCCCCGGGCCTTGATGGTGAGCTTCCCGTAATTCTGGGTCAGCACCGTCAGCAGGGCGTCCCGGTCATTGTAATCCGATACCCTCAGGACGATGGCCCGAACTGTCAAATACATGGTCTTTCTCCATTCTGCGTGTGGTCAAATAGGATAGATAGGCTTCCGGCGCGCCGGTTTCCAGAAACAGGGTCCAGTAATCGCTGGCATTCATGGTCATCCCTCCCGGAATCAGTGTTTGCTCCGGAGGGAAAAGCTAGTCTGGGAAATAATGTTAGTCCCGGTAGCCGAAGTTTTTCACCAGGAAATCACTGTCCCGCCAGTTTTCCTTGACCTTGACCCAGGTGGTCAGGTAGACCTTGGTGCCCATGAACTTTTCACAGTCGGCCCGGGCCATGGAAGAGATTTTCTTCAGCATGGCGCCCTGTTTGCCGATGATGATGCCCTTGTGGCTGGCCTTTTCACAGTAGATGGTGGCGTCAATGTCGATAATGCCGCTGTCCCGCTCGGAGAATTTGGTGATCTCCACAGCGGTGCCGTGGGGAATCTCCTTGTCCAGGCACCACAGAAGCTTTTCCCGGATGATTTCCGCCATAACCTGCCGCTCGGGCTGATCGGTGGTCATGTCGTCCGGGAACAGGAAGGGGCCTTCCTGGGCGTATTTGCCGCAGACGCGCAGAAGCTCCTCCACCCCGTCACCGGTTTTGGCGCTGATGGGAAGGATGTCATCGAAGGAGGCTGCCTGGGAATACTTGGCAATGACTTCCAGCAGGGTATCCTTTTCTACGGTATCGATCTTATTGATGACCAGCACCGCGGGGCAGTGACTGGCCCGGATCTTCTCAATCAGCCCCTCTTCCTGGGGACCGATGGAGGCGATGGGTTCCACCACAAGCAGGGTCAGATCCACATCCGCAATGGATTCCCGGACGGTGTTTACCATGTAGTCTCCCAGCTTGGTGCGGGAGCGGTGGTAACCGGGGGTATCCACAAAGACATACTGGGTGTCGTCCCGGGTGACGATGCCGCAGATCCGGTTCCGGGTGGTCTGGGGTTTGTTGGAAACGATGGTGATCTTCTCCCCTACCAGGTAATTGGTCAGCGTGGATTTGCCCACATTGGGCCGGCCGCAGATGGTGATCATAGCAGATTTTGTTTTCATGTTCTCTCCTTATTTCCGGCTCATGCCGGGGATCTCAGAGGCGATGGCCTCTTCTCTTGCCCGCATCTGGCGTTTTTGAGGACCTTCGTCCAGGTGGTCATAGCCCAGAAGATGCAGCATGGAATGAATGGTGAGATAGCCCACTTCCCGGCGGGTGGTGTGGCCGAATTCCTGAGCCTGGGCCACCGCCCGCTCCAGGGAAATGCACATATCGCCCAGGGGCACCAGGCCGGTATCCGGATCCTGGAACGGGGTCCAGTCTCCGGGCAGCTCTCCGGGGGCCAGCTCAAACATGGGAAACGACAGCACATCCGTGGGTTTGTCAATGTTCCGGGCGGTGCGGTTGATGGTCTGGATCCCCTTGTCATCCGTGACCAGCACATTGATCTCGCACTTGACGGGAACGCCCTCCTGCTTCAAAACAGCGTTGATGCAGGTTTTGATATTGGCGGCAATGGGCAGGCGCTTCAGACCGCCGTCTTCAAACACCAGATTGATTTTGTTTCTCATATGTTATCTCTTCCTTTGATATTTTCCCTGAAAATGATTGCTGGGTTTGGATACCTTCGGCTTTTCCGCCGCTTTTTCGTAGGCGTTGATGATTTTCTGAACAAGGGCGTGGCGCACCACATCCGCGGAGGTGAGCCTGCAGATGGCAATGTCCTCCACCCCGTCCAGTACCCGTATGGCATCCTTGAGACCGGAAACCTTGTCGTCCGGCAGGTCGATCTGGGTTACATCGCCGGTGATGACGATTTTGGACCCGAAGCCAAGGCGGGTCAGGAACATTTTCATCTGCTCCCGGGTGGTATTCTGGGCCTCGTCCAGAATGATAAAGCTGTCGTCCAGGGTACGGCCCCGCATATAGGCCAGGGGCGCCACTTCGATGGAGCCCCGCTCCTGATACTTCTGGAAGGTTTCCGCTCCCAGCATGTCGTAGAGAGCGTCATACAGGGGCCGCAGATAAGGGTCCACTTTATTCTGCAGATCTCCGGGCAGAAAGCCCAGACGCTCACCGGCTTCCACCGCGGGGCGGGTCAGGATGATCCGGTTGACGGTCCGTTCCCGGAAGGCCGAAACGGCGGCGGCAACCGCCAGATAGGTTTTGCCGGTGCCGGCGGGACCCACGCCGATGGTGACGGTGTTTTTCCCGATGGCCTTCATATAGGTCTGCTGGCCCACGGTTTTCGCCTTAATGGGCTTGCCCTTGGCGGTGATGCACACCACATCCCTGGCTATTTGGGAGATCTGATCCTCATGCCCCTCGCTGACCAGGGTGATGAGGTAGCGCACCCGCTGTTCATCGATGGTCTCTCCCCGGGAGGCAATGGACAGCAGCCCCTCCAGGGTCCGCACGGCCTTATCCACCATCTCTTCATCGCCGGTCACCTTCAGGTCTGTGCCCCGGTTGATGATGCGGACCGAAAGGGCATCCTCGATCCGGCGTACGTTTTCGTCAAAGGAACCGAAAACCGCGATCAGGTCCTCTACCCGTTCGGCGTTTACGATTCGTTCCGTTTCCTTAATCATGCATATCTCCTATCTGCTCCCACTTGGGACGGCTGATGACCTCCCGGCAGGAATAGAATCCTGTCAGAAGATACGCGCCCTGATCCCGGGAGAGGGTTTCCGTAGATTTTTGAAGGGTACCGCCCAGCATTGCCGCCAAAAGGGTATTCTTCGCAAAGCTTTGGAGCTGGGCCTGGGCTTCTTCCGCGGGAAGCGTTTCCTCCCACAGGTCGCTCACGGTCAGTTCCTCCGCGGCCAGCGTCACAGGCAGGCAAAAGCCTCCCGGCAGGCACAGCGGATACTCCCGATACATTCTACCACATTCCGCATCCCAAATTCCACTACCAAACCATAATTTTACGCGTTTTTTTCCGAGAATCAAGCTCCAGCGCCGGATTTTTTTCTGAGGTGTGCCCCGTCTGAGCCGGGTTTCCGGTGTAAAAGCCCGGATGGACCTGGCGGTAAGGGCGCTGACCTCCCCCTGGGCCGCCTGGGCTTTTATGGCAATGCCGCAGTCCGTCAGGCCGGAAATGAGCACCTGGCCCTCCACCACCGCCTGCCCCGGTGTACACAGGGCGGTGCCGGAGGTAACGGTGAGGGACGTGAGGATGCCGTCCCGTGCCGCTACAATGTGGCACAGCCCGGCGCGCTCCGGCTCCATGGGAACGGTTTCCGGTTTCTCCGCCACCCGGATGACGGCCACACAGCCCTGGGTGTTGATACCCGCCCATTTAAGGTCCGGCAGGGCGGACAGGAGCCGGTTTTTCACCTTCTCGCTGCGGATCAATCGTCTGCTGGCACCGAAGGTCATGCCGCAGTCCTCTGCCGCGGAGAGAATCTGCCCGGTGGGAACCCGCCGGTTCCCCTCCACCCGGAAAAAGAACACTCTGGTGGGAATCCACAGACAGGCGGCCAGCGCGAAGGCAAGCCCCAACAGGAGCACCGGCCGGGTTTTGAGCCCTTTGATGCGCCAGTAGATCCCCAATCTGCGTTTGAGTGTCAGTTTTTCCCCTCTGCGGCGGGTAAGCGCCTTCAGCTTCCGATAATCCCTGCGCCGGATTCGGAAGGTTACGGTCAGTTCGCCGGTAGGCTGCACCTGATATAAGGGGATGTTTTGGACCGCAATGGCTTCCAGAACGCCTGCGGGGTCTGCGGTCAGAAGCTCTACGGCAACCTCCCCTGCAAGGCTGTGCCAGAAATTCATGATTTCTCCTTTCGAATCAGGGTGATGCTTTCCACCTTGCCTGTGATTACAAGCTGCTCCCGTGTCATTTGGACCAGTTCCAGGCAATGGCCGCAGACCAGTACCCTACCAAAGCGCACCGCCGCCCCGATCCGGCAGGGGCTGTATTCCACTACCCCGTGATGATTTTCGATGAGGACCCGGCTGTCCCCTGCCAGTTCCACAAGGCTCTGGCCCGGAAGCAGTTCTCCCGGCAGCTCCGGGTCCGTGGTAAGATAGCTGAGCAGGTCCCTTTTTTGTTTCACTGCGCCCACCTCCCTATGGTTTTTAACCTATGAATGGAGAGGCCCCAATTTGCATAGATTCTTTTGAGGTGAGGCCCATGAAAAAAGCAATGGCCGGGTCGGTGATTCTGGGGATGCTGCTGCTGATTCTGGACAGCGGCACGGCCCTTCAGGGGGCATCGGAGGGAATCCGGCTGTGTCTGTGTTCCGTCATTCCGGCTCTGCTGCCCTTCTGGGTGATGTCTTCCCTTCTGACCCGGCTGCTTTGGGGCACCGGAGGCAGGGGTTCCCGGTTTCTGGGGCGGCTGTTTTCCATACCGGCGGGGGCGGAATCATTGCTGATCCCCGCGTTTCTGGGAGGCTATCCCGCGGGAGCCGGCTGTATCGGGGCGGCCTACCGGGAAGGCCGGCTGGGCAAAGAAGACGCCCAGCGGCTTTTGGGCTATTGCAGCAATGTGGGGCCCGCCTTTCTCTTTGGCATTGTGGCGCCCCAATTGAAGTTCTTCTGGGCGGGCTGGTATCTGTGGCTGCTGCAGATTCTGGGGGCCTGGACGGCATCCCGGCTGCTGCCGGGAAAGCCGGAAACCACCGCGGCTGTGGGAAATTCCTCCCGGGGAGACCTGCTTGGGGAGGCCGCTGCCGCCATGGGAAAAATCTGTGTCAGTGTGATCCTGTTTCGGGTGCTGCTTGAATTTCTGGAAGGAATTTTGCCGGGAAATCCGCTGCTCAAAACGGTGGTTGGCGGCCTGCTGGAGCTGACCAACGGCTGCTGCACCCTTGGAACGCTGACCCCTGAATGGCGGCTTCCTGTGGCGGCGGGGCTGATGAGCCTGGGCGGACTGTGTGTGGGGCTGCAAACCGTTTCTGTGACAAAGGGACTGAATCTTACGTATTATGCCTGGGGCAAAGGCATCGCCTGCCTGGTTTCCGTTGCCGGGGCGGTTTGCCCCTGGAGCCTGACCGGGATTCTCCTGCTGCCGTTCCTGAAAAAATGGGTAGCATTTTTCCGGAAACCGGTGTATAATGGCAGAAACCAAGGTAACGGGAGGACACTATGCTATTCCGAAAAAAAATAGACAGGGCCTGCTCCTACTGCCGGCATGGTGTGGCGCTGTGCGACGGGCAGGTGCTTTGCGTGAAAAAAGGCATAAAAAAGCCGGAGGAATCCTGCCGGCGGTTCCGCTATGATCCCTTTAAGCGGATCCCTGTAAAGGCAAAAGCCATGGATTTCACCCAATACGACGACATGGACTACAGCCTGTAAAAAACAGCACCTTCCTTTAGGACGATATGCAAAAGGCGTGACTTTCGTCACGCCTTTTGCATTCAGAGGATAGCCGCAAAGCAGTGCAAGGGATACAGTCCCTTGTTCGGAACGCAGTGACGGACAACGCCCCGGACACTTCCCGGGCCTTACACCTCGCGGAGCGCACATACGGGGTCAACCCATATAGAAGTGCGCTCTGGTTCAACAAACCGGAATTATGATGGCCGGTAAGAGCGTTTTGAAAAGTGGTCCGGAGCAAGCTGGCACTACAGAAGTGCTGCCAGTGAAAGTATCAGCATATGCACCGGATAAAAGGCGTAAAAACCGGTTTGGATGATTTTGTTATGTGGTCCCTGTTTGCCCTTGTACAGCCATATGGGGGCGAGTGCCAGACATGCCATTGACTGTTGTACAATGAATATTTCGCGCCCAAAGATTTGTACCGGAACGGACAGACCTCCGATTAACATCACGTTAATCCAGCACAGTCCAACAAATTGTCCCAGAAGGCACCACCATTTTCTTCCACGGAACAGGTAGAAAACCAGTATCATCCATATTCCATATCCAAAATAATCCACCATAGTAAGGAAACCAAGTGCATAGCCTGCTACTGCTGAAAGCAAAAAGACAATTAAAGTCAGCAGAGGTTTTCCTTTATGGCGCGTTTTTTCGATGACGGTAATACATAAAAGGCCCAGTAGGACTGTCCATAGTACATTTTGGTGGAAGGGATAAATCGGACTTCCTCCGTATATCAGGTTGAAGGGTAACTCAGAGAGAATTGCCCAAAAGAGCAGTCGTCCCAAATATTTTTTCAAATTGTGGGTGTGGAAATAGCCCTCCACCAGCATAAAGGCAAAGATAGGATAAGCAAGCCTGCCCACCCAGGTAAGCCAGGCATATTGGGAAAGGACAGTCGCCCAAAGATGGTCGCACAGCATAAGAAGCATGGCGATGATATGAAGTGTAAAGGAACTGATGCCTTGAAAAACTCCATTTTTTTGTTGAGATGTTCGGCTTTGGTGAAATACACGGATGAACTTCATGATAAAGATTTCCCCCATGAACGATTTGTATTTATCCTCTTTCGGTGAAAAGTTGCCTCTCCATATTCCGATTTATAGGGCAACACCGCACAATGGGAACTGCGGGCTTCGGCAGATCTTTGCCCCAATCGTGCAGTATGAAAAATGGGAAATACATCCAGTATTCCCGCGTTTTTCATACTTTCGCTTGTGCCAAAATCTCTCGCCGAATCTCCTTGCCCCATTATGCGGTGCTGCCATAGGTCTGTTTGGCTCCATATGATCACTTAACAGGATAAAATACCAGGACAGCCACAGTAGTTCAGCACTGCTGTGGCTGTTACTGTCTTACGGACACCCACCCTTCAGAGGGTGCTGTTTTTTCAATCGGAGATCATTTCCAGGAATTCGTCCTCGGTGAGGACGGGAATCCCCAGCTCCCGGGCCTTGCGCTCCTTGGAGCCGGCGTTTTCTCCCGCCACCACAAAGCTGGTCTTTTTGGACACGGAACCGGAAGCTTTTCCCCCCAGAAGCTCAATTTTTTCCGTGGCCTCCTCCCGGGTAAACCGGCTAAGGGCTCCGGTGAGCACAATGGTCTTTCCGGCAAGGCGGGTATCGGTGATTACCCGTTTGCTTTCAAAGTTCACCCCGGCTTCCCGGAGCCTGCGGAGCATGTGCAGGGACTGGGGCTGGCGGAACCAATCATAGATGCTTTTTGCGGTTACGCCGCCGATGTCCGGTACGGCGGTGAGTTCTTCCAAAGAGGCCTCCATCAGCTGATCCAGACTACCAAAGGCGGCTGCCAGGCTCTTTCCGGTTTTGGCACCCACCTGGCGGATGCCCAGGGCGTAGATCAGTCGGGAAACATCCTGCTGTTTGCTTGCATCAATGGCGGCAAGCAGCTTTTTCCCGGCGGTGGTGCCGGATTTCCACAGGCCGGAGATTTCCTCCAGGGTCAGATAGTAAATATCCGCGGGCGAGGAAATGAGCCCCTGGGCAATGAGGCTTTCCACAATAGCGCTGCCAAGGCCCTCAATGTCCATGGCGTCCCGGCTCACAAAATGGGCGATGTTCCGGCTCAGCTGGGCGGGACATTCGGCACCGGTGCAGCGCAGGAAGGCGCCGTCCTCATCCCGCTCCACGGGGGCGCCGCAGACCGGGCAGTTTTTCGGCAGGAAATAGGGCTCCGTCCCATCCGGACGTTTGGAAAGATCCACCTCCAGAATTTCCGGAATGATCTCCCCTGCCTTGCGGATGCGCACCGTGTCGCCGATGCGCAGATCCAGCCGGGAGATGAAATCCTGATTGTGCAGGGTCGCGTTGGTGACGGTGGTGCCTGCCAGATGAACAGGACGCACTACCGCCTTGGGCGTCAGTACGCCGGTGCGGCCCACCTGCACCACAATGTCCTCCACCACCGTGGGCTTGATTTCCGGAGGATACTTGTATGCAACGGCCCACCGGGGGAATTTGGCGGTGGAACCCAGGATTTCCCGGTCGGAAAGGTGATCCAGCTTGATCACCGCGCCGTCAATGTCGCAGGGCAAATGCGCCCGCTCCTCGTTGATGCGCAGAACTTCCTGCCGTATTTCTGCGGAATCGGACAGCTTTTTGTAGGGAATCACCTTGAAACGGAGGCTTTTCAGGTATTCCAGCGTTTCGCAATGGCCAGAAAAGGTCATACCCTCTGCCAGCTGCACATTGAATACCAGAATATCCAGCTTCCGCTTGGCCGTGACCCTGGAATCCTTCTGCCGCAGAGAGCCGGCGGCGGCGTTTCTGGGGTTGGCAAAGGTCTTTTCCCCTGCCGCCTCCAGGGCGTCATTCAGTGCGTGGAAGGTCTTCTTGGGCATATACACTTCTCCCCGGACAATGAGCCGGGCAGGCGCGTTTTCCAGCGCCATGGGAATGGAGCGGATGGTCCGCAGATTTTCCGTTACATCCTCCCCCACTGTCCCGTCACCTCGGGTGGCGCCCCGGACAAAACGGCCGTTCTCGTATTCCAGGGCCACCGACAGGCCGTCAATCTTGGGCTCAACGGAAAATTCCGCCTGGGGAAGGCTCTGCCTGGTGCGCCGGAGAAAATCATCCAGCTCTTCCATGCTGAAAACGTCCTGCAGGCTCATCAGCGGCACCGGGTGATGGACTTCGGTGAAGGTATTCACCGCCTGGCCCCCCACCCGTCTGGTGGGAGAATCCGGCAGGGCAAATTCCGGATGCGCCTGTTCCAGGTCCTCCAGCTCCCGCAGAAGACGGTCGTATTCAAAATCCGGCATATCCGGGTCGTCCAGCACATAGTACCGGTATCCGGCATCGTTAAGAAGCTTTGTCAGCTCCTGAATTCTCTCTTTGGGTTCCATAAATGCCTCCTGAGTTAAAAAATGTATCCGGTACGTCTCCCACGATAACGGTTTCGGCCACAACTACCTCGCTGTTTACGGAAAAGCTTTCCGTCTGTCCCAGCACCAGAATGCTCACATCCACCGAAACATCCATCAAAAGTCTGTGGAGGGTCTGGTTGATGCCCGCCTGCTGGAATTCGCTGCGGAACGAGGCGTCGGAGTTCCGGATGGACAGAATGTGGATGGGGATGGCAAAGCCCTTTCCCGAGAAAACCTCCGGAAACAGAAGATTGCCGATGGGGATTCCCAGATCCGTGGTATCCAGGGCCAGGATGCGGCTGTTCACCAGCTCCAGAATCCGGGTTTTCAGCCGGTTTACCTCCATGATGTTGGTTTTCATGGCGGTGATTTTCCCGTTCAGGTCCTTTTCGAAATAGACGATCCGATCGTACTGTACATCATTTCCCTGCAAAAGCTCTGTCAGGGAATCATTTGTCAGGTCTGACGAAGAGTTCTTCACCTGGGTTTCCGCCAGCTGACGCAGGGTGTCTGAATATTTGCTGCGAAACAGCAGGAGCCCGGACAGCAGCACCACGAATATCAAAAACAGCCAGACGGCCACCCGTTTCAGAAAACGGACCATGGACATCCCTCCCCTGCCAGTGTATTCCGGAAAGGGGGAGAATAGAAACCGTTTACAGCTTTTTCATATGGGCGCCGGCGGCTTTTGCCATCAGCTTCTTGGTGCCGATGTCATCAAAGGCCACTTCCAGCAGGGCATCGCCGCCCATTTTCACAACGGAAAGGATCAGACCTCTGCCAAAGGCGGCGTGCATGACCATATCGCCCTTGTTGTAGTCCGGCAGCGGGGCCGAGGGGGCGGAATGAGCCCGCAGGGCGCCGGAAAGATAACCGTTTGAGGGAACCGGCCGCTTTTCATAGGCCACGGACCGCTGTGCTTCCGCCCGGAAGCCTCCCCGTTTTTCGATACATTCTTCCGGAATCTCCCGCAAAAATCGGGAAGGCAAAGCGGAAGAGGTCCGGCCGTAAATCATCCGCTGGCGGGCATGGCTGATGGTCAGGGTCTCCTTGGCCCGGGTGATGGCCACATAGCACAGACGCCGCTCCTCCTCCATCTCCTCCTGGTCGCCGATGGCCCGCATTCCGGGGAACAGCCCGTCTTCAAAGCCCACCAGGAAAACATGGGGGAATTCCAGTCCCTTCGCGGAGTGGACCGTCATCATCACCACGGTGTTGTCCCCTTCACTGTACTGCTCCAGATCGGTGTACAGGGCGATCTCCTCCAGAAAGCCCGCCAGGCTGGGCTCCATGGTATTGGCCATATAGGCGTGAATGCTGGATTTCAGTTCGCGGACGTTTTCCAGCCGGGTTTTGTTCTCCTCTGTGGGTTTGCCGGTCAGCATATCCGCGTAGCCGGTGCGGACCAGCAGCTCGTCGTAGAATTCCGGCAGGCTCATTCCGTCTTCCAGCAGCTTGGAAAGGCCCTCAATCAGGGCGCTGAACTGCAAAAGCTTCTGAGCGCTCTTTTCCAGCGGCGCGTAGCTGTAGGGGTCGCTGAGTACATCGTAAAGACTCTTGTTTTCCGCCTCCGCCAGACGCTGTACGGTTTCGATGGTTTTGGCGCCCAGCCCTCTGGGAGGATTGTTGACAATCCGGGCCAGGCGCAGATCGTCCGCCCGGTTGTTGATGACGCAGAGGTAGGAGAGCATATCCTTGACTTCCGCCCGGTCAAAGAAGCGGGTGCCGCCGATGACCTTATAAGGAATGCCGTTTCGCTTGAAGGCATATTCCAGAGCGTTGGACTGGGCATTGGTCCGGTAGAGAATGGCGTAGTCCTTGAAATTCCGGCCCTTGGAGCCTGCCAGAATCTGACCTGCCACGAAATTGCCCTCGCCGGATTCATCGTTTGCTTCGTAGACAAGAATCGGCGCGCCGCCCTTTTTTGCAGTCCACAGGTGCTTACCCTTTCTGCCCTGGTTGTGCGCAATCACCGCGTTGGCCGCGTCCAGAATGGACTGGGTGGAGCGGTAATTCTGTTCCAGACGGATAACCCGGGCACCGGGATACTGCTCTTCAAAGGACAGAATGTTTTCAATGGTGGCGCCCCGGAAGCGGTAAATACTCTGGTCGTCATCTCCAACCACACAGATGTTGCCCCAGTGGCCGCTGAGCAGGCTGGTGAGCAGATACTGGACATGGTTGGTATCCTGATACTCGTCAACCAGCACATACTGGAATTTGCGTTGGTAGTATTCCCGGACCTCCGGTTCCTGCTGCAAAAGCTTTACGGTTACGTAGAGAATGTCGTCAAAATCCAGGGCGTTGTTGTCCTTCAGCCGCTTCTGGTAGGCGCAATAGGCTTTGGCAATCTGGGTCAGCCGCAGGTCGGAAGAACTCCGGCTGTTTTGAAGCATTTCTTCCGGAGAGATCAACCGGTCCTTCTGGCGGCCGATGACCGAGAGCACATATTTGGGTGGGAAGGTTTTGTCATCCAGCCCCATGTCCTTCAGAACCTCTTTCATCTGCCGCTCGGAATCGGAGCTGTCGTAGATGGTAAAGCTGCCGGTGTAGCCCATCCGGTCGATATATCGCCTCAGAATCCGGCAGCAGGCAGCGTGGAAGGTCATGGCCCAGATGTCCCCTGCCCCATCCCCCAGCAGGGTTTCCAGCCGCTCCCGCAGCTCTCCGGCGGCCTTATTGGTAAAGGTGATGGCGATGATGTTCCAAGGCTTTACAGGCTCCAGGGCGCACAGCTCGTCGGCCCGGACCCGCTCATTTTCACTGGGATCGGCAGAGAGCCCTTCCAGGAAACACACATCCGCTTCCGTTACAAAATCCGGAATCTCCTTCCCCTCCGAGCCGTGGCCGTAGCGCAGAAGATTGGCAATCCGGTTGATGAGAACGGTGGTTTTTCCGGAACCGGCCCCGGCCAGAAGCAGCAGGGGCCCTTCCGTGGTGAGCACCGCCTGCCGCTGCATATTGTTGAGCATGGAAAAGCGGCCTTCGATATAGTTCTTCCGGGCCGCAAGAAAACGCATATCCAAAGAATCGTTCATAGAAGCACCTGTCATTTCTCTGATTTGGTGCCTCCATTTTACTATAATTCCCTCCAAATTGCAAGGCGCATCAGCTCAGTCTTTCCCGCAGAAGCGTCAGTGCCTTGCGCTCGATTCTCGATACCTGCACCTGGCTGATGTGCAGGATGGAGGCCACCCTCTGCTGGGTGAGCCCATGGAAGTACCGCAGGCCCACCACCTGCTGTTCCCGGTCCGGCAGGGCCTTTACGGCCTGCCGCAGGGCGATTTTCTCTACCATCCGCTCTTCCGACTCCGTATCCGTCAGCACGGATTCCAGACAGAAGCCGTCCTCTCCGGTTTCCCGGTAGATGGATTCCGTGGCGGCGGTGGCGGTTTCCGCCAGGGCGATGTCTTCGGGAGAAAGACCGGTTTCCTGACTGATTTCCAGCAGCCCCGGTTCCCGGCCCAGGGTATGGGTCAGCCGGTTCCGGGCGGATTTGATGGCCGCGGACTGTTCCTTCAGCCCCCGGGAGACCTTCACGGCCCCGTCGTCCCGGAGAAACCGGCGGATTTCCCCCGCAATTTTCGGAACGGCATAGGTGGAAAACCGTGTTCCGAAAGCGGCGTCAAAGCCCTCTACGGCCTTGAGAAAGCCCAGGCAGCCCAGTTGATACAGATCCTCCAGTTCCGTTCCCCTGCCCTGAAAACGCCTTGCAACGGCCCAGATAAGCCCGGCGTTTTCCTGAACCAGGGCTTCCCTGGCGGTTTCATCTCCTGCCTGGGCCAGACGGATCAGTGTTTCCTGGCTCACGTCCGCCGCTGCAGCTTCCGGCGCATATGTACGGCGGTGCCCTTTCCCTCTATGGAGGTGACCTCCAGCGTGGTCATAAAGCTTTCCATAATGGTAAAGCCCATGCCGCTGCGTTCCGTTCCGCCGGTGGTAAAGCTGGGTCTTCTCGCTTTTTCCACATCCGGGATGCCCACACCCTTGTCCTTGATCACAATGTCCAGTACATTGTCCTTGAGAATCCGGCAGCGCAGTGTGATGGTGCCCAGCCGATTGGGGTAGGCATGGACGATGCAATTGGTTACGGCTTCCGACACCGCCGTGCGGATGTCCCCCAGCTCCTCCAGAGTGGGGTCCATCTGGGCGGCAAAGCAGGCTACGGCGCTGCGGGCAAAGGATTCGTTGCAGGATTTGCTGGGAAATTCCAGAATCATATAATTTCCGAATTTCATGATACCGCCTCCCGTAATTCCACCAGTTTGTCAAGACCCGAGGCGCGGAACACCCGCATGGGCTGGGGCGACAGGCCTGTCAGCAGAAGCCTTCCTTCAATCTGGCTCATGGACCGCAGAGCGTTGATCACCACGGCAATGCCGGAAGAATCCACAAAGGTCACATCCCGGAAATCCAGCACACAGGTCTCCGGCATATAGGTTTCGATTTTGGCGGCAATGATGCGGATATAGGTCTTGGCGCAGTGGTGGTCAATTTCTCCGGTAAGGGCAATGGTGAGCTTGTCCCCTTCCTGGAAACTGGTGAAATTCATGACAATTCCTCCTTTTGTTTTTTCACCAGTATAAGCTTTGCGGGATGCGGACACTGTCGGATGGGAGTATGGTTATAAAAAAAGCTGCCCCAGGGTGGGGCATGGGGGAATTGACAATTGACAATTGACAGTTGTGGTATCCCTTCGGGATGAATTTTAATATTTTTGATTAGAACATACAAAAAATCCAAGAATTCTTCCGGACTATCGAATTTTTTTCATTTATCCCCGAAGGGGATTCCTTCATTGTCAATTATCAATTGTCAATTGTCAATTCGATACCCCCCATTCCCAATCTACAAAAAAGGGACTGCCCATCTGGACAGTCCCAAAATATTACAGATTCTTTTTCAGCGCTTCTTCGCTTCCTTCCAGGCTGGCAATCAGGTCGGCGGCCTTTCTGGCCTTTTCCCGCTCCGCGTTTACCACGGCCTCGGGGGCACGGGAGGTGAAGTTTTCGTTGGAGAGCTTTCCCTGCAGGGAAGCCAGGTTCTTTCTGGCCTTCTCCAGCTCCTTGGCGATCCGCTCCAGCTCCTTGGCAATGTCCACCAGCTGGCCCATGGGAATATAGAGCTTGGCATCCGCGGTAGCGCAGGTGACCATGCCCTCCAGATTGGCAGGCTCAGAATCGATGAGCTCCACCTTGTCGGCGTAGGCCAGTCTCTGAATAAAGCCCTCACCCTCGGCAAAAACCCGGGGGTTGGCCGTGAGCACATAGAGGGTTGCCTTCTTGGAGGGAGGCACGTTCATCTCCGCCCGGCGGTTCCGAATGGCCCGGATGGCGTTCATCACGGACTCCATGTGGGCTTCCTCGGTTCTGAAATTCAGTGCTTCGGAATACACGGGCCAGGAAGCGGCGATCAGGGCGCTGCCCTGGTGAGGCAGGCTCTGCCAGATTTCCTCGGTGATGAAGGGCATAAAGGGATGCAGCAGCCGCAGCACCTGATCCAGCACATAAACCAGAACCTTCAGGGCGGTCTGCTTGCGCCCGGCATCCTCGCTGTAGAGTCTGGCCTTGGTCAGCTCGATATACCAGTCACAGTAGGTATCCCAGATAAAATCATAAACCTTCTGCACGGCAATGCCCAGCTCGTATTTGTCCATGTTCTCGGTGACTTCGGAAACCAGGGTGTTCAGCTTGGACAGAACCCACTTGTCGGAGATTTCCAGGTTTTCCGGCAGTCCGGGCACAAAGTCCTCGCCCAGGTTCATCATCACATAACGGGAGGCGTTCCAGAGCTTGTTGGCGAAATTCCGCATGGCCTCGCACCGCTCCACATAGAAACGCATATCGTTTCCGGGAGAGTTGCTGGTGACCATGTTCATCCGCAGGGCGTCGCAGCCGTACTTTTCGATCATCTCCAGGGGGTCGATGCCGTTGCCCAGGGACTTACTCATCTTCCGGCCCTTGTCGTCCCGGACCAGGCCGTGAATCAGTACGGTGTGGAAGGGGGTCTTGCCGGTGTGCTCACAGCCGGAGAAGATCATGCGGGCAACCCAGAAGAAGATGATGTCGTAGCCGGTGACCAGAACATCCGTGGGATAGAAGTAGTCCAGGTCGGCATTCTTCTCGGGCCAGCCCAGGGTCTCAAAGGGCCACAGGGCGGAGCTGAACCAGGTGTCCAGCACGTCGGGATCCCGCTCGATATTGGCGGAGCCGCACTTTTCGCACTTGCAGGCATCCTCCCGGGAAACGGTGATGTGGCCGCAGTCACTGCAGGTCCAGGCAGGAATCTGATGGCCCCACCACAGCTGACGGGAAATGCACCAGTCACGGACGTTTTCCATCCAGTTGAGATAGGTCTTGGTAAAGCGATCAGGGACGAAACGGGTTTCTCCGTCCTTGACCACCCGGATGGCCTCTTCTGCAAGAGGCTTCATTTTGACAAACCACTGGGCGGAGATGATGGGCTCCACATCGTTGTGGCAGCGGTAGCAGGTGCCCACGTTGTGGGAATAATCTTCCACCTTTACCAGATAACCGCCCGCTTCCAGATCCGCGACAATGGCCTTTCTGGCTTCGTAACGGTCCAGTCCTTCGTACTTGCCACCCAGGCTGTTCACACGGCCGTTGTCATCCAGCACCCGGATGACCTCCAGGTTGTGGCGCAGGCCCACCTCAAAGTCGTTGGGATCATGGGCGGGGGTCATTTTCACGCAGCCGGTGCCGAACTCCATCTCTGCGTAGTCATCGGCCACCACGGGGATGGGCTTGTTCAGCAGGGGCAGGATTACATTCTTACCCACGATGGCCCTGTAGCGCTCGTCGGCAGGGTTGACGCAGACGCCGGAGTCGCCCAGCATGGTCTCGGGACGGGTGGTGGCGACGATCACCTCGCCGCTGCCGTCCTCCAGGGGGTAACGGATGTGCCACAGATGGCCGGGCTTGTCCACGTACTCCACCTCGGCATCGCTCAAAGCGGTGACACAGTGGGGGCACCAGTTGATGATCCGGCTGCCCTTGTAGATAAGGCCCTTCTCGTACAGGGAGACGAAGACCTCCCGCACGGCCCTGGAGCAGCCCTCGTCCATGGTGAACCGGGCCCGGTCCCAGTCGCAGCTGGAGCCCAGCTTCTTCTGCTGCTCCACAATCCGGTTGCCGTACCGGTTCTTCCAGTCCCACACCCGCTCCAGGAATTTCTCCCGGCCCAGGTCGTAACGGGTCAGTCCCTCCTTGCGCAGCTCCTCTTCCACCTTGATCTGGGTGGCGATGCCGGCGTGGTCCACACCGGGAATCCACAGGGCGTTGTAGCCCTGCATCCGCTTAAAACGGATGATGCTGTCCTGCAGGGTGGCGTCCATAGCGTGGCCCATGTGCAGCTGGCCGGTGACGTTGGGGGGCGGCATGACGATGGTAAAGGGCTTTTTGTTCTCATCCCGCTCCGCGTGGAAGTAACCGCCCTCCTCCCACATTTTGTAAATCTCGGATTCCACGGCCTTGGGGTCGTAGACCTTGTTCAGTTCTTTTGTCATTGTGTTCTCCTTTCCATGAAAAACGCCCTGGGCGCACATACACCCAGGGCGAAAAATGTTCCGCGGTACCACCTGAATTTCCGGCAAAAGCCGGACACTCTTGCGCTGTAACGGGCTGACCCGTACTGCTCTACTCTGTTTCGGGCAGTCCGCTCCCGGGCGACCATCTGCCCTTTTCCGTATGCGCTCCCAGCAAATGCGCAATTCTCTTTCCGGAAATCCAGGCAGAACCTCCCGTTCCGCGCGTTTCAAACATATATGGGGTATTTTACCCAATGCAATGGGTTTTGTCAAGGGGAAAAGGACCTTTTTCCCTTGACGCAGGCCAATTCCGCAGCTATAATGGAATAAATTTGTTTCATGGAGCGCGAAACGATGGCAAAACTTTCTTTGGTGGTTCCCTGCTATAACGAGGGAGAAAATGTAATCCCCTTTCACGAGGCGGCTGTCAAGGCCCTTGGTGACCAGGAGCTGGAAATCGTCTACATCGACGATGGCAGCCGGGACGCCACCCTGCACAACCTGAAAAAGGTCTATGCCCGTGGGGACTGCAAGGTCAAGATCGTCTCCTTTTCCCGGAATTTCGGCAAGGAGTCCGGCATCTACGCAGGGCTGGAGCACGCCTCCGGCGACTATATCTGCGTCATCGACGCGGACCTGCAGCAGCGGCCGGAGATTGTGCGGGACATGGTTGCCATTCTGGAGGAGCAGCCGGAAGTGGATGTGGTTGCGGCCTATCAGGACCGGCGGGGCGAGGGCAAGGTGCTGTCCTTCTTCAAGCGGAGTTTCTATAAGGTGATCAACCGTCTGTCCAAGGTTGCCTTGCAGCCGGATGCCAGCGATTTCCGAACCTTCCGGAAAAGCGTGCGGGACAGCTTGCTGTCCTTGGGCGAATATCACCGGTTCTCCAAGGGCATTTTTGCCTGGGTGGGCTACAACACCGCCTTTATCCCCTACACTGCTTGCGCCCGGGTGAACGGAAAAACCAAGTGGAGTTTCTGGAAGCTGTTCAACTACGCCATTGAGGGCATCATCGGCTTTTCCACCGCGCCCCTGCGGCTGGCAACCCTTCTGGGATCCGTCACCGGCGTTGCCGCGCTGATTTACCTGATCTGCGTCATTGTGGAGAAGCTGACCCGGGGCATTGCCGTACCCGGCTACGCAACCATCATCGTTCTGATTTTGCTGCTTTCCAGCGTTCAGCTGTTCTGTATCGGCATCATCGGCGAGTATGTGGGCCGGAACTTCGAGCAGAGCAAAAACCGCCCGGTTTATATCGCAAAAGAGATTGTGGGAGAAGAGGAATAGTCTTCTCCCCTTTTCATATCCTGTCACCGGAAAGAGGTGACGGATTTGAAAAAATGGATGATCTATGGACTCTGGATTGGACTGTGCGAAGCCGTGGGAGCGCTGGCGGGCTATCTCAGCAGGGACGGGATTGCCGCCTATCAAGCCGGACAAACCCCGTCCATCTCCCCGCCGGGGATGGTTTTTCCAATCGTCTGGGGAATCCTCTATGCCCTTATGGGCATCGGCGCCGCCCGGGTCAGTCTGCAGCCCCAGGGATACCATCAGGGGCGGGGGCTGAACCTTATGGTCATTCAGCTGGCGTTGAATTTTTGCTGGCCGCTGCTGTTCTTCAATCTGCGCGCCTACGCTTTTTCTCTGCTCTGGCTGCTGATGCTGCTGGGACTGGTCATCCGAATGGCACTGGAATTCTACAAAACGGACAAACCCGCCGCATTTGCGCAAATACCGTATATCATCTGGCTCTGCTTCGCCGCGGTGTTGAATGATCTGGTGATGCGAATGAGGTAGAAAAGGGAACTTTATTGAATTGACAATTGACAATTGACAGTTAAGGAATCCCCTCCGGGGATGAATAAAAAAATTCGATAATCCGGAAGAACTCTTGGATTTTTTGTATGGTCTAATCAAAAATATTCAAATTCATCCCGAAGGGATACCATAATTGTCAATTGTTCATTGTCAATTGTCAATTGCGCTAACTCCTTCTTTTGCAGAATAAGCCCAGTGCGTTCCACTTGCGGATGCCTAATTCTAAAAGCCCCTCGGAAACTACCGAGGGGCGTGTATTATTCTTCTTCCCAGGTGCGCTCGCTGATGATGTAGCGGGGACGGTGCTTGGTTTCCATGTAGATCTTGCCGATATACTCGCCGATGACACCCAGGCACACCAGCTGTACGCCGCCCATGAAGCAGATGATGCAGATGGTGGAGGCCCACCCGCTGACGGTAGCGCCCATGAGCTGCCGGACAAGCGCCCAGATCACCCCCAGAAAGCTGAGCAGGGACACGAAGCAGCCAAAACCGGTAATCAGCCGGATGGGCTTGACGGACATGCTGGTGATGCCGTCAAAGGCCAGAGCCAGCATTTTTTTCAGGGGATAGTGGCTCTCACCGGCAAGCCGCTCCGCCCGTTCATAGTAGACACTGGTGCTCTTAAAGCCAACCAGGGGAACCATACCCCGGAGGAAGATGTTCACTTCCTTGAAATTGGCAAACTCCTGCAGCACCTTGCTGCTGATCAGCCGGTAGTCCGCGTGATTGAACACCACTTCCGCGCCCATCCAGTTCATCAGCTTATAGAAGCCCTCGGCGGTGAACCGCTTGAAGAAGGTATCGGTATCCCGCTTGCTGCGGACGCCGTAGACCACCTCGCAGCCGTCCAGGTAGGCATCCACCATATCATCCATGGCGTTTATGTCGTCCTGCCCGTCGCAGTCAATGGAAATGGTGATGTCGCACCTGTCCTTGGCTTCCATGAGCCCCGCCAGCACCGCGTTCTGATGGCCCCGGTTCCGGCTCTGGCAGATGCCGATGTAGTGGGGATTGTCCCTGGAAAGGTCCCGGATGATGTTCCAGGTATTGTCTTTGGAGCCGTCGTTGACAAACAGGACCCGGCTGTCTTCACTGATTTTTCCGGCAGCGGAAAGATCGGTGATTTTTTTCAGGAACATGGGGGCCGTGATGGGCAGCACCTTTTCCTCGTTATAGCAGGGAATTACAATGTAAAGAATGGGTTTCATAAACTGTCTCCTTTCAGCCGATCAGCGGCGAAACATAAACCTGGGCATAGGCATAGTCTACGGATGTATATTGCTGTTCTTCCATATAATCCCAGAGCCAGCCCTCCAGGGTGTTGGCGTTGGGGGTTTTGACATCCTCATAATCCCCTACCTCCGGCTTCAGGACAACCACAATTTGGGGAATGGAGCCGGGATGGGATTCGTAATACTGGGAAAGTCTGGGGCTGTCCACCGGCGTACGCCAGGCCGTGGGCGCGCCGCATGGGTTGTCCAGGGCCAGATATCCCCAGGGCATCAGCTTGCTGATAAAAACAGGGGCGTCGGAACCGTATTCTCCCTCCAGCTCCTGAAGCATGGCGACAAGCTCCCCATACTGCCGGGCATGATCGGCCGTGGTATGAATGCCCGCAGCGGGGCCCTGGGTCATCGCCGTATCCAGTTGGGAAAGGGGCGCGTCCCGGAAGACGGTTGAAAACCGGCTGCCAAACGTCAGCAGCAAAACCGCACCGGCCAGTCCGGCGGAGAAGCCCCGGACAATCAGCCGATCAGACAGATCCAGCATTACAATTACGCCCATCACATAGACCGTGATTCCCACAAGGAAGGCCAACGCCTCCGTATTGGAGCTCAGCGCCATGGCAAGGCCCATACAAATTCCCGTGAGCTGAAGACAAACGGCGAAGGGATTGCTTTTTTGTTTCAGATACAGCAGAAGCACACAGGGAATGGTAAACAGCGCGTAAGGATAGTATGCAAACCCCGTCTCTCCCCTGCGGTAACGCCAGAGTGAAAGCACCGCACCGGCCAGGCAGACCAGCAAACCCGGCAGACAACCCAGGGTTTTGGGAAGGAACCTGTCACCCAGAAAGAGCAGCACTGCCCCCAGCAGTACGATTCCTGCTTCCCAGTAAAACAGCAGCTTCACATCCCGGATAGCGGCAAGCAGGTTTGCAACAGGCCCGCCGCTGTGCTCCGGGTCCGACAGGATATAGGAAAGATTCGCCAGAATCCCGCCTGGATCCTTTGGCAGAAAGAATACCAGAAAATAGACGGCCCCTGCACAGATCCCGCCAAATACCCAGAGGGCATCATGCCGGTATTCCCGCTTGACCAGGGCCAGCCCCAACGCCAGAAGGACGAACAGGGCGAAATAGGGCACACACAGCACGGAAAAGCCCAGGCACAGGCCGGACAGAAGCAGAAGGCCCCTTTTTCCCCCGCCCCGCAAAAGCAGGCAAAGCGCGGTGATGGTCAGCAGCAGAAACAGATTGTAATAGCTCAGCCCCCAGATATTTCCCCGGGAATAGCTCAGCACCAGTCCGGCGCACAGAAAAGCCGGCAAGGGTTTGGTAAATTTCCGGAAGGTAAAGAGCACCAAAAGGCTCACGCCCCAGGCAAGCACCACATAGAGGATCCTGGCAAAGAGGTAAATCCCCTCTGTGCCGAAGAAAAATCTGTAAGCCGTCAGCACCGGATAAAAGATAGCGCTGTAAAACTGCACGGGATGCCACTCGTCCAGAATCAGCTGCTGGCCGTTCCAGAGCCGCTGGGCAAAGGTCAAATAAAAGCTCTCATCCGACCAGCAGAAACCATACAGCGCCCGTACACTCAGGCCCGCCGCCAGTACCGTCAGCAATGCCGCGTAAAGGAAAATCGATTTTTTGCCGCGCCGCTCCAAGGCATCCCCTCCCATCCTTGTTTTCCGATATTATACACCTTTGGCCCTCCGGATTCAAGTCCCGGAAAAGCCTGTTGATAACTTGCCTCCATCGATTTTGACAAGTTTACGAAAGTCAACTATACTATAGAAAAACGCAGGATCATCTGCACAGGAGGTATAATATGGACAAAAGTTTTATTCTCTACACGGACATCGGGCCCAGCATTCTGGAACTGAAGGACGCGGAGGTGGGACGCCTGACCAAGGCGATCTACCGTTATGTGATGACGGGAGAGTGCACCGAACTGAAGGGCAGCGTGAAAATCTGCTTCAACATGATCCGCAGCCATCTGGATCGGGACAAGGCCAAATACCTGGAAATCTGCCAGAAACGGGCGGAGGCCGGACGGAAGGGCGGGCTCTCCTCCGGGAAAAGCCGGAAAGAAGCAAATGCCGAGGATCGCTCAGCAACGGAAGCTGAGAATGAGAATGAAAATAAGAATAAGAATTTATATGAGAATGAAAATGAAAATGAAAATGGAAATCATAATGAAAATGCGTTTTCCCATCCCGAGCCCTCCGTCCTACAGGCCAAATACCCTAACGCCTTTCTGAGCCGTCAGGATATTCTGACCCTCATGAAGGAATTCCCCAAGGACTATGAAAAACGCATTGCCCGGCTGAACCGGTTTATCATTGACAACGATTTCCCCTGCGAGGATCCTGTGAATACCATCCGCATCTGGGCAACCCAGGAAGCCTGCCGGGAAAAAGGCCAAAGGGACAGGAATAAAGATTGGGGCCGCCTTGGTGTGTAACCGGTGAGGCCTTTCCTGGGGCAAATTTGTTTTAACAGTTGACACAAGGCTGTATATCTTTTACAATTATGACATACAGCAAAGGCTTGGACTATGCAAAAATACCAAGCCTTTTGAGAGGAGACTTGGATATGTATCGAATCCTGGAACTGAATCCCCAATTAAAGGACTTTGCCGGAGACATTGATCTGCGGATGCGTCTGTATCAGGATACCCTGAACAGAATCCTTTCCCAGGGACAGAGCCTGAACGAATTTGCCAACGCTTACGAATACTTCGGCTTCCACCATGTAGACGGCGGCTGGTATTATCGGGAATGGGCCCCCAGCGCCTACCAGCTGTACCTCACCGGAGAATTCAACAACTGGGATGCCACCTCCCATCCCCTGACGCCGGTTGGAAACGGCAACTGGGAGCTGTTCCTCCCCGGTGACGATGCCCTGTGGGAGGGCTGCAAGGTCAAAACCGTGGTGGATGCCTTCATGCAGCGCAGCTGGCATATCCCCCTGTATGCCCGTCGGGTGGTCCAGCAGAAGGACACTGTGGAATGGGTCTGCGAGGTTACGGACGATCGGAAGTCCTTTGCCTGGACGGATCAGAATTTCCGCCGGGAGCCTTCCCTGTACATTTATGAGGCCCATGTGGGCATGGCCCAGGAAGAGGGCAAGGTAGGTACTTACCGGGAGTTTGCGGATCTGGTGCTTCCCCGAATCAAGCGGGCGGGCTACAATACCGTGCAGCTCATGGCCATAATGGAGCACCCCTACTACGGCAGCTTCGGCTATCAGGTGGCCAACTTCTATGCCGCCTCCAGCTGGTTCGGCAGGCCCGAGGATCTGAAATATCTGGTGAACAAGGCCCATGAGATGGGTCTGTGTGTCCTGCTGGACGTGGTCCACTCCCACGCCGTAAAGAACACTGCCGAGGGCATCAATATGTTTGACGGCACCACCTGGCAGTTCTTCCATGACGGCGGCAAGGGCGATCATCCCGCCTGGGACACCAAGTGCTTTGACTATGGCAAGACCGGTGTCATCCATTTCCTGCTGAGTAACCTGAAATTTTGGATGACCGAATACCATTTTGACGGCTTCCGGTTTGACGGTGTCACCTCCATGCTCTACCACGACCACGGTCTGGGCACGGATTTCAACACCAACAACAAGTATTTCTCCTACAACACCCATACGGAGGCCATCACCTACCTGCAGCTGGCCAATCAGCTGATCCGGGAGGTAAACCCCAATGCCGTAACCATTGCGGAGGATATGTCCGGTATGCCCGGTATGTGCCTGCCCATTGCGGACGGCGGCATTGGTTTTGACTACCGGCTGGGCATGGGCCTTCCCGATATGTGGATCCGCACCGTGAAGGAACAGCGGGATGAGGACTGGGACATTTTCGGTATGTGGTGCAGCATGTGTATGCGCCGACCCGGTGAGGATACCGTCGCCTATGTAGAAAGCCACGACCAGGCTCTGGTGGGCGACAAGACCATGATCTTCCGTCTGGCCGACGCCGCCATGTACACCGATATGGACAAGGCCACCCACAACCTGACCATTGACCGGGCCATCGCCCTGCACAAAATGATCCGCCTGTACACCCTGGCAGGGGGCGGCGAAGCCTACCTCAACTTCATGGGCAACGAGTTCGGCCACCCGGAATGGATCGATTTCCCCCGGGAAGGAAATGGCTGGAGCTTCCACTATTGCCGCCGTCAGTGGAGCCTCCGGGACAACGGCTACCTGAAGTATCAGTGGCTGGGTGAATTCGACCAGGATATGATTTGTCTGGCAAAGAGCGTGGACCTGTTCAAGATGCGCTTCGGTGATCTGCGGTTCCACGACAATGGAAAGAAAATCATTGTGTTCTACCGCCGGGGCCTGATGTTTGCCTTTAACTTCAACCCCACCCAGTCCTTTACGGACGTAAAGGTGAGCCTTCCGCATATCGCGGACTATGAAGTGGTGCTGAATACCGACGATCCCAAATACGGCGGCCAGGGTCTCATCGGCAATGTGCCCTACCCTGCCATTGTGGATAAAAAGGGCAATTCCGTGATTTCCCTGTACCTCCCTGCCCGGTCCGCTCTGGTGCTGAAGGAGGGAGAAATCCGAGTGCTTCCCGTGGAAACGGTCGAAGAAGCCCCATCGCCCCAGGAGGCCAAGCCGGAGATCCCTTCCGGGACCAAAAAAGCGCCCAAGACCACGCGAACCAGAAAAACCGCAAAGAAAGCGGAATAACATCGAAAAGCCGCCTCTGCCCGGAGGCGGCTTCTTTGTGAAGGGAATTTTGTATGTAAAGGATGCTTTTGTGAATTGACAATGAACAATTGACAATTATGGTATCCCTTCGGGATGAATTTGAATAATTTCGATTAGAATATACAAAAAATTCAAGAGTTCTTCCGGATTATCGAATTTTTTTCATTTATCCCCGAAGGGGATTCCTTCATTGTCAATTATCAATTGTAAATTGTCAATTGAGCGAACTCCCTCTTTCCCGAAGCTGGCGGAATTCAAAAACAGCACACAGCCCAAAGTTGCTGTGTGCTGTTCTGCTTTGATCCTAAGAACCGATACGGGAAAAGGCTCTGTGCTTACTTGAGGCCGGCCTGCTCCAGCAAAGCGGGAATCTTGGCTTCCCAGCCCAGGCTCATGATATGTACACCCTGGCAGTAGGGCTTGCACTCCCGGATGATCCGGGCGGCGATTTCCACACCGGTGATGCCGGCCTTGGTCTTTTCCTTGTCCGCCTGCAGCTCCTCAATCAGAGCGTCGGGGATGTGGACACCGGCAACATTCTTGTTCATAAACTTGCACATACCGGCGGACTTGGGAATGATGATGCCCACCTGGACAGGCTTGCCGAACTGCTTTGCGGTTTCCATGAACTTGATGAACTTTTCGGGCTCAAAGACGGCCTGGGTCTGGAAATACTCGGCGCCGGCCTTAACCTTGCGCTCCATCTTCACCAGCTGGGCATCCACAGAGTCGGAGCAGGGAGAAACAACCGCGCCCTTGGCAAACTTGGGGGGCTCGCCTACCAGCGCATTGCCGCCCAGATCCACACCGGTCTCCAGCAGGCTGGCGGTGTGCAGCAGGGACACGGAGTCCAGATCAAACACGGGCTTGGCCTGGGGATGGTCACCCAGCTTGGTGTGGTCGCCGGTGAGGCACAGAATGTTGTCAATGCCCAGCATGGCGGCGCTCAGCAGGTCGGACTGGAGGGCGATGCGGTTCCGGTCACGGCAGGTCAGCTGGAAAATGGGGTTGAGGCCCGCATCCTTCAGCACCTTACAGGTGGCCAGAGACCCCAGACGCATCACGGAGGACTGGTTATCCGTCACGTTGACGAAGTGGACGCCGGACAGATATTCCTTGGCCTCTTCCACCATGCCGTCAATATGAATTCCTTTGGGAGGGCCGACCTCGGCAGTAACTACAAATTCACCGTTATCAAACAGTTCCGTAATTCTCATAATTCTATTCGCTCCTAATTATTCAGATTCTTTGGCGGCCTTGGTAGCCTCGTCCGTATTAAAATCGTGCAGCTGAGTGGGGCACTTCAGAACATCCAGCCGGCCCTGGGCCTTCAGGCGCTCAATGATACGCTCCCATCCGCAGTCCATATCGGGGCAGACCTCACACTTGCCGTTGTGGCTGGTTCCGCCGCAGGGGCCGTTTACCAGGCTCTTGGAGCAGGCGGTGATGGGGCAGATGCCGCCGGTAAGGTTCAGGAAGCACTCGCCGCACTGACCGCAGTCATATTCCAGGGGCGTCACACCCTGGAAGCCGGGCAGCTCAATGGTGTCGCAGCAGGCGTAAACAGGCTTATCTTCCAGCACCTCCGAGAGGGTCTGGACACCGACGCCGCAGGAGAATACCAGAACGGCATCCGCTTCACTGATCTGAGCCATGGGGCCCCGCAGCCGCAGAGCCAGCTCATCGGGATTGCAGATGTAATCGGTGGTCAGAACGCCCACAACCTTGCCATCCTGTGCCAGCTCCTTCTGGAGCGCCTTTGCCTCTTCCTCAGGGAAACCAACTTCTTTGCAGCCATGGCAGTTGATGATGAAGACCTTGCCAGAAGCCAGGGAGGCAATCGCCTCGCGAGATTTGAGTTTTGTCATTAACATGGTTTCTTCATCCCCCTTATTTCTTCTTCAGCAGCGGCGCAACCAGGCCCTTGGCAGCATTGATCTTGGATACCAGAGGAATCTTGGAAGAGCAGATGTACTCGCAGCACTTGCAGGAGAAGCAGTCCATTACGTTCAGCTTCAACAGGCCCTCGGCATCGCCCAGCTGACCGAGCTTGTAGATCTCCAGGGGCGCCAGTTCCATGGGACAGACATCCACGCAGCGGCCGCACTTGATGCATTCCTTCTCCTCGGTGTGGTCGGCGGCGATGGCAATGATGCCGTTGGAACCCTTGATGATGGGCACATTGGTGTCCTTGATGGGAGCGCCCATCATGGGACCGCCCATTTTGAGCACCACATCGTCACCGGTGATGCCGCCGCAGTGATCGATGATCTCCTGAACATTGGTACCCAGTTTTACCACGTAGTTGCCGGGATCCCGTATGAATTCACCGGTAACGGAAACCACACGCTCTACCAAGGGCATACCCTTCTGGATGGCGTCGGAAATGGCCTTGGCGGTGGAGGTATTGCTGACCACGCAGCCTACGTCCGCAGGCAGCTTGCCGCTGGGAACCGCACGGCCCATGACCTTCTTGATGAGCATTTTTTCAGCGCCCTCGGGATACTGGGTCTTGGCGGCGCAGACGCGGATGTTGTCATAGGGGGCAACCTTTTCCTCCATCAGGGCGATGGCATCGGGCTTGTTGTCCTCAATGAGGATGACGCCTTCGGGAGCGCTGACTGCCTTCATCATGGCCCGCAGACCGTAGACAATGTCATCGGCATACTCCAGCATGACCCGGTGGTCGGCGGTCAGATAGGGCTCACACTCGGAGCCGTTGATGAGCACGGCGTCAATGGGCTTGCCGGGCTTCAGCTTAACATAGGTGGGGAAGGTAGCGCCGCCCATGCCGACGATGCCCTTCTCCTTGACGATTTCCACGATCTCGTCGGCGGTGAGCTCTTCCAGGGGCTTACCCGGCACAACGGACTCATGGAGGGTGTTCTTTCCGTCATTCTTGATGACAACGCTCATCACGCCGGGGCCCTTGTTGGGATGGGTATGGGGCTCCACAGCCAGCACCGTGCCGCTTACGCTGCTATGTACAGGGGCGCTTATAAAGCCCGCCTGCTCACCCAGCAGCTGGCCCACCTTCACCTTATCGCCGGCCTGAACCACGGGATTGGCAGGGGCGCCGATGTGCATTGCCAGGGGAATGATGACGGTATCGGGCTCCGGGAACTTCTGCAGAGCCAGATGCTCGGTGTATTCCTTGTTTTCGGTGGGATGAACACCGCCGTAGAAGCCCTCGTACCGCTTTGCACGGGCTTCGGCCACATAGGCCTTGATGGCGTCCACATTGACCGCGGAGTAATCACGCAGCTGAACGGGCTGATCCAGGAACTCCTGGGTTCTGCCCTGCTTTTCCAGGCGCTGGTAGATCTTCTCCCATGCGCAGTCCTTCTTGGGATCGATTTCACACTTGCCGTCCTTGGCGCCGCCGCACTGGCCGTTTACCAGGCTCTTGGTGCAGTCCACAATGGGGCAGATGCCGCCGGTGACATTGAGATAGCACTGGGCGCAGGCGCCGCAGGTCTTCTTCGTCAGGGCCATGCCGTGGTGTCCGATGTAATTCAGGGAATTGGTTGCCGTAAAGACTGGCAGGGACTCCAGATCCGCCACGGTCTGCACACCGAGACCGCAGGAGATGACGACCACATTCTCCGTGCCCTCGGGCACGATTCCCGCCAGCTTCTTTTCCGTCTGTACCTTATTGCAGAGGAAATCCACCTTGGCAGTTCCGGTGATGTGTTTTCCCTGGGCTTCGGCGCAGGCAGCGAACGCCCCTGCCTCCGGCTCTTCCGTGGTGTTGAACTCTTTGAAGCACTTGTTGCAGGCCACCACAAAGAAGTGATCCTTCCCTGCGAGCAAGCCTTCCAGCTCTTCCTTGCTCTTTAACACATACTTGGTATAATCCACCAAATACCACCTTCTTATTCTTTTGTTTTTCGTTTGCAAAACGCAAACGATTCCGTTTGGATTATATCATATACAGCATACAAATGTCCAGCGTTATATCAAAAGATTTTGGGAATAACCAATAAAATAGGGCTGCCGCGGAACATGGCGGCAGTCCCAATCCTCAGTTTTTCCGCTGTGTCAGGCTCCTTGCCAGATCGGTCAAAAAGGCCGCGTCCGGAAACACCTTCAGGCAGTCGATGGCCCGGGCAGTGTAATCCGTTACCATCTGCTCGCATCTTTCCAGACCGTAGAGCCTGACAAACGTATTCTTATCCCCATCCACGCCGGTGGCCTTTCCAAGCTCACCGGCATCGCCGATCACGTCCAGAACATCGTCCCGAATCTGGAAGGCCAGGCCCAGCAGCGCCGCGAATTCTGCCGCCCCTTCCTTCTGGGCTTCGGTGCCGTTTCCGGCGATGACGCCCAGCACGCAGGGAGCAACGATGAGCCGGCCGGTTTTCCGGGACTGAATGTCCAGAACCTCCTGCTCGGTGCAGGCCCGCTGGACGCTCATAATATCCAGAACCTGACCGCCGATCATCCCCAGGGATCCGGCGCACTCACTTAAAACGGTGATGGCCTCCCTGATACTTTCGGGCTCCGGGAGCTTTGCCCGGAGAGCAACGGCAAAGGCATCCGTCAGCAGAGCGTCGCCCGCCAGAACGGCCATGGCTTCTCCGAACACCTTGTGATTGGTGAGCCTGCCCCGGCGGTAATCGTCGTTGTCCATGCAGGGCAGGTCATCGTGAATCAGACTGTAGGTGTGGATCATCTCCACCGCCGCGGCAAAGGGCAGCGCCTCCTCCGGAGCTCTTCCGCACATCCGGCAGAACTCCAGCGCCAGCATGGGCCGCAGCCGCTTTCCTCCGGCAAGGAGGCTGTAATTGGCAGCTTCAAAAATGGGCTTCTGGGGTTCTTCCCCGCAGGAAGCGTAGACGGAAGTCAGGTAAGATTCAATGATCTTCCGATAGGCAAGGGCCTGTTCTTCAAATTTCATCACGGAACGGCTCCTCTCCGGGGGTGCCGTCGGCACCGGCGGTAATCTTTGTCACCTGCATACGGGCCTCCTCCAGCTGCTTTCCGCAGCTGCGCACAAGCTCTGTGCCCTCCTGAAATAGCTTGAGGGATTCTTCCAGTGCCACGTCCCCCCGCTCCATGGCCCGGACGATCTCCTCCAGGCGGCGCATCTTCTCTTCAAAGGTTTCATTCTTCTTGCTCATGGGAAGCCTCCTTTATACTGGTGACGGTGGCGGAAACGCTGCCGTCGGAAAACCGCACGGTAATCTTCTGCCCCAGTTCTGTCTGGCTGACGGAGCGCAGTACCCGTCCGTCTTCCCCCTGGGCCATGGCATAGCCCCGGGACAGAACCTTCAGGGGGCTCATGGCGTCCAGCTTGGCAACACAGCCCACAAACCGCTGATTTCTCTGGGCCAGCAGCCGCTCCTGGCTGGCGGATAACCGATTTTGCAGCAGGGTCAGGTCCTTCCGCTTTTGATCCAGATACCCGGTGGGACTGCGCAGTGCCGGGGAGGCTGCCAGGGCATCCAAACGCTGGGTACACAGCTTCAGCTGCCGGTTCAGGGCAGCACCCATGGCGGCGTTCAGGGCATCCAGATTCTGCATCAGGCTCTCCCGGTCAGGCACGGCCAATTCCGCGCCGTTGGAGGGGGTGGCCGCCCGCAGATCGGCAACGTAGTCCGCGATGGTCACATCCGGCTCATGGCCCACCGCAGAGATAATGGGAATTTCCGATTCATAGATGGCGTAAGCCACCCGTTCGTCGTTAAAGGCCCACAGGTCCTCAATGGAACCGCCGCCCCGGCCCACGATCAGCAGGTCCGCCAGCCGGAACCGGTTGGCGTAACGGATGGCCTCCGCGATTTCCTCTGGTGCTTCCGCCCCCTGAACCCGAACCGGCAGCAGCCGGACGGCGCACAGTGGGTAGCGTTTGCGCAGAATCCGCAGAATGTCGTGAACCGCCGCCCCGGCGGAGCTGGTCACCACACCGATGGTTCGGGGGTATTGGGGGATGGGCTTTTTGTGCTCCGGGGCGAAGAGGCCCTTCCCTGCCAGCTTCTTTTTCAGCTCCTCAAAGGCGGCGTACAGGTCACCGATGCCGTCCAGGGCCATGGAAGAAACATAGAGCTGGTACTGGCCGTCCCGGGGGTAGACACTGATTCTGCCCAAGGCAATGACCTTCATGCCGCTTTCCGGTCGGAACCGCAGGGAAAAAGCGTTTCCCTTAAACATCACGCACTTCAGGGCCGACTCCTGGTCCTTCAGGGTGAAGTAGTGATGCCCAGAGGGGTAGCACTTATAGTTGCTGATCTCTCCCCGGACCGCAATCTGGGACAGCAGCGGGTCTGCGTTCATTTTCCCCTGAATGTATTCGTTTACCTGGGTTACGGATAAAATCTCAGCCATATCCTACCTCTGTCAGGCGGCTTGCCAGCAGGGCAACCCCCATGGCATTGTCTGTACTGAACCGGGGTTCGGCGAACACCGGGTTCAAAGGCTTTGTCTGCTCACGCAGCAGGGAGTTGGAGGCCACGCCGCCGGAGAACACAACCCGCAGCCCGGGATAGTCCTTCTGGGCCTGCAGGGTGGCGCGGACCACCGCGCCGGCGACGCAACGCAGGCAGAAAGCCGCCGTTTCCTCCGGACTCCCGGTCCGGGAAAAGTAGTTTTCGACCTGATTCTGGATACCGGAAAAGGAGAAGCTCCGATCCGCGCATTTTACACGGAAGGAATCGGTGCTTTGGGCGTTTTTGCTCAGCTCGTCCAGGGCTTTTCCCGCGGGAAAGGACAGCCCCAGCATCACACCGGTCCGGTCAATGAGCTGTCCTGCGGAAATATCCGTGGTGCCGCCGATTCTGGTGCAGCGCACATTCTTCCCTTCCGGCTCCACCAGCAGCAGCTCCGTGGTGCCTCCGGAAAGATGCCAGGCCAGGTGGGGCTCCTCCATCAGGCCCAGACTGTCGGCGCTCCACAGGCAGGCCGCCACGTGTCCCTGCTGGTGGGACACCTCCACCAGAGGCACCCCAAGAGCATCGCTCAGGAGCCTGGCGTGGGACAGGCCCACCAGAAAGCAGGGCATATAGCTGCCCTCCACCGCCCTGGGGCGGGTGCTGACCCCCACCGCCGTGATCTCCCCCTTGTCAATATGGGAAAACAGCCTGCCGGACAGCTCCGGCAGGCTTTTGATATGGGCAAATACGGCATCTGATTGGCGAAGTCCCAGCTCCCCCTGCTTTACGGGCAAAAGTCTGGAGCAGTTCATCCCGTCTTTTCCGTCAAAATAGGCAATGGAGGTGGTATAATTGCTGGTATCAATTCCAAGGGTCCCCATTTCAGGCGCCCTCCTGGGGCAGACTCCGGGCAAAGGAGCCCAGAATGCCGTTGGTAAAGGCACCGGCCTCTTCCCCATCGTACATCTTGGCCAGCCGGACGGCCTCGGAAATGGCAACACCGGTGGGCACATCCTCTACAAAGAGGGTCTCAAAAATAGCCAGCTGCAGCACGCAGCGGGTCAGCCGGGAAATCCGGCTGATGTCCCAGCCGATAGCAAATCTGCGGATCTGCTCATTGAGCTCGTCCTGGCGGTTGGCAACACCGGTTACCACGGTATCGATGTAGCGCACCTGGGAAGCGCTGGGCCGGTCAGAATAAACCTGGTTTTCCTGGGACAGGGTCTTGTAGTATTCTTTTTCCAGGCGGGAGGCCACCTCCTGCTCCGGCTCCTGGCCGGTAAACTCCCTGGAGTAGATCAGATGTACGGCCAGTTCTCTGGCATTTCCTCTCGTCATACGCACTCCTTATTTCCGGGAGATGCCCCGGACGTTGACATTGACGGCGGTAACCTTCACACCGGTCATGGACTCAACGGCAGTGGAAATGGCCGTCTGAACACTGTCGGCCACGTCAACCACGCTGTAGCCGTAACGGATGACAATGTCCGCATCGATGGCAACGGTATTGTCCTCGCTGATGTAAATCTTCAGGCCCTTGCCCCAGTTCTTTACGCCGATCAGGTCTGCCACCTCATTGCCGGGCTTGACGCTGAGACCGGCAGCACCCTCAACCTCAGCCAGGGCGTGCTGGGCAATTCCCTCTACCACATCTTCCGAAATCAAAACATTCCCGTTTTCCTGTTCCTGGGTAATGTACTGCTTATATTCCGCCATATGATAACCTCCTGTATCACCACGCTCCGCAAGGGAACGCATAGTTTTGTTTATTGTATCACAAATCCGGAAAAATACAACCATTTTCTATGGAAGTTTCCGCTCCCCTTGGGGGGAGCGGCCTGTTAAGAGGGATTGTCCCGGGACTTTTCCGCTTTTTTCTTATCGATCATCCGGTGCAGCGCGGCAAGGGCGTCGCTGAGACCTCCCAGCCTGTCGATCAGGCCGGAGGAAACCGCCTCCTTGCCATAGAGGATGGTGCCCACGTCCGTTGCCATCTCGCCGGTGGCCATCATATATTTTTCAAAGTCCTCCCGGCTGATCCGGGAATTGGCGGTAACAAAGTCCGCGATCTGCTCCTGGATCCGCTGGAAATACCGGAAGGTCTGGGGGGCCCCCACCACCAGCCCCGTCATCCGCACGGGATGGACCGTCATGCTGGCCGTAGGGGTGATAAAGGATTTTTTGGTGCACACCGCCAGGGGGATGCCGATGGAGTGGCCACCTCCCAGCACCAGGGAGACCGTGGGCTTCTTCATCCCGGCGATCATTTCCGCAATGGCAAGCCCCGCCTCAATGTCGCCGCCCACGGTGTTCAAGAGAAGCAGCAGCCCATCCACATCGTCGCTCTCCTCGATCCCCGCAAGCAGGGGCAGGACGTGCTCATACTTGGTGGTCTTCACCGTCTCCGGGGCCACCTGATGCCCCTCCACCTGGCCGATGATGGTGAGAGTGTAGATATTTCCCTTGCTGGAGCGGGTCATGTCCGAGCCCAACTCCACAACCTGCTCCCGCTCCTCTTTTTTCATATCCGCGTTTTTGTCCGAATCCATATTCCGCGCCTCCTTTTCCATAGATTGCCCCAATTTTATGGATCCATTCCCTATTGCGAAAGCGGCGCGTATGCGTTATAATAGCCTGGGTGATAGAAATGTCTGCAAAAACAAACGCGGTCCGAATGGTGGAGAAGGCCGGAATCGCCTATGAAGAAAAATTTTACGACTACGAGGAGTCCGACCTCAGCGGCACCCATGCCGCCCAGGTGCTTGGCATTCCCGAGGAACAGGTTTTCAAAACCCTGGTCGCCCGTGGAGCCAAAACCGGAATCAACGTATTCTGCATTCCCGTGTGCTGTGAGCTGGACCTGAAGAAGGCAGCGAAAGCCGCCGGTGACAAGAATATGGAGCTGGTCGCCGTAAAAGAACTTCTGGGCCTGACGGGCTATATCCGCGGGGGCTGCAGCCCTGTGGGAATGAAGAAAAAGTACCCCACATTCATAGATGAGCTGTGCTGTCTCAGCGATACCATTGCCGTCTCTGCCGGAGAGCGGGGCCACCAGATGCTCCTGCCGCCGGAGGACCTGATCGCGCTTGTGGACGCAAAGACAGCGGATCTCACCGTTTAGAAAGAAAGGAAGAACATCATTATGCATTACGAATACACAACCAAGGGCACCTGCTCCCGGACCATCTTCTTCGACATTGAAGAGGGAAAGCTGCACAACGTTCAGTTCATCGGCGGCTGCAACGGCAACCTGAAGGGCATCGGCGCCCTGGTGGAGGGCCTGAATGCCGAGGATGTGATCGCCAAGGTAGAGGGCATCCGCTGCGGCATGAAGAGCACCTCCTGCCCCGATCAGCTGGCAAAGGCACTGAAGGAAGCCCTGAACAAATAACCCACAACCGGGACTGGTGAAAACCAGCCCCGGTTATTTCATGTCTTGATGAATTTGTCCAGCGCCGCGAACTGGAGCTCTGAGGCCTGCCGGAGTTGGGAGATGTCCAGTCTTCCCTCCTGACGCCGGGCCATTTCCAGCAGCTCCGGGCCGGTACAGGTTTCACCCTTTAAGGCATTCCACATGGGGCCCTGAAAGCCGGCGTCCTCCAGCACATGGGTCTGCTTGCTGCTGTAGAGGATGGGCACCACATTTTTCCCAAGAACCCATCCCAGAATCATGGCATGGAACCGGGTGGCCAGAATGGTTTCGCAGCCGCTCATCTCTTCCAGAAAGGCATCCACATCGCCCTCGTAGAGCACACAGGTAAGGTTTTCGGGATCGGCCGTTCTGGCCCGGATGGCCTCCATGGCATCCTTGTCCCCTTCCGACCGGCAGAAGCCCAGCAGCTTCACCGGAATATGCTCCTCCCGGCACAGATTGCACAGCCCGGCAATGGCATTGTAGTAAGCTTCCCGCAGGCTGTCATCCTGAAAGACACCCTTACGGGCTACCACGCTGATGCCGATTCCCCGGCCTGGGCGGGGGCTCTGGGCGGGAGCCCAGCCGTAGAGCACGTCCGGCGCCCAGGTTACCCCGGGAAGCCCCCGGAACTGCTCATAGGAAAATCGGTCCCGGAAGCAGCAGCCCGCGGCGGAAGCCAGGGCGCTGCCAAGCCTCTGCCGGTAGGCGGGGCTGTAGCTGTCCTCGCAGTTGGCACCAATGAGAAACGTCCCTTCCAGATAATCTGTAGGAGCGCCCTCCCAGAAAACCGAGCCGCCGATGGCTACCCTGCCGTCTGTCCCCCGGCCGTCAAAGACTTCCTTTCCGGGGATGGGCAGTGTGTGGTTCAGCTTTCTGCGGATCCGGTCCCAGGTGCCGGGCAGAATCAGGTTTGGCTGATTCCGGAAGGCATTCTGATTCTCCCCCAGGGCATACAGATAGAATTGGGTATCCGGATAGCGGCGGGCCAGCTGCAATACAAACAGGTCGTCTCCCAGATTGCTCTGACAGTAGGCCCTAATAAACATTTTTTTCATAACGCGCCTCCTGTGTTTTGTATATCATAGCATATCTGATTCCGTGAAGCAAGAAAGACCTTGCGCGGAACGAGCCGGTATGGTATCATCCTTACGGAAAGAAAGGATGATACCATGTGTGAACGGAGTATGCTCTTTGACCTGGACGGCACCCTGACCGACTCCGGCGAGGGCATTATCAACTGCGCCCAGTACGCGTTTCGGCAAATGGGCTATCCGGTTCCCCCCCGGGAGCAAATGGGTGTGTTCGTAGGTCCGCCCCTGTGGCAGAGCTTTATCAGATTCGGTATTCCCCCGGAACGGGCCGATGAAGCGGTAACGGTGTTCCGCAGCCGCTACATCCCCATCGGAAAATTTGAGAACACCCCCTACCCCGGCATCCGGGAGCTGCTGGAAGCTCTGAAGAACCGGGGCTGGAAGCTCTATGTGGCAACCTCAAAGCCGGAGGTCACCGCCGTCGAAATCCTGGAGCACTTTGACCTGGCGAAATACTTCCGCCTGATTTGCGGTGCGGACATGGGCCATGACCGGGAAAAGAAAAGCGATGTCATTCGCTATCTGCTGAAGCAAAGCCCTCAGAACGGCAAAATGCTTATGGTGGGCGACACCAAATACGATGTGCTGGGTGCCGCCGAGCTTGGAATTCCCGCCATCGGCGTCAGCTGGGGCTATGGAGACGTACAGGAAATGAAGGATGCCGGAGCCATGGCCATTGTGAATACGCCCCGGGAGCTTCTCGATCTGGCAGAAACCATTGGGTAAAAGGGATCCCCGCCGATTTCGGCGGGGATTTTTATTCCCGGGGCTTTTCCTGAAGGCGGCACGCCAGGTATTCCAGGGCCTCTGCATTGGTATAGCCCAGAACTGCCTGTATTTCTCCTGCCAGAATTTTCTCCGCGTCATGGAGGAAGTTCTCGTCGCAGATGTGCAGCCGCTTTCCACAGCTCTTCTGCCGCTGCCGGTGAAGATAGAGATTGTAAACGGTTTGAGCCAGCTTTTCCCGGCTGCCGCTGCCGGACAGCTCCCGATAGAACTGCTTGCGCCGGTTTTCGTCCACGATCCAGCAGTCTGTGCGCACTCTTTCGGAAGAGAGCAGAGCGGTCAATTCCTCCGGGCTCAGAAGCGGGGACAGCTTCTGCATGGCTGTCGGATTGTGCATGGGCACAAAATATTGGCTGCCGCTCCGGTTCACCGGTTCCAGCACCAGATACCGGCGGCTTACCCGGTCCACAACCCGGTCCTGGATCTGGCTGATCCGGCAAACCCCGTGGATCCCGTATACAACCAGCTGGCCCACCTGATACATAGCGGCTCCCTCCCAATGTAAAATATCCTTGTTTCTATTCTATCAAAATCGGCAGGATATTTCACGATGGGATTTTCCACGAATTTTTCCGTAGGCTATTTGGACACTTTTACCTGAAAATGGAACTATTCGAATATCAGATTCACATCATACCGCCGCAGCCAGAAATCGGTCTGCAAAAAGTAGGCAATGATCTGGGGCCGGCGCATGAGCTGGCCATACCAGGGCCAGGGACTGGACCCATTCAGCAGGGAAATCAGCGCGTCCTTTTTGATCAGGGCGAACAGTGGCGCGTCCTTTTCCTTCAGAAGCCGGTCCATTTTTTCCTCCAGCAGGATTTCGTATCTGGGATCAAAGGTTTTGGGATAGGGGCTCTTTTTCCGGTGGGCCACTTCCGGAGGAAGCAGATCCCCCATGGCCTGCCGGAGAAGTCCCTTCTCTTCCCCGCCGTAATCCTTGTACGCCCAGGGAACGCCGTAAAGATATTCCGCGATCCGGTAGTCACAGAAGGGTACCCGGACCTCCAGCCCCCAGAACATACTCATCCGGTCCTTCCGGTCCAGCAGAGTCTGCATGAACCAGCGGAAATTCAGGTTGACCATTTCTTTCATTCGTTTTTCCAGAGGAGAACAGTCCGGCCTGATGTGGCTTTCCCGGCAGGTGGCCTGATACGCCTCGTCGACAAAGGCCAGAGGGTCCAGCCGTTTCAAAACGGCATCGGTGAGCAGACTGGCCCGCTGGGCGGTATTCTGTGCCCAGGGGAATCCGGCCCGGCTCCGGACCTCCGGGTCCCGATACCAGGGATAGCCGCCAAAAATTTCATCGGCGCACTCCCCGGAGAGGGCCACCTTTACATGGGACCGGATCCGCTTGCAGAATACCAGCAGGGAGAAATCCACATCTGCCATCCCCGGAAGATCCCGGGCAATGGTGGCATCCTCCAGGGCATCCGCCAGCTCCTCCGGGGTCAGTTCCCACTTGTGGCTGCGGCTGCCGATAAACCGCGCCATTTGGTCGATGTAGGCCCGGTCTGAGGTGGGCTGGAATTTTCCGGGGGTAAAGAACTTTTCTTCATCCCGGTAGCCGATGGAAAAGGTATCCAGCGCCTCCCCGGACTCCCGCCGGTCCCGGGCCACCAGAGCGCTGATGATGCTGGAATCCAGCCCCCCGGACAGGAAGGTGCCCAGAGGCACATCCGAAACCGTCTGCCGCCGGATGGCATCCGTGACCAGCTCCCGGACGCTTTCCACCGTTTCCGGGAAGGTTTCCTCATGGACCCGGTCCCGCAAAAACCAGTACCGCTTCACTTCCAGCTTTCCCCCGGCAAAGGTCGCCCACTGCCCCGGCTCCAGCTCCCGAATGCCCCGGAAAACGCCGCTTCCCGGGATCCGCCCGGGGCCCAAAAGCAAAATCTGGGCCGCTCCCTGGGCATCCAGGCTGGCGCTTACCCCGGGATAGGAAAGGATGGTTTTGATTTCCGAAGCAAACAGCAGTGCACCTCCCTGCACCCGGAAGAAAAGGGGCTTCACCCCCATCCGGTCCCGGGCCAGAAACAGACTCTGCTGCCGCTCCTGCCAAACCGCGAAGGCAAAAATGCCGTTGAGCCTGGTGAGGCTTTCCGCTCCCCACCGGACATAGGCGTGAAGCACCACCTCCGTATCCGAGGCAGTCAGAAACCGGTGGCCCAGGCTTTCCAGCTCCCGGCGGATTTCCGCCGTATTGTACAGCTCCCCGTTATAGACCATGGTGTAACGCTCTCCTGCCCAATCCAGCGTCATGGGCTGACTGCCCCCGGCAGGATCAATCACAGCCAATCGGGTATGCAGCAGTGTACAGGCCGGGGTACTGTACACGCCGCTGCCGTCGGGGCCCCGCCGGGCCATGGTGGAGAGCATCTTCCGCAGGGTCGGCTCACTGGCTTCCAGCCCAACCATCCCGGAAATGGCACACATGAACATCACACTCCTCTTTTCACAGTATGATTCTGAATGATTTTTCGTTCCCGGCAAATACTAGCCCCGGGAGGGATGCCTTATGAAAAACAGTCAGCAGATCCTGAGCTCGGTACTGAAAACAACACAGATGGGACAGATTGGAATCCGCAGCGTATTGGATACCCGGATGCGGCCGGGTTTTCGGCGGGCCTTGGAGCAGCAGCTGCGGGAATATGATCAGATTGAAACGGAGGCCCACACCCTGGCCGCCCAGCGGGGCTGGGAGCTGAAGGATCTGGATCCGGCGGTGCGGATGATGTCCAATATGGTTACCCGGATGAAGCTGTCCGCAGGGGGAACCGAATCGAAAATTGCGGATATGATGATCCAGGGCAACACCAAGGGCATGATCAAGGGGCTGCGGAATATGCACCAGTTTCCCCGGGAGGACAGCCGGATCACTGCCCTTTCTCAGAAGCTGCTGGACACGGAGACCGCCAATATCCGTCAGATGCAGGCGTTTTTGTAAAAGCATACCGCCGGAATTCCCATCCGGCGGCGCACTTTTTCCGGGGTACAGGCATATACTGCTTCGAAACCCGAAAGGAGGATATGCCATGCCTGATAACGGCTACATAACAGCCAGAGCCTATATGAGCGAAGCCCAGCTTCCCCTGAGCAATGTGGCGGTGACCATCGTCTCATCCGACGGCACCGCCATTGCCATGCGCCTGACCAACCGCAGCGGCCTTACGGAGCCTGTTGCCATCCCCACCCCGGAACGGTCGGAAAGCGAACAGCCGGAGGAAAACGGCCGTCCCTTTACCGACATTACCATTTATGCCTGGAAAAGTGGTTTTGAGCAGGTAGAGGCCCGGAATGTGCAGGTTTTCTCCGGAATCACCACCATTCAGGACCTGGAAATGGTGCCCCTGTCCGAGCTTCCGAACCGCTGGGATGAGAACGTGCTCTACAACACGCCGCCCCAGAATCTATAGGAGGATGTATGCCCACTGTCATTCCCTATGTACCCCAGCGGATCACCGTACATCTGGGCGCACCCAGCGCGGATGCGGAGAATGTGACCGTCAGTTTCCCGGACTATGTGAAAAACGTGGCCTCCTCGGAGATTTACCCCACCTGGGAGGAAAGTGCACTGCGGGCAAACATCCTGGCCATTGTGTCCTTTGCCCTGAACCGGGTATATACGGAGTTCTACCGCAGCCGGGGCTATGATTTTGACATTACCAGCTCCACGGCCTACGATCAGTTTTTTGTAAAGGGCCGCAGCTTCTTTGCCAATGTGGCAAGGCTGGTGGATGACCTGTTTAACAGCTATCTGCGCCGGCCGGGCTTTGTGGAGCCTCTGGCCGCCAAATTCTGCAACGGCACCACCGTCACCTGCGAAGGACTCAGCCAGTGGGGCAGCCAGAATCTTGCCCAGCAGGGCTACAACTCCGTGGAAATCCTCCGTTCCTACTATGGGGATGTGGAGATCGTCTCCGACGCGCCCATACAGAACTACACCTCCTCCTACCCTGGCATCCCTCTGCGGCGGGGCAGCATCGGTCCCAATGTGGTGGTGGTTCAGGTGGAGCTGAACCGCATCTCCCAGAATTACCCCGCCATTCCCAAAATCCCGTCGGTGGACGGCATTTTCGGCGTCCAGACGGAAAACGCCCTCATTGCCTTCCAACGCATTTTCAACCTGGATCCGGACGGGGTGGTGGGCCCGGCCACCTGGTACGCGCTGGTGCGGCTGTACACCGCCGTAAATTCCCTGTCAGAGCTGCGCAGCCAGGGCCAGCAGTTTTATACCATCGCCTGGAACGGTAGCCGCCCCATTCAGGAGGGCGACCGGGGCATCCGGGTGGAACACCTGCAATATATGCTCAGCGTTATTGGGGCTTTCATCTCCGCCATTCCGAAAATCGCCGTTGACGGCATCTTCGGTCCCGCTACAAGAAACGCCGTCCTTGCCGCCCAGCGGTACTTTGGTCTGCCCCAGACCGGCACCGTGGATCTGGCCACCTGGGATGAAATCTATGACCAGTTTATGGGCATTGAAAACGCCAGCTTCCGGGATCTGGAACGCTTTCCCTACACCTCCGCCGTCATCAGCGGCACGCCGCCCAGAAACCGGTACAGCCGCACCGGCACCATGACCCAATTCCCGGGCTACAACCTATCCATGTCCAATCAGGATACGGTCAGACAGGAGGTCGTGCGATGAAACCCACATCCAGCTTTCTTGGGCAGCCCATCCGGAGCCTGCAAACCATGCTGCGGGTTCTGTCCGAATACAACGAAGAATACAAAACCCTGATCCCTGACGGAATCTACGGACCGGATACCATGTCCGCGGTCCGGATTTTTCAGGAGAAGAACCGGCTGCCCATTACGGGGGTGACGGATCAGCTGACCTGGGAGGCGGTGGTGGAAGCCTGCGAGCTGGCTCTGGTGGAGGTAGCGCTGCCGGAGACGCTTCAGGTGCTCCTGAACCCCAACGTGTCCGTAACCCACGGACAGAGCGGTGCCATCGTATACTTGGCTCAGGTGATTTTAACCATTTTGGGCGACAACTACCACTGCGTCCCCTCCCCGCCCATTACGGGAATTCTGGATGCTGCCACCAGGGATGCTCTGGAGCATTTCCAGCAGCTGTGCGGCCTGCCCATTACCGGGGACCTGGACCGGCACACCTGGAAGCATCTGGCCCTGCAGTTTCCCATGGCATCCAATCTGCCCATCAGCGAAGGCACCCGGGAGGTTTACGGTAAAAAACGGTAGCAATCTTTTGGTTGCTGCTTCAGACGATCAAAACGCCTCGCAGAGTTTGCTGCGTTAGCAGGAAAAGAATCCGAAACATTTTCTGCCGAACGCACCTCCTGTACCTGGCGGACTGCAAAACCTGGCGGAAAAGCCCGAAGGGGTTTTTCGCCAAGCTTAAAAAAACGGCAGCGATCTTTTGATCGCTGCCGTTTGGCATATATTTCTTCCTCCAGGATCCGGTCTGTCACAAGTCCGCCGTCGGCTTATCCGCGAATATTTCCGCGGCATCGGCTTTCTCCACCGCTCCTGCCTTGTACCTACAGTATACCAGATCCAAAGGGCGAATGGTGAAGAAACCTTGAACGAACGGAAAAGAATTTTCAGAACCCTCCGGATTCATCCGCATCGCTGGCAGCGGAGGATTTACCCCGGAGGGCTGCCTCAGGCCGGGTAAACGTTGCTGATCAGCAGCAGCAGCGGCAGGGCCAGCGAAAACAAACTGACCGCCCAGGCATACATGGCTTTTCTGGACAGAAACATCATGGCAAGACAGCCGCCGGTCAATGCCAGAGGGCCCACCACCGCCGCGTACCGGGAAATATAGAGGGCAAACTCGCCGGTGGACTGCAGGTTAAGACCTACCCGCTCCGGAAGATGGGCGGCATTATACCCCGCGAACTTCAGGGCATAGTAGACCACCGGGGCGGCCAGCACCAGCTTTCGCAGCCGGTAGATCCAGCTCACGATGATGCCCACCACCTGCTTAAAGGAATCATAGAATTTTAAGAAACCGTTTTTTTCGGTCTGTTCTGTCGTTTTCATAAGTCCTCCAAAAGATAGAAACTGTCCAAATAATCGGACACTTGCTTTGGTAGTATGGGGGCATCAAAAGAAAGGATGTGGATCCATATGAAATCTGTCAAATACCCCAACCAAGGCAACGCCTTTTCTCACAAGCTGCTCAACGGCCTGACCATGCTTTTGTCCTGCATGGGCTTTACGGCGGCAATTGTGAGCCTGCTGCTGTTTCTCTGAGCTTCAGCGGGCATTCTCCCAGTAAAGCGCCGCCAGGCCCTGAAGCACCAGATCCCGTTCGTAGCGCATGGGGGTTTTGCACAGCGGCACCACATACTGGCCAATGCGGCCGGTGGCGATGACCGTTGCCTTTGCCCCCAGCTCCTCCTCCATCCGTGCCACCATGCCGTCCAGCATTGCGGCGGCACCCACCATAATGCCGGAGCGCATACATTCCACCGTGTTGCGGCCAATGGTGCGCTTGGGCGCGTCCAGCTGCAGGCCCGGCAGAAGGGCCGCCCGCTGGGTCAGGGCCTCCATGGAGATGCGGATACCCGGGCAGATGCTTCCGCCGATCATGGCGCCGTTTTGATCCAGCACCATCAGAGTGGTAGCCGTACCCAAATGAATCACAATCAGCGGGGGCTTTTCCAGCTTAAGGGCTGCCACACAGCCCACCACCAGGTCGGCGCCGGTCTGGGCCGGGTTATCGATCCGGATGTTGAGCCCGGTCCGGATGCCGGGGCCCACAACCAAAATGTTTTTGGAAAACAGCTTGGTAAGGGCGGTTTTCAGGGCATTGAGCACCTGGGGAACCACGGAGGAAACAATGGCGCCCTCGATTTCGGAGGTGGGAATATCCCGAATTGCCAGCAGCATTTTCAGATCAATGGCGTATTCGTCGGAGGTTTTGGTGGTGTCTGTACGGAGCCGGGCCTGAAAAACAATGGTTTTGCCCTTTACGGCGCCGATGGTAATATTGGTATTTCCGATATTCACCGCAAGGATCATGTCTCTTCCTCCAAATCCGCGCCGGTGAGAATCCGGCAGTCTTTGATAACCCCGTTTTCAAGCTCCAGCCATCCGGCGGTTCCGCCGTAGCCGGCGCTGCCCGGATTCATGACCAGAAGACCGTCGTCCTCGTAGTGGCAGTCCGGAATGTGGGTATGGCCGTACAGGGCGATTTGGGCTCCCGCCTGACGGGCGTCCCGCAGCAGCGGCCACAGGGTCAGCTTTACATTGTGCCGGTGGCCATGGGTCATGTATATGTCGCAGCCACCCAGCCTGGGCATCAGAACAAGGGGCAGATCCTCCCGGCAGGTATAGGCATCACAGTTTCCGGGCACCTGATAAAATGCGGCGTTGGGGAACAGCTGCTTCAGGTCAAACCCGTCGGGGTAATAGTCTCCCAGATGAAGAATACAGTCCGGCTTCCGTTTTTCCGCGCATTCTTCCATAAAGGACATGGCATGATGACTGTCCGATAAAACCAAAATTCGCATAAATCCAATCCATCCTCTATTATTTACGCTGCGTTATTGTACCATACCTTTTTGAAGAAATCTACTGACGAATTATTTTTTCCCGGCATTTTTTGAAATGTGGGGCATATACTGGTGGCGAAGGTCATTGCAAAAAGGAGGAACGGATTATGGATGATTCCCGCCCCAGCCAGGACGAATTACAAAGGGCCATGCGCTTTGCCTCTTCCCCGGAGGCCCAGCAGCTGAAAAACCTTTTGCAGCAAAGCAATGCCCAGGGACTGAAAACTGCCATGGAGCAGGCTGCCAAGGGGGACCTATCCGCTGCCAAGGCGTCCATTGAGCGGTATCTGGCCACCGATGAAGCACAGGAGCTGCTCAGACAGCTGCGGAACAACCCATGAGTGAGCTGGAAGACCAGCTGGGTGCCATTCTGGGCAATCCCAAAATGATGGAATCCATTATGGCCCTGGCCCAGTCCATGGGGCAGCCGGAGCAGCCTCAGGACGGAAAAGGACCGGAAGAAAAGGCTCCGCCCAAGCCGCCGGGCCCCCAGGGGCCGCCGGGGCCGCCCCCGCCGGGAGGGGGCGACATGGATATGGCCATGATCAAGGCCCTGACGGGTTTCGCCCGGAACAGCTGCATTGACAAGGAGCAGAAAGCGCTCTTAAACGCCCTGTGTCCCTACATCAGCAAAGACCGGCTGCAAAAGCTGGAAAAGGCCATGCGCGCCGCCAAAATTGCCCAGCAGGCCTCCTGCCTGCTGGGTGAAAACGGAATGAAGCTGCTGTAATACGATGTTTCATTTGAAAGTAGTCTTTCAAATGAAACGGCATCGCTTAATCGCGTTGCCGAATCTGTGATTTTTGGGAAGAAAAATCACAGATTCCCGTCTCATTATGATTCTCTGATGAAAGTGGCCTCTCGCAAGGGATTGTCCACTTTCAAAAGAGAATCCGTATAAGGAGGGGAAAAAATGTATAACCGTTACATCCCCGCACCGGACGGAAGCTACAAAAAGCAAACAATTCCCGATTGTCCGCCCCCCTGCCCTCAAAAGCAGGAACAGGGAAAGCCGCCTTGCCCGCCCCAAAAGCCGCCGGAACAGCCTGCCGTGCCCTGCGGTGGTGAACGCATCGGGGATTTTCTGGGCCGGCTTCTTCCCGCGGGCTTTGACACGGAGGATCTCATGGTGGTACTGCTGCTGCTTCTCATGTCCGGCAATTGCGGCAGCGGCCCCAATATGCCCCTTATTACCATGCTGATCTACCTGTTTTTATGAAACAACACGGCAGGCTCCCCCTTCAGGGAGTTTCTGCCGTGTTCTCTTTCCGGGCAATCAGTGTATCCTTCTGGGCCCGTGTCAGCTTTTTTACTTCGATTTCCCGCCGCAGGGCCTGGGCATGGCTTTCGCAACGCTCCCGGTAGACCAGGCGCAGGGGGCCTCTGCCCCGGGTGTATTTGGCGCCTTTCCCGGATTCGTGCATCCTGAGCCGCTTATCCGCATCCCGGGCAATGCCGGTATATAGCGTCCCGTCCCCGCACAGAAGGATGTAGAGCTCCCATTTATCCTCCATAACGGCCCAACTTTCCGAAAAACGGCTTTTCAAGCACCCGATCCAGAAGGTAAAAGCTCACGTTGCCGATCACCACCAGCAAAATCAGCAGCACACGGCCCATGTCCGCAAACTCCGATTGGAGTTCCGGCAGCCCCAGAACGGAAAGCAGAAGGGTGTAGAGAATCAGGATGCTGCCATTAAACAGCAGCCCTTTCCAGAGGAACGGCAGCTTTCGTCTGTCCAGCCAGGGCTTTACCAGGGGATAGTAGCCCAGGAATACGAACACCCAGGCAGCCTCCCGGTCCGAAACCAGCAGCAGCGACAGAATGGCCACCGCCCCATACCAGGCCCAGCCCAGACGGTTGCCGCAGGTATTCTTTACGATTTGCAGGAGGATGGCGCAGAGCATGGGCGACACATAGGTGGCGATGCCCAGAAGTCCGCCCAGCCACATGACGCACAGAGCCAGTGCGGCCAGCACGCCGCCCAGGGCCATGCTACGGGAGGCAAAATGGGCCTGATGCATGAAAAACCCTCTTTCTATCGGAATATTACATAAATGACTCAAGAAAAATGCGCATCTGTTTGTTGACAATGTCTTATTCTTGCGCTATAGTGGAAGCAAAGAGACAGGTTGCTGCTGTCACCTGAGAAGAAACCAAGGAGGCTTTGTTATGGAAGACTACAGTGAAATGATCCGCAACACCTTTGAACTGGGAAGCGTACGGGATGCCGGGGCCCTGTTTGAAGCCTGCATCCTCAATGCCTTTCCCACCTTCCACTTCCGTCGGCTGGAGCTCATCTGCTTTGTGAAGGACGCGCAATACATGGAAGGCCGCAGCTGGAACCATGTTTTTGAAATCAATGCCGACACCCTGAACGGATCCCCTGTCTGGAAAGTCAAATGCCACCGGGTCACCATGGGCAAAACTCCGGACAAGCACGTGATTCTGGATTACAACACCCTGTCTTTTGTCTCCTACGCAGAGGACAAATAAGCCAGACAAGCGCACCTCCACCGGTTACCCGGTGGAGGTATTTTTTACTTTCCGGCCCGGTCGGCCGCAATCAGCTTTTTCACAGCCTCGATGCCCACCCGGATGGCCCCGGAGGTATCCTCGGTCATGGGCATAAAGAGCCCGGCTTTCTCCCGCTCCTGGTTCCAAACCACATGGAAGCAGCTGCCGCAGCGAACCTTCCGGGCGGCGGCCACCACAAACAGAGCGGCGGATTCCATTTCGCTGGCCTTGACACCCAGACGCTTCCAGCTTTCCCATTTTTGCAGCAGCTCATAGTATACGGGGCTCATTTCCGGGCTGTGCTGGCCGTAGAAGGAATCCTTGCACTGCACCACCCCCACATGGGTCCGGAAGCCCAGCTCCCGACTGGCCTCCCGCAGAGCGGCGGTTACATCGAAATCGGGCACGGCAGGAAATTCCGGGGGGGCATATTCCAGAGAGGTATGCTCAAACCGAATGGCGCCGCTGGCAACCACCACATCGCCGGGGCACACCTCCAGATCGATGCCGCCGCAGGTGCCCACCCGGATGAAGGTATCCGCTCCGATGTTTGCCAGTTCCTCCATGGCGATGGCGGCGGAGGGGCCGCCGATGCCGGTGGAGCAGACGGAGACCTTTTCCCCCAGAAGCGTTCCGGTGTAAACATTGTACTCCCGGTTCATGCCGATATGGACAGGGTGATCAAAGTGCGCGGCAATGGCCTCACAGCGGCCGGGATCACCGGGCAGGAATACATAGCGCCCCACGTCCCCTTCTGCACAGTGAATATGAAACTGTTTTTCCGTCTTCTGCATAGCAAGCGCTCCTTTTGTTGGTATTATACAAAAATGATACCACAGAAACCCGGATTTTTCAAGTATCCGCTTTTTTCGGTATGGAAGCCATTGGGAAAAAAGAAGCGAAGGCGCATTCAGAACAGGCTGATCTGGCTGGTGTCCGGCAGGCTTCCGAAGGCCCCCGCGTCCTTCAGCATCTGAATATGGGTCTTGGAAACCTTGGGACAGGCCGCAGCCACCTCTTCGATGGACAGGAAGGTCTTGCCCTCCCTGCCCCGCATCAGATCCCAGGCCGCGTTCTCTCCCAAGCCGGAGATGGCCACAAAGGGCGGCAGAATTCTTCCGTCCTCAATGAGGAATTTGGTTGCGTGGCTCTTGTAGATGTCAATGGGCGCGAAGGAAAAACCCCGCAGGTAGTATTCGTAAACCACCTCCATGGTGGTAAGCAGATCATCGTCCTTGTCCGTGGCGTTTTCGTTGTTCTCGATGGCATCGATATTCGCCATAATGGCTTCCTTGCCCTGGGTCATCAGCACCGCGTCAAAGCCGCCCTTCTGGCTGCGCCGGTAGAAATAGGCCGAATAGAAGGCCAGCGGGTGATAGACCTTGAACCAGGCGATTCGGAAGGCCATCATAACGTAGGCCACGGCGTGGGCCTTTGGAAACAGGTATTTGATCTTTTTACAGGAGCCGATGTACCAATCCGGCACACCGGCGGCCTTCATCTCTTCCTCTGCCCCCTCGGGCAGGCCCCTGCCCTTTCGCACCGCCTCCATGATCTTGAAGGACCGTTTTTCCGGCATTCCGCAGGAGATGAGGTAGAGCATAATGTCGTCACGGCAGCCGATGGCCTGGTCAACGGTGGCGGTTTTGGAGGTAATGAGATCCTTGGCGTTGCCCAGCCACACATCCGTACCGTGGGAGAAACCGGAAAGCCGCAGCAGGGTATCAAACCGTTCCGGCATGGTATCCATCAGCATGCCTCTGGTAAACCGGGTATTGAATTCCGGAATGGCCACGGCGCCGGTGGGGCCCAGGATGGGATCGTTCTCGTAGCCCAGCTCCTTGGAGGAGGTAAAGATGGACATGGTCCGCTTGTCATCCAGGGGGATTTTTTTCGCGTCTACCCCGGTCATATCCTCCATCATACGGATCATGGTGGGGTCATCGTGGCCCAGCATATCCAGCTTCAGCAGGTTTTCCTCCATGGAGTGGTATTCAAAATGGGTGGTGATCTGGTCGGCGTTGGGATCATCCGCCGGGTGCTGCACCGGACAGAAGTCCCAGATCTCATTCTCCTGGGGAATGACCACCAGGCCGCCGGGATGCTGGCCGGTGGTACGGCGAACCCCCACGCAGCCGGAGGCAAGACGGGCCTCCTCCGCCCGGTTCGCCGTTTTGCCCCGCTCGGCCAGGTACTTTTTCACATAGCCGAAGGCGGTTTTCTCTGCTACGGTTCCAATGGTGCCTGCCCGGAAAACATGGGATTTTCCAAACATTTCCACACAGTAGGCATGGGCCTTTGCCTGATATTCCCCGGAGAAATTCAGGTCAATGTCCGGCACCTTATCGCCGCCGAAGCCCAGGAAGGTTTCGAAGGGAATGTTGAAGCCGTCCTTTTCAAACTTGCTGCCGCATTTGGGGCACACCGCGTCGGGAAGATCCGCGCCGCAGCCATAGCCCTTGGGCACATCGAAGGTGGTGAACTTGCAGTCGGGGTTGGGACAGCGGTAGTGGGGCGGAAAGGAATTGACCTCCGTAATGCCGGACATATAGGCCACAATGGAGGAGCCCACAGAGCCACGGGAGCCCACCAGATAGCCGTGCTCCAGGGAGTTCCGCACCAGCTTCTGGGCGGACATATAGATCACATCGTAGTGGCAGGAGATGATGTCGTGCAGCTCCGTCTCCACCCGCTTGGTGATCAGCTCCGGGGGATTCTCGCCGTAGAGCCGGTGCATTTTGCCGTAAACCAGGGCCTTCAGGTCCTCCACGGAGTTTTCAATCTTGGGGGCGAACAGGTTGTGAGGAACGGGCCGCAGGGTCTCGCACATATCGGCGATCAGATTGGGGTTGGTAACCACCACCTCCAGGGCCTTTTCCTCCCCCAGATAGCGGAATTCCTCCAGCATATCATCGGTGGTGCGGAAATACAGAGGCATGGCCTTGTCCGCGTCGTCAAAGCCCTTGGTGGCCAGCAGAATGTGCCGGAAAATTTCGTCCTCCGGATTCAGGAAGTGAACGTCGCCGGTGGCGACCACGGGTTTTCCCAGAGCCTCACCCAGCCGGACAATGGTGCGGTTGAATTCCCGCAGCTGCTCTTCATCCTTCGCCATGCCCTTTTCCAGCATGAACCGATTGTTGTCCAGGGGCTGGATTTCCAGAAAATCGTAGAAGGAGGCAATGCGCTTCAGTTCATCCTCGCTTTTTCCGTCCAGAATCGCCTGGAACAGCTCACCGGCCTCACAGGCTGAGCCGATGATGAGCCCCTCCCGGAGCTCCAGCAGCTCCGACTTGGGAATCCGGGGCACCCGCTTAAAGTATTTTAGATTGGAATCGGAGATGATGTGATAGAGGTTCCGCAGGCCCACCTGATTTTTGGCAAAAAGGATGATGTGCCGGGCATGGCGGTCCGTGATCCGGCCCTTGGCCCGCAGCTCGGTCATCCGGTCGTTGATTGCCTGCAGGTTGTGGATGTCCAGCTCCTCTTCCATCCGCTTCATCAGGGCGTGCATAATGAGGCCGCAGGTGACGGCATCGTCCGCCGCCCGGTGGTGCTGGAAATCCGGCAGGCTCAGGGCGTTGGATACGATGTCCAGCTTGAACTTGTTGAGGTGGGGCAGCATATTCTGGCTCAGAATCAGGGTGTCCGCGGCGGTCAGATTGTAGGCAAGGCCCTGACGGCCGCATTCTGCCCGGATAAAGCCGGTATCAAAGTCCGAATTGTGGGCAACCAGCACCCGATCCCCCACAAATTCCAGGAATTTGGGCAGAACCTCCTCAATGGAGGGGGCGCCTTTGAGCATCTCGTCGGTGATGCCGGTGAGCTCCACAATCTTTTTTTCCAATGGTCTGTGGGGATCCACAAAGGTCTGGAACCGATCCAGCTCTTCCCCGTTTTTCATAACCACGGCGCCGATTTCAATGATCCGGTCCTGATTGGAGCTCAGGCCCGTGGTTTCCAGGTCGAAGGCCACATATTCCTGATCAAAGGAAATGTCCCCGCTGCCGTGGACCACAATCCGGTCGTCCACGTCGTTGACGTAGTAGCCCTCACAGCCGTATAGGATTTTGATGTTTTCATCGGTCCCGGCCACCTTTGCCTTGGAGGCTGCCTTCATGGCATCCGGAAAGGACTGGGCGACACCGTGGTCCGTAATGGCAATGGCCTTATGGCCCCAGGCTGCCGCCTGCTTTACGGCGGCGGCGGTATCCGTCAGGGCATCCATGTTGCTCATGGTGGTGTGCAGGTGCAGCTCCACACGCTTGCCCGCCGCGGCGGTATCCTTCCGTTTGGGCATGGAGCCGGGCATCATGGCATAGGGCTTCAGCACCACATCGTTTTCAAACCGGTCCTCCATCAGCTTGCCCTGGACCCGCAGAACGCTGCCAACGGATACGTGATCAATAATGGGCTTTGCTTCCTTGGCTTCCAGGAACCGGCTGATGCGAACGGAATTGGTGTTGTCGGTCATATCGAACTTGACCACCCAGGCGTTGCGCTTGGTCAGCTCCTTGTGCTCCACCGCGAAAACCCGGCCCTCCACTATGATGGTGCCCATATCCAGGTTCAGATCCTTCATGGGGGTTGGGTTGCCCCGGAAGGGCTTGCCGTAAAAGGCCTCCGAATCCGCGGACTTCTTTTCCTCCTGAGGAACAAAGCGGGTCTTGGCAGCGGGGGTTTTCAGCAGCTCCTCCCGGCGCAGTTTTTCCATGGCATCCATCAGTGCCTCACCGGACAGCTCAGCGCCCGCTTCCACCTGGATGGATACCGGCACGGCGAACCGGACCTTCAGCGCCTCTTCCACGGCAGGAGCCAGCTTTTCCACGGCATCCCTGCCGTTGGCGGGCAGGCTGACGGTGAGCTTTGTGCCCTCCCAGCGCCATTTTGCTCCCGCCAGGGAGCCCCGGGTCATGGTATCCCGCTCCACAAACAGGAGCATCAGCTCCTGGGGCTCGATCTTTGTCAGCTCCGATTCCGGATGGGTGATGGTGATCTCCAACCGGCGCAGACCGTAAAGGTCCAGAATATCCCGGACAGCCTTATCGGAAAGACGTCTGGGGATGTAGGTTTCGCTGTGGGCTGCCACTTCCACGCTTCTGGCTGCCGGGTCAATATCGGCAGCAACAATGGCCGCCCGGGAGAGGGCAGCTCCAATCTCCTCAGGCGGCACATAGTCCGGGAACATATTCAGGATGGTAACATTCTGATTCATACGTCCATATTCTCTATTCTGCGGAGCAGCTCCGGCAGCAGCTGATCATAGGGAAGCTTTGCCACCTGTTCTCCTTTTTCGAAAATCATACCCCAGCCGTCGCCGCCGGCAATGCCGATGTCGGCTTCTCTGGCTTCACCGGGTCCGTTGACCACGCAGCCCATAACCGCCACGGTAATGGGCTTTTTGCAGTCTTTGAGGGCCGCGTCCACCCGGTTTACAAGACCGATGAGGTCAATGCGGGTCCGGCCGCAGGTGGGACAGGAGATGATGTCCACCCCGTCTTTGCGAAGGCCCGCGGCCTTCAGAATATCCTTGGCGGCGTATACCTCCTCCACAGGATCGTCGGTCAGACTTACCCGCAGGGTATCGCCGATGCCGTCCAGCAAAAGGGATCCGATGCCCATGGCGGATTTGATCAGACCCTGACGGACCGGACCGGTTTCCGTAACACCGATGTGCAGGGGATAGTCGCATTTGCCCCGGAAAAGCCGGGCAGCTGCCACCATGGTGGGCACATGGGAGGATTTCATGGAGACGCAGGTATCATAGAAGCCGTACTTTTCCAGCAGCTCCAGGTGGCCGAAGGCGCTTTCCACCAGCGCTTCCGCCGTAGGATGGCCGTATTTTTCCAGCAGCTCCTTTTCCAGGCTGCCGCCGTTGACACCGATGCGGATGGGGATATGCCTGTCCTTGCACACCTCCACCACTGCCTTTACCCGATCCTCGCCGCCGATGTTGCCGGGGTTGATGCGGATTTTGCTTGCCCCGGCCTCAGCCGCGGCAATGGCCAGCTTATAGTCAAAATGAATGTCCGCAACCAGGGGCAGCACGCTCTCCCTGCAGATCTCCGCAAAGCCCCGGGCAGCCTCCATATTGGGCACTGCCAACCGGACAATCTGGCAGCCTGCCGCCGCCAGAGAACGGATCTGGGCAAGGGAGCCCTCCACATCCGTGGTTTTGGTATTCAGCATGGACTGGATCACAACATCCGCGCCGCCGCCGATGGGGACATCGCCAACCATTATCTGTCTGGTCATGGTCAATTACCTCTTTATCACAAAAAATAGGTCTTTAAACAGCAGAAGAACCATAAGAAGCATCAGCAGCACCATACCGGCGCCGTGGATATAGCCTTCGATTCTGGGGTTCAGCTTCTTTTTGGTAATGCCTTCTATGAGGGCCGTCAGAAGCACCCCCACCACCCGTCCGCCGTCCAGGGCAGGAATGGGCAGCAGGTTCATCACCGCCAGATTGATGGCTATGAAACCGCCGAAATACAGCAGGTTCAGGAAGGCGTAATAGGCGCTTCCTGACGCGTCGGCCACCGTTGCCATCTGCTGGACAATGCCCACAGGCCCGGATACATCCTGAACCCCCGCCTTGCCGGTGATGAGCATTTGCAGGGACAGCCGGACAAGCCGGACACAGTCGGCTACGTTGAGCGCCGTATAGCGCAGGGTCTCCCAAAGGGAGGCATCGATTACGGTAAAGGAAAAGCCGTACCGTCTGGATACGGTGCCGTCCTCATTCTCAAAATCCTGCTTCTGCATATTCAGCCGGTTCAGTTCCAGCTTTTTTCCGTCCCGCAGAACCTCCAGATCGTGGACATCACCGGGATTCAGGGACAGCAGCATGGAAAAATCGGACATCACATAGACCTTTTCTCCGTCTACCCGCAAAATCCGGTCGCCTTCCCGAATACCGGCTTCTCCCGCAAAGCTGCACTTGGGGTCCACCTCCGATACCACCGGCACCACAAACTGCTTATCCGGCGCGAAAAAGGCAAGCAGCAGCACAGCGCCTGCCACCAGATTCATGGCGGCACCGGCTACCAGAATGACGCACCGTTTCCACCAGGCGGCATTGGGAAAAGCACCGGGATTGTCCGTCTGCCCCTCTCCGTCCTCCCCTTCCATGGCGCAGAAGCCGCCGATGGGAATACAGCGGACGGAATAAAGGGTCTTCCCGATCTGCTTCTGAAAAAGAACCGGGCCCATGAACAGACTGAACTCGTTGACCTGAACGCCAAACAGCTTGGCGGCCATAAAGTGGCCCAGCTCATGGATGAAAATCAAAAAACTGAACAGAAGAATCGCAAAAAGATAACTCATTCAATCGCCTCAAAGATCATTGCATTACAGGGCGGCTCCGCCGGGGCTGTTGGCCTTAACGCAGGCCCGGGCCAGCCGGTCCGTTTCCAGAATCTGCTCCAGTGTGGGATTTTCCAGGAAGGGCACCCGGTCCACAGCCAGCCGAACCAGATTGTAAATGTCGTAGAAACCGATTTCATCCCGAAGGAACATGGCTACGGCCTCTTCGTTGGCACCGTTCATGGCCGCGCAGGCATTGCCGCCTTTGCCGGCACACTGCCGTGCCAGCGCCAGACAGGGAAACTGCTCCGTATCCGGCTGGCAGAAGGTCAGGCCGCCGCAGGCGCACAGATCCAGCCTGGGGGCGGGAGACGGCAGACGCTGGGGATAGGTCATGGCCAGCTGGATGGGCAGACGCATATCCGGTGTTCCCATCTGGGCCATTACGGCGCCGTCGTTGAGCTCCACCATACTGTGGACAATGCTCTGGCGATGGATCAGCACATCCACCTTTTCCAGGGGCAGGTCGTACAGTCGCATGGCTTCGATCACTTCCAGGCCCTTGTTCATCAGGGTGGCGCAGTCTATGGTGATCTTGGGGCCCATCTTCCAGTTGGGATGCCGCAGGGCATCGTCCTTGGTAACCCTGCCGAGCTGCTCCCGGTCCATGCCGAAGAAGGGACCCCCGGAGCAGGTCAGGATCAATCGGCGGACCTCTGCCCTGTCCCGTACCCCCATCAGGCACTGGAAAATCGCGGAGTGCTCCGAATCCACCGGCACAATTTCCGCCCCGCACCGCTTTGCCTCGGCCATAACCAGCTCACCGGCACAGACCAGGGTTTCCTTGTTGGCAAGACCGATGCGCTTTCCCGCACGAATGGCAGCCAGAGTTGGCTTCAGTCCCAGCATACCCACAACCGCCGTGATGACGCAGTCCGCATCACCCCAGGTAGCCGCGGCCAGCAGGCCTTCTTCCCCCCACATGATCCTGGTAGGAAGATCGCTGATCAAGTCTTTCAGTGCCAGGGCACCTTCCCGGGTGCCTGCCACCGCCAGCTCCGGCCGGAATTCACGGCACTGTTCGGCAAGTCTTTGAATATTGGTTCCCGCGGTCAGGGCACCCACCCGAATCTGGGGATACATACGCACCACATCCAGGCTTTGCCGCCCGATGGAGCCGGTGGAACCGAGAATACTGATACAGTTAACCATATGCTACACCGCCAAAGGTAGAATGAAAAGCAGCGCTTCCATCAAAGGCGCCACCAGCACCAGAGAATCAAACCGGTCCAAAAAGCCGCCGTGGCCGGGAATCAGATTGCCGTAGTCCTTGATGCCGGTCTGGCGTTTGACCACAGAGAAGCACAAATCTCCCACGGTTCCAACAGCCGAACCCAAAAGGGCATAGAGAACCGCCGCGCCATAGTTTACCCGGAATTTCAGGAAAAGCTGCAAAACAATGGCATAGATCAGCATTCCGGCCAGAGAAAAGCCCAGTCCGCCCAGAACCCCCTCTATGGTCTTATTGGGGCTCACAACCGGGGCCAGCTTATGCTTGCCGAACCGCAGGCCGATAAAATAGGCACCGGCATCGGACAGAAAGGCCACGGTAAAGGGCACCAGGATAAAATACCGGCCGTCGGTGGATACCAGAATCCGGATCAGGGCGCTGAGCAGATAAGGAATCAGAAAGCCCCCCAGCACGCACAGCCCCACCTCGTCCACGGAGACCTTTACATGATCCATCATGACTTCCGAAAACAGGAGCATAAAGTAGACAATCAGCCCCAGCATCAGAAAGGATGTAATGCCGCCGTAATAGCTCCAAAGAGAGAGCGCGAAAGCGGCCACGGATGCGTACAGCACCATGCGGACCCGGCGAACCAGACCGGTGCGGTACAGATATTCATAGGCGCCGATGGCCAGCAGCACACCAAACACCAGGGTGGTCAGCATCTGAGGCGCCACCAAAAGCAAAAGCAGCAGCACGGGAACACCGATGCCTGCGCTGAGAATTCTCGTTTTCATGGACTATACCCCTCCGAACCGTCGATTGCGTCTGTGATATTCTTCGATTGCCCTGTCCAGATCCTCCGGGCCGAAATCCGGCCACAGAACATCCATGAACACATACTCGGAATAGGCAGACTGCCAAAGCAGGAAATTGCTGGTGCGCATTTCCCCGGAGGGCCGAATAATGAGCTCGGGATCCGGCACATCCCTGGAATAGAGGTAATCGCCGAAGAGCTCCTCGCTTAAATCGGAAGCCTGGTACTTCCCCGCCTGCACATCGGCGGCGAATGCTCTGGCTGCCCGGACGATTTCATCCCGTCCGCCATAGTTCAGACAGAAGTTTACCTGCACATCATAGTCTTTCGAACGGTTCTGGGCATCGGCGCAGAGCTTCTGCAGCTGGGGAGACAGCCTTGTCAGATCCCCGAAGAAACGGAAGCGAACCTTGTTCTTTTCCATATCGGAGATGGCTTCCTCCAGATACCGGCGCAGCAGCAGCATAATGCCGCCCACCTCCTCCTGGGAACGTTTCCAGTTCTCCGTAGAGAAGGCGTAAACGGTCAGGTATTCCACACCCAGGGTGCGGCAATAGTTCGCGATCCGGCGGAACGCCTCTGCTCCGGCACTGTGGCCCGCTGTACGGGGCAGGCCCCGTTTCTTGGCCCAGCGGCCGTTGCCGTCCATGATGATGGCGATATGCCGCGGCGGTGCCAATTCATTCGTTTGTGCCATGCAAGCACCTCTTTCTACATAATGGAAACAACATCGGGGGGCTATTCACCCAATGCAATTTCTTGGCCTCGCACAGTTCGCCGCCCGCAGGCGGCGAACCGATTCGGTTTTTCGAGGATTCATCCCGGGGCGTGTCAGATGGACATCAGTTCCTTTTCCTTTGCGGCCAGGGCGGCATCCACCTTCTTGATATACTGATCCAGCATATCCTGCAGGTCCTTCTCAGCCTTCTTCTGGTCGTCCTCGGTGATTTCGCTGTTCTTCTTCAGCTTTTTCACATAGTCCATACCGTCCCGGCGAATGTTCCGCATGGCCACCTTGGCATCCTCCGCATACTTCTTGACCTGCTTGGACAGATCCTTACGGCGCTCCTCCGTCAGCTGGGGGAAGACCAGACGGATCACACGGCCATCGTTCTGGGGGTTGATGCCCAGGTCGGAAATCTGAATGGCCTTCTGGATTTCCTTCAGCAGCTTGGTGTCCCAGGGCGTGATCACCAGGGTACGGGCATCCGGAGAAGAAATGGTGGCAACACCGTTCAGCGGGGTGTCACTGCCATAGTATTCCACGGTAATCCGGTCAAGAACCTTGGCATTGGCGCGGCCGGCGCGAACGGCATCAAAGTCCTCCCCCAGGTGGGAAAGGGTCCGTTCCATCTTTCTGGAATATTCCTTAAAATCTACGCTCATTGGGTTAATCCTCCTTCACAATGGTTCCGATTTTTTCTCCGCGGACAACGCGGAGGATATTCTGGGGATCTGCCAGGGCAAAGCACACCAGGGTCATGTGGTTATCCATAGCCAGCGTCATGGCGGTGGTGTCGGTGGCCTTCAGATGGCGGGCCAGGACCTCGTCATAGGTCAGCTCGTCAAACTTGACGGCGGTCGGGTCGGTATTGGGGTCGGCGGAATAGATGCCGTCCACGTTCTTTGCCATCAGAATGGCATCTGCCTCAATTTCCACGCCCCGGAGCACGGCGCCGGTGTCGGTGGAGAAATAGGGATTGCCGGTGCCGGCAGCGAAGATCACAACCTTTCCCTCGTTCAGGTAGCGGTCGGCGGTATCTCTGGTGAAATACTCGGCAAACTTGTTCATTTCCACCGCGGAAAGGACCCGGGCGGAAACACCGTGCTGTTCCAGGGCATCTGCCATGGCAATGGAGTTCATGACCGTTGCCAGCATACCCATGGCATCCCCATGGGAACGCTGCATCTTGTCGGCACCGTCCTTCACGCCGCGCCAGAAATTGCCGCCGCCAATGACCAGACCAATCTGCACGCCCATCTCCCGGCATTGCCGGATGGCCTCGCAAACGGGATGGATCACGCTATAGTCCAAGCCCCGGTGCTGATCACCTGCCAGGGCTTCACCGCTGAGCTTCAGCAGAATGCGTTTGTATTTGATTTGAGACAAATCGATTCACTCCTTCTCTCTGTCGGGGCGCAGTAACCCTATACATCGTCTACCCTATTTTAACGTACAAACGCCAAATTGACAACCACTAATTCTTAGATTTCTCAATTATTTCATATTCCGGTGAACGGCACGGCAGGATTTTTACACTTTTGTCCAAAAGCGGCGGCGAAAAAATGTTTTCGGTTGCATTTGCCGCGGCAATGGGTTATAATAACATATTATCGAAATGCCACCAAAAGAGAGGAAGGATTCCAAATGGCTGAGATTACGGAAAGCAAGAATTTCATCCACGCTTTTATTGAAGAAGATATTGCCGAAGGCGGCCGGTTCGCAGGCAAAACCGTTCACACCCGGTTCCCGCCGGAGCCCAACGGCTACCTGCATATCGGCCACTGCAAGGCCCTGATCATTGACTTCGGCACCGCCGAAAAGTTTGGCGGCCTGTGCAACCTGCGTATGGACGACACCAACCCCACCAAGGAAGACGTGGAGTTTGTGGAGGCCATCCAGGAAGACATTCACTGGCTGGGCTTTGACTGGGGCGACCGGTTTTTCTACGGTTCCGATTACTTTGAAAAAGACTACGAGTATGCCGTGGAGCTCATCAAAAAGGGACTGGCCTATGTATGCGAGCTGACCCCCGAGCAGTTTAAGGAATTCCGGGGCGACCTGAACACCCCTGCCGTCTCCCCCTACCGGGACCGCCCCATAGAGGAAAGCCTGGACCTGTTCGCCCGGATGCGTGCCGGGGAATTTGAGGACAACAAATACACCCTGCGCGCCAGGATCGACCTGGCCTCCGGCAACTTCAATATGCGCGACCCCGTCATCTACCGCATCCGGCATATGCACCATCACCGTCAGGGCGACAAGTGGTGCATCTACCCCATGTACGACTTTGCCCACCCCATTCAGGACGCCCTGGAGGGCGTGACCCACTCCCTGTGCTCTCTGGAGTTTGAGAATCACAGGCCCCTGTACAACTGGGTCATCGAGCATGTCTCTGTCCCCAGCAAGCCCCGTCAGATTGAGTTTGCCCGGCTGGGCATCGACCACACCGTGCTGAGCAAGCGCAAGCTTCGCGCGCTGGTGGAGAACGGCTATGTTTCCGGCTGGGACGATCCCCGGATGCCCACTCTGTGCGGTCTGCGCCGCCGGGGCTACACCCCCGCCTCCATCCGGAACTTCTGCGACCGGGTAGGTGTTGCCAAGTCTCCCAATACCATTGAGTACGCCTTCCTGGAGCACTGCCTGCGGGAAGACCTGAACGAAACCGCAAAGCGGGTTATGGCGGTTCTGAAGCCTGTGAAGCTCACCATCACCAACTATCCCGAAGGTCAGAGCGAAACCTTCCGGGTTGAGAACAATCCCAACGACCCGGAGGCCGGCACCCGTGAAATTACCTTCTCCCGGGATCTGTGGATCGAAGCCGACGATTTCCTGGCCCAGCCCATTCCCAAATACAAGCGCCTGTACCCCGACGGCCCCGAGTGCCGCCTGAAGGGCGCCTATGTGATCAAGTGCACCGGCTGCGTCACCGATGATCAGGGCAACGTGACCGAGGTGCTTGCCACCTATGATCCCGAAAGCAAGGGCGGCGATCCCGCCGACGGCAGAAAAATCAAAGGCGCCACCATTCACTGGGTGGACGCGAACAACTGCTGCGATGCCGAGGTCCGTCAGTACAGCAATCTTTTTGATGATCCCGACCCCGATGCCGCCGGAAAGGATTTCCTTAGCTGCCTGAACCCCAACTCCCTGGAGGTGCTCTATGGGTGCAAGACGGAGGCGTCCCTTGCCAATGCCCGGAAGGGTGAATCCTATCAGTTTATGCGTCTTGGCTACTTCTGCCCCGACAGCAAGGACTCCGGACCTTCCCACCTGGTCTTCAACCGCTCCGTCAGCCTGAAGGACAGCTTCAAGCCCGCGAAGTAAAAAGGCAGATTCCCAAATCTTCAACAAACAGATACCATCTCCGCAGGAAGAACCCACTTGTGTTCTTCCTGCGGAGATTTCTTTGCAAACAAGCATACAAAGTGATGAAGATTGTCGGATTCTATATTCATAGTTTTGTTATAAGTTCACAAATCGTTCATTTCATGGACATATGTACTTCACAAGAAAACATTTTTGGTGTATAATCCCAATTGCTATCTCGTCCGCACCTCCGCGGAACACCAATTTGGAAAGGAAACGATATGGAGCCGACCCTGCAAGACAAGCTGAACAGACTGCTTGATGTCTATTCTCACCTCTATGATATTGAACGGGATGTGGAGATTGCCGGATTTCCCTACCCTGCCGCAGCTACCTATTTCCTGCGGGATGAGAACTATCTGATTTCCAGGCAGCACGTTCTGTCTGCCGTAGAGCAGCACGAATACGTAACCTTTCTGGTGACGGATCATCTGGACGCACCTGCCCTGAAAAAGCATATCGAGCTGACAAAGCAGGCAGGCCTTTCCAGGATTCGGCCCTCCAAAGAGCATATGTGCTCTTTTGTGACACTGGTGGTGCTGGCGAATACCATTGATCCGGAAGCGAAAAAGCTTTTGACGCGTACCCGCTACCGGAAAAACTACCGCATGATGTTCCACGGCTGGATGGAATACCATGTGGCGGCTATGGAAGTGTCCACAAACAGCTTCTTGTCTAACCCAGCAGGACGGGAAGCACGGAAAAACCTGGAACAGAATTTTGGTTCCGGGAAAAAGGAAAAGAAGGGAGCAAACTAATCTATGAACGGTCTCGTACTTCTGTTGATCGGCATTGCCGTTCTGATCTGCGGTTATGTCTTCTATGGCCGCTACCTGTGCAAGAAGTGGGGCGTAGGTGAAAACACCGATCCCACCCCCGCACACGCCCTGGAGGACGGCGTTGACTACGTCCCCGCAAAGGCCCCTGTTCTGATGGGCCATCATTTCTCCTCTATCGCCGGCGCCGGCCCCATTACCGGCCCCATCTCCGCTGCAATGTTCGGCTGGCTGCCCTGCGTTCTGTGGATCCTGGTAGGCGGTATCTTCTTCGGCGGCGTCCATGACTTCGGCGCCCTGTTTGCCTCCGTCCGTCACGGCGGCAAGTCCATCGGCGAAATCATCTCCGCCAATATGTCCCTGCGGGCAAAGCGCCTGTTCATCATCTTCTCTTACCTGACCCTGATCCTGGTCGTTGCCGCTTTCGCGGCCATCGTTGCCGGTACCTTCGCGGCCAAGTATGTGGATGGTCAGCTGGATGTGGCCGCTTCCGCCACCCCCGCCTCCGTGGCCATGGTTTCCCTGTTGTTCATTGTGATTGCCATCGCCTTTGGCTTTATGGTTTACCGCCGCAACGCCCCCATGGGTGTTTCCACCATCGCCGGTGTGGTTGCCATCTGCCTGTGCATGGTCATCGGTATGAACTGGCATCCCATCTACCTGTCCAACACCACCTGGATGTGGATTGTCGGCCTGTACATTGCCATCGCTTCCGTAACCCCCGTGTGGATCCTGCTGCAGCCCCGTGACTATCTGTCCTCCTTCCTGCTGTATGCCATGCTGGCCATCGCCGCTCTGGGCATCATCGTTGCACATCCCAACATGACCGATGCCGCCGGTGTGGGCCTGGCCATGATCGGTGACGGCAAGAATGCTGCCGGCATCACCCAGCCCATCTTCCCTGTTCTGTTCACCACTATCGCCTGCGGCGCCATTTCCGGCTTCCATTCTCTGGTTTCCTCCGGCACCACCTCCAAGCAGCTGGATAAGGAAACCGATGCCAAGCCCATCGCTTACGGTGGCATGCTGCTGGAGTGCGTTCTGGCTGTCATCACCCTGGTTGCCATCGCTTACGCCCGTCAGACCGGCCACACTGCCGGTGCTACCGACATCTTTGCCGGCGGCGTTGCCGGCATGGCTGCTCAGATTGCCGGCGGCAACGAGAGCGTTTTCAAGGTTCTGTACACCCTGCTGGTTCTGACCTACTCCGCCTTCTGCCTGACTTCTCTGGATACCGCTACCCGTCTGGCCCGTTTCATGTTCCAGGAGTTCTGGATTGACGGCACAAAGGGTGAGACCCCCGAGAATGTTCACGGTTTCAAGAAGTTTATGGCCAACCCCTACGTTGCCACCATCATCACCGTTGTTCTGGGCGTTCTGCTGGGCCTGAACGGCTACGGCAAGATCTGGGCTCTGTTTGGCTCTGCCAACCAGCTGCTGGCTGCTCTGGGCCTGCTGGCCGTTGCTACCTGGCTCGGCAACATCGGCAAGGACAACAAGATGTTCCTGCTGCCCATGGCCTTCATGCTCTGCGTAACCATCGCTTCTCTGTGCATCAACACCGTGCAGCAGATTGGCCTGATTACCAAGGGCGGCGCCGACTGGGGCCCCTACGTACAGGTTGTCCTGGGCGTTCTGCTGGTGGTTCTTGCTGTGGTTCTGGCTGTGGAAGGTATCACCACCATCGCAAACCAGAAGAAGAAGGCCAACGCCTGATTCCCTCCCCTATCTGATGATCCCGGGTACCACAGGGTACCCGGGATTTTTACTGCATCATTTCCTTGCCGGCGCAAAAAATCCCGAAGGAGTGATCCTTCGGGGTCATTTTACTTCTTCTCTTCTTTCATGGCTGCCCGCAGGTGAACGGAAAGCACCGCCAGCGACGTGGCCATATTTTCGTTCTGCACCAGAATGTTGGGCGGCACATCCAGGTGGGTGGGCGCGAAATTCCAGATGGCCTTTACTCCCCCGGCAATCAGCTGATCCGCAACCTCCTGGGCGGCGGCGGCGGGGACGGTGATAATCCCCATCAGAACCTTATGCAGCTTGCAGTAATGGGTCAGCTTGGAGATATGGTATATCGGCTGACCGTCCTCGGTCTTTTCCATAGCGGGACTGACATCAAAGGCGGCCTGAATGTTCAGACCATAGGCATCAAATCCGGAATAGGCCATCAGCGCCAGACCCAGCTTTCCGGCGCCGATCAGTACGGCATCGGTGGTATTGTCGTAACCCAGAAACTGCTCAATATCGTCAATCAGGGCTTCTCTCTGGTAGCCCACCTTGGGGCGGCCGCCGTCGGATACGATTGCCAGATCCTTCCGAACCTGGACCTCTCCCATGTCCAGGGCATTTGCAAGAGCGGTAGCGGAAATGTTCGCGGGAGCCGAATCCGGCATACTCTTCAGATAGGCCAGGTAGCCCGGCAGCCGCTTCAAAACCGCCTTGGAGACTTTTACATCACGTTCCATAATCATCCTCGTATATTTGTATCGATATAAAATAATATCGATATATTTTTTATTATTATATCACCATCGGCATTCGATTGCAACCCCTGATTACGCGCAGCTGGTCTGGCGCAGGAATTCCTTTCTCAGTTTTCCCAGAATCCGCTTTTCCAGCCGGGAAATATAGGATTGGGAAATCCCCAGCTTCTGGGCCACCTCCTTCTGTGTCAGCTCCTTCTGCCCTTCCAGCCCGAAACGCATATTTACGATTTCCCGTTCCCTGTCCGGCAGCTCCGTCAGCGCCTTGCGCAGCACCTGAACCTCCGCATCCGCTTCCAAAGGACGCTGAATTTCGTCCTCCGCGGTGCCCAAAACATCCGAAAGCAGCAGTTCATTCCCCTCTCCGTCCAGATTGATGGGCTCGTCCAGGGATATTTCCGTCTTCTGATTGGCGATTTTCCGAAAATACATCAGAATCTCGTTTTCGATACAGCGGGAAGCGTAGGTTGCCAGCTTGATATTCCGGTCCGACCGATAGGTGCCGATGGCTTTCATCAGGCCGATGGTCCCGATGGAGATCAGATCCTCCAGATTGGTTCCGCTGTTTTCAAACCGGCGGGCAATGTATACCACCAGACGGAGGTTGTGCTCCACCAGGGTTTGCCGGGCGGCCTCGTCTCCCCGGTTGAGGCCCTCGATGGCCAGCTTTTCCTCCTCTCCCCGCAGGGGAGGCGGCAGAATATCGCTTCCTCCGATATAGTATATCCGATTGTTTTGCTTTCGCAGCCGGCACAGAATCCACCCCAAAAACGTCATACATTCCCTCCCACAAGCGCCGCATAGTTTGTGTCCCCCAACCGGTTCGGAGCAAAAGCCACCACCGCAGGCGCGGTTTTGCCGTCCACCGTTACCTCCCGGATCCGCATTCCCAGCAGCAGTCCCTCTTCCTTTCCCACCGCGTGGTAAGGAATCAGGCGCAGGCCTTCCAAAGGCTGCTGCTGAAGTGTTTCCAGGGGATTTTCCAGCTGATGGGCCGTCAGGCCTGTCAGCTTTTCCGCTTCCGGACGGCTCAGCACCAGTACCCGCTCCCCGGAAACAGGATCCCGCAGACAGTTCCCTGTATCCCGCAGAGCCGTCAGCCGGAGCTCCCGGTTCCCAAAGACGATGCGCAGCGGAACCAGGGCGGCTCTGCCGCCCACCAGGACTCTGCAGCCGGCGCACAACGCCATGGCGCACAGCAGCAGTGTCAGGGCGTTTCCCCGGACAGCCAGTGTGGCCATGCCCCCCAGGGCAAAGCTCAGAATGCAGAACACCCCCGCCTTCCGCACCGTATCCGTCCGGATCCCGAAGGCCGCCGCGCTCATCAGTGCCAGAAAGATCAGCCGCCAATGGATGGCCCCCAGAAAACGAAGCCCAGGCACCAGACAGCCTCCGCTGTAGATGGCCCCCAGCGCTGCCGATGCAAGGAGCCGTCCCCCGTTTCCCCGGTCTCCAAAGAACCGCTGGGTGCCCAGCAATAGCAGATAGTCCACACCGAAATTCAGCAGCATCAACAGATCCAGATACACCGGCCTTCCCTCCTTGTCCCGGATACTGCGAGTATACCTGCCCGCCGGGGAAAAGCACGTCGCTTGAGGACCTCCATGAACCGCAAGTTCTTCCAGCAACCGTACCTCTGTGGGGCAATGCCCCCTCCGGCTGACAGGATCCAAGGAAAGAAGCGGTCACTTCCAATCCGAACAGAAAAATAGGCCGGTGATTTTTCTTCACCAGCCTATTTTTATTCCGTTTCCTTCCGCTCGACACCGCGGATATTTTTCTCTGCCTTGAATCTGGGGATCATCAGCTCGTGCCCGCAGCCCATACAGCGCAGGCGGAAGTCCGCCCCCGTGCGCATAACCAGCCACCGCTTTTCTCCGCAGGGGTGGGCCTTTTTCATGGTAAGAATGTCGTTAACCCGAATATCCATGGACACTACTCCTTTTTGACGGCGTCCCAGTACTGCTTTGCGGCCTGTTCCACTTTGTTGGGGCCGAAGGTGTAATACTGCCTGCCGATGAGATCATCCGGTAAATACTGCTGCCTGACCCAGTGATTGGGATAATCGTGGGGATACAGATAGCCCTGATCCCGCTCCTGGGTATAGGTATCGGCGTGAACATTCTGCAGCTGCCGGGGAAAACCCCGGCCCATTCCCTTCTGCACGTCCGCAAGGGCCGTATCCAGGGCCACATGGCCGGAATTGGACTTGGGGGACGTTGCCATCAGCACCGCCGCGTCTCCCAGCGGGATTCTGGCCTCCGGCATTCCCAGCATCAGCGCCATGTCCACGCAGGACTTGACAATGGGAATGATCAGCGGGTATGCCAGGCCCACATCCTCCGCGGCGATGACCATCAGCCGGCGGCAGGCCGCCTGCATCTGTCCGGCCTCCAGAAGCCGTGCCAGGTAATGGCAGGCAGCGTCCGGATCGGAGCCCCGGATGGACTTTTGCAGTGCCGACAGCAGATCGTAAAAATTGTCCCCGTCCCGGTCTGCCCGCATGGCGCTTTTCTGCGTCACCGCCTGGGCATCCTTCATGGTAAGCTTCAGAAGCCTGCCCTCCGGGCGGGCTGCGGAAAAGAGAACCTCAATGGCATTCATGGATTTGCGCAGGTCTCCGCCGCTGGCGCCCGCAATGTATTCCAGCACGCCCTCTTCCGGCTGAGCGGTCAGTCCGGTGCGCTTTTCCATATGATCCACTGCCCGATGTACCGCTTTCAGCGCGGCCTCCTTCGAAATCTGCTTGAATTCGAACACGGTGGACCGGCTGAGGATGGCATTGAACACATAAAAATAGGGATTCTCCGTGGTGGAAGCAATCAGCGTAATCTTTCCGTTTTCAATGTATTCCAGCAGGGACTGCTGCTGCTTTTTGTTAAAGGACTGAATCTCATCCAGGTACAGCAGCACACCGTTGGGGGCCATCAGCGTATCCAGCTGGCCGGTGATCTCCCGAATGTCCGCTGTGGAGGCCGTGGTGGCGTTGAGCTTGTATAGCGTCCGGTTGGTCTGCCTGGCGATGATATTGGCAACGGTGGTCTTACCCGTGCCGCTGGGACCATAGAAAACCATATTGGGAATATTCCCGGATTCAATCAGCCGGCGCAGAACGGCCCCTTCTCCCAGAATATGCTCCTGGCCCACCACCTCATCCAGGGTCTGGGGGCGCAGCAGGTCTGCCAGAGGTTGATACATCATGTGCCTCCTCTCCATTGTAAAAGGGCCTGCCGGTTATCAGCAGGCCCGCATTTTCAGAACGTTGCCACATCCGGCTCCGCGGGCTGGGCATTCTTTTCCACGGACAGCGCCGTCAGCATGGGGCCCACATCCCCCTTGTACAGAGGATGGTTTTCCGCGGTGATTTTGGCCGTAACCATAACCCAGGACCGGGATTCCAGTCCGGAAGCGCCTTCGTACCGGCAAGGGATGCCGCAGAACTGAATGTCCTCCACACAGCAGGTCATAACGAACCGGCCGGGAGCAAACATATTGTTTTTGTCTCTGCGCAGCATGGCCACCTGGGCCTTAAAGCGGACGGTCTTGCCGTTGTACTTTTCCGGCTCTTCAGAAACATCCCGATACCAGAGGGCATAATCCTCATCCTTGACCTCAATCACAGGGGCGTTGATGTCAAAGGGCAGAGGGTCCTCAATCTCATCAAATTGGGTGGTCCCGTCGGTATAATCGTAGAGAATATCGATGTTGCGGTTGGCGGCCCGGGCCAGCTTATGGAAGGGCATCACATCCGCGCCGGGAGTCATCCGGTTGAATACGATCATCTGGGCGCCCATCAGCTTGTCCATCACCAGATTGCGCATATTGGCGTTGTAGGCCATGATGGTGGTGGAGTCGGCAAACATGACCTCCTGGGCGATTGCCCAGTTTTCCGGGAAGCGCATATAAAGGTCCCCTACCTGCTGCATGCCGTTGAGCTCGGCAACCACGCGGTCGGCCTTGTACTTTTTCTGAAGGGCCTTCAGTTCTTCTCTCGAAACCGTCTGCTGGTCCAGAACCTCCAGCCAGACATTCTGCTTGGGGTAGGTGGAAATGTCGTATTCCTCCTCCCCCTCTTCAAAAATCAGGATCAGTGTCCGTTCACCGGCATTGAACCGGGGATCCTCCATGGTCTCCTGAATGAACTTGGTCTTTCCGGAATCCAGAAAGCCGGTAAAGGCGTAAACAGGAATCTGCACCATGGCCATGGCTTACACCCCGAACAGCTGCTGAATGCCGGTCTCGTCCAGCTTGGAACCGATGACGCAGAGCTTGCCGGTAACATCGGCGGAACCGGTGCGGATGTTATGCTCCTCCGGCACGTAGTCAAAGTGGATCCAGCTGCCGTCCGCAGCGGGCAGAATGCCCTTTGCCCGGAGGATCATGCCGTAATCGCCGGAATCCAGGCCCTTGAGGGCTGCTTCGATGGTTGCCTTTTCGAATTTCTTGGCAGTCTCCATGCCCCAGGAGGTGAAGACCTCGTCGGCATGGTGGTGATGGTGGTGGTCATGGCAGCCGCAGGTGCAGTTTTCGTCGTGCTCCTCATGGTCATGATGGTGGTGATGTTCGTGCTCTTCGTGGTCATGGTCGTGGCCGCAGCAGCAGTGATCCTCCTCATCGTGATGATGGTGTTCGTGCTCCTCATGGTCATGGTCGTGGCCGCAGCAGTGATCCTCCTCATCGTGATGATGGTGGTGTTCGTGCTCCTCATGGTCATGGTCGTGACCGCAGCAGTGATCCTCCTCATCGTGATGATGGTGGTGATGCTCCTGGGCTTCCTCTTCTTCCAGCCGCTGGGTTTCCAGACGGGCCAGCTCCGCTGCCAGAGATGCCTTGCCTTCCATGGCCTCCACCAGCTGCTGGCCGGTCAGCTGCGCCCAGGGGGTGGTGATGATGGTAGCCGCCTGGTTGCGCTCCCGCAGCATCTCAACCGCGGTATCCAGCTTGGCCTGGGGAACGGAATCGGTACGGGACAGGATGATGGTAGAGGCGGTCTCCACCTGGTTGTTGTAGAATTCTCCAAAGTTTTTGGTGTAAACCTTGACCTTGCCTGCATCCACCACAGCCACGGTGTAGCCCAAGGTTACATCGGGACCGATAACCTTATTCACGGCGCCGATCACATCCGACAGCTTGCCCACACCGGAGGGCTCGATGATAATCCGGTCGGGATGGTACTCCCCGATGACCTTTTCCAAAGCCTTTCCGAAGTCACCCACCAGAGAGCAGCAGATGCAGCCGGAGTTCATCTCGGTAATGTTGATGCCCGCGTCCTGCAGGAATCCGCCGTCGATGCCGATTTCACCGAATTCATTCTCAATCAGTACCAGCTTCTGGCCCTTGTAGCCCTCGGCGATCATCTTCTTGATCAGCGTGGTCTTACCAGCGCCCAGAAAACCGGAGTAAATATCAACCTTTGTCATAATTACACCTTCCATAAGATTAATCCGGAACTCCATAAATAAGTCCGTCTGGTTCCCGGTGGAATCTGCCCCCGGGGATATACACATACCTTGTCAGTATAACACTCCTGTATCAAAAAATCCAGAGACAAACAGGATTTTTACAGATTATTTCCAAATTCCGCCAAAGAGAAACAGAGGACTGCCGGGTTCAGCAGTCCTCAAACTCAAAAAGCGTCTTTTCACGTTTGAAAAGCCCCGGAAGATCCGAAAGGTCCTCCATGCCAACCGGCCTGGCTCCCAGATCGACCAATGCTTTGGCGCCTTCGGTGCCGTCATCATAGCAGCAGACACCGGTCCAGTTCCCACGCAGATTCTGGCTGGTTCCGCTCCAGGTGCCGCCTTTCCCGGCCCGGCACTGGGCAACCAGCACCCCTTCTCCCAGGGCATGAATCACCCGGTTTCTCCGCAGGGCCCGCAGGGAGGAAAAGGGCGCGTCATAGTCTTCCTCGCTGAGAAACAGCACATTGGGTCTTTCCAGGTGGCTGTGCAGCGCGTCCGCCAACACACAGATCACCCTGCCTCCGGCCTCCAGGCAAGCCCTCTGGGCGGTCTGATCCGCCCCCACCGCGTTTCCGGAAACCAGGGTAAACCCCTGTCTGGCCGCCTCCTGTCCTGCCCGCAGGGCAAAACGCCGATTGTCCTCCATCAGACTCCGGCAGCCCACCAGAGAAACCAGCTTCCCGTCCAGAAGGGACAGGTCTCCTTTTGCCCACAGGCAGCCGGGACTGTCCAGCCCCAGTCTTCTGCGCAGCTGCAACGGATACCGGTCACATTGCCGGGTCAGCGGAACGCACTTTCTGGCTCTTCCCTTTTGCAGGTAACGGTCCAGCAGGACCCGGTCGCCGAGAAGGGACAGAATGTGCTCTGCCATTTCCCGGGAATAGCCCATGGAAATGAGCTCCCGGGCACGCAGCTCCCCGTCCCGATCAAAGGGGCCATGGGCACGGATCCGCTGGGCAAGTACCCGGAGCTGGGCCGTGGTCAGCGGTTTTCGGTCCGGGTTTCCCAGGTGGCTTCCCAGCAGCAGAAACCCCCAGCTTTCCATCAGCGGAATCTCCGCTTGGGGGCAGGCGGCGCTTTGATCTCTTCCTTCTGAAGGCTCCCGTCCTCGGCAAAGCGCATGGGCTGAACGTTATAATTGGAGTATTTCGCGATTTCATCCAGCTTGGCCTTTTCCGGAAAATTGCCGATGATGGACCATGCAATGCCCTTGCGCTTGGCCCTTCCCGTGCGGCCGATCCGGTGAATATAGTATTCGTTCTCCTCCGGCACATCGTAATTAATCACGCAGTCCACATCGTCCACGTCAATGCCCCGGGAGGCAACATCCGTGGCAATCAGCACCGGCAGCTTGCCGCTGCGGTAGCGCTGCATGGTTTTTTCCCGCTGCTGCTGGCGAATATCACCGTGGAGGCACTCGCAGTCCAGCCCAGCCCGCTGGAAATCGTCACAAAGCCGCTGGCACATATGCTTGGTATTGCAGAAGATCATCACCCGTTCATAGCCCTGGGACCGGATCAGCCGGAGGGTGGTCTCCGCCTTTTCCAGGGGCGTGCAGGTCAGACAGTACTGGTCAATGTCCGGCCGGTCCTCCTGCTTGGGCTCCACAGTGATCTCCACCTCGTCCCGCTGATACATCCAGGACACGGTCATGACCTCCTGAGAGATGGTTGCGGAAAACAGGCCCAGATTCTTCCGGTTCTTCACCTTTTCAATGATGCGGGTAACATCCTTGAAAAAGCCCATGTCCAGCATCCGGTCCGCCTCGTCCAGCACCACAGTCAGGATCTTGTCCAGGCGGATGGTCTTGCGGTTGTAGTGGTCCATCAGTCGGCCGGGAGTGGCAACCACAATCTGGGGCTTTCGCTCCAGCGCTTTTATCTGGCCGCCGATTCCGGCGCCGCCGTAGAGTACCGCCACCCGGATGTTCTGATAATAGGTCAGCAGGCCCCGGAGTTCATCGCCGATTTGAATGGCCAGCTCCCGGGTGGGGGCCAGAATCAGGCCCTGCACATCCTCGCTCTGGGGATCGATGTGTTCAATCATGGGGATCCCGAAGGCAAAGGTCTTTCCGGTTCCGGTGGGAGCCTTGGCGATCACATCCTCCCACTTGAGAAAATGGGGAATGGCCTCTGCCTGGATGGTGGTGGGATAGCCGTAGCCCTTTTTTTCCAGTGCCTTGAGCATGGCTTCCGACAGGCCAAGGCTTTCAAATGTAATATTGCTTTCTTCCATAACGGTATATTTCCTCTTTTATTCAATCATATCCCGGTTATTCTACCATTCAGAATCGCATATTGCAACCACATTTGTTCCGAAAATGGATTTCTTCTTTTCTTTTTCGCCGATGTGTGTTAGAATAGTGGCCGATTTACGGAAAAGGAGAATTGTCATGCAGTCCATAGCGGAAATTCTGGCCCGGGAACTGGGGTTGAATCAGAAGTATGTTGAAAACGTGGTGCAGCTGATTGACGAAGGCAACACCATTCCTTTTATTGCCCGGTACCGAAAGGAAATGCACGGTGCCATGGATGATACCACCCTGCGGAATCTGGAAACCAGGCTGACCTACCTGCGCTCCCTCCAGCAGCGCAGAGACGAAGTGAAAAAATCCATAGAAAACCAGGGCAACCTTACGGAAGAACTGAGCGCCGCCATCGACAGCGCCGCCACCATGACCGAGGTGGAGGACCTCTACCGTCCCTACAAGCAGAAGCGCCGCACCCGGGGCTCCATTGCCCGGGAAAAGGGGCTGGATCCCCTGGCCCAGGCGATTTTCGCCCAGGATGGGCAGGATATTGCGCAGCTGGCGCTGACCTTTGTAGACGAAGAAAAGGGCGTTGCATCCAAAGAAGAAGCCATTGCCGGTGCCTGCGACATCATTGCCGAAAATCTTTCCGACGATGCGGACATCCGCAAGGCTCTGCGGGAGCTGGTTATGCGCCGGGGAAATCTTGTCAGCAAGGGAGATCCGGAAACGGATACGGTATACAAGCTCTACTATGATTTCACTTCCCCCGTCTCCCGGCTGCTGGATCACCAGATTCTTGCCATCAACCGGGGCGAAAAGGAGGACGTTCTGAAGGTTAGCGTCTGCCTGCCCGGCAACGAAGGCGCCGCGCTGGTATGCCGTGCCGCGCTGAAGCCTACCATGCAGGTATCTCAGCTTGTGAAGACCGCTGCCGAGGATGCCTTCGACCGGCTGATTTTCCCCTCCATCCAGCGGGAGGTCCGCAATGCCCTCACCGAACGGGCCAGCCAGGGTGCCATCCATAACTTCGCCCTGAACCTGAAGCCTCTGCTGATGCAGCCCCCTGTGAAGGGCTTTGTAACCATGGGTCTGGACCCCGGCTACCGCAACGGCTGCAAAGTCGCGGTGGTGGATGCCACCGGCAAGGTGCTGGATACCGGCGTGGTCTACCCCACCTTCAGTGAACGAAAGAAGCAGGAAGCCATTTCCGTGCTTTCCGGCCTCATGCGCAGGCATCAGGTCCGGCACATTGCCATCGGCAACGGCACCGCCTCCCGGGAGACGGAGGCCATGACCGTGGAGTTGCTGCGTTCCTTTCCGGAGGCCAGCTATATGATCGTCAGTGAAGCCGGTGCCTCCGTGTATTCTGCCTCGCCCCTGGCCGCGGAGGAATTCCCGGAGTATGACGTCAATCTGCGCTCTGCCGTCTCCATTGCCCGCCGCCTTCAGGATCCCCTGGCCGAGCTGGTAAAAATCGACCCCAAGGCCATCGGTGTGGGCCAGTATCAGCATGATTGTCCCCAGAAGGAGCTGGATGCCGCCCTGGGCGCCGTGGTGGAGGACTGCGTCAATGCCGTTGGCGTGGATGTGAACACCGCCTCCCGGAGCTTACTCCAACAGGTTTCCGGCCTGACGGCGGCCACCGCAAAAAACATTGTGGCCTACCGGGAGGAAAACGGCCCCTTTACCGCCAGATCTCAGTTAAAAAAGGTGCCCAAGCTGGGCCCAAAGGCATTTGAACAGTGCGCAGGGTTCCTGCGGGTTCCGGAGAGCAAGGAGATGCTGGATCATACCGGCGTCCACCCGGAATCCTACGCCGCCGCCAAAGCCCTGCTGACACTGCTGAACTGCAAGGATCCCAGTCGACTTCCCTCTCTGCTGGCAGCCTACGGTGTTTCAAAGGCAGCCGGAGAGCTGAATGTGGGCGAGCCCACTTTGGAAGATATTGCGAAAGAGCTCAGCAAGCCCGGCCGTGACCCCCGTGACGAGCTGCCCAAGCCCATTCTGCGGAAGGATGTGCTGGAAATGAAGGATCTGAAGCCCGGCATGGTGCTGAGCGGCACGGTGCGCAATGTGATTGATTTCGGCGTTTTTGTGGACATTGGTGTTCATCAGGACGGTCTTGTTCATATCTCCGAGGTCTGCTCCCGCCGGCTGAAGCACCCCAGCGAAGCGGTAAAGGTGGGCGATGTGGTGGATGTGGTGGTACTGAGCGTGGACGAGCAGCGCCACCGGATCAGCCTGAGCATGAAGCAGGCGAAAAAGCAATAAAAATGTCATATTTCCCCCAGAAACCCGCCGGACTTGACATTTTTCACAGAATATTGTATAATGTACTGTGAAATTCCGAAAGAATGGAGCTTTTCCTATGAAAAAAGTAATGCACATTCTGGTGCCGCTGCTGCTGGCTTTCGCGCTGATCATCAGCATCGGATGGTATCTGTTTGTATACGACCGGGACTTCACCCGGGATATGCTGCTGCAGCAGGCCCGCTACAATGACATCAAAGGCAACCACGGCCTGTCCTCCTGGTTTTATAACCTGGCCTACAACTATTCCGGCCAGGACGAAAACGTCGCCATTGAGCTTGCCAACCAGTATAAATCCATCGGCAACTACACCAAGGCGGAGGTTACCCTGTCCAAAGCCATTCAGGCAGGGGCAACCAAAGAGCTCTACATGGCTCTGAGCAAAACCTATGTGGAGCAGGATAAGCTGCTGGACGCGGTTTCGCTGCTGGCGAACATCAAAAACCCCACCATCGCCTCCGAGCTGGCGGCTTTGCGGCCCACCGCTCCCACCGCCGACTACGATTCCGGCTACTACAGTCAGTATATCCGTGTGGCCCTTACCTCCTCCACCGGCACCCTGTACTACACCACCGACGGGGATTACCCTTCCGTTGCGGACGCGCCCTACTCCGAGCCTCTGGCACTGCCTCTGGGTGAAACCCAGATCTACGCCATCAGCGTGGCGGACAACGGTCTTGTAAGCCCTGTGACCATTCTGGGCTACACCATCGGTGGCGTAATTGAACCCGTGGAATTCCGGGACGCCGCCATGGAAGCCGCAGTACGGGACATCCTTAAGTGCGAACCCAGCCATACCATCTTTACCAACGACCTGTGGCAAATTACGAAGTTTGAGGTTCCGACGGAGGCGGCCACTCTGGAAGACCTGAAGTATATGACCTATCTGGAAAGTCTGACTCTTTCCGGCCGGAACATGAGCAACCTGAATGATCTGAGCGAACTGAGCCACCTGAAAACGCTGAACCTGTCCACCTGCCGGTTCCCGACTGACTCCCTTTCCGTGATTGCCGGGCTGCCCGCGCTTCAGGAGCTGAACCTTTCCGACTGCGGCCTGAGTACCATTGCCGGTCTGGAAGAGGCTCAGAAGCTCACCGCCCTGGATTTGAGCAGCAACACCATCCGGAATCTGGAGCCCTTGAGCGGCCTGACCGGTCTGACGCAGCTGTATCTGCAGCACAACGCCGTAACCGATCTGACCGTGATCGGCAGCCTGACCAACCTGGAAAGCCTGGATGTATCTTACAATTCCCTCAGCACCATTGCGCCTCTGTCCGGCTGTATCCGGCTCACCAGCCTGAACGCCTCCAACAATCAGCTGTCCGATGTTTCCACCGCCTCTGCCCTGCCCATTCTCAGCGAGCTGCGGGTGGACTACAATCAGCTCACATCTCTGGACGGCCTCACCGGCTGCAGCGCTCTCAAAACTCTGACCGTGTCCAACAATACCATTGAAAGCCTGGACGGTATCGCCGGTCTGGGCACGCTGGAAAGCCTGGACTTCTCCTATAACCATGTGGCAGACATTCCGGAGTTCCCCGAAAATGCCTCCATGCAGGTCATCGACGGCTCCTACAACGTTGTCACATCCATTGACAATCTGGCGAAAATGCCCCAGATCGGTTATATCTATATGGATTACAACCTGATCACCAATATTGACGCCCTGGCCGAGTGCTTCCACCTGGTTCAGGTCAATGTCTACGGCAATGAAATTCCCAGCGTATCGGAGCTGACGGCTCACGACATCATCGTCAACTACGACCCCACCAATAAGTAAAAGCGTCCAAAAACGGCGGCCATCTCCAAAGATGACCGCCGTTTTTTAGGGCAACACCCATTGTACGGTGTTGCTCTATATGTTTTGTAGCTCCAGCACCAGCTTCAGCGCTTCCCGCACCGCCTGTGACCGGACCTGATCCCGGTCCCCGGAAAACAGGTATCTGCGGGACAGGGTCCGGCCTTCCTCACTGTAGCCGATGAAGACAAGCCCCACGGGATTTCCAAAGTCATCCCCACCCGGTCCGGCAAGACCGGTTACGGACACAGCCGCATGGGCTTGGAGGGCTTTTCTCGCTCCCTGGGCCATAGCTTCCGCCACCGGGCCGGAAACCGCGCCCAGCGTATCCAGCAGCTCCTGAGGAACCCCCAGCAGATTGTGCTTGACCCAGTTGGTATAGCTGATAATGCCGCCCTTATATACCTCCGAGCTGCCGGGAATCGCCGTCAGCGCCGCTCCGATGCCGCCGCCGGTACAGCTTTCCGCCGTAACCAGAGTCTTCCCCTTCAGAGCGGACAGTACCTTACAGCAGAGGCTCGTCATGGAAGGCAACCTTAACTTTCTCAACGGATTCCAGGGCTCTGGCAATCAGTGCTTCCCGGTCCAGCTTCCGTTCCGCGTGGAGCACCTGGCCCAGCGTGGGCTTGGTCTTGGGATGCTTGGGGGTGAAGACGGTGCAGCAGTCCTCATAAGGAAGAATGGAGGTTTCCAATGTTCCAATCTTACGGGCAATGGTGACAATCTCCTCCTTGTCCATCCCCACCAAAGGCATGAAAACAGGCATTTCCACCACTGCACCGGTAACGGTCATGGCTTCCATGGTCTGGGAGGCCACCTGCCCCAGGTTCTCACCGGTGACCAGGGCGCCGCAGCCGTCTTCCCGGGCCAGGCGCTGGGAAATGTCCATCATAAACCGGCGCATAATCAGGGTAAAGTATTCTTCCGGACAGTTATCCCGAATGGCCTCCTGGATCTCCGTAAAGGAGACGATGTTCACCGTCATCTTTCCGCTGTAGCGGGTGACCAGCCTTGCCAGCTCCAGCACCTTGTCTTTTGCCAGCTGAGAGGTGTAGGGATAGGAGAAGAAGTGTACGGACTCGATTTCCACACCCCGCTTGGCCATCATATAGGCAGATACGGGAGAGTCAATGCCGCCGGACAGCAGGCACATGGCTCTGCCGCCAACGCCGGTGGGAAGACCTCCCGCGCCGGGCAGCGCGGGACCGTGCACATAGGCGGCGTGATCCCGGACCTCCACATACACCGTGTATTCCGGGTGGTGCACATCCACCGCAACGCCGGGGTGGGCTTCCGCCAGCCGGCCGCCGATTTCCTGAGAAATGGCGATTGAGCCCATGGGAAACTGCTTGTCGGACCGCTTGGATTCCACCTTAAAGGATTTAGCGCAGTCCAGCTCATCCCCCAGATACTCCTCCACGGCTGCAAAAATGGCGTCCAGGTTCTTTTCACAGGGGCGGCAGCGGCAGATGCTGTTCACACCGAAAACGCTTTTACAGGCTTCCCAGGCACCTTCCACATCCGCGTTCTCATCCTCCGGCTCCACATATACCGTAGACTGCAGGATATACACATCAAAATTACCGTAGGCCTTCATGCGTCTGCGGATATTCTGCCGGAGTTTGTTCTCAAACTGGCGCTTGTTGGCACCCTTGAGAATGATTTCTCCCAATTTTAGTAGAAAAATTTCGTTCATTGGATTTCCTTTCTAATATAGCTTTCAGAAATGTCTGTCTGCCCTTCTTAGGATGCTTTTGTCCAGGAATTTCCCGTAGCAGCATCCGAGGTGTCAAATTCCATTTTCTCTATCTTGTTTTCCTTGGTCACTTGTTTCACTGTAATCGTCACTTCTCTTGTTCCAAACAACACCATCTGATCCTTACCGTTCACCTTTGCTTGGTAATACAGGTATTGTACGGCATTGATGCTTTCTCCTGCCTTATGCTCTGTCAAACCCTTTCCATCCGTGGTAACCGTGACTATCTTTGGAGTGCTTCCCTGAATATGATTCACCTGCAGCACACGCTTAATATAATCATTTCCGTTCATCGGTATCATTGGTCCTGAACTGTTTCCCAAATGATTTTTGCACTATAGTATACCAAAAACAGTAAATGAATGCAATATGGCCGGATGCCAAAATTGTAAATGGCGCATTCCATTACTGCCGGCCGTAATTCTTTGAAAGACGGTATTGAATGGCCTCCGCCAGATGGGGCAGCGCGATTTCCCGGCTGCCGTCCAGATCCGCAATGGTCCGGGCCACACGCAGAATCCGGTCGTAGCTTCTGGCCGTCAGGCCCATGGTGTCAAAGGCCTGCTTCATAATGGCGGCGCAATCATCGGAAAGCGCGCAGTAGCTGCGCAGTTCCTGGGGACCCATCCGGGCGTTGCACATTCCGGAGCCATCGCCGAACCGTTCCAGCTGAATCCTTCTGGCAGCGTTGACCCGTTCCTTCACCGCGCCGGAGGCTTCCGCCTCCGCCCGGCTGCGCAGGTCCTCAAAATGAACGGAAGCAACCTCCACAATGATGTCAATCCGGTCCAGCATGGGGCCGGAAATCCGACTCTGGTAGTTCTCCACCGACTGCTGGGAACATTTGCATCGGCCGCTGGGATCTCCGTACCAGCCGCACTTGCAGGGATTCATGGCGCAGACCATCATAAATTCCGCGGGATAGGTGGTGGAGCCCGACACCCGGGAAATGGTCACCTTTCCGTCCTCCAGGGGCTGACGCATCAGATCCAGAGAATCCTTCCGAAACTCCGGCAGCTCGTCCAGGAACAGAACCCCCTTATGGGCAAGGCTGATCTCGCCGGGCTTCGGATTGCTGCCGCCGCCCACCAGACCCGCATTGGAAACCGTATGGTGGGGCGACCGGAAGGGCCGCCGTGTGACCAGGGGATTTTTGGAAGAAAGCATTCCCATTACGGAATAAATCTGACTGACCTCCAGGGATTCCTTCCAGGTCATATCCGGCAGAATCGATGGGAGCCGTTTGGAAAGCATACTCTTTCCCGAACCCGGCGGGCCGATCAGCAGCACATTGTGGCTGCCTGCCGCCGCAATCTCCAGCGCCCGCTTTACGTTCTCCTGACCCAGCACATCCCGAAAGTCCGGTTCCGGCTCCCGGGTCTGCTCCGGCACCCACAGGGGCTCCGGCTGCAGCTGTGCCAGTCCGTTTAAGCCCTCTGCCAGCTCTGCCACGGTGTGAACCGGGATTACCTCCGGTCCCCGGGCCAGGGTGGCCTCCGCCGCGTTCTCCGCCGGAACATAGAGCTGACGAATCCCCGCCTGTTTGGCGGCCAGGGCCATAGGCAGCACACCGGATACGCCCCGGATCATTCCGTCCAGGCTGACCTCCCCCAGAAAGGCGCAGTCCTCTCTGGGCGGCCGCACCTCCCCGGAAGCCGCCAGAATGCTCAGAAGGATGGGCAGGTCATAATGAGTACCCGCCTTCTTCTGGCTGGCAGGGGCCAGATTCACCGTAATCCGGCTGACCGGAAATTTCAGATGACTGCTCTTCACCGCCGCCCGGACCCGCTCCCGGGCCTCCTTCACGGCGGCATCCGGCAGACCAACGATCTCAAAGCCGGGCAGTCCGTTGGAGATAAAACACTCGCAGGAAACCGGGCTGCCGCAGATGCCGGAAATGCCTAAGGTTTGCACACTGCAGATCAATTCTGCCACCCCTTTCGGCGGCCGGACAACAGGGTATTATTCGCCGCCTATACATGTATAAATTCCATATTAACCTATAACGCGGCAAAAAACAATCCCTATTTCTTTCGGTGTATCCGGCAGAGCCTCATTCGGTCATATTGTGTAATATTTGGTTCGTCTATCGTGAAATTTTCACAAAAATGCGCCTTTCTGGCTTTACAATCCGGTTGACCTATGCTAGAATGTATGTGCAAAACTTGAATCCTTTAGGAGGTATTTCATTTTGGCAAGAAAATTTAAAACCATGGACGGCAATACCGCTGCCGCCCACGTCAGCTATGCCTTTACCGAGGTTGCTGGCATTTACCCCATTACCCCGTCCAGCCCCATGGCCGACAATGTTGACCAGTGGTCCGCTGCCGGCCGTAAAAACATCTTCGGCGACACCGTAAAGGTCGTTGAGATGCAGTCCGAGGCAGGTGCTGCCGGTACCGTTCACGGCTCTCTGGCCGCCGGTGCTCTGACCACCACCTACACTGCTTCCCAGGGCCTGCTGCTGATGATCCCCAACATGTACAAGATTGCCGGTGAGCTGCTGCCCTGCGTGTTCCATGTGTCCGCGCGTACCGTTGCCACCCAGGCTCTGAACATCTTCGGTGATCACTCCGACGTTTACGCCTGCCGTCAGACCGGTTTCGCCATGCTGTGCGAGACCAACGTCCAGGAAGTTATGGATCTGGGCGCCGTCGCCCACCTGGCCGCCATCGAGGGCCGGGTTCCCTTCATCAACTTCTTTGACGGTTTCCGTACCTCTCACGAAATCCAGAAGGTTGCCATCTGGGATTACGAGGACCTGAAGGAAATGGTCAACATGGATGCTGTCAATGCTTTCCGTGCCCACTCCCTGAACCCCGAGCGTCCCGCCATGCGTGGTTCCCACGAGAACGACGACATCTTCTTCCAGCATCGTGAGGCCTGCAACAAGTACTACAACGCCCTGCCCGCAGTGGTGGAGAAGTACATGGCCAAGGTCAACGAGAAGCTGGGCACCAACTACCAGCTGTTCAACTACTACGGCGCTGAGGATGCCGACCGCGTGATCGTGGCCATGGGCTCCATCAACGATGTAGCTGAGGAAGTCATTGACTACCTGAACGCCCACGGTGAGAAGGTCGGCCTGGTGAAGGTCCGTCTGTTCCGTCCCTTCTGCGCTGACAAGCTGCTGGCTGCCATCCCCGCAACCGCCAAGAAGATCGCTGTTCTGGACCGCACCAAGGAGCCCGGCTCCCAGGGCGAGCCTCTGTACCAGGACGTAGTTATGGCTCTGGCAAAGGCCGGCCGCAACGACGTGACCGTTATCGGCGGCCGTTACGGTCTGGGTTCCAAGGATACCCATCCCGCTTCCGTCTTCGCCGTGTACGAAGAGCTGGCGAAGGACGCTCCCAAGAACGAGTTCACCATCGGCATCGTTGACGACGTTACCCACCTGTCCCTGGACGAGAAGGTCTCCCCCAACACCGCTGCTGAGGGCACCATCGAGTGCAAGTTCTGGGGTCTGGGCGGCGACGGCACCGTTGGCGCCAACAAGAACTCCATCAAGATCATCGGTGACCACACCGACAAGTACGTACAGGCTTACTTCCAGTACGACTCCAAGAAGACCGGCGGCGTGACCGTTTCCCACCTGCGTTTCGGTGACAAGCCCATCAAGTCTCCTTACTACATCAACAAGGCCGACTTCGTCGCCTGCCACAACCCCTCCTACATCACCAAGGGCTTTAAGATTGTGCAGGATGTCAAGCCCGGCGGCGTGTTCCTGATCAACTGCCAGTGGGATATGGCGGAGCTGGAGCACCACCTGGATGCCGCTTCCAAGCGTTACATCGCCAACAACAACATTCAGCTCTACACCATCAACGCCATTGACCTGGCCATCAAGGTAGGCATGGGCAAGCGCACCAACACCATCCTGCAGTCCGCCTTCTTCTCCCTGGCCAAGGTTATGCCCGCCGAGGATGCCGTCAAGTACATGAAGGACGCTGCTGAGCACTCCTACGCCAAGAAGGGCATGGACGTTGTTGAAAAGAACTGGAACGCCATCGATGCCGGTGCAACTGCTTACACCAAGATCGATGTTCCCGCTTCCTGGGCTACCGCTGAGGACAACAAGGCCGAGCTCACTCTGGAAGGCCGCGAAGACACCGTCAAGGTTGTCAAGACCATCCTGAACCCCATCGGCAAGATGGACGGCTACAGCCTGCCTGTTTCCGCCTTCGAGAACCTGGCCGACGGTCAGTTCCCCTTGGGTGCTTCCGCTTACGAGAAGCGCGGCGTTGCCGTTACCGTTCCTCACTGGGACGAGACCAAGTGCATTCAGTGCAACAACTGTGCTTATGTCTGCCCCCATGCTACCATCCGTCCCTTTGCGCTGACCGAGGCTGAGGCTGCTGCCGCTCCCGCCGGTGCCCGCCTGGTGGACGTCAAGGCCGGCAAGGGCAAGGGCGTTTACAAGTACATGATGGCTGTTTCTCCTCTGGACTGCATGGGCTGCGGCGTCTGCGTTGGTGTCTGCCCCACTCAGGCCATTGCCATGGTTCCTCAGGAGCAGGAGCTGGGCGAGCAGCCTGTCTGGAACTACATGGTTTCCAAGGTTGCCGAGAAGAAGGATATGCAGGACGCTACCGTTAAGGGTTCTCAGTTCCACAAGCCTCTGCTGGAGTTCTCCGGCTCCTGCGCCGGCTGTGCCGAAACCTCTTACGCCCGTCTGGTAACCCAGCTGTTCGGCGACCGGATGTACATCTCCAACGCCACCGGCTGTTCCTCCATCTGGGGCGGCCCCGCTGCCACCGCTCCCTACTGTGTCAACGATGAGGGCCACGGTCCCGCTTGGGCCAACTCCCTGTTCGAAGACAACGCAGAGCATGGCCTGGGTATGTACACCGCTCAGTCCGTGATCCGTGAGTCCCTGGCAAACAAGATCCGTTCCGTAATGGCTGCCACCGCCGATGAGGACCGGAAGGCTGCCTGCCAGGCTTGGCTGGACACCTACAACGACGGCACCGCCAACAAGGCTGCTACCAAGGCTCTGGTTGCCAACCTGGAAGCAAATGTTTGCTGCGACACCGTTAAGGAAATCCTGTCCAAGAAGGAATACCTGTCCAAGAAGTCCGTGTGGATCTTCGGCGGCGACGGCTGGGCATATGACATCGGCTTCGGCGGTGTTGACCATGTTCTGGCTTCCAACAAGGACGTCAACGTCTTCGTCTTCGATACCGAAGTTTACTCCAACACCGGCGGACAGGCCTCCAAGGCTTCCAACATCGGCCAGGTTGCTCAGTTCGCTGCCTCCGGTAAGGAAACCAAGAAGAAGTCCCTGGCTGAGATTGCCATGAGCTACGGCTATGTTTACGTTGCTCAGGTTGCCATGGGCGCCAACCAGGCTCAGACCCTGAAGGCCATCACCGAGGCAGAAGCCTACCATGGTCCTTCCCTGATCATCGGCTACGCTCCCTGCGAGATGCACTCCATCAAGGGCGGCATGACCAACTGCCAGGCCGAGATGAAGAAGGCTGTCGAGTGCGGCTACTGGAACCTGTTCCGCTTCGATCCCTCCAAGGCCACCGGCAAGTTCACTCTGGACTCCAAGGCTCCCAAGGGCGGCTATCAGGAGTTCCTGATGAACGAGGCCCGCTACAGCCGTCTGACCCGTGAGTTCCCCGAGCGCGCAACCGATCTGTTCGCCAAGAACGAGGCTGCTGCCAAGGAGCGTTACGAGCACCTGCTGAAGCTGGTTGAGATGTACAAGGACTGATTCCCGGTACATTTCCGCTGAAATAACCTGAGGTCCTCCCCCTGAGCATTCAGGGGGAGGATTTTTGAAAGGAGCCATATGATGATTGGAACCGTGATCGCCATTGACGGTGACTATGCCGTCCTGCGCTACGATGAAACCGGCACCGAGTCCCATGTTGCCCTGGCCATCATCGGCGATGTGGACGTGGGAGATAAGGTGAAATTTGAGGACTTCTCCTACGAGAAGCTCTGATCCCGGCCACACGACACATATCCGGATCAGTCAAAATCCCCGGCAAAGCCCGGGGTTTTGACTGGAACAAGCAAAGCAGCACCCCTCCGGAAACATTCGTTTCCGGAGGGGTCAGTCTGTCAAAAAGCCTCGCAGAGTTCGCTGTGTCAGCAGCGAAAAGAATCCGAATCATTTTCTGCCGGGGCGTGTACCTGGCAGAAAATACATCTCAGGCTGCAAGTGTGGAATTTGTTCGCCTATGGCGAACAAATTATGCGCGCAGCAGACTGCAAAAACTGGCGAAAAAGCCCGAAGGGGTTTTTCGACAAGTTCACCCCTCCGGAAACATTCGTTTCCGGAGGGGTGCAACACTATTCTTTTGCCACAAGCCCCGTACGATGGCAGCGGACCGCAACCCGTTCCGCGCCCCCGGGGGTACAGGTAAAGAGGGTCAGGCTCCAAGTATCCTCCGGACCTTTTTCTGTCATCCGTTCCACATCCTCCGGCTCCAGAACCGTCACATAGGATACTTCGTAAATCCAGACCATCCCATCCATATCGGTGAAGTTGACCTCTTCCCCCTTGGACAGACTGCGCAGCCGTCCGAAATGCGCCGGATAATTGTGGGCACAGATGGTGAGATCATCGGAAAACGTGCTGCCTGAGAATTTTCCCGGGCTTTTTTGCAGGCCGTCATAGCTCCACTGGGCCTGCACCGGCAGTTCCAGCTCCAGCTCCGGAATGGAGAGATACCCGATGTAATCCAGCCCATCCACCGTTTTCACGGTCATTTCCCGAAGGACGGCCGGTTCTGTCTCTTCCGACCGGGTTTCCGTCTGTGGGGCTTCTGCCTGGGGCATCTCTTCTGTCAGCTGCGTAAGAATCCGGGAGGACGCTTTCCCCGCCCTGGATGATTCCCGGGTGTTGTAGGCCAGGAGCCCGGCCGCTGCCAGCACCAGCAGAAGACCCATTGCCATAAAACACTTACCGATGCTCTTTTTCATGTTTGTCCTTTGTCATGGCCCAGCCCAGGCTGAACAGAGCGATGCCGGAAACAGCCAATACGGGAACCGGCCAGTTGAGCTGCCCGGTCTGGGGCAGGCGCCTGACGCTTTTGTAGGCGGTGTCTTTTGGCGTCACAGTGCCGACCTTGGGGCTGGCGGTCACATCATATACCCAGCCGCTGTCACTGTTCATGGGAACGGTAACCACAAATGGCGTAATGGATTCATAGTAGCCGGATTTTGCCCGCTGGCGGATCAGATAGAGCCCCAGTTCTCGATTGGAAAAGGTCACCGTGCCGGTTTTATCCGGGCGGCTGGCAATCTTATACGCACCGGCAGGAACCGCATCATTGAGCTCCTCTGCCAGGCTGGCAGCGCTCTGTTTTCCATCCAGAAAATACTCCAGGAAGATATTGGTATCCTGGAACCCATTGGTCAGAAGATAGGTGGTTTCACCGCCGCTTTCGACGATTTCCGCAACCTGGATACAGTCCAGAAAGCCGCCGATCATGGCGTTTCCATCCGAATCCTTCAGGGTCAGGGTGATGGAGCCTTTCTTTGTGAGATCCAGATCGGCAGTGGTTCCCTTTGCCGCATAGGCGGGAACCGCGCAGAGCATCAAGGCAAGGACAGTGCCCAAAAGGCACAATATTCTATGGATATTCTTCATTGGGCATTCCTCCCTTCTTCTTTTGTTTACCCGGCCAGATCAGCCAGATCAGCAGCACCAGCAGCAGAGGCGCCGCCAGGATGGGGGCAATCAACAGGGGGTCAACCTTGACCGCCTCCGAAACCACATTGACTTTGTGAAGCCGCTCCCCGTTTTCGATTCTGCGGCCCCGGACCAGCAGCCGGTGGGAATTGATTCCGTAGGGGGTGCAGGTCATCAGGGTCAGATAGTCCTTTCCCGGCTGAACCAGCAGGCCCTCCGCCTCCTGGGGCAGAACAATGGAGATACTGTCCACCTCATAGGTCAGCACCCGGTTGAGGACGGTGACCTCAAAGGTATCCCCCGGTTCCAGCTTGTCCAGATCCGTAAAGAGCTTGGCGCTGGGCAGCCCTCTGTGGGCAGACAGCACCGCATGGGTGGACTGCCCGCCGATGGGAAAAGAGGAGCCTTCCAGATGGCCCACAGCGATTTGCAGCACGGATTCCCCGGTTCCGTGGTAGATAGGCAGGGACACATTGAGCCTGGGGATGGACAGATACCCCATAATCCCGGTGCCGGTCACATCCAGTGTAGACGCATAGTCGGGAAGCGTATCCGGACGATACAGCGCTTCCGGGTCCGATGCCAGGAGGGCATTGTATTCTTCCGCCTTTTGGAACCAGGCGGTATAATCCTTTTCCTCCATCCCCTGGACGCTGTGTTCATAGTCCACCACGGCCCGGGTCTGGTGGGCCCGGTTCACCGCGTCACTGACCGTGGGGTACAGCATCACGGAAAGGCCCACCAGAAAGACCAGAATCAACAGGAATGTACTAAGGTTTTTTTTCATAACGATTTCCCGTTACGGGAAGCAATCAGGCGTTCTTCCCCATCCGCTTTTTGGCAATCAGCAACACCGCCGCGGCAGCCATCAGCAGCCCGCCAACCACATAGAAAAGGGTGGTGCCCATACCGCCGGTGGAGGGCAGCACAGTTCCGGATTCATTCTCAACCTGCATACCGCCCTCATACCAAGCAGTATCTGCCTTTGTTGCCAGAATATTGTTTGTAAGTGCGATGCTCTTACGACCAGCCAGCTTATTGAAACCCTTGGGAGCCTCGGTTTCCTCCAAATAATAAGTTACGTTGTTGAGGCCCTTAATTCGAATGGGCGCATTCGCTGTGGTTACAATTTCTGTGGCCGTTTCTCCTTGCACAATGGGGCGATAATAGGTTTCATTTCCTTCCGTTACCTTAATCAGCCGAACTTCCTCACTACCTGTTTCAGAAGTATACAGCTTAAACTTCGCTCCGGCAAGCAGTACCTTTTCATTACCGTTTGCCTTTTCGCGATACTTGACCAAATCAAAGGACAGGGAGTTGGTAAGTGTTTGCTGGTGCGTTGTAACGGTCTTATCGCCGACATCCAGCCAAGCTTCGTTCCTGACGCCATCGGTGTCTTTTACAGCTTCCTTTGTAACCATTGCGTAGTAGGTTACAGTAATGGTATTCCCGTAGTTATTCTGAATGTAAGAATCATTGAAGGTAATATCGAAGCCGTTGTCATTTACTTGGAGTCTGTAGTCAGTATCGACTGTAGCTGCTGTCTCACCAACCTTCACAGTGATAGGGTTAGCGGTTGTGTTCTGAATCTTTAGGCCAGCTTCCATTTCATCATGGAAGACATACTTGATCGATTCACTCTTCACCTCGATTTCTGCCTTAAAATCAACAATACTGCCAACCTGAGCAATGTTGCTTTGTCCCCAGCTGTCGCTGAGATTTTTTTCCTTTACTTCCTTTTTCACAACGGGCATTACATTCTTTTCGTTAATTGTAACAGCGGTGTCTCCGTTTGCAGTGTTGAGTCCGCACAGTGCGCCCAAACTGGTTTCCACCAGGTAGTAGCCGTCTGCAAGGTTACTAATCGTTGCGGGGACACCTCGTTGAGCCGTTACACTACCAACAGACGAAATACTATTTTGCTTTGCCCATGCAAGGGCTGCTTTGGCAAACGCTGCTGCCTCTGTGGAATCAGTGGTGAACTTTATATTTGTCGGATAACCATTGGTCAACTCAATATAATCATGTCCGGGATGATTAGCTTCGAAGAACGGTGCCCATGCATCCACCACTTTGTAGGAGTACTGTGCTTCCTCTCCCTCTGCAGGGGTAGTAGCAGTAACGTCGAACATTTTGTAGACCTTATATGTCTGCCCAGGCTGTGCATTTCCAATTGTGATGGATGCAGCACTTGCGGCAATGCTGCAACTGAGAATCAATACCAGTGCAAGAATAAACACTGTCGCCTTTTTCAATGTATTCATTTTTCAATCACTCCTGTATCATGTTTTTTTCGGGTGACAATCATGCCGCACCCGGCCAGGATCATGGCAAGCGTGCCAAAAAGTACATAATTTCTCGTACCGGTTCCGCCGGTATTGGGGAGCTCGTAGGTGTACACACTTTCAACATTTGTAAAAAACAACGTATAATCCGCACGGGCGGAACGGAAAATGATTTTGCCTCCTGCTTTAGTCAATTCTTCCGTTCCATAAAATACCTGTTCTTTCCCTCCTGTCGCTGTGCTAAACCCGTCAGTTTCCGATGTAGTATAGAAAATGATATAACGTGGAGTTGCATCTCTGGTGTACCCAGAAGGCGCAGCAGATTCCGAAATGCGGTACAATCGATTCACGCCAACTTTCCCATCCGACGGATTCTGCACTACTGAAATCGTTGTGAATTCATCCACCGCCAGATCATTTGTAAACGCCTGTTCCCAAGCATTGGTTTCAGGATTATATATTTCGACAGCAAATTTTGCGCCTTTGAGCCTGTTCCCTTCCGGATCCTGTTTTACAATGGTAAAATCCGAAGAAACCAGATCGGCACTGTATTTTACTGTTTCCATAGAATACCTTTTGTACGAAGACATATTGCTGCCCAACTGTGCCACATTGGAAATCTCAATCGTATTTGTTCCGGGATTAAAGTCGGTTATTTTTACCCGATACCGCAGAACATATGCATGTTCATCCAGAACTGTCAAAGAGAACGTGTGCGGACGCTCATCCGAATAAACCGGGCTGCATTCCAAAGGATCGCCATCAAGAATCAGCTTGTTATCCGGCCCAGTTCCTTTATAATTATACAGTTCGATGCTTCCGTAGACGATTTGCGCAGTTACACCATTCGGAAGCGTCAGTGTATCCGTCAATGTCAGGGTATCCACCGTATTATCCAGGTTCTTTCTCGCTGGATTGATCAGAATGGTATACTGAACCTCATTGATTTTTTTACCTTCCGAATCCACGCATTGAACGGATTCCTTTACCAAAGTATCCGTACTAAACTGTGTTACCGTTGCTTCACAGGAATCGGAATACTTTGTGCCAACCCACTCAGCGGAATTAACATAGGTAACAGAAGTCCGCAAATCTTCTTCCCACCTGGGATCGTTGCTGATCCGCAGCCGATATTTCAGAGTAATCCCATACATCAAACCATCCTTAAGAGTGTCGAAATTATCCGATTTCTTATCAATGGTGATCTGCAGGTATCTCCCGTTTTCATCCGTCCCCGCCTCAATATTGTATGTCAGCGGCAGATCTGTAACAAATTCTTTTGCCCAATCATCCTTTGCAAACTCTGCATTTTCAGGCGGACGATCCTTAATTGTAATGGGATAACTCTGATTTTTGTCTACGCTAAGCTGGATCGTATACCATAGACAGCCATCACGTACATTCCTTAATTCTGCTGTAGTTGGCTTGCTGGAATCATATGGGTCTGTGGTCACGCTCTTTTTGAATGCCGGGAAATTGGTGTAAGTATAGGATGCGTTCCCTTCCCGGCCGCCAACCTTTGCCGTATTCCTGTATTCGCAACCGCTGCCTACCGCAATTCCGTCTTGAACAAAATGACTTCGATAGGAATCCAGCGTTACCCCGTTGATAAGGAGCGCATTATCCATTGCTTCTATATGAATCCGAAAGTCTGTAATTCGTCCCTGATCATCTGGGGTATATTTAATGGTAAACTCGACCTTATTATCCGGATGCTCGTAAGTAACCGTACTGCCATCGTTCAGTGTTACTGTCAGTTTCTTCAGATCCTCCAGCAAATCAGCTTCCTGAAAACAATGCCTGTCCGCATTGGCCATACCCCAAGATCCCGTTTCACATGCAGTCAGGTATTCCTCGATATCAAAACTCTTTGAAGCTTGGGAATTGACTGCACTGAGCTTCCATGTCAGCACATCCGGGCTGTCATCTGAAGGTGTACTCGTGAGTCTCTCCTTTGTAGTTTGCCAATCGTTGGGATTGTAGGTTACCTTGCTGCTGGCATCAAAAACATTTTCACTTTCCTTGAGATGTACCGAATTGCTATATTCATGGCTGGTACCATCCTGGGATCCGGTGTCAGTAACATAAGTAATTCTATAGGGCGGGTGAATGCTTCCTTCCGGAAATGTATATCCAATACTACTATCAAAGAAATTGGTTGCAGCATCCCCGGATAACAATGTTTCCTGACCTGTACGATCAGTAATTTTTATGTCTCCTTTATGCGTTAACTCTTGCGGTAAAGCATCCCATATCTGATAGCCGGACACATCCCCATAGGCGCTGTCGACCGTAATTGTCCAGGTGAATCTATCACCAGACAACTCACCGTACTTTCCAAGCTTATTAATGTAAATATTGCTGTAGTTATCCTGGTTATCATGGTGTGCAACGGCATTTCGCAGGAAGCTTTCCTTCCTGCTGTTGATCTCACTCACTGGGACCTGTACGGTGTACGTCAGTGTATAGCTTTCTCCTGGCTCCAGCTTAGCAAGGTTATTCACCGTAAACTGTGGTTTTCCGTCTTCCGTAGAAAACACAAGTTTCGGTCCGCCATCGGTATTGAACTCTATTTCCTGGTCTCCCTTTTTCAGCGCAAAGGAGCCTTCTTTATACGCACCGGACAGTGCTTTCTCTCTTTCATAGTCTTGCACGCCCTTATTCAACGTGTCGGTGATATCCAACACCAAATCTCCACTGCCGTTTTGAGAAGAAACGATAACCGTGTAGTCCATTTCAGCGAATTGTTTATCGTCTGACAGTCTGAAGTACTCTTGATTTTTATTCTTCTGAACGCTAAAATCCGGATTCTTTAGATCTTCCCGTTTTTCAATTTTTGTCGTTCCGGCACCATCGAATGTTATTCCGTTTGACTTCTGCTCTTCACCAATCTGAGCAGTGCCCTCAAATCGCAAAGTACCATACCGGTTGCCAGAGGCATTAATGGCATTTTCATTAAATGTTATGGTTATCAAGCCATTGTCATCAATCACAAATATACCAACCTGGACATCGTCCTGATAAACCTTTCCGTCATTGATCACCTGAGGTCTAACGCCATTGGGAATCTGATAGGTTGCAATATATTTTCCCTGTGTCAATTCACCATCAAGGATGGTAAAAGATATTTCGAGGCCGATTGCTTCTCCATCGTTCACAGCGAACGATGGGTTTTCCGCAGACGAGGAAATAGTTGTCGTATCCCCGTCTCTGTTCTTCAATGTAACCGTCAGATCATGTCCTTTGTTCAGACTGATCGTCTCCTGAGTGGACGCAGCATATGTCGTAAGGGAAACCCTCCGAGTCACGGCAGCATCGGCAACCTGAACATACCTGCTGATACCGGAAGGTGCTACACTGAGTTCCGCCACTATTCCGTCAACGTCCCCGCAGATGACCGTGAGGGTCTCCCCCGCTTCACGGATCACACCCACCCGGTCGCCGAAAACGGCAATGTCACCGGGCTGGGGCGTGTAATCATCGGGATTTTTCAACCGGTCAGAGCCGGAAAGATCCGCAAGCAAGGCGCTTACGCCCGCCCGCTGGGATACGGCGCTTTCCGGCACCCCCGCAAAGTGCAGGCAATAGGCCAGGAACATTCCGTTCCAGCTGCCGTAGGGATCGCCGTACCAGGCGCCATAACGGGTATAGCCCCGGCGGATGCCATTTTCATCCACCTGGAAATTGCGCTGGCTCTCGGCATAGCCCAGCTGGGCCGATGCCACACCCAGAAGGTCGGCAGCCCAGACACCGCTGCCTGGATTGCAGGCATTGGCGCTCCATGCGTCCGCGTCTTCCACGTCCGCGGTGGGATCGCTCAGGCACTGGTCCGTGTGGCTGTGTTCCTCCATGCCGCAGATCCGCCGTTCCTCGTAACAAGCCTCAGCGTGGACATGGGGCGTTTGCGCTTCCGGTTCGGTGGACAGGGTGCAGACCAGCACCTGCTGCTCTTCATAGCAGGCATCCGTGTGTTCGTGTTCCCCATGACCGCAGATCAGGACCCTTTCCGCATCCCCGTAGCAGCTGTCATCGTGAGTATGCTCCGGCAGCGTACAGGAAAGCGTCCGTTCCACCGGGCTGAAGCAGCCGTCCCCATGGCTATGCTCCTGCTGATCGCAGGTCAAATTTCCCTCGGCATCCTTGCATTCGTCAGAATGGGTATGCTCTGCAGCCGCGCAGGTCAGCTCTCCGCCGGAGGTGGTATAGCAGGCATCCCCGTGGGAATGCTCCCCGGATGTACAGGTCAGGTTCCGCTGCATGGCATAGCAGGCATCGGAATGGGCGTGGGCTTCGGTGCCGCAAACGCAGACATTTTGCAGCCCGTAGCAGCTCTCCTCATGGACATGGGGGGCCTGAGTAGGCAGGGTTTCCCCTTCTTCCATACCGCAGACAAGCACCTTTTCATAACACTGCTGGGTATGGGTGTGCTCCTCGGCACCGCAGAAGGTATCCGCCGTGGCGGAAATACCGGTCTGACGCAGGCCCCAGCCCACACCGCAGCCAACCAGCGTGGCGGCGGCAAGGAAGCCGGCCGTATAGCGCCGGGCACGAATACGGGCGCGGCGGAATCGATTCATCATATCACGGGTTATATCGCCCATGGTATCACCCCAACTCAATAGTTCTCATAAAATGCAGCGGCAACGGCCAGATTTTCACCACAACCTTGCCGATCAACTGTTCTTTTTCCACACAGCCGATCACCGTACTGCGGCTGTCAATGGAGGTTGCCCTGTGGTCACCCAGGACAAAATATCGGTTTTCCGGAACCTGATAGGGAAACCGAACACTGCACTCCCCCAGGGCCGGTTCATCCACATAGGGCTCCGTCAATACCTGACCGTTCCGGGTGACGGCGCCGGTTTCATCTATGGAAATGACGTCACCGGGCAGGCCGATAACCCGCTTGAGCAGCAGCTTGTTCTGCCAGGAAAAGCCCACCAGATCACCGGCTTTCAGGTCCCCTGTTTTCCAGAGCAGAATCACATCCTGATCCTGCAAGGAAGGCGTCATGCTGTCGCCGGATACCCGAAGCACCGGCAGAAACAGGGTTGCCGCCAGAGCGGCCGCCGCGGCCACAACCACCAGCATACCGGCGGTACTGGCAACGGTGCGCCAAAACCTTTGCCGGAAGGATAACCGCTGCTTCTCCGCACGGACTGCGTCCATGGAAGGAATGGTAACATTCCGCTTCATACCTGCTTCCTGCCCTTCTCCGACCGTTTCACAAGGCCCGAAAGTCTGTCTTCAAATCTGCGACGGGCAAGCTCTGTCTTCTTCTCCGGTTTCGGAACCCAGTTGGACTCCGGCAACGGATTGGACTCCGTGCCCGGGTTTAACACCGGCGCGGGCGGATCCATTACCGGTTCCGGCTTTTTCTCCTCCGGAATCAGGGTTCCCGCTGCCGCCCCGGCACGGACAGAAATGAGGTAATCCTCCGCCGCGGCCTGAGCCTGCTCAAATACACGGTTGATGGCCAGTGCGGCCTCCGCAATGGAGCCAGCCCGGCTGATTTGGATTTCCCGCTGTGCCAGCCTTTCCTCCAGTGCGGCAACCTGGGCGGAAAGGTCTTCCTCCCGCTCCTTCAGCGCATAGATAATATCAATCAGCTCGGCTCGGCTGAGCTTTTTCAGTTCCCGGTCTGCCATACAGCGGAAATCCGCCTCCTTTCCCAGAGGAAACAAAACGGCCCCGCAAAATCATCTGCACAGCCATTTCAATCGATATGTATGTTTCCTGTTTGTTACATTTATATTACCATAATGTATCTTTTTCTTCAACCCGCATTTCTCGACAATCCTTTCATATCATGAAATTACGCGACTTTTTATTGGATTTTTTCTCATATTTTACAAAGTCGTTTGTGACAAAAAACAACCGGTCAAATTAGGCAATTTGACCGGAAATTTTTTCGTATAAAATTATGTAGACTATTTGGATTGGGAAAGCGTCCCGCAAAGCTCCCGCAGTCTCGCGCACAGCGCATCCACCGCTTCCTTGCGGGTTGCCCAGCTGGTACAGAACCGGACCGCCCTGTGGGTCCCGTCCACCCGCTCCTGCTCGCAGAAAACGAAATCCTCGCTGAGCTTTTCCAGCACCGCATCCGGCAGGATGGGGAAAATCTGATTGGTCACTCCGGGAACCAGCAAGGGAATCTTCAGCTCTTCCAGGCAGCCGCGGAGCTGATCCGCCAATTCATTCGCCCGGCGGGCGATGGAAAAATACAGATTGTCTTCCATCAGCGCTTCAAACTGAATGCCCAGGAGCCTGCCCTTGGCCAGCATTCCCCCGTGCTGTTTGATCATGTAACGGAAATCCCGCTTGAGTTCTTCATTGGCGATCACCACCGCCTCGCCGAACAGGGCGCCGACCTTGGTACCGCCGATGTAGAAAACATCACAGAGCCTTGCCAGGTCCTCCAGGGTCAGGTCGTTTCCCTTTGCCGTCAGCCCGTAGCCCAGCCGGGCGCCGTCCACAAACAGGTAAAGGCCCGTATCCCGGCAAGCCTGACTGATGGATGCCAGCTCGGATCGGCTGTAAAGGGTTCCCAGCTCGGTGGGGTTGGATAAGTAGACCATTTTGGGCTGGGTTGTATGCTCAAAGCTGTCGCTGGCGTAGTGGTCATGGACGAACTGCCGGATCTGATCGGCTGTAATCTTCCCATCCCGGCTGGGCAGCCAGAGCACCTTATGTCCCGTTGCCTCCACGGCGCCGGTTTCGTGGCAATTGATATGGGCGCAATCGGCGCCGATCACCCCCTGATGGGCCCGAAGGGCCGCATCAATCACCGTTAAATTGGCCTGGGTACCGCCCACCAGGAAATGAACCGCCAGGGTATCATCCCCGCACAGCCCACGGATCTTTTGGGCAGCGGCAGCACAGTGATCATCCGTTCCGTACCCCGGTGTCTGCTCCATATTCGTTCTGGTAAGATACTCCAAAACCCTGGGATGGCAGCCTTCGCTGTAATCGTTGTTGAAATATAGCATCGCTCTGCTCCTTCTCTTGGGGGACAGGCCCCTGTTTTTCCCTATTCTATCGCCGGAAAAGTGGGCTGTCAAGGGTATAGGCTCCAGCGCAATCGCATAGGTTTTACAAACCGCATCGGAGGGGAGATCTGTGAGCGAAGAAATGGATTCCAGGGCCCGTCAGCTGGCCCAGTACATGATCGAAACCGGTGCCACCGTCCGGGCAGCCGCCGGACAATTCGGCATTTCAAAATCCACGGTACACAAAGACCTGACCCAGCGGCTGCGGGAAATAGACGGCCTGCTGTATGACCAGGTCCGCACCGTTCTGGACCGGAACAAGGAAGAACGCCATATCCGGGGCGGTATGGCGACCCGCCGAAAATACAAGGGCGCCTGACAGCCGCCTCTCCCCCTCCGGGGAGAGGCGTTTGAGCTTGTCGAAAAACCCCTTCGGGCTTTTCCGCCAGTATTTTGCAGTCTGCTGCGCGCATAATTTGTTCGCCATAAGCGAACAAATTCCATACATTATGGAGCAATTGCCACTGGCAATTGTTCCATTAGATTCGCTGCGCGACGCACCGCACTTGCAGACTGAGATGTATTTTCTGCCAGGTACACGCCCCGGCAGAAAATGATTCAGATTCTTTTCGCTGCTGACGCAGCGAACTCTGCGAGGCTTTTTAACAGTCTGAGCCGCCTCTCCCCCCTGGGGAGAGGCGTTTGGCTCTGTGCTACAGATCGTCCGCGTCCTGGACAGGCTGCTCCTCTTTCTGCTCCGGAACGCCTGTATAGCTGCCCTGGGGATCTGTCTCAATTTTGCCCCTTGGAGGGACAAAGCCCGGAAGAGCGCCGGGAAAGAATTTCCTGTTTTTCATCAGGATCACCTCCATGGTTTCAGTTTTCCCCAGGCCCCAAAGAATATGCCGGCCGTTGCTTTCGGGCCAAATCCATGCTATCATAAAGAAAAAAATCTGGAGGACCTTATGTTTGAAATCACCCTGATTGCCATGGGAAAGCTCAAAGAAAAATTCTATCTTTCCGCCGCCCAGGAGTATGCCAAACGGCTGTCCGGTTACTGCCGGTTCACCCTTCTGGAGCTGCCGGAATACCGTCTGCCGGATGCTCCCGGCGAAGCGGAGATTGCCGCGGGTCTGGAAAAGGAAGCCGAGGACATTCTCTCCCGCATCCCCAAAGGCGCCTGGTTCTGCGTTTTTACGCCGGAGGGGAAAGAGCTGAGCAGCGAGGCCTTTGCCGGGAAGCTGGCTGACATCAAGCTCTCCGGAAAAAGCAGCGCCTGCTTCCTCATCGGCTCCTCCTTCGGCATGGCCCCCAGCGTGAAGCAGCGGGCGGATTTCCGGCTATCCATGGGCCCCATGACCTTCCCCCACCATCTGGCACGGATCATGGTTTTGGAACAGCTGTACCGGGCGGAGGCCATCCAGGCAGGCAGCCGGTATCACAAATAAAGCGAAATGTGTTCATTTCACGCAATGGCTTGACTTAATAAATAATGTGCGTTATATTTCCTTCAGAAATTCGTTTTTGAAAGGAATGAAACGGAAATGCGTGAAAAAATTGCGCAATACATGGATTTGTTTTATGCAGGCTCCGGACTGAGTGAGGACCGCAGGCAGCAGCTTCTTCAGGAAGCACTGGACCTCTATGACAGTCTGATCCTGGAGGGCAAAAGCGAACAGGAAAGCTATGGCCAGGTGATCGCCTGGATTGGAGCACAGGCCCAGCCGGTCCCCCATTCGGAAAACACGCAGAAAACCGATGCCTCCGGAGAGGCCAACGCCTTTACTCCCATGGGTAAGCGAATCTGCACCGCCATCGCCGTGATGCTTTACATTCTTTGCCCCATCCCTCTGATCCTGTTTCAGAATGTAATCGGGCTGTGCTGCCTGCTGGGTATGGTGGCCTGCGGCGTTGCCATTCAGATTCTGGCCGAGAAATTCATGGATACGCCGGATTCTATAGACCCGATTTCCAAATCCCTTCGTCCCATTCTGCACGCAAGCGCCGTTGCCTTGTATGTGCTCTCCCCCATTCCCCTTCTGATGTTCCAGAACACCCTGGGGCTGTGCTGCCTGCTGGGTATGGTTGCCGTAGGCGTTGCCATGCAGATCATTGCCGGCAGCGGCAAAGCAGACATCCGGCCCAAGGCGGAGGCCGATCCCCTGCGCAAAAGCATTGACTCCCTCGTCGGTCTGATCCTGCTGGCCATTTATCTGATTGTCAGCTTCCGTACCCATGCCTGGTGGATCACCTGGATCATCTTCCCCATCGGCGGGGCCGTGAAGGATCTGGTGCTGAGCCTGGCCGCCATCGGAAGCGGGAAAAACACAGGAAACACCGCTCAGACGGTCATCAGAGCGATTCTGATCGTGGTGCTCTTTTCTTTGATTGGCAGCGCTGTCTGGGGCTTCGGACGCAGAAACCACATCCCCTTCTGGAATTTGCCGCTGATTCATCTGAATTCCGGCAGCGAAGTATCGGAAGGCCGCAATTATCTCACCGAAACTACGGTTCAGAATATCAGCTTCAACGCCAGCGAAGTAAAGAAGCTGCACATTGAATGGGTTTCCGGCAATGTCACGGTAAAAACCGCCGACCAGCACAACGTCACCTTCCGGGTAGATGGGGACAGCGCACTGCCTTTCTCCTACCGGCTCAACGGCAACGAACTGGAATTGCGCTACCCTGCCGACGATGTCATTTGGAAACCGGAAAGGGGCAGCAAAAACCTGACCGTCACCGTTCCTCAGTCCTGGTATGCCAGAGAAACCAGAATTGAAGTCACATCCGCAGTGGTGGAAGTGGATGGTCTTTCCACGGAAGAGCTGAAACTGGATTCCACCTCCGGCCCCATCACCGCTTCCGGGCTCTGCTGTGATCAGATCGTTGCCAGCACCGTTTCCGGCAGCGTCATTCTGGAGGGCACCGCGGAGGAACTGAAGCTGGATACCACTTCCGGCAGATGTCAGGCGGAACTGGATGAACGTGTCCGGGAAATCGAGCTGGATTCCGTTTCCGGCGAACTGGAGCTGATTCTGCCCGAAAGCCTGGGCTTTGAAGCCGAAGTTGATACGGTCAGCGGCAGCTTCCGGTCCGATATTCCCACAACAGCCTCCTCCAAAGGTGTCTACACCTGCGGAAACGGGGAATGCGGCATTTCCGTGGATACGGTATCCGGCAGTATAACCATTCAGAAAAAGTAATGTTTCTCCACAAGAAAAGCCCCAACTTCTCAAAAAAGTTAAGGCTTTTCTTTCTGTTTTCAATACTCTCCCGCCGCGTACATCACCGCGGACAGGGCGCACAAAGGGGCCGTTTCGCACCGCAAAATCCGTTTTCCCAGGGTACAGACCGTCAGACCGGCGTCCAGTGCTTTCTGAACCTCCCGCTCTTCCAGTCCTCCTTCCGGCCCGGTCAGCAGGCTCACGGATTTCCAGGCCCCGGATTCCAGCGCATTGTGAAGGGTCACAGTATCTTCGTGCTCGTAGAACAGCAGCGCCTTATCCGCCAAAGCCGCACGTTGCAGGGCAGATTGGTAAGAATCCAGCACCAGCACCTGCGGAATCACACCCCGGCCGGACTGCTCGGCTGCGGAAGCGGCGATCTTCTGCCAGCGTTCCAGCTTCTTTTTCAGGCTTTTCTCGTCAGGCCTGGACACGCAGCGTTCTGCAGGGAACGCCACAATCTCCGCCGCGCCCAGCTCCGTAGCCTTCTGGATCACGTGCTCCAGCTTATCCGTCTTGGGAAAGGCCATATACACACTGACCCGGACGGCTGCCTCGGAAGACGAGGGTCTGTGATCCACAAGAGACAAGCAAAACTCCTCCGGATCCTCCACTTTACACAGCCACTCCTCTCCGCCGCCGTCACACAGGAGGACCTCTTCCCCCTGCTTCAGGCGAAGCACCTTGGCGTGTCTGGCGTTTTCACCGGTAAGCCGGGCTGTCTGTCCGGAAAGCTCCTCCGGTGCTACAAAAAAGCGAATCATATCACTGCCTCATTTCTCTGGGTTTTCTATACTATAGCATAGCTTTTCCGGGGAAGCAATGGAAGAATGCAATGATGATCGTTCCGATCATCAAGCGGAGTATATAGCGGAATGACACAACTTCTTTAACAGCCCCATTTAAGTGCGAGAGAGGGGACTCGAGTACATTATGGTGCAAACGCTGTCCAGCAGGTGTTTGGAAATGCCCCGCCGGGGCATTGCATTTAAGTGGGTTCGAGTCCCCTCTGGCATTAAAAAATCCGAACGCCCCCAAGGGCATTCGGATTTTTTGGTGCACCACGGCAATCCAAATCCGAACCGGTATTCGCTTTTGCGGCTTCCTTCACATCGTCCAGAGTGATGGTTCTGGTGCCATCCTTGTAGTTGAAGGTGAGAAACAGCTTGTCATCGTACAGGTAGATGGCGTTCACAAAGGCGTCGATCAGCATCTTGCGGTGGGACTGCTGACGCACATCCAGTTTGCGGAATTTGTGCAGCCAGAAGGTGACAAACTCCGGGCTGATTCTGGGCTTGGCAATCTTCTCATTAGCGATCTTGATCTCCAAATCCTCCTTGGCAGCTTCCAGTTCTTCCAACCGGCTCTTGGTGGACTTGGTGAGGATGCCCTGCTGGATGGCGTTCAGAAGATTCTGGATGCCGGTTTCCGCTTCACGGAGCTGCTGCTCAAACAGGGGAAGGCTGGTGTTTTCCCTGTCCTGCAAATCCATCACCATAGACACGATAGCTTCAATGGCTTTGTCATCCATGACCACTTTCATCACTTCGTTGACCACCAGATCTTCCAGCCATTGCTTCTTGACGGGCTTTTTCTTGCAGTCCGTCCGCTTCTTTTTTACGGACACACACTTGTAGTAGTGATGAATGGTGCCGTTCCTACTTTTGCCGCTCTCGCCACAGAGATAGGCACCACAGTAGCCGCAGAACAGTTTGGTGGTCAGCAGGTAATCATCCTCGGCTTTGTGACGAGCCGGGGCTTTTCTGTTTTGTGCCAGCTTCTCCTGAACCCGGTCAAACAAATCCTGAGGGACGATCGCAGGGATTCCGTCGGGTACAATGATATCTCGGTATTTATATTCTCCAATGTAGCGGCGGTTGCTCAGCATATGCTGAATGCTATTGAAGTTCAGAGGCTTCCCCAACTTGTTGCGGACACCGCTCTCATTCAGCCAGTCCCGCAGCTCCTTCATCGTCGCGCCCTTGTCATATTTCTTGAACACATCCAGAACAAAGGGAGCGGTCAGCGGGTCAATCTGAAAATGCTGTTCCTCGTCGATGATGTATCCGATGGGCAGTGTGCCGCCGTTGAACTTGCATTTCAACGCATTCTCCGTCCTGCCACGGATGACCTTCTCCGACAGATCAGCAGAGTAGTATTCCGCATAGCCTTCCAGCACAGATTCCAGAATGATACCCTCCGCACCTTCTGAAATCACTTCCGTTGCGGACACCACTTTCACGCCGTTCCGCTTCAACTGTGCTTTGTACCGCGCGCTGTCATAACGATTTCTCGCAAATCTATCCAGCTTCCAGACGATGACCATGTCAAACAACTTCTTGCCGCTGTCCTTGATCATTTCCTGAAAATCCGGGCGGTTGTCTGTTTTGGCAGAATAGGCACGGTCAATGTAATGCCGCAGAATCGTGATGCCGTTCTTCTCAGCGAAGGAAGTACATTCCCGAATCTGACCTTCGATGGATTCCTCCCGCTGGCTGTCGGAGGAATAGCGGGCATAGATAACTGCCTTCATTCTGCATCCCCACTTTCCAATGTCAACGCCTGCGTCAATTCACGTAGCCTGTTTTCCAGAAGGGTTTTGTCCGGCAGGTGCAGGGTATAATCCGCAACCATGGTAGGAGACATACTTCTGCTCAGGGCATATTCCACGACCGTGTCATCTTTGCTGGTGCAAAGAATCAGTCCGACGCTGGGATTCTCGTTGGGCTTTCTCACATCACGGTCAAGGGCTTCCAGATAAAAGTTCAGTTGGCCCAGATGCTCCGGTCGGAATTTATCCACTTTCAATTCGATCGCCACCAGGCAGGACAGCGCGCGATTGTAGAACAGCAAATCAATGAAGAAGTCTGTGTTGCCCACCTGTATCCGATATTCCTCACCCACGAAGGTGAAGTCCTGGCCAAATTCCAGAATGAAGTCCCGCAGATTTGCCACGATGCTCTTGCGCAGATCCTTCTCTTTGTATGGTTCCTTCACATCCAGAAACTCGAATACATAGGCATCCCGGAGGGCAACCAGTCCTTCACTTCTGGTCAGCAGTTCTTTGTTCTTCGTATCGGACAGCATGGTTCTTTCAAAGAGCATACTGTTGATCTGCCGATCCAGCTCCCGCTTGGAATAATTATTTGCCGCACAGAGCCGCAGATAAAACTCCCTTGCTTCATCTGTCTTACAGCCGGTCAGAATCAGCAGATTGTTTGTCCACGAAATTTCTCTCACCAGTGGTGAGAGTTTTTCATTGCCACGGTAAGTTTCATAGAACTGCTTCATACGCCAGATGTTCTGAGCCGAAAAGCCTTTAGAGGCTGGATAGCGATGGCGGAGAAACTCAGAAAACTCGGTGACAACACTTTTGCCCCAACCATCCGCCTCAACCTTCTGGCTGATGTAGGCACCGATTTCCCAGTACATGTTAATCAGTTCCGCATTTACTGCCCGCATGGCACGGGTTCTGGCATTATCGATGATTTCTACAATTTCGTCAAACTGTCCTTCCATTGGTATCAAATCTTGATTCATTCCTGTCCCTCCTTCAGCATTTCCCGAAGGGTTTCTTTCAACCGCTCGTTGATAGGAGAGCCGGGATCAAAGCACATCTCTATGAACTTGTCCATCTCTGGATAGACCTTTTCGATTTTCATTTTCCCCTCATACAGCTTGCCCTGGGGCTTGTCCGTGCGACCAAAAATGTAATCCAGGGAAACATCGAAATAGTCTGCGTACCGAATCATCACATCCGCCGGGACATGAGCTTCCCCACTTTCAAAACGAGCAACCGCCGACTGCCGGGAACCCACAATGGCTGCAATCTTCGCCTGAGACAGTTTCGCGCTTTGCCGCAGTTCCCGCAGCCGTACACCGATGGTATTCATAGCTGTCACCTCCTGATCTTTGTGTGACTATTATACCCTATACCGCATATAAAGTCAATCTTAAATTAACATAATATCGTTGTTTTCATAGGGGTCACACGCAAAAATCAAGCACCGGTCAGGTGCGCAGCTCACAAGGAACTTGTGATTCAAAGGGCTTGGGATGCTTCCCAACAAGCAGAAAACGCTCAAGTCTGCCTAAGCAGAAACGAGCGTTTTTCGCATATGGCGCGCCATAAGCATTGCTTGCGACTTTTGTCGCAACAAGGTTTGTGGCCACACATGCATTGCTTGCCCGTACACTGGCAACGCGGATTTTGGCTTCCCCACATGTATTGCTTTCTACATTGGTTTTATATCCTCACATAAAATAATTCTTGAGCCACAACGACTTACTTATTGATAGCTAATGTTTGCTTTCTCGGGAATTGTAATGGCAAATATGTTCTGCATAATGCATTGCCAGTTTTCCCCGAATTACTCCATTGACAAACAGATTTCGAAATCTTATACTATAGATGTCCATGAATTGCATGTAGTTTGATTTAGTATCTGCACACGGCAAAAAAGCAAAACAAAAGTAATGGGGTGAAAAGTATGACTAATAGCACTAATCCTTTGGCACTACTAGAAGAAAACAAACAGATCATCTCAAGGGAATTTCCTAAATTTAGTAACAAAAAAATTAATACTGTTTACTTTTTTTACGAATTGATAAAGAATGCAGACGATACTATTGCTCCAGCATTATTTCAGCATTTCTGTATAGTTTATGAAGATGCGACTCTTAGCCATGAACGCGATGCTGATACCATTATTTCACAAGAAGAGATCAAGATACTCGAGGAAAACTTTGATGATATTATCGAAGCGAAATTCAAAACGCTATTAAAGCGAAAATATGAAGAAAAAATGTTCTATGAAAAACTGTGGTATTTTATATGGAAGAGTGATGTTTTATCCGACATTGAGGAAGGTTCGATTTCAGAAAACACAGATATTTCAGCAGAAGACAAAGTTCGAACATATGCTTTGTACGAAATTCTTAGAGATAAACGTATACCTTATTTCTTTTTCCCCGGTGGTCTTAACATGTCTAATGAAGATTATCGAGCTAAGTGTGACGAATTAGCAAATACCAAGCGAAAAATCCGTTTCATCCTTTCAGCGGAGATATTTGACCAAAAAACAGAAAAAGCTTCGCAACTTGTTAAAATTATTGATGAACTAGAAGCATATCAAGATAAGACAATTGCGATGGTATTTATAATAAATGAGCTTCAAAAGAATCAATCAAGATTAGAAAATGTTGGCCAATTGTTGCATCTTTTAGAAAGTTCTCGATAAGGAGGGCCGCATGTGGAGAAAAAGATGACAGTCCAAGACTTTCGCGCTCTACTCAACCAACTTTCCTCCGCAAATGAAGAATATTTGATTCAAACAGATTCATCATTCAGTGGTGAAAAAGAGAACAATGTTCACGAAACAAATGCAGAATTAAAAATCCAAAATATTGATGTATTGCTAATATGTGCTGTGGATGATGAGTATGATGCAATAAAGGAATACTTGGATTATAATAAGATTGCATTAGAATATTCTGAGGATGTGGATGGATTCTATTTTTTGTTAAACTCAGGGAAGAAAAAAATCTCTTGCATTCTGGTAAAACAGAAAGAGGCTGGGATGGTATCTTGTGCATGTTTATGTGGACGTCTACTAAAATATAAGCCTAAGCTTGTTGTAATGCCTGGAATATGCGGCGGAATAAATGGTAAAGTACGCCAAGGAGATATCGTAGCTGCCTCAACGGTGTATGATTATGGTTCTGGAAAGTATCATGTAGACGGAACTTTTGAGCCTTCCCCATACCAGTGCCAAATTGATCCACGGTTAACAAGGTATATCAATGCAGCATCCCAGTATTTTAAAACCATTCTCAACACCTGTGCTCCTCATGTATTATGTATCAAGGACAAAAACGGGAATTCATTTATCAAAAACGAGAGTAACATGCAAATAAAACAAGGTACGGTAGCAACTGGTGCTTCAGTCGTAAATAATGAGGCAATTGTGGAAGCAATGCGCTCGCATAATCGTAACGTTATAGCTTATGATATGGAAGCATATGCACTAGCATATGTTTGCACTTATTTTTCAGATGTGCCAATACCATGGCTTGTCATTAAAGGGGTTCAGGATTTCCCGAACACAGAAGATAAAAGTATGTATACAAAGTTAGCCGCTCATGTAAGCTCCGCTATAGCAGTTGATGTAGTTAAAAGATTCTTTATTTAGGTCTTAATCTGTGAGTGGTAAATGAAGTAAAAGCATTATTTATAAGCATATACCCAACATCGAAGAAGACTCTTTTGCAAATAGCATTCGATACTGGCAAGCAATGCATATGTAATACATATGCCAAAACCACCCATTTCTGCTGAAGCGGAAGTGGGTGGTTTCTGCTTGTTGAGGCGCTGCCCCAAGCCCCGTAGAACACATGGCCGTGTTCTGGAAACGCTGGATAAATCCAGCGGCTGCACGATTCTTTGAATCGCTTGAGGCACATTCCATCTGGCACGGCTTACCCATGGATGCTTCCAATGTGAATGATCTCGTCTGCTGCCTGTGCCAATTCCTTGCTATGGGTCACGACAATCACACATTTCTTATCCTCGTGTGCAATGTGCTTCAACAGGTCAATCACATCCCAAGCGGTGGCCTCATCCAAATTGCCTGTCGGTTCATCTGCCAGCAGCACCTTGGCATCGCTGGTCAGAGCACGGGCGATGGCTACCCGTTGCTGCTGACCACCGGAAAGCTGCAGGACGCTGCGGTTCCAATATTCCTCTCCGATTCCCATGCTGCCCAGCAACGATTTGGGATCGCCCTTGCCGCCCAGCTTTACATTTTCCAACGGAGTAAGATAGTCAATCAGGTTGTAGCTCTGGAATACCAAAGAAATGTGGTGACGACGGTGCTCTGCCAGGTCCTTTGTGGTGATGGGCTTTCCGTCATAGCAGATTTCTCCCTGAATGGGAACATCAAGTCCAGCTAAAAGGGAAAGCAGCGTCGTTTTCCCGGAACCGCTGGGGCCTAAGATGGCGTACAGCTTGCCGCATTCAAAGCCATAGCTTACATGATCCAGAATCAGCTTGTCGCGCTGCGATTTATAATAATAGGACACATTCTTTACTTCTAAAATCATGCGATCCTCCTTAACTTAGTTCACTCAGGATTTCCCGCGGCTTCTTTCGCAGGACAGGGATTCCGGCAATACCAATGGAAACTACAATCAGAACAATTACGCCTGCGCCGCTGAGCAACCACATTTCTTCCGTGATTTTCACATCTACACCCATGACTGTCTGTTCCGCTTGTTGAGAGGCAAACATGACCTTACCTGCGTCCCGATCCCTTTGGATTTCCGCTTGCTCCACTTGGGCGGCAATCAGATAATCTGCCACTGCTTCCGAAGCTACTGGGGCAAGGGCAACGGTGACGCCAAAGGACAACAGCGTGATGAGCAGGGCTTCCATGAGGAATTGACCGATGACACTGACTTTCCGAAAACCAAGAGAGAGCAGAATGCCGATTTCCTGATTTCTGTTTTTCGTCCAGAATAGAAATATCAGGAACAGAATGACAAAGCCAGCGGCAAAGGTTAGTACAATCAACACTTTGCTGATTTTCTCAAGATCATGGAAGTTGGATGACATGGTGGCGAGATTTCCGTTTCGGTCAATCAGGTCATATCGCTCCCAGTCAATGTCCGCAGCTTCCACCGCCGATTTCACAGCATCGTATTCATCTACATCTCCAACGCAAAAATAGGCGTGTTCAAAGCAGGGGGCGGTTTCGCCTTCTGCCTTTTCGGGGAAACGGAGGTCGGTGAAAATCACATTTTCCGAACGGTAAGTATCGCCGGACATCAGTGGCTGCATAAGCTGCTGCGTTTGATAGATGCCGATAATGACCGCTTCCCAAATGGGGGCGCTTTCCGGGTCGTGGCAGTCGTTGAATTGCAAAGTATCCCCAATATGAAGGCTGTTGCGCTGTGCCAGTTGTTCCGAAATCACGCACACATCACGATCCTCCATACCGATCATGCGCCCTTCTTTCACTGTCACATTGCCGGACAGAACATTGAAATCCAGTTCCATTTTTCGGTTTCCCAGCAGGGTGACACCACCAATATCGTTATACTGGTCATTATTGGGATCTTCGATCCGTGTAAAGTTGACAGGATTGACTGGTGTGATTTTTGTGGTTACATTATAGTCAGAAACACCTGGAACAGCAGCAAGTTTTTCGATATCGTCCATAAGCAGGGAATCAAAGGAATTGTCGGCCCCCACATACCATTGGGTGCCGTAGGCGGTTTCCAGCTTACGGATGTAAACACCATCCAACTCCCCTTCGTCCAGATACCCCGGCTGATGGGTGATCTTGTCCGTCGTTTCTTCCAGCCGTTTCGTTCGGTTGGACTCATTGCCATCCAGCCGCAGACCAGCCCCAACTGCCTGCCGGGTGGTGTCCTGGGTCTGAACGCTGGCATTTTGACAAGCCATACCACACAGAAGTGACAGGCTCACCGTCACGATCACAAGCAGAAGTAGACAGCTTTTGACCGGTTTGCGAAACATACTTCTCCAAGCTCTTTGAAAACTGTTCATGTTATCCCTCCATTCTGGCCAGGGTATCTCTCGGATTTGCCCGGAGTGTGGGAAGTACCGACATGCCCACGGCGATCAGTACGATTGCACTTCCCAGAAGAATCAGTGTCAGCAAATGCGTGGGCTCCAAATGGGCACCTGTCATGCGTGCCAGATCACCTGTTGAAAAAAGGCTGTCCATAAGACTCCGAGCAAACAATCCGCAGATCACAGTCGCTCCCAAAGCCGATAGTACAAAAAGGGCCAGGCTTTCCGTCATTGTCTGCAAAAACAGGCTTCCCTTTGATACTCCAAGGCTGATGAAAACAGCCATTTCCTTTGCCCGTGTCCGCATCCACATGCACAGCAGCAGGGAAACCACAATGACCGCCGTAGTTACGATGAGTGCCAGCATTAGGACTGTCACGCGTATTACTTGCTTTAAGGGAGCAAGCATCTGCTGATATAGGGCATCCGAGGTGGTGATGCTGATGAAATCATCAACCAGCGGCTCCACCTGTTCCCGCAGAGCATCCAAACTGTCAGGATTGGAAGTATAAATGGAAACCGAGCAATAGCCGTCCGCGTCAAAGAGCGTTTCAAACAAACTGTGATCGACATAGAGCTGATTTTCAATCCGGTATGCTGCAGCCACATTGTCCTCCTGCCTTCGCTCCATGCCTGAAAAGAAAATACCGATAATCTCGCCGGAGGCGGTATCTCCGGTTTCTGTTTCCAGCGTGATTGTATCGCCAATTCCAAGACCATTTACCTGGGCAAGAATGGAATTGATCAAAATGCCGTTCTGGGCCTCCGAAATATGGGTTCCTTCCAGCAGACGGTATTTCTCCTGAGCAAACAGCCCGTCGATTTCTGTATTGTCGCAGGAATGAAGGGTGACGGTCAGATTCAGCGGGTCGGCACTTTCTTTTTTAATTATCGGAGAAAAATCGGCAGGATATGCTGTACTGCTTGCCGTCCGGTTGATTTTCGTCACAGCAGGGAATGACAGCAAAAGGGAAACGGTTTCGGAAGAAATGCTGTTTTGCCCTCGCCGGTCATCTAAAATGATCTTTGAACCCGTTTTCTCACGGATAGAGCGATTGACACTTTCAGCCGTTTGCAAGATCATAGCAGCGCACAGAATCAGCGTGCTAATAACCAGAAAGCAGGAAAATAGAACAATGCTTTTGCTTTTCTTTCGCCGAAGGTAGCAACAGGCGCGTTGATAAAATGCCATAGACTTACCCCATAAGTCTGTAAAGGAAAACCCGGTCTGCGTGAAGTACATTGTCACTGTCATATTCGCCGCAGATGATCAAAGTTGTCTGCTTCTTAACATCGCCCACAGTGGCGGTCTCATAACGGACTTCTCCGGTTTGCGGATTGGAATAGGCGTACTGGAAGGTGCATCCTCTGTCATAGACCACTGAAACTTGCTCCCAGTTATCTTCATACCCTGGCGCGGGCATTGCTGCCACATCCCCCTCTACATGGGTCGGGGCTACGGTGCAGCCATCCTCTGTAAATGCAGAAACGGTTCCGTTCAGCTTGGAAATCGTAAACAATTCGTCTCCGCTGGCAGGATTGCCGGGGGGTACTGTCTCAGTGGACGGCGCGTCCGGTATATGCTCCGTTTCTGCTTGTGTTTGTGATACGATTGCCTTTACATTCTTCTGATGTGACGGTTTTAAGCATCCGGCGATGATGATCACAACAAGGATCGTCAGCAGAAAAACAATGACTTTTCGATACATGGTATAAAACCTCCTTTTTGATTTCGGAGCGATCATACCATGCAGCCTCTTGAAAAGTCCTGTAAGAATTCAGGGAATCCTTGCGCATTCTTAAAAGTTTTTTAGAGAATCCTGTGATATAATGGAACCAGAAGGAGGGCTTCCCATGAGACTTTTATTGGTGGAGGACGATCAGAATCTCTCAGACGCCATTGCGGAGCAGCTGCAAAAGGACGGCTATATCACCGACTGCTGTTATGACGGGGAAACGGCGCTGCAATACGCTCTGAATACAGAATATGGCTATGACATTGTGCTGCTGGACAGGATGTTGCCCATTCTCGATGGACTGACTGTTTTGAAGGCCATGCGGCAAAAGCAGATATTTACTCCTGTGCTGATTCTCACCGGGCTGGGAGAGCTGGAGGATAAAATTGAAGGGCTGGACTGCGGTGCGGACGATTATCTGGTGAAGCCCTTTCATATCCGGGAGTTGCTGGCGAGAATCCGGGCTTTGACCCGCCGCCCGGTAGAGATTCAGGAGAGAAAGACGATCACGGCATATGGTTTGGTGCTGGATGCCGAATATCGGCGGCTAACCTATCAGGGAAAGTCTGTAATCCTAACCCAGAAGGAAACAAATCTCATTGCAGTATTTCTGGAGCAGCCGGATACGGTACAGAGCCGAAACCAGCTTCTTTGGAAGGTTTGGGGAGGCAATACGGAAGTGGAAGACGGCAATGTGGATAACTACATCCACTTCCTGAGAAAGCGCCTCCGGGAGCTTGGCTGTAAGGTCAGCATCAAGACCGTCTATGGTGCCGGGTATCGTTTGGAGGAAACACCATGATTGAAAAGCTGAGGAAAAAGCTGATGGTACTGTTTCTCACCAGCACCATGCTGATCTTCACCGCTGCTATGTTGGTCATGGCTGGCAATGCTGTGTCTCAGATTCGCAGCGCGGAAATTCAGTACGGAAATAACCTGGCAGACAGTATTTTTGAACAATTCGGCAGCGGGACTTTGGATTTTTCCGTTTACGCCAAATCCAAAGCCATGGTGCGTCTGTTTGACGGCACCACAACACAATCCAGCCCGGAGTGTTTTCCAACACCATTGGAAGTTCTGATTGAACGGACGAAGGAATCTGATACTGTTCTTTCCATGCAAGAAGAAGCAGCCGAGAACGGCACCTATGGCAAGAGCCGCACAGTCTATGCCATTTCCGGGAATCAGAAAGATGGATATTACGCAATCCATAGTACCGTCCACAACGGCAAGACGATGGTGCTTGACTTGATATTGTTTTATCCCAGGGCTTCTCTTTGGGAGACACTGAAAAACGGCTGCGGTTTGTATCCTGCTGTTTGGCTGGGTGTATTGGCGCTGATGTATTTTCTCAGCCGCTTTTTGATTGGAAAGGCAGTAGAACCGGTGGAAGACACCATGAAAAGCCAGAAGGAATTCATTGCATCGGCATCCCATGAACTGAAAGCACCATTAGCTGTGATTCAGGCAAATGCGGAAATAATGGAATCCAGTCAGAAACAGAAGATCATTCTGGACGAGTGCAGCCGGATGAGCAAGTTAGTTCAATCCATGCTCGCTCTGGCTTCCAGTGACGCGGGAAACTGGAAAATGGATATCCGGGAGACTGATGTGGATTCTCTGCTGATCGAAACCTGGGAGCAGTTTTCTGAAAGCGCAAGAAAGAAGAATATCCGCTTGAATTTGGATATTGAAGACCATTACCCCAAGATTCACTGCGATAAAGAGCGAATCAGCCAGGTTTTGGGAATTCTGCTGGATAACGCCATTACCTATTCCAGCCCCGGACAGACCATTGAAATGGGAGCCAAGGTGCTGTCCCAAAAGCTCGCTTTTTTCGTCATTGACCATGGTCCCGGTATTGCGGACGCTGAGAAAGAAAAAGTGTTTGAGCGGTTCTATTCCGGTGATCTTTCCAGAACGGATAAGGGACATTACGGTTTGGGACTGAGTATCGCACAGGAAATTGTAAGGCTGCACCACGGCACGATCCGATTAACAGACACTCTGGGCGGTGGCTGTAGGTTTGAAATATGCCTGCCAATAGAAAAGCACTCAGCTAAAACGGAGCAGAAATCTACTAAGACGGCACTCATGTCACAACGTTGATCGTACTCACGCATTTAGACCACAAAAAGTCGTTGCGGCGCAACGGCTTTTTCCCTCTGTTTTGTGAGGGGTAGTATAGGTATATTCGGAAGCCAAGAATCGGGGTCTAAATGCGGAGAAAGCTATTTGTCGACATCAGAAAGACATTTTCCGAAGGGGACATACAATATCCCTATCTCAATAGAAATGCGGCGAAAAGTCATTGCAGCACAATGGCTTTTTTCTCTAAAATGTCGATACCCGACTGCTGATTCTGTCCACCTCCAATTCTTGCGTAGAAGAATAGAAGCCGGATTTTCCAGTGGCGAATACGATTCCCTTACAGCAAGAAAAACGCAAGGAAAACCTATTGCGGCACAAGCACTTTTTCGCTGCTATTGCTCTACATCGCAACCCCTTCCCAAGCTATTGACACCCTCTCCCAATGTGATATAATACAGGAAAGCAAAATGCAGACGCAATCAAGCCGTGGCTTGACAAGCGCCTGCATTTTCCATTTCTTGAGAAGGGAGCCATGCCATCAGCAACAGATCATCCGTCCACCCACAACTGCATCTTAAAAATTTTATATCGAACCGGAGGGAACAACCAGCTTGGGCCGCAGGAAAAAGCTCATCAACAATTCCGGTATTCCGCAGCACGAGATCGAGCACATCGCCCGGTGTATCCTGCCTGATATTCTCACCTATTACGAAAGCGAAGAAGGACAGCGGGAATTCCGGGAGTGGCTGGCTCAGCGTGAAACGAAAGCATCGGAAGGAAAGGCAGGGAAAAGCAAATAAGTAACCACACAGGGTGCCGCCAGCTTGGCGGCACCTTTTCTCTTGCAAAAGGCAATTCCACTCACGCATTTCGGGGGTGAAAAAGCGGCTGATAGCAAGGATTCTTGGACACATTTTTGAGCTGGGAATACAATTACCTTCGGATGCTCAAAAACGGCCCTCTAAATGCGTGAATTCTTAAATTCTGTCCGCCCTTCATTCCGGATCCCTCTTGATAGAATGAATGATTGATAGATCAGTATTTGATTATTCTTTATTTGATTGTTTAGTATTTAATTATATGCTATTTTCCAGTTTAAGTTTTTCCAATCTTGGATTTTCCAGTATTGGATTATCCAAGATTGGAAAATAGCATTTAGGTCTCTTGAGATGTCCCTCTGGAATACGATATCAGTTCTCAAAGGGATGGTACTCCGTCACGTTCCTCAAATATTCCCGGATGTCTCCGTGGAGCAGCAGGTTTACATAGTCCACAGGCGCATTATAAACCAGCCACTCCAGATCGCTGCTCTCGTACATATTCTGTGCAACCTCGGCTTCGACCAGAGTACAGTCGATGGAGATCATACTGCCATCCGTATACCTGACCTCGACACAGGCGGTGTCGATATTGAACGCACAAGAAATTACTTTCTTATCCATAACAGTGTCCTCCTAAATCTGTTTCTTTTTTCTTGGTCCCCTGGGCTTTGATTCTGGTCGTTTGATGACACCGTTTCGGAAATGGGTTTCCTCAAACTTGCCAAAGAAAACAAATAATCCGAACCCATCTCCCACAGGGAAGATCTGGTTCGGATTATATTGGTTTGGTGCGAGAGAGGGGACTCGAACCCCCACGGGATTACCACACGCACCTCAAACGTGCTTGTCTACCATTCCAACACTCTCGCAAGTGCTTGGATATTGTATCCTATTTTCCCTGTTTTGTCAATCCTTTTTTACGGGATGGGATGGTAGGTTTTCCCGGTAACCGCGTAGCCATGTCCGGGGACAGGCTGCCATTCGTATCTGCTTTTTCCCTCTTGCGGGAACAGAAAATCCATGATCGCCGCAATCACTCCGCCGTGGGTGACCAGCACCGTATCCCCTTTCAGGAGCCCGGGAAGGGCCTGTATGACCCGATTGGTCATCTGTTCTCCGCTTTCCCCTCCCGGCGGTACATTGCGCATATTATCCCCTGTGAGCCACAGGCGATAGTCTTCCCTGTCCTTCAGCTCCTCATAGCTGCCCATTTCGAATACACCGAAGTCTATTTCCCGGAAAGCGGGCTCCGTCTCGTATTCCACGTTTCCAAAGAGCAGCTTCAGAGTCTCTTCCGTTCGGCGCATGCCGCTGATCACGAACCGGACATTCTGAATTCCGTAATGGAGATCCAGCAGCTCCTGTTTGCCGATTTCCGAAAGGGGCAGGTCCGTACTGCCGCAGTATCGGTGCTGTAAATTGGCCTCGGTCTTACCGTGGCGTATCAGATACAAAGTGCTCATTTCAGTCTCTGCTCCAAACCGCAGACAATGCGGTACACCCGGTCCGCCCGCTTGGAAAGGTACTGGCAAACCAGGCCCGTACTGTGACGCCACAACCGCATCTGGGCATCAATGGGCACAACTCCGCAGAACATATCCATGCAGATGATGGTTTTGTCCTCCAAATCCCGGGCTTTCAGCTGCTCCAGCGGGTCGATCCCCTTCTGAACGCAGGCAAGGACATAGTCCTCCAGCCGGTCAATGCAGGCTTTGGAAAAATCGATTGTTTCATCCGTGCAGGTAAACATCTCCCGCTCCGGAATATTCAGCGTATCGCGGGCAAAGTCCCGTTTGCCCTGATAGGCGCCGCCAATGATCAAGTTCATATTCTTCTCCTTACAGAACCGCCAGCGCGCCCAGAGCAGCCAATTCTCCAAGGGTCAGGGCGTAGCCGGAAATATCACCGTTCATTCCTTCCAGGGAGGTATAGCCTTTCCGCAGAGCAAGGCAATATCCTGCCAGCTCCGCAAGCAGCACCAGCAGGCCCCTGGGCCCCACCCAAACCGCAAAGATGAAGGAAGCAACCAGGAATGCCGCCGGGATGAGAATGTCCGCCGGACCCGCCTTCTTCCGGGCGTATTGACTGGTGGACATCTTCGGCAGAACAGCCACAGCCGCAGAGCTGCAGCACCGGCTGACCACCGGAATGACAATGAGCAGCCGCAGATAGGCGGAGTCTGCCGCGGCACCCGCAAACACAAACTGGCACAGGATCAGCAGCACACAGCCGATAACCGCAAAAGAGCCCACATGGGAATCCTTCAGGATCTCCCGCCGTCGGGCCAGATCCCGGCAGGAGCCCACGGCGTCCGTCACATCCATGAAGCCGTCCAGATGGAGAAAGCCTGTGGCAAAGAAAGGAACGGTGCACAGCACAAGGCCCACAATCAGCTGATGAAGACCAAAATAGAGGCACAGAAGACTGCAAATCCACCAAATGAGGCCAATTTCCAAACCAACAAGAGGCAGGCACCACAGCAGCGCGTACCGCGCCTCCTCATCCCAGGTTTTACAGAGACAGGGAATGGCGCAGAACATGGACTGACACATCCAGAACGCGTGAATCAATCGTTTCATTGGGGCAAAACTCCCTTAAGTAAGATCAGATTTCCGGCCGAAACCTCAATGACCGTATCCGCGATCCGGGCAAGGGCCCGATCCAGCCTTGCAAGCCCTTTGCGGAAGGTTTCCGTCTCTTCGTCGTATTTCGCCGCATCGGAATAGATATAATCGCTGACGAGAACCAGGTTGGATACCCTTCCGCAAAGCTCCAGCAGTCCCTTTTCGCAGCGTTCCGGGGCTGTGGGATCCAGTGCCCAGGTTTTGGGGTTCGGATAGAGCTCATTCATCAGCAGCGCCGTAACGCTGTCCAGCAAAAAGCTGCCCTGGAGCTCCGCCTGAGTCAGGCAGGAGGCAATGTCCCTGCCGCACTCAATGGTCTCAAAGCCAAGACCGTCCCTGTCGGCAATATGCCTGCGGATCCGTTCCCGATCCTCCTCATCGCTGGGAATCATGGTGGCTATGTAATAGCGTTTTCCACCCCTGGCAAGCTTCACCGCCAGATCCTGGGCATAGGAGGACTTGCCGTTTTTTGCCCCGCCGGTGATGAAAACAATCATCCGGCGCCCTCCACGGTAAACTTGTCCCCTTCCCGGATCTCTTCCAGATACCCGTCGTCAATTCCGGCCTGGTCAAAGGTTGCCATATCATTTATGATGGCGCAGGCAGCGGACAGCACCTGGAACGCCAGGGGACATCCGCTCCCCTCTCCCAGCCGCATCCCCAGCAGGAACAGGGGCTTCAGGCCAAGATCCTCCATGGCCAGCCGATAGCCAATCTCATAGGAAGCGTGGCTGGGAACCAGATAAGAACGAACCACGGGGCAAAGCCGTACGGCACAAAGCGCCGCAACCACGGAGATGAAACCGTCAATCACCACAGGCCGATGGCTGGCTGCCGCACCAAGGAAGGCACCGCACATGGCGGCCAGATCAAAACCGCCCACCTTTTGCAGCACATCCACCGCATCCATGGGATCCGGTTTGTTGATTTCAATTGCCCGGGAAATGACTTCCTTCTTCTTCCGGAAGGATTCATCCGTAATACCGCCGCCTCTGCCGGTCACCTTCTCGGCAGGAACTCCCAGCAGCACAGCCAGCACAGCGGAAGAAGTGGTGGTATTGCCGATGCCCATTTCTCCCACACCAAGGGCATCCGCCTTTGTTTCCATGGCGAGCTCAGCGCCGATCAGAATGGCTTTCTCCGCCTGTTCACGGGTCATGGCAGGGCCATAGTAGATGTTTTGCGTCCCCATGGCAATTTTGCGATTCAACACCTTGGGATCGGTAATCACCGCATTTACGCCCACATCACAAACCGTAATACCGGAGCCAAAATGCTTCGCAAGGACGGACGCACCGGTTTTGGCCCGGGTCAGGTTGATGGTCTGCATCAGGGTTACGGACTGAGGCGCGCTGGAAACGCCCTCTTCTACCACACCGTTGTCCGCCGCAAAAACCAGCAGGTGGGGATGGTCCATGGAATTGTGCACCGAACCGGTAATACCGGATAGCTGGATAGACAAATCCTCCAGCCGTCCCAGGCTCTCGGGGGGTTTCGCAAGGGACATCTGACGCTGTCTTGCCTGTTCCATTGCCTCCTGGTCCAGGGGCTTGATGGAAGAAATCAAGGTTTCCAATGTCATAATTCAGTCCTCCAATATGCTTTCTTTCAGGAGCCACAGGATTTCCTGCTCCGCATTTTGAACTTCCAGGGTAAAGCCTGCATTCCGGCACTCTATGACTGCCTCTTTCAAAAAGCGGGCCATAGGAATGCTGCCGCTGTCCAGGGGGCCGTGGGCATCCCGGGTACCGTCATTGTTATGGATGTGAAAATGCCGGATCCAGGGTGCCAGGCATTCCATCCACCGGAACACATCCATGCCGGAGCAGACGTTGGCATGGCCCAAATCCAGGCAGATGCCGAGTCTGGGATCCCCCACCTCAGAAACAATCTCTTTTAGCCACTGGGGGTCAGCCTCCATAACATTTTCCAGACAGAAGCATTTGTCCGGTCCCTGGGTCTGCAAAAACTCCCGCCAGAAAAGAATTGACTGCTCCGTAAACCAGCAGGGAACATATACATTGGGTACAAACCCTGCATGAAAGATGATCTGATTGGCCCCGTATTGGGCCGCCAGATCGCTTGCCTGCCGAAATCGATCCATGGCAAGGCTCCGTGCTTTCGGATCAATCGCGCAGGGGAAAAGCTCATTAAACGGGCCATGGAAGATTCTGCGTTCAACCCCTTTGATCTGCTCCGCAACAATCCGGTCCGATTCAGGAAATCCACTGTCCATATTGACCGCAGTGCAAAACCGGGCGATTTCCACACCCAGACCGAATTGCCGGGCCCATTTTCCGGCCATGGGGTCAATGGTGGAAACATACAACGCATGGTTTCTCATTTCCTGTCCTCCAGAATACCGTATTTGCGCTGGATCCTGCCGAGCTTTTGAAGCAGAGGTTTTGTCAGCACCAGCAGGGTCATGCCGCAGCCCAGGCCATGAATCATATTTACGGGAACGCCCTGGCCGTATATCAGCAGCACATTGGCAAGGGTCAGCTTCGGAAGAACCGTAAACACGGTACAGCTGTCCAGCATGGGCCCTACCAGCAGCAGGATGGAGAAAAATCCAAACAGTCCCAGCACCCAGGGCTTCCGCCAGGAGGGACGACCATGAAACAGGAGCCCCGCCCAGAAGCCGGCAAAGCCATAGGCAAACATTTGCCAGGGTGTCCAGGGGCCCTGCCCAAAAAAGAAGTTGCTGGCAAATGCCCCGATCGCACCGGTGAGGAAGCCCGCCTGGGGTCCAAAGGCAATGCCGGTGATCATAATGATGCCGGTAATCACTTTCAAATAAGGCATCACGGCAAAGGCAACCCGGGATGCCGCGGCCAGAGCCGCCATAACCCCGATGATCACCAACTCCCGCGCCTCCGGTTTTCGCCGTTCAAAGCCCGCAAAAAACGGAACCATGATTTCCACGATCACCAGCGTACTGGTCAGATAATACCACCGGCCCGGAATGGACCGGCCAAGAAACAGCGTAACGGGGATCAGGACAAAAAGGAACAGGATGTCCATCCATGGGTATTTTTTCATCATTGTCCTCCCCGGTTTTCCCTGAGCAGTTCCACCACATCCCGGACCGTAACCGCATTTACAAAAACGGATCTGCTCATGCGGTTTGCCGCGGTGGTATAAAAGCTGTTGTCTCCGAAGAAACTGCCGGGTGTGCCGGAGGCAATCACATTTCCGTCAAAGAACATGGCGGCAATATCCGCATACTCCGCACAGAATTCAATGTCGTGGGAAACCATCACAACCGTTACGCCCCTTCCGGTCAGTTCCTTCAAGGTAGCGGCAAACCGCCTTTTAAAGCAGCAATCCAGGCCCTTGGTGGGTTCGTCCAGCAGCAGCACCCTGGGATTTGTAAGCAGGACCTTGGCAAGGGCCACCCGCTGCTGCTCCCCGCCGGACAGGTCATAGGGATTGGCGTTCAGGAGATGCTCCACCTCACACAGGGCGGCAACCTCCTTCTGCAGCCGCACATCCCCGTTCATTTCACCAAGCTCCCCGGCAACACTCTGTTTGACAAAGAGATTCCGTGGGTCCTGAGGCAGCATGGTCAGACAATTCTCAAAAAGGCTGCCCGGTGGGTACTTTTTCAGTTCTTTTCCCAGCACCTCAACCTTTCCCCGATAAGGGCGGCAGATTCCGCAAACGGTACGCAGGGCGGTGGATTTTCCACCGCCGTTGCTGCCCACTATGGCATAGAGACAGCCCTGGGGAACGGAGAGTGTCAATCCTTTCAAAACATCCGGCGACCGGCGGTCATAGCGAAACCAGACATCCGTCAGCTTTACCGCCTCCGCCCCCGCCGGAACAGGCTCCTTGGCAGGCGCCGTGACGGTGGGACGACTGCCTGTAAAGATACCGTCCAGCCAGTTCCTGCCCTCCCGAACGGTAAGCGGAACCTGCCCCTCTGCGCCACTTTTACAGAAGATCCGCATGGGCGCCGGAAGCATATCCTCCAAAGGATTTTCCATTTCCATCAGAATCCGGCCGGCATCCCGTGGAGGCGCGTCAACAATGAGCCGCCCGGCATCCATCACCAGAACCCGGTCAGCCGCGGGGAAGATTTCCTCCGCACGGTGCTCCGTGATCAAAACCGTAATGCCCAACTCCCGGTTGATTTTCTTCAGGGTATTTAGAAAATCCCCGGCGGCAATGGGATCCAGCTGGCCGGTTGGCTCGTCCAGAATCAGAATCTCCGGCTGCATGGCCATTATGGACGCCAGATTGAGAAGCTGCTTTTGACCGCCGGAAAGCTGGCTGACTTCCCGGTGATACCAGCTCTGGATGCCGAAAAAACTGGCCATCTCCGCGACACGGGTGCCAATCACATCCCGGGGAACCCCCAGATTTTCCAGACCAAAGGCCAGCTCATGCCATACCTTATCGGTAACAATCTGATCATCCGGATTCTGCATGACAAAGCCAATTGCCTGGGACTGTCCGGCCAGCGGCACCTGGTCCAGCGGCGTGCCCCGGAAAAGCACGGCGCCGCTGCGGATCCCCCTGGGGGTGAGTACGGATTTGAGATGGCGCAAAAGGGTGGTTTTCCCGCACCCGCTGGTTCCGCACAGAAGAACGAACTCCCCTTTCTCAATGGAAAGGGAAACATCCTTCAGGCAGTCAACGCCGGTATCCGGATAGGAAAAGCTCAGGTTTCGAATTTGAATCTGTTCCATAGTATCCTCTCCCGCAGGTACATCACCGGAGGGATCAGAAGCATCAGACAATACGCAGGGAACCCATAGGAAATGTAGCTGAAATACAGATTGGGTGTATAGGATGCCTCCATGCCTCCGGCAAGCATCACCACAAGGCTGAGGCCGCCGATACAGGCAAGCAGCAGCAGATCTCTGACCGAAAGCCGGTACAGGGTAAAATTGGTGCGTCTGGCACAGCCGTAGCCCCGGCAGCGCATGGAATCGGCTGTAACAATGCTGCCCTCCAGGGCCCAGTCGGTCAGCGCGGACAATATCCCCACGCTGCTTTCAAGCCGCTGGCGGAACGGCTGATCCTCCCCGCTGCCCTTTCCGATGGCCCCCCGGGCCAGAGAAATCTGCTTTGCCCTCCGGGCAAAGGCCGGAATCTGACGCAGAACCATCACAAGAAGCAAGGAAATGGATGGAATCAGATTGCCGAAAAGAGCCGTAAACTTATCACTGGTCAGCACCTGACTGTAGCAGCCGAACCAGACAAAGGTTAAGGCGAAAATAACCGCCAGAATGCCTCCGTAGCACAGCGCCTCCAGGGTGTAGGGCCGTCCGAAAAGGCGAAACAGGATGTGCCTTCCGGAGGTGTTGAGCAGGGGGTTCAACAGCGTAATGGCCAGCATGAAGCCTAACAGAGCGAACAGAAAGGATAGCCCCTGTCTTCCGCGCAATATGAGGTAATAAATGATTCCGCAGATCAGCGAGGCTGCCGCGTAGGCCGGATGCTGCACCACAACGCCGAAACCAATCACAGCCAGAAAAAAACAAAAATTGACCGCCGGATGGCAGCGAGAAAAGGGATCCTGATACATCTTTGCCACTGCCTCCCCGCTTGAATCAACTGACCCTATTATACCTGTTTTACCCCAAAATGCAATAGGGAGCGGATTTGTCAGAAACCCGTTGAATTCCCGGCTCACACGTGATACAATTTGATCGGGCTGTAAAGGCTCTTTTACCCATTGAAGCCTGGTTTACGCAACAAACAAAGGAGATTTGATTATGAAGAAGTTTATTTCCATGCTGCTTTGTCTGATCCTCATTTGCGGCCTGACCGCCTGTGGAGAAAAGGCTCCGGAAGAACCCACCACGGTTTCCCTGGTTGCCGGCCAGAGCTACGGCAGCGGCAGCAAAAGCTTCCGGTTTTCCACCACCGCGCCTGACGGAACGGAAACCGGGGTTACCGTTCAAACCGACAAAGATACCGTGGGCGCCGCCCTGCTGGATCTGGGACTGGTGGACGGAGAAGACAGTGAATTCGGTCTGTACATCAAAACCGTCAACGGCATTACCCTGGACTATGACAAAGACGGCAAATACTGGGCGTTCTACGTAAACGGTGAATACGCAATGACCGGTGTAGACGCAACCCCCATTGAAGAGGGCGCAGTTTACGCGCTGGTCGCGGAATAATCCAATGGAATCCTCCCCCTCCGGCTGCATGGCCGGAGGGGTTTTTGATGATATTGACAAATTGAGCAAAATGTTTTATAGTGTAGTTGTCAAATTTGCAAATAAATACTTCAAATAAGGACAGGTGACAAAAATGTATTTGGATGAATATAAGCGCTGGTCCCAGGCCGGGCTGGAAGATCCGGCCCTTGTCAAGGAGCTGGCAGAAATCGCCGGAGACGAGGAGCAAATCAAGGAACGCTTTGCCATTTCACTGAAGTTTGGTACTGCCGGTCTTCGGGGTGTTCTTGGCGTCGGCACCAACCGGATGAATATCTATGTGGTACGTCAGGCCACCCAGGGCCTGGCAAACTGGGTAAAAACCCAGGGCGGCAATCAGCTGGTCGCCATCTCTTACGACAGCCGGATCAATTCTGATGTATTTGCGAAGGAAGCCGCCTGTGTGCTGGCTGCCAACGGGATCCATGTGCGGATCTATGACGCACTGATGCCTGTTCCCGCGCTGAGCTTTGCCACCCGCTATTATGGCGCAAACGCCGGTATTATGGTCACCGCATCCCACAACCCCGCGAAATACAACGGCTACAAGGCCTACGGCCCCGATGGCTGCCAGATGACCGACGATGCAGCCGCCGTTGTCTATGCCGAAATCCAGAAAACGGATGTGCTGACCGGCGCAAAACGGGTCAGCTTTGAAGAGGGCCTCTCTTCCGGGCTGATTCAGTACGTAGAGGACAGCTGCAAAGAGGCCCTGTATGACGCCATCAAGGCCCGTTCCGTCCGTCCCGGTCTGTGCAAAACCGCCGGTCTGAAGCTGGTCTACTCTCCCCTGAACGGTTCCGGTCTGGTTCCCGTCACCCGAATCCTGAACGATATCGGCATTACGGATATCACCATCGTGCCCGAGCAGAAGGATCCCGACGGCAACTTCCCCACCTGTCCCTATCCCAACCCCGAAATCTTTGAAGCACTGCGGCTGGGCCTGGAGCTGGCCAAAGAGAGCGGTGCGGACCTGATGCTGGCTACCGACCCGGATGCCGACCGGGTAGGCATCGCCATCCGGTGCCCTGACGGAAGCTATGAGCTGGTCTCCGGCAACGAAGTGGGCGTTCTCCTGCTGGACTACATCTGCCAGGGCCGGAAGGAAACCGGCACCATGCCTGACCGCCCCGTGGCAGTCAAGTCCATAGTATCCACGCCCCTGGCCGACGCGGTGGCTGCCAGCTACGGCGTAGAGATGCGCAATGTGCTGACAGGCTTCAAGTGGATCGGTGACCAGATTGCGCGTCTGGAAGCAGCCGGTGAGGTTGACCGGTTTATCTTCGGCTTTGAGGAAAGCTACGGTTATCTGGCCGGTCCCTACGTCCGGGACAAGGATGCCGTCATCGGCTCCATGCTGATCTGTGAAATGGCCGCTTACTACCGCTCCATCGGTTCCTCCATCAAAGAGCGTCTGGAAGAGATTTACGCCAAGTTCGGCCGCTATCTCAACAAGGTGGATTCCTTTGAATTCCCCGGCCTGTCCGGCATGGACAAAATGGCCTCCATTATGGAGAACCTGCGCAAAAATCCTCCCGCTGAAATCGGCGGCTATCCGGTAGTCAAGGTCACTGACTACGAGAAGAGCTCCGAAACCGGCCTGCCCGCTGCCAATGTGCTGATCTACTCCCTGGAAGGCGGCGCAACCGTGGTTGTGCGTCCCTCCGGCACGGAGCCGAAGATCAAGACCTACTTTACCACCCTTGGCAAGGACCTGGCCCAGGCACAGGCTCAGAAGGATCAGCTTGCGGAAGCGCTGAAGCCCATTCTGGCATAAAATACTTTGCCCCGGATTCGGTTGAATCCGGGGCGTTTTTTCTGTTTCAGGGCCGTTCCTCCCCCGTCAGCAGCTCCACTGCCGCCTGAAGCTGAACATCCTGGTCCTGCGCCAGAATTCCATAATAGAGTGCTTCGTAATCCGCGTCATCCATGGCAACTTCCACATCCGGAATCAGTCCGATGCCTTCCAGATTCTCTCCCTTGGAGGTAAAATACCGTCCAACGGAAAGATCCACAGCGGAACCGTCTTTCAACCGGAACAGGTTCTGATAGTAGCCCTTGCCCACCGTTCTGCTGCCCACAATTCTTGCCGCGTCATACTCTCTGAGCACCGCCGCAAACAGTTCCGCGGCGGAATAAGAGTCTTCGTTAACCAGAACCACCATAGGCATATCCAGAAATTCTTCGTCGGATTCAAACGTCTCCGTTTTGCCTGCCTTGTCGGAGTTGCTGACCAGAATTCCCTCCGGCAGCAGATGATCCAGGATCTTCACGAGCTCGTCTTCATAGCCGCCGGAATTACAGCGTACGTCCAGAATCAGCTTCGTTGCCCCCTGGGCGATCAGGTCTTCGATCACCGCAAGGGTTTCCTCTGCGCTGCGGGCCACAAAGTTCTCAATCCGCACATAGCCAATGGTCCCGTTCAGGAGATTGCCCTTGGCAACCACAGTATTGATCCGGTTGCGGGTAACACTCAGCGTCAACGTCTCTTCCTGACGCTGCACAGTGATGGATACCTGGGTCCCCTCCTCCCCCTTTATGCGCGCGGAAATGTCCGTCAAACTGAGGCCCTCTACACTTTCGCCCTCCACCTCAATGATTACATCATCCTTCCGCATGCCGGCCTGATCGGCAGGCCCCTCCGGAATCACCGCATGAACCCGGAACGAACCTGTTTCCCGGGCATCGGTCAGTGTGATGCCGATGCCCACATAGCTGTTCTCCACGGATTCCATAAGCCGGTCATATTCGCTGGCAGGAATGTAATAGCTCCAGGGGTCCCCCAGCGCGGCAACCATCGCATCGGCGGCCGCGTCTTCGATTTCCGTCAGGTCCACCTCATTGGGGAACAGATCCAGAATCAGATTTTCCAGTGTGATCAGCTTTGTGGAGGGAATCTGCCGCTGAATCAGAAAAATGGTCAGGCAGCAGGTAATCATTGCTGTCGCGATATAGGAAAAACCAATCAGTACTTTTTTCTTCATGGAAAACTCCTTAAAAATGATGGGGCTGTAAGATGCCGCCGTGAAGCATAACACGGCTTTTTCCAACAGCCCCAAAATTCAATATATCTTACAGGGAAACGTAGGCACAGGGATTGACGTAGGCGCCGTTATAGGCAATGCCGAAATGCAGGTGGTAGCCGGTTGTAATGCCGGTGTTGCCCACATAGCCGATCAGCTGACCGGCAGACACCGCGCTGCCCGCGCCAACCACATAATTGGTCATGTGCATGTAAATCGACGAGAAGCCGTCACCATGGTTGATGGTAACATAATATCCGGCGGAGCTGGAATATGTGGCTATGGTGACCACGCCGGCCCGGGAGGCATAGATGGGCGTTCCCTGAGGTGCCGCCAGGTCCACGCCCTGGTGGTAGCTGGACGCACCGGTGGTGGGAGACTGACGCATTCCAAAGGGGCTGGACATATAGCGATAGCTGCAGGGCCGGAGCCAGTTGCCGCCGGAGCTGGGCGTACTGGTGCCGTTGTTTCCGCCGCTGTTGGAAGGCGCCGTAGTAGCAGGCGGAACGGTGGTATAGGTAGCCATATAAGCCAGCCATTCCTGGTGCTTGGCATTGTTATATTCCTTCTCCATGGAGGCAATCTGCTTCAGAAGATCCTGATCTTCCTCTTCCAGTCTATCCTTCAGGCTCTCGATTTCCTCGCCCTTGGCAACCAGCTCTTTGATGACCTCATCCGCTTCCGCCCGTTTGTCATCCAGCTCTGCCTGGGTCTCGTTCAGCTCCTGCTTGGTAGCCTCCAGGTCTGCCTTCTCCGTAGCCAGTTCGGACTGGGCAATCTCCACCGCTTTGGTGGCTTCATCCAGCTCCTTCAGCCGGCGGTTATCGGAAGCCGCAATCTCCTCCACCATATTCAGGCGGTCCAGCAGGTCAGAGAAATTGTTGGCTTTGAAGAGCACCTCCCAATAGGTCAGGTTCCCTTCCTCCTCCATGGTACGGATACGGGTCTTATACTCCTCGTTCAGCGTATCGTAATGCTCCTGAGCGTTGTCCAGTTCATCCTGCTTATCCGCAATCAACACACCGTAGGCGGTGATCTGCTCATTGATATTGACGATCTGCGCGTGAAGATTGCCGATTTCCTGATCAATCACATTTTTTCTGGTGACAATATTCTCAATTTCGTTTTCATTTTCGGCATACTGGGCCTTCAGATCCTTGATCTGCTTCTGCAGCTCGGTTTTCTGATCCTTCAGTCCGTTGATCTGCTTCCGGATTTCACTGGAAGAAGCGGCATACGCTCTGGTGGGAATCAGGCTGAAAATCAATGTAATCAGCATAATCGCCGCCATAATGCCTGCCAGAAGCTTCACCATTTTTTTGCGATTTTTCATATAGCCTCCTTTGTCCGATGTCAGCCGATATAGGCCATCGGATTCACATAGCTGCCGGCGTAGGAAACGCCAAAGTGCAGATGGGGACCGGTGGAAACACCGGTGCTGCCCACATAACCGATCAGCTGTCCTGCCGTAACCTTTTGCCCGGCGGAAACAACATAGTTTGTCATATGCATATAGATACTGCCAAAACCGTCCCCATGGTCCAGGCTCACATAGTAGCCCGCGCCGCCGGCCTGATAGGCAGCTCTTGTAACCGTACCCGCACGGGTGGCATAGATGGGGGTACCTGTGGGACAGGCCAGATCAATGCCGTTGTGCATCAGCTGGTACTTGTAAACCGGGTGTACCCGCATTCCGAAGGGACTGGTGATGGTATAGCCGGATACGGGTGTGATCCAGGTAGCAGAGGACGGCGGATTCTTGCCCTGGGCCGCCAGCTTCGCCAGTTTTTCTTCATACTGGGCATTGGAAAGCTCTTTTTGCTTCTGGGCAATCTCCTTCATCAGCTGATCCTGCTTTGCCTCGGAATCATCCAGCAGAAGCTGGAATTCCTCCTCCTGCACCGCAAGGCTGCGAAGAAGCTCGTCGGATTCCGTCCGCTTGATCTCCAGCTCAGACTGGCTTTCCTCAAGCTGGATCTGGGCCAGACTCAACTGGGACAGCTCCTCCTGCATCTGATCTCTTGTTACGGAAACCTCCTGGGCAACCTTCTGAATTTCGTTGATCCGCTTCTGATCCGAAGCCGAAATCTCATTGATCATTTCCAGCCGGTCCAGAAAATCCGTAAAGCTGTTTGCCTCAAACAGGACCTGCCAATAGGAAATGGTTCCGGCTTCTTCCATGGCGCGGATGCGCTCTTTGTGTTTTTCGTTCAGGGCATCCAGCCGGAGCTGGGCATCGTCCAGATCATCCTGACTGTCGGCAATCAACTGTCCGTAAGCAGTGATCTGCTGGTTGATCACCTGGATCTGCTCATGCAGCAGGCCGATCTCCTGATCTACCGCATCCTTACGGTTAACCAGATCCTGAATCTGGTTGGCCGTAGCGTTGTACTGCTGACGGATTCCGTCAATTTCCGCTTTGATTTCCGCATTTTTATCCTTTAACGCATTCAGTTCCTCTTTGATGGCAGAAGATGATTTTGCCATTCCTGGAACAGGAAGTATTGTCAGACACATACTCAGCGCCAAAAGCACGCCGCACAGGCGTTGTAACTTGGGTACGTTCATTTCTATCTCCGAATGACCGCACAGCCGCCTTCCCGGGAGAAGCGCTGCCGCCGGTTGAATCGCATTTGATTTTTACACATCCATGAATTTCCGGATGGAAGTCCAGCTGCCCACAACACCGACAAACAAGCCGGCAGCGCCAAAGACGATGAGCATGGGCACCAGCAGATTCTCAAAGGGAACGAAGGTAAACAGCTTCAATGCGTCCACCTGAGAAATTTTCTGCACCAGGGCGTCATAGGCAACCCACTCCAGACCGAAAGCCAGAACGGCGCCGATCATACCCAGGGTAAAACCTTCCACTATGAAGGGCAGACGGATAAAGCCGTTGGTGGCGCCCACCATTTTCATAATGAAAATTTCATCCCGGCGGTCATACATTGCCAGCTTAACGGTATTGGAGATAATCAGCAGAGAGATGACCAGCAGCACGGCGATCATGGCAATGGACACAATGTGCAGCACCTGCTGAATGGTGGTGAAGCCCTGGGCCAGCTCGTAAGCGGCATTGGTTTTGGCAACGCCGGGGATCTGCTGCAGCTGGGCATCGGTCTGATCCATCAGGGTATTGTCTTCCAGGGTTACCTCATAGCGGTGCCGCAGGTCGCTGGCCTGAACGCCATTAAAGGCGGAATCCCCGTTGTGGTCCTTCACGAAGCTCTCCAACGCCTCTTCCCGGGAAATAAAGGTTGCCTGAAGCACATTGCTCAACGCGTTGATCTTGGTGCCGATGCTTCTTGCCTCGGCATCGGAAAGATCACTGTCGATGTACACCAGAATCTCACTGGTCTGGTTCAGCTCATTTACCATCACATCCAGGTTGTAGGCCAGGATGGAGAAGCTGCCCACGATGATCAGACAGGCCACCGTAACGCACACGGCGGCAAAGGACATGAATCCGTGAAGGAAAATGCCGCGGACACCTTCCTTCAGAAGGTAACCGATGTTGTTAATTTTCATTGCCGTAGTACCCCTCTCTGCCGTCGCTGACCACATAGCCTTCATCAATGGCGATGACGCGCTTCGCGAACAGCTCCACAAGGTTTTTTTCGTGGGTAACCACAAGAACCGTGGTTCCCAGATTGTTGATTTCCTGAAGCAGAGACATGATCTCAAAGGATCTGGCCGGGTCCAGGTTACCGGTAGGCTCGTCGGCGATGATGGTGGACGGGTTGTTTACCAGTGCACGGGCAATGGCCAGACGCTGCTGCTCACCACCGGACATTTCGCCGGGGTGACGGCTTGCCTTGTTTTCCAGACCCACCAGCTCCAGCACATAGGGAACACGCTCCCGGATTTCACTCTCCCGGGCGCCGATAACACGCATGGCAAAGGCCACGTTGTCATACACCGTCATATTGGGGATCAGCCGGAAATCCTGAAACACGACGCCGACGGTACGCCGAAGCATGGGAATCTCACGCTTACGGATCCGCTCCAGGAAAAAGGAGTTCACATGAACGGAACCGGAAGTGGGCTTCAGCTCACCGGTGATCAGTTTGATAATGGTAGACTTTCCGGAACCGGAAGGGCCCACAAGGAAGCAGAATTCACCGTCATCAATCCGCATACTAACGCCATTGAGTGCCCGGTTGCCCTGCTCATAGCATTTTACGACATCTGTAAATTCAATCATTTGCATCTATCTCCAGTCGAAGTTTCGCAGGGAGCGGGCTGTTTCCAAGGGGATGACAGGAAAGCTCTCTGCGCGCAATGTATAGGAATTGTACCACAAATCGTCCAAAAAGTCAATCACTTACCTGTAATACAGGGATAATTACATATTTTTTAACAAATTATTCCTTTTTTCATCCCGTATTTTTCAGGCTCTTTACAGGTTTTTCATTCTGTCATTTCTGTTTCCCAGCCGCCCAGCCTCGCAGCACAGCAAAAATACCGGCGTCGGTTTAAAAACCAACGCCGGCACGAACAAACACATTATCTGGTCTCTCTGGAGGAGAGGTATTTTCTGACCATCAGCGCCACCTTGAATACAATGGCGTGGTCAAACTGCCGCAGATCCAGGCCTGTGAGCTTCTTGATTTTCTCCAGGCGGTAGACCAGTGTATTCCGATGAACAAACAGCTTCCGGGAAGTCTCGGAAACATTCAGATTGTTCTCAAAGAACTTGTTGATGGTAAAGAGCGTTTCCTGATCCAGGCAATCAATGGAGCTCTTCTTGAAGATTTCACTGAGGAAAATCTCGCAAAGAGTGGTGGGCAGCTGATAAATCAGACGACCGATGCCCAGATTTTCATACCGCATGATGCTCTTTTCGGTATCGAACACCTTTCCGACCTCAATGGCGGTCTGGGCTTCCTTATAAGAATCCGCCAGCTCCCGCAGGTGCTCGGAAATGGTTCCGATACCAATGGAGGTTTTGATGCGGAGCTCATTTTTCAGCGTGTTCTCAATATTGACGGCAATCTTTTCCAGCTCCTCGCTGGGGGTATTCACCGTGATCTGCTTGACAACGGCAATATCCGTTTCATTGATGCTCAGGACAAAATCCTGCATCTTATCCGGGAACATACCGGACAGGATGTCCACCGTTGCAACATCGCTACGGCCAACCTGGCGGATCAGGAACACCGCCCGGGGCGCATCGGTGGCGAAGTGCAGCTCCTTGGCCCGGATATAAATATCGCCGGGCAGGATGTTGTCCATGATGATATTCTTTACAAAGGTGCCACGATCGTGCTTTTCTTCGTAGAAGACCTTGGCATCGTTCAGCGCAATATAGGCAACGGAGCAGAATGCCTTCGCGTTTTCATCGTCTCCGGAGCAGAACACGGCATATTCGAAGAAATTGGAGCTGCCAACAATTGCCTTAAAGCACTTACCGCCAAAGGTAATCACACCCTCCGCGCCGCCAAGACGCAGGGCGGCATCCGGCCAATGTTCTCCAAGCAGGGAAACATCCGTACAGGATACAACGCAACCCTCAGTGTCAATAACTCCGAACGTTCTGTCGGAAATATCTTTTAACTGAACGATCACACTCTGAAAAACACTGTTGGACATATTGCCGCTCCTCCTTAGAATGTTGCATAAATACGCATTCCACAAAATAGCACTGTCATTATACACAAGTTTTGCGCAGTTTGCAAGTCCCTTTTGACATTTTATTGCAAATATCGGTCCGCTTTTTAGATATTCTTCCCATTATTCACAGACGCCATGAGAAAACCCGTGGATTTTTCGCGTCATTTTGCCGATATGGGAATTTTTTTACCCTCATTTTGCGTTACAGAGCCAATAATTGCCGCATTTCTTCCTCTGTCAGGCATCGGCACTGGCCTCGCGCCACGCCTTCCAGGGTCAGTCCACCCTCCCGGATCCGTTCCAGGTAGGTTACGGTCATATTTCTGGATGCCATCATCCGGCGTACCTGATGGTACTTTCCCTCGCAGACCGTTATTTCACTCTCCCCCTGCCCCAAGGGTGTCAGCCGGGCGCTGAGGCACCTGGTTCCGTCCCGCAGAGTCAGGCCCTGGGCAAAGGCATCCACATCCGCCTGATCTGCCTGGCCCTCATGCCGGGCATAGTAGACCTTCGGCACTTCCTTTTTGGGGGAAATCAGCTGGTGGAGCAGTTCCCCATCGTTGGTAAACAGCAGCAATCCTTCCGTTGCCTTATCCAGTCTGCCCACGGGCTTTAGCTCCAGATGGCGCAGCTCCTCCGGCAGCAGTTCCATCACCGTTTTGTCGGAAGGATCTTCCGTCGCGGTGATGAAGCCCGCCGGCTTATTCATCAGCACCACCAGACGCCGCTTTCCGCCCATGGGCATGCCGTCCAGCGTTACCTGGTTCCTGCCCGGGTCAATTTTCCGGCTGCCGTCCTTTTCCGGCTTTCCATCCACGAAAACCCTGCCGGTTTTCAAAATCTGCTTGACCTGGCTTCGTGTTCCGGCGCCGCTGTCACAGAGGAATTTATCCAGTCTTTCCATTGCTTTCTCCGTTCTATCCCCCCGGGAAAAATCATAGGCTATGCCATCCAATCATGGCAAGCTGCAGGAGGGATGGTATTATGGTCGTTATGACCGCAAAGGTCGATTTCAAAAAAATACTGCTGATTATCGGAGCTGTTGTGCTGATTCTGGTTGTGGGCATCTACCTGCTGGGCGGCAGCAGGCAGACCATTGCGCCGGCGGATCAGAAGGTAACCGACAACGACGGACGGGTGAAATTTTTGCAGAGCTTCGGCTGGGAGGTTGTTCCCTCCCCCAAGGAATCCAGCCAGGTGCTGATTCCGGCGGAATCCAACCAGGTGTTTGAGCGGTACAACGCGCTGCAGAAGTGTCAGGGCTATGATCTGAGCAAGTTCGCCGGCAAAAAGGTAATGCGCTATGTGTATGAAGTGAAAAACTATCCCGGCGCCCAGGAACCGGTTCTGGCCACGGTGCTGATCTACAAAAACCGGGTCATCGGCGGTGATGTAACAAACACCGCCCCCGGCGGTAAGCTTCAGGGCTTTGCCATGCCGAAGGCACACCGGACGCCCTCCGCCGCACCCGCAACCGAGCCCACGGAAACAACAGAGGTTGTTCCGGAGAGCACACAGTAAACTATAGCATAAATATTCTTTCTTGACAAGAAAGCCCTGCCGTGCTATTCTTGTGACAACTAAATAGAATATCTTCAGGGCGGGGTGCAATTCCCCACCGGCGGTATAGTCCGCGAACGCGAAAGCGCCGAATCGGTGAAATTCCGATACCGACAGTATAGTCTGGATGGAAGAAGATACGCATATGCGTTTTTTCATGCCCTGAGTGTATGCTCAGGGCGATTTTTTACCTATGAGGTGACCGAAACATGGAAAAACTACTTACACAATTGCAGGAAAACGCCACATTTGTATTGATTACCGGCCTCTTTATTGTTGCGGTGGCGCTGCTGAGCCATCTGGCTGAGCAGAAGCTCCCCCACCTTCGCACAGTATCCGCCGCGCGGCGGGTCAGCATCATCGGCATCTGCTCCGCCATTGCCGTGGTGCTGCACGTGCTGGATTTCCCCCTGGTTTTCCTGGCCCCCGAGTTCTACAAGCTGGACTTCTCCGAAGTGCCCGTCCTTCTGGGCGGCTTCTTTCTTGGACCAAGCGCGGCTGTTGCCATTGAAGGTGTAAAAATCCTGCTGAAACTGCTGGTAAAGGGCACCTCCACCGCTTTTGTAGGAGACTTTGCCAACTTCTTTGTAGGCTGCTGCTTTGCCCTGCCCGCTACCATCTGGTATCACACCCACAAGAATAAGACCGGCGCCGTGGTTGGTCTGATTCTGGGCACACTGGTGATGACCGTTCTCGGCACCGCCTTTAACGCCGTTTATCTGCTGCCCAAGTTCGCCGTGCTCTATGGCATCCCCATGGATGTGCTCATCGGCATGGGCACCGCTGTGCATAAGCGTGTTTCGGGCGTCTTCTCCTTTGTTGCCCTGTGTGTAGCCCCGCTGAACCTGGTAAAGGGTTCCGTGGTTTCGCTGCTCACCCTTCTGCTCTACAAGCGGGTGGCTGGCCCTCTGTTCCGCATTCATGAGTAATCCCCTTTCCGCCGCTTTTCGCGGCGGATTTTTTTCTTTATTTCTGCCGGCACACGCTGTATAATGTAGAAAACAAGAAAAGGAGCAAACACATGGAATACAGAACCCTTGGAAAAACCGGACTGAAGGTATCCCGCATGGGCTGCGGCGGCATTCCCATTCAGCGTATTGACGCTGATGGCACGAAAGTGCTGATGCACCGTCTTCTGGAAAAAGGCGTCAACTACATTGACACCGCCAGAGGTTACACCGTTTCCGAAGAATACCTGGGCTACGGGCTCACGGGCATCCGGGACAAGTTTATCATTGCCACAAAGGGCAGAGGCCTTACAAAAGAAGACATGGCAAAGGATGTGGCCCAGAGCCTGCGCAATCTGCGGACGGACTACATCGACATCTACCAGTTCCATGACCCCTCCATGGAAAGCCTGGATCAGATTCTGGCTCCCGGGGGCGCGCTGGAAGCTCTTATGGAGGCAAAGGAAGCCGGCACCGTTCGCCATATCGGCATCACCACCCACTCCACGGAAGTATTCCGCCGGGCACTGGAGCTTCCCTGGGTGGAAACCATCATGTTCCCCTACAATATTGTGGAATCCCAGGGCAGCGAGCTGATCCGGGCCTGCGGAGAAAAGAACATCGGCTTCATCTGCATGAAACCCCTGGCAGGCGGCGCCATTGAGGACGCCACGCTTGCCATGCGCTACGTTGCCGGCAACCCGGATGTGAGCGTCATCATCCCCGGCATGGCAGAGGCCTCGGAGCTGGAACAGAATCTGGCCGCGGTGGAGGATACGGCGGCCCTCAGCGCTCTGGAGCTGGAGAAAATCGAAGCCATTCGTTCCGGACTGGGCACCCAGTTCTGCCGCCGCTGCGGGTACTGCGCCCCCTGCACCGTGGGCATCGCCATTCCCCAGGTGTTTACCCTGGAAGGGTATCTGTCCCGCTACGGACTTGCCCAGTGGGCCCACGGCCGGTACGATACCATGGCCGCAAAAGCCTCTGACTGCATCGGCTGCGGCCAGTGCGAAAGCCGCTGTCCCTATCATCTGCCCATTCGCCGGATGCTTGAAAAGGCCGCCGCTTCCTTCGGCAAGTAACAAACCGCCCTTCCGGATTCACAAACCCGGAAGGGCGGTTTTCTGATTGTTCAGCGGATGACCCGAACACGGAGCACACCATCGATCTTTTTCAGATCCTCCACCAGATTCACGGAGGGCTGATGGTCCAGATCCAGCATGGTGTAGGCGTATTCTCCCCGGCTCTTGTTCATCAGGCCCGCGATGTTCACGTTTTCTCCTGCCAAAGCGGTGGTAAACCGGCCCAGAGAATTGGGGATATTCCGGTGCAGAATGGTAATCCGGCCCTGGCTGGCGCAAACGCCCATATCGCAGTTGGGGAAGTTGACGGAGTTGACGATGTTGCCGTTTTCCAGGTAATTCATCACCTGGCTCACCGCCATCTTGGCACAGTTGTCCTCGGATTCCTCGGTAGATGCCCCCAGATGGGGAATGGCAATGCAGCCAGGCATGGACGCCGTCTTCTCATTGGGGAAATCGGTGACATAGCGCTTCACCTTGCCGGACGCCAGCGCTTCCGCCATGGCATCGTCGTCCACCAGAAGATCCCGGGCAAAATTCAGGATGATCACGCCGTCCTTCATCTTGGCAATGGTCTCCGCGTTGATCATATGCCTGGTATCATCCACCAAAGGTGTGTGCAGGGAAAGAATATCGCAGGTAGAGAATACTTCCTCCCGGTTGTTGACCCGATGGATTTGGCTGTCCAGATGCCAGGCGGCATCGATGGAAATAAAGGGATCGCATCCATACACCTGCATTCCCAGCTTCCGGGCCGCGTTGGCAAAGGGGCCGCCTACGGCGCCCAGGCCCACGACACCCAGCTTCTGGCCCAGGATCTCATGGCCGGCAAACTGAGACTTGCCCTTTTCCACCTTCTTGGCCACATCCGTTTCCTGCGCGATGGATTTGACCCAGTTGATGCCGCCGACCACATCCCGGCAGCCCAGCAGCAAACCGCACAGAGTCAGCTCCATCACGCTGCGGGCGTTGGCACCGGGGGTATTGAACACCACGATTCCCTGCTCCGCACAGCGGTCCAGGGGAATATTGTTGACACCCGCACCGGCTCTGGCAACTGCCAGAAGGTTCTCGGAAAAGGTCATATCGTGCATGGCGGCGCTGCGGACCAGAAGCGCATCGGCATCCTCAATGGTCTCGGACTGCCTGTATTCTTCCGTCCAAAGGGCGGTGCCTTTCGGGGAAATCTGATTGAGATAATTTACCTGAAACATTTGGTTACCCTCTCTTTTCTGCACCAACGGTCAGATTTTCTTTTCAAATTCTTCCATAAACCGGGTCAGCTTCTTCACACCTTCGATGGGCATGGCGTTGTAAATGCTGGCACGCATGCCGCCAACACTGCGGTGGCCCTTCAGATTCACAAAGCCTGCGGCGGCTGCCTCCGTTACAAACCGGGCGTCCAGGTCAGGGTCGCCGGTAACAAAGGTGGCATTCATCAGGGAACGGTCCGCCTTTACAACCTGATTGTGGAAAAGCCTGCTGGAATCCAGATAATCATAGAGGATCCCGGCCTTTTTCACGTTGTAATCCCCCATGGCTTCCAGGCCGCCGTTGCGAAGCAGCCACTTGAACACCTTCCCGCAGATGTAAATGCCATAGGTAGGCGGAGTATTGTACATGGAGCCCGCGTCCGCATGGGTCTTGTATTTCAGCATGGTGGGGGTGCCGGGCAGGACATCCTCCCGAATGAGATCTTCCCGGATAATGGCAATGACTACACCGGCGGGACCAACGTTCTTCTGCGCGCCGCCGTAGATCATGCCGTAGTCCGTAACCTTTACCGGCTCAGACAGGAAGCAGGAGGATACGTCGGCTACCAGAGGCTTGCCTTTTGTATTGGGCAGGGTGTGGAACTTGGTGCCGTAGATGGTATTGTTCTCGCAGATATAGACGTAATCACTTTGTTCACTGATGGGCAGATCGGAACAATCCGGGATATAGGTAAAGTTCTTGTCCGCGGAGGAGGCAACCGCGTTGGCCTGGCCAAAAAGCTGGGCCTCCTTCCAGGCTTTCTTGGAGAACTGGCCGGTAATGATGTAGTCCGCAACGCCGTTGCGCATCAGGTTCATGGGCACCATGGCAAACTGCTGGCTGGCGCCGCCCTGCAGAAAGAGCACCTTGTAGTTTTCCGGGATGCCCATCAAGGCGCGCAGATCCTCCTCTGCCTCGTCAATAATCTTCTGATAGGGCTTGGAACGATGGCTCATTTCCATAACGGACATGCCGGTTCCCTGGTAATCCAGCATTTCTGCGGCAGCTTCCCTCAAAACCTCTTCCGGCAGGACCGCAGGTCCCGCGGAAAAATTATAGACTCTCGACATATTCGAAACTCCTCTCATTTCAGCAATTCATCAATCAGCTTATAGCCATCGGGCTGGTATACACCGGCAGCCCGGGCTTCCGCCTCGGAAAAGGACGCGATCTTCCCCTCCTGCCGGGTGCTGTCGTACAGCAGATAAGGTACAGGATCGCCGGTGTGGGTCCGAACCCGGATGGGCGTGGGGTGATCCGGCAGAATCAGCATTCGGTAATCCTCGCCGGATGCGTCCATCGCTTCCTTCACCAGGGCAATCAGGCGCTGGTCCAGATCGGAAATGGATTGGATCTTCTCCTTTACGAGACCCTGGTGGCCCATTTCATCCGGGGCCTCCACATGGACATAGACAAAGTCGCAGCCGTCTTCCAGCAGGGCTTTTACCGCCGCCTGGGCCTTGCCCTCGTAGTTGGTATCAATGGATCCGGTGGCACCGGGAACCTGATATACCTTCATTCCCGCGCCTACGGCGATGCCCTTCAGCAGGTCCACCGCGGAGATCATGGCGCCCTTCAGGCCGGTCTTTTCTTCAAAGTTCTGAAGACTGGGCTTGGTGCCCGCACCCCAGAACCACAGGGAATTGGCCTTGTTCTTTCCTTCCTTAGCCCGTTCCACATTCAGCGGATGGTCGTTGAGCAGAGGGAAGCTTTCTTCCATGAGCTTTTTGAGCATGGGTTCCCCGGGCAGCCAGGGGCCGATCTTTTTGCCCAGATGATCATGGGGCGGTTCCAGAGGAACCACCTTTCCATGCTTCCATACCATGATATGACGGTAGCTGGTGCCGGTGTAAAACTGAATCTTTTCAGACTGGAAGTGCTCCCGGATGGTATCCATCAGGACATCCGCATCCTGAGTGGAAATCTCACCGGAGCTGTGATCCAGAATTGTTTTTTCGGGATATGGTTCCTCTTCCGTCAACGTGACAATATTGGAACGGAAGATCACATCATCCTCCTCCATGTCAACGCCCACGCTTAGCGCTTCCAGGGGAGATCGTCCTGAGTAAGATCGGGCGGGATCGTAGCCCAACACGGAAAGATTGGCTACATCGGATCCCGGTGCCATACCGTTGGGCACATTCTGAACCATGCCCATGCGTCCTGCGCAGGCCATGGCATCCATGGTGGGGGTATCGGCACATTCCATAGGCGTTTTTCCGCCCAAAATATCCATGGGCTCATCCGCCATACCGTCACCCAGAATGACAATATACTTCAAGATTCTCTCTCCTCTCCGGCCACGGCAACAGCCCCAGCCGATGGTTTTCCCTATCATACCACTAGACAATTGAGAATGCAATATGAAATAGTGCCGGAAAGGACTTGCATTCTTCTCCCGTCTATGTGCATATTGCAGGGACAAATGTGCCCAGAAGCGGGAAAACGGCAGAATTGATGCGCAAATCATTCATTCCCGAGGAAAAGAAAAGCCCAGCCGTTGGCTGGACTTTTTTGGAGCGGGTGACGAGGCTTCGCCGCCTCGTGCCGCTGGCACTCCTATGGTTGCAT
>SAMEA3663230__coassemble_555_pt1 | contig 129870 bp, 116 predicted proteins | sample SAMEA3663230__metabat2_low_PE_017 | metagenome-assembled genome bin SAMEA3663230 (sample SAMEA3663230) | pig gut metagenome | biome: pig gut; feature: pig-associated habitat; material: faeces | place: China | collected 2013
CACTGGGGGACGCTTACCACACCGCCCTGATCTGCGCCCGGCTGGATGTGGAAGGGACCATTCAGAAGCTGATGACCACCGACTATGTAAAAGAAGAACTGGCCGGTATCCGTCACAACTGATTCCCAGAGCTGCCCGGAAGGGCAGCTCTTATCATGTTGAAAAAGCCTTCTGGTTTTTCCGCCAAACAGCAAAAACCGGCTGCTCTTTGGAGCAGCCGGTATTTTGATTGTGATTAGCGCTTCACAGGCTTGATGTGCCAGATTTCGTTGGCGTACTGGCGAATGGTGCGGTCGGAGGAGAACTTAGAGCCGGAGGCTACATTCTCCAGGCACTTCCGGCCAAAGGCCAGACGGTCGGCGTATTCCCGGTTGGCACGGAGCTTGGCATCCATGTAGGAGCTGTAGTCCAGCAGCACAAAGTAGTGGTCCGCCTTATGCCAGTTGGTGCCGTCCAGCAGGGCATGATACAGCTCCCGCTGTGCGTCATCGGTGGGAACGGTGCCGTCCACCAGGGTATCGATGGCCCGGTGCAGGTGGGCATCGGAATCATAAATGCCCCGGGCATAGTAGCTGTCCTTGGAGCTGTTGATCTGCTGCACGGTATGGCCGAAGATGTATTCGTTTTCCATACCGGCTTCCTGGGCGATTTCCACATTGGCGCCGTCCAGGGTGCCCAGGGTCACAGCGCCGTTGATCATCAGCTTCATGTTGCCGGTGCCAGAAGCCTCGGTGCCGGCAGGAGAGATCTGCTCGGAAATGTCGGCCGCCGGAATGATATGCTCGGCGTAGGAGCAGTTGTAGTTCTGAACAAAGACAACCTTCAGCTTATCGGCCACCTGGGGATCGTTGTTGATCATCCGGGCAATCCGGTTGATGTAGCGGATGATGGCCTTTGCCCGGGCATAGCCGGGGGCGGACTTGGCGCCGAAGATGAACGCGGTGGGCTGGAAGTCAGGCAGCTCGCCGTTCTTCAGCCGGAAGTAAATATCCACAATGGACAGTGCATTCATCAGCTGACGCTTGTACTCGTGCAGACGCTTGACCTGCACATCGAAGATGAAGTCGGGGTTCAGCTGAACGCCTTCCTTCTCCGCGATGACCTTGCAGAGCTGTTCCTTCTTCTCCCGCTTTACGGCGTTGAACTGACGCACCAGATCGTCGTCGATCATGGGCTTCAGGTTTGCCAGCTTATCCAGATCCTTCAGGAAGTCACCGCCGATGCGGTACTTGAGGAGCTGGGTCAGCTCGGGGTTGCACAGGCCCATCCAGCGGCGGGGGGTTACGCCGTTGGTCTTGTTCTGGAACCGTTCGGGGAACACCTGATACCAGTCGTGGAACAGATCGTCCTTCAGAATCTGGCTGTGAATCTCGGCAACGCCATTGACGTAGCTGCCCACATAAACGGACAGGTTCGCCATATGGGCGGTGTTGTCCTTGATGACAAAGAGGCCGGGATGCTCCCGCTTCAGCTTGTCGTCAATGCGGCGGATGATGTCCACAATCTCGGGAACCACGGAGCTCAGCAGATCCAGGGGCCACTTTTCCAGAGCCTCGGACATGACGGTGTGGTTGGTGTAGGAGAAGGTGCGCTGGGCGATGGAGAAGCTCTGCTCGAAATCCATGCCCTCGTTCATCAGCAGACGGATGAGCTCGGGGATGGACATGGCCGGATGGGTATCGTTCAGCTGAACGGTATAGTAGTCGGCAAACCGGCTCAGGTCGTTGCCGTGGGCGTTCTTGAAGGTCCGCAGCATATCCTGCAGAGAAGCGGAGGACAGCACGTACTGCTGCTTGATGCGCAGGCGCTTGCCTTCCCAGGTGGAGTCGTTGGGGTAGAGAACACGGGTGATGTCCTCTGCCTTGTTCTTCTGGGCCAGGGCCCGGAGATAGTCCTGATCGTTGAAAGCGGAGAAGTCCAGTTCCTCTTCCGCCTCGCACTGCCACAGGCGCAGGGTATTGATGTTGTTGGTGCCATAGCCGATGATGGGCACATCATAGGGCACGGCTAGCACGGTATGATCCGGGAACTTGACCTTGACGGTGTGGTTGTACCGACGGTAGGACCAGGGATCGCCATACCTTGACCAGTCGTCGGCGTTTTCCTTCTGGCCGCCCTGCTCATCAAAGCTCTGCTTGAACAGGCCGAACTTATACCGCAGGCCGTAGCCGGACAGAGGAATGTCGCAGGAAGCGGCGCTGTCCAGGAAGCAGGCTGCCAGACGGCCCAGGCCGCCGTTGCCCAAAGCGGCATCCTCCACCTCTTCCAGGATGCTCAGATCCACGCCCTTGGCGGCGAAGAGCTGCTTCATCTCGTCCAGAATGCCCAGGTTGTACAGGTTGGAGTACACCAGGCGGCCGATCAGATACTCGGCGGAGAAATAGTAGGCCTTCCGCTGCTGCAGGCGGGCGCTCTTGCTGGTCTTCCAGTTGTCGGAAATCGCCATCATAACGGCCTCGCCCAGAGCCTCGTGGAGCTCCTGTGCGGTGGCCTCCTGCAAAGATACGTCATAGGTGTACTTCAGCTGAGCTTCCGTCCACCGGAGGATGTTCGCGCAATCGTAATTCATTTTCAAACTCCAATCTAAAACGGCAGCCTCCTGCCGTCTGTTCTTGTACCGGCAGAAAAGGGCTGCCGTTCTGTTTACGGACGGGCCTGCGGCAAATCCGCTTCCGTCCCGTACGATGATCCAGGATATAATTTAGCCTGTTTGATGCCTTTTGTCAAGCGATTTCTGGGCTGCATAGCCATCTTTCAGGTGATTTCCTGCATTATGGACCTCAACATGCAACTTTTCACAGCTATATGTACAAAAGAAACCCTTCCCCGTTTTTCCGGGGAAGGGCAAATTGACTGTCAGCACCTCACCGGGCCGGTTCCGACGCTTTCTTTTTCCTGCTTCTCCATATCAGCGCCCCGATCAGAACCACCAGCGCTCCGCCCCCGGCGGATACGCCGATCCAAAGAGAGCCGTTTTCCTCCACCGGCTCCATCGCCGCCCGGAAATCATTGCCCCGGGCTGTGAATACCAGATAGCTGCCGTCCTCCCGGGCTTCCGCCGTCTGCCAGCCGGAACCGGTATCCAGCAGCACCCGGTAGTGTCTGTCCGTTTCCGGCTTGCGCAGATGGATTGCGTGGGTATCCGCGCCGTCCTCCGGCACCCTGATCCTCCAGCCCGCAGCCGCCGTATCGGGCAGCTCTGTCTCCAGAGACTCCGCGGTCACCCGGTCGGTGTCCCGGAAGTTTCCCTCCGCCAGCGCCACCGGCAGCCGGTCGGCTTCCCCGGAATCCGTGGAGGCCTGCAGCTCGGTATAAACCGCGTAAACCCTCTGGTCCGTGCGGATATGGGTTGCGTTCAGGCCATCCCAGGTGCCGAGACAGCCGGGCTTCTCCGGGACCTCCGGAATATCTTTCAGTGTTTTGTCGTAGTCCACCCGGCGGGTAATCACCCTGTCCTCCGCCACAAAGGTAAGGATCATCTTCCGGAAGGCATCCGGCACCCTGTCCAGCTCCAGGAAAGACCGGTAAGGCAGAGGCTCCGCCTGGCCGGAATAGCTGATGCCGTCAATGCCCGCCAGGGTATCGCTGTCCACAAACACATTGCGTTCCGCCGTTCCGTCCTGGCTGAGCTTTCCCGCGATGGCGCCGGTGTACTCACCGCCGTTTTCTACGGTAACCAGCGCCCGGCAGCCCTTCAGTTCCGCCGCTTCACCGGCCACACCGCCGCAGAGATTTCCGCCGATCACACCGCACTTGGCCCAGCAGTCCCGCACCTGGGCTTCCGATTTTCCCACAATACCGCCGACCCAATCGGCATCCTCCGCCTGCACAAGGCCGTAGCCCTCACACTCGACAATGGCGCCCAGGCTGCTGCGCCCAGCCACACCGCCGCAGGACAGCTTCTTTGCCTGGACGGTCCCCCGGTTGACGCATTGATACACCAGCGCACGGGTTTTATAGGTAAAATTCAGGGAAACATCCCCCTGAACCTGCAGATCGTCCTCCGGGTCCAGATCGTTTTCCCAGGACAACGCGCCCACGATGCCGCCGGAATTGATGTCCGCGTTCACGGTGCCGTAATTGATGCAGCTCCGGATTTTCCCGGGGGAATCCTCCTGCACATTCTGACCGGAAATGTCCTCCACCGTGGAGGCATCCTCCTCCCGGCCGCTCATCACATTGACCACCCGGTTCAGCTGGTTTGCCAGCGCCTGAAGATCCGCCAGCACCACGCCGCCCTCGTTGGTGGCAATGTCCGTTGTATTTCTGACGGCGTTTACCACATCCGTCAGACACGCCCCTGCCATACCGGCAGCCGCCCACACCTCGTCCTGATTGGAGATCTCCAGATCCGGGATGGGAATATCCCCCTCTACCGTATCCGGCAGCGAAACGGAGGTATTGCTGCGCACCGTTTCCAGCAGATAGTTGATGGAACTCAGGAAATCGCCCATGTTGTTCTGCACGTGCACCAGGCTGCTCTGCACACTGCTGTTGGCCGCGGAGGCATCGCTGGATGTCTGGGAAAGGATGCCGTTGGTGGCCCGCAGCTCCTTCTGGAGCTTTTGCAGGGTGTCCTCGCTGAACTCCAGGGTATGGTTGGGCTCCATCTGGCCCAGCACGCCGCCGCCCTCCTTCCGGGCATAGACATCCCCATAGTTGACGCAGTCGGCCATAAAGCCGTTTTGGCTTCCCGCAACGCCGCCCACGTTGTAGCCCGTATGGGGGTATCCCACGTTTCCTTCGTTGCGGCACAGCCGGATCACACCGCTGCTGGAGCCTGCCACGCCGCCGATATCCGAACCGCTTCGGAGGGTCTCCTCGCTGGTCAGTCTGGAAACGGTAATGTCGTCCGGCTTCAGCTCCTCCTCGGGCACACTGGTATTGACTTCCGCCCGGTTGACGCAGTTGTAGACAATCCCCCGGTTTTCTCCCACAATGCCGCCCAGGATCTGTTCTCCCCGGATATAGCCCTCGGCCGTACAGTTTTTGATCTTTCCGGACACGGCATTGGTTCCGGCGATGCCGCCCAGCCGGTCCGTACCCACCAGGGTACCGGAAAAGCGGACGGAATCAATGGTGCCGCTGTTGAACCCCACCAGCCCGCCTGCCTGGGTGGCGCTGCCCTGGGGCAGAATTCTGGCGACGACCTCCAGATTCTGAACCACGGCTCCCTCCTGAATATAGCGGAACAGGCCCCGGGCAGAGCCCGTTGTGCGGATGCTCACGCCTGTGATCCGGTGACCGCAGCCGTCAAAGATCCCGCCGAAGGTGGGGATTTCCAGGTCCGGATACCCAGACAGAGAAATGTCCTTTTCCATCGTCACCTTGAGATTCCGGCTGGCGCTGTCCAGCCGGCAGAGCTTTGCCAGCCTCTGCACATCCTCCGCGGTGGACAGCGTGATTTCTTTGTACCGGAGTTCATCCTCCGTTTCCTCCGCCAAGGCGGGAAGCACCAGAGAAGCCAGCAGGATAAGTGCCATCAGGATACAATAGCCTTTCCTTTTCACGCGTCGCTCCCTCCTTCCGCGGCCGGGTCTTCCCCGACGGTCTCCAGATTCCCGGCGGAAACGGAGGCGTTGATCTGTCCGGTGACCTCGCCGTTGATCTCCGCGTCCACCATGCCGCTGATGTAGCCCCGGACACGGCCCCGGACCCGGACGGTGCCGCTGACAGAGCGGGTCCTGCGGTCCAGCTGGGGCATCCGGAAGCTGGTGCGCTCGATCAGGATGTCACCCAGAACCAGAAGCTGGGGCAGAACCCCCATCACCAGAATCAGGGAGATGATGGTGCCTCTGCCGATGCAGGCGCCGAAGGTGGAGATCACCGGGTTGGCGGTCATCACCGCGATCAGATTTCCGGCGGAGGCCATAATGGTGCCGGAGGTGAATACCGTGGGGAAGGACGTGTTCAGCGCCCGGACGATGGCCTCCTTCGGCGGGCAGAACCGTTTCTGCTCCGTGTAGTGGCTGGAAATGACAATGGCATAGTCGATGTTCGCGCCCATCTGAATGGCGTTGACGATGAGATACCCCAGGAAATACAGCGGGGTGTTGCGGATGGCAGGGATGGCGAAGTTGATCCAGATGCTGCCCTGAATCACCAAAATCAGCAGTACCGGCAGGCCCGCGGATTGGAAGGTAACCAGCAGAATCAGCATGACAAACAGGGCAGACAAAATGGAAATCAGGAGGTTATCCTGGACAAAGGAGGCGCTGAGATCCATGGCGGAGGTGGAGTTGCCCATAAGGTAGAAGTCGTCCCCATACTGGCTGCGGACCAGATTGTGGATTTCGTCCATCATCAAAACCGTCTCCTCCCCCTCCTCGGGCAGGTTCAGGTTGACCACCATCCGGCTGTAGCGGTCGCTTTGCAGCTGGAGTCTGGCCTGATCCAGTTGGCGGAACAGGGAATCCAGCGTCTGCTGGGTTTCCCCCTCCAGGCGGATGTTTCCCGTTTCCATCTGCTCCTTCAGAAACAGGAACATATCAAACAGGGGCACCTGGTAAGCCCCTACTCCGTTCAGCAGCTCCCCGTATTGGCTCTTGTCGGTGGCATAGGCGGTGTAGAGGAGCTTGCATACCTCATAGTCCAGCCCCGCCAGCTCGGAAAACTGCCGGGGCGTCAAGGCGTCCGTCAGGATGTAGCCGTCCATGGCCTCAATCCCCGCAAGGCCCACGGTAGACTTCACATTGGGATTTTTCTCCAGAGTTTCCAGAATCCGCTTTTCCTTTTCATAGTCCCCGGCAGGTACCATAATGGCCACCATATTGGAAGAGCCGAAGGTTTCGTTGATTTTCTGCACCGCCATCTGCTGCTTGCTCTGCTTGGCGGTATCCAGATTGTTGTAGCTGTAGGCATAGGGGCACCGGTTGGCGAAATAAAAGGCGAAAACCACCACCACCAGAAAGAGAGGCGGCACCACATAGCGGGTGGCCACATCGAATTTGCCCACGGCTGTAATGGGCGGAATCAGGTTTTTGTGCTGGGTTTTGTCGATGAGCTTGCTGAACAGCATCAAAAGGCCGGGCATCAGGGTAAACACCGTCAGGAGGCTCAGAAGAATCGCCTTGATCAGCACCACCGCCATGTCCAGGCCGATGCCGAAGTGCATAAAGGCCAGGGCTCCCAGGCCGGAAATGGTGGTAAGACTGCTGGAGCAGATCTCCGGAATGGACTTGCTCAGGGCCTCCACGCAGGCCTCCCGGGAAGGAAGGGTTTCGTGCTCCGCGGAAAACCGGTGGCACAGGATGATGGCATAGTCAATGGCCAGCGCCAGCTGCAGCACTACGGTGATGGCGTTGGAAATAAAGCTGATTTTTCCGCAGAGGTAATTGGTGCCCATATTCAGCAGAGCCGCCGCGATAAACGTGATCAGCAGCACCGGCACCTCCATATAGGCCTTGGAGGTAAGAATCAGCACCACCACAATGATCACCGCCGCCACCAGGACGATCTGGGTCATTTCCCCTGTCAGCTCGGCGGACATGTCCACCCCCACGGTGGTGTCCACATACACATCGTACCCATCCAGAAGCGTCCGGATGGCCGCCATGGCTTCTTCCGTTCGGGGGGCCGTGGCCTCCGCGTCAAAGTTCACATCCAGCAGCGCCGACCCGCTGCGGTAATGGTTCCCGGAGCTGTCAAAGGTCACCTGAGACACGCCCTGGATTTCCCCGACGCGGTCTGCCAGCTCCCGGGCCCGGCTCGGGGTGATGTTGGAGATCATCACACGGGCGGAGCCAAAGCTCACAAAATTCTCATTCATCACGGTAAGGCCCCGGCGGGTTTCCGTATCCTCCGGCAGATAGGTGGTGATGTCATTTTCCACCTGCACCCAGTTCATGGAGAACAGGCTGAATACCAGCGCCACCACATACAGCAGAAAAAACAGATTCCGTTTGTCGACAATGAACGCAGCAACCCGCTTCATCGCGCCGTTTTCTTCTTTCCCGGCCATGTCTTTTGCCATAGAAAAGCAATCCTTTCCGAAGCGCTGCTTCCTTATTTTCCCTTAGGGCAGCACCGCATAATGGGGCAAGGAGATTCGGCCAGTGTTTTGACCCGAGCGAAAGTATGGAAAATGCGGGAATACTGGATGTATTTCCCATTTTCCATACTGCACGATTGGGACAAAAAATCCGCCGAAGCCCGCTGTCCTCATTGTGCGGTGTTGCCTTAGAATAGCACAGATTGATGGAGAAAAAATGGGCAAGCCGAAAATTTTATCAACCCAATTTTTAGACAACACCGCATAATGGGGCGTTTGGAGCAGGGGGGCGTAATTGATCAGCCGTAGGAATGCAGGCCCGGGAGCAGCGTGTTTACACCCACGAAGGTAAACAGCACCACAGGCACATAAATGACCACCATCCAGGCCATCACCTTTCCGCTGAGCTTTTTACGAAGCCTCAGGTGCAGATAGATGGCATAGAGAATCCAGGTGATGAGGGCCCAGGTTTCCTTGGGATCCCAGGTCCAGAAGGCGGACCAGGCCTGCTCCGCCCAGATGGCGCCGGAGAGAATCACCACCGTCAGCAGCAGAAAACCCAGGGCCACCATCCGGTAGCTCAGGTAGTCAATCTGCATCAGCTGCCCGGCAGTGTGGTCCTTCCGGCTGACCAGCAGATACCGCACACCAGCGCAGCCGGCCAGCACAAAGGAGGCGTAGGAGAATACCGCCGAACCGATGTGCAGGGCAAACCAGGCGCTCTTCAGCGCGGGCATCAGCTCCGTAATCTCCCGGGGCTGCAGTGCTGCGTAGGACAGTACCAGAAAAGCCATGGGCATGGCCGCAACCCGGATCCATTCCGCTTTGGCGCGGGTCTGCAGGACAATGAGCATCACGGCGATTCCCCAGGCAAAGGCAGTGGCAAATTCAAACTGGTTGGACAGAGGGAGCCGTCCCGCCACCACACCCCGTGCGGCAAGATACCCGGTGAGAACCGCCGTTCCTCCCAGGAACAGCCACCAGGAAAGCCGGGAAACCCGCTCCTTATGAAACAGGATTCCGAAGAATCCCAGAATCACCGCCAGAAAAAACAGGATCAGTGGGGTAAAAAACAAAACATTCAGCATTTCTCTTCCTCTTTCTCTTGGATTTCGTCCTTCAGCAGCGCAGCCAGCTCCATCCGGGTGCCCTGAGGCTTGGGTCCTCCGATGGCGCACCCGTCAGAGCGCACCGTCACAAGGGCAGGGCTCCCAAAGAAGCAGAACCACAGGCCCAGGATCATCAGGCAAAAGGCCCCGCAGAGCAGGATATTCACAACCACAGGGGTCTGCTTGATCCGCAGGCCGGGATACTCCACAGGCGCTTCAAAGGTATATTCCAATCCCCCCACGGTTACCGTTTCCCCCGGGAAAGCCAGCACCGGCGTCTGCACCCCATCGGAGGCAAGCAGGATCTGATAAACCGGATTGGAATACCCTCCGGAGGTCTGGGAAATCAGGGTAAAGTTTCCGGATTCATCCCGGGAATAATCGGGATACAGGGCCTCAAACCAAACGCCGTTTCTGCCGTCTGCGGAGAGGAAGCACATTTCCATCAGCGTAAAGGGATCCTCCGCTCCCGTGGACTTGTCCCGGACGGTAACGGCACCGGCCGTTCCGTAGGTCTGCTGGTAGATTTTATACCCCCCAAAGCCGAAGGGATGGTTGACCCGGATTTCCTGAACGCCGCTGGTTCTGCCGTCCGGGAGGGTCACATGGATCTTGCTGGCATAGTCCAGATTGCCCTGGTCATCCTCAATATGAAAGGAATCCACGGCTATTTCCGTTCCGTCGGTCATCACCAGGGCCTCTCCCGGCAGACAGATTTCGTCCGTCACCCGGGGCAGATACAGGGTTGCCGCGCCAAAGAGCACCGTCAGCAGGATCGCCAGATGGGTCAAAAAGGACCCGTACCAGCCAAGCCCGTTTTTGCTGTACACCAGGGCATCCCCGATCTCCGTTTTCCGGAACCGGCGGCTTTCCAGATAGGAACGAAGCTCCTTCAGCCTTTCCGGGGACAAAGGAATGTCCGTTTTCCCTTTGGCGGCATTGGGTACCGCGTTCTTTGCCGCCCTGTACACTCTGCGGATCCGGACCAGGGAGCACAGGGTCAGGTTCAGGCACAGCAGCACCACCAGCGCCAGGAAATACCAGCTGTAGAACACATTGTTGAGCCCCAGCTTCAGCAGGATCCCGTACCAGCCCGGATAGGTTTTCACATACCACATTACCTCCTTGCCCTGGGCAATGAGGGAACCGGCCAGACTGCAGGCGACAATCAGCCCCAACAGGATCATGCCAAAGGTCATGGAACGCAGAAATTTCAAAATTTTCTGTTTCAATATTGTTTCCTCTTAGAAAACGCCGCCCATCCGGCCGGAGGGGCGGCGTCGCGTTGCTTCTTTTACTTGAACATTCCCAGAGCCTGGTTGGTAAGCGCTTCCGCTTTGTCCAGGCACTCGCTGTCCAGCTTGGAGTTGTGGGCGCCCTCGCTGTTCTCCACGAACACGAAGTCCCAGTAGAACTGAGCATCCCGGGCAACCGCACGGATGGAATTGAGCTCCTCTTCGGTGTAGTTGCCGGACTCCACGGCGGCGGCCAGCTTCTCGGTCAGATCCTGAAGCAGGTAGCCGATCTCATTTGTGCGGGCCTCTGTCTTGTCCTGTATGGCCTTTACCTGACCGGCCAGATCCGTGTGGCACTTGGAGCAGGAATTGTCCAGCAGAGCCTGATTCTCCAGAGGGCTGGTCCAGGTATGGCTGGAATAGGTGGTTCCGTTCTCCGCGGTTGCCTTGCCCATATGGCAATCGGCGCAGGTAAACATGGAAGCATGAACACTGCCGGCGCTCATATAGGTCTCAAACTCGGTGTGCTGGGCCTTGATCTGCCGCACACCGGTCCGGGGATTGGTGTAGTCCGCGAAGGGCTGACCGTCCACCAGCAGCTCCTCGTTGTAGAACTTCAGAATGGCATCGGGATGCATGGACGCAAGGTCATGGTAGGGCAGGCTGGTTGCCTTGGTCTCCGGATCAAAGTAATACTCCACATGGCACTGGGCGCAGGCCAGGGTAGCCGGATCAACCTTCTGCAGGTCATCACCCATAGCATCCGACAGATAGGTGTGGGTCACAACCAGCTCATCACCGGTATTGGCATGGCAGTTGTAGCAGCTGATGGGCTCGTTGACCTGGGTCAGTACGTCTTCAAACTCCAGGCGGTAGGCCGCGTCGCCCATCTCATTGACCATTGCGGTGAAGTTGGGAGTCTTGCAGCTGAAGCAGTTCGCCAGCTTGTGGGGGCGGCCGGTAGCGGTCACATCGTCTACGGTGTAGGTGTGGCCCCGGGCGCTGCCGTAGAACTTGGAGAAGGCCATACCCTCATAAACCGTGGAGATCATGGGATAGGCTTCCACATAGTCATGGATTTCCTCGTTCTCACTGTTGGCCATGTAAGAGGCGTAGATTTCGGGATACCTGGAAGCCCAGTCCTCCGCGGACATCACCGTTACACCGGTGCCGGTTTCCACCACCTTGGCGGTCCGCTTGGTCACGGGAGCCGCGGTGGCAGTCTCCTGCTGATTGTCCAGCTCGGGTGCCAGAGTCATCAGCCAGGTACACAGGCCAAAGACCGCGGCGGCAGCCACAAGCCCAATGGCCCACTTTTTCAGCTCATTGCCGAGAAAACGAAGTACATTCATATCCATTCCTCCTTATACAAAGTGGATGGCCTTGGTGGGACACTTTTCCACGCACTTGCCGCAGCCCACGCACTTCTCCTGATCCACCCGGGCCAGGTTGTTTTCCAGGGTAACCGCACCCTGCTCGCACTGCTTGGCGCAGATGCCGCAGCCGATGCAGCCGGCGGAGCATACCTTCTTCACAGCAGGGCCCCGGTCCATATTGGAGCAGGAGACCGCCACCTTCGCGGTGCGCTCATGCATCTCAATCACGTGCTTGGGACAGGTCTTGGCACACATGCCGCAGCCGATGCACTTGCGGCTGTCCACCCGGGCAATGCCGTCCACAATGCTGATGGCCTTTTCGGGACACACAGCCATACAGCTTCCCAGCCCCAGGCAGCCGTAGTCACAGGACATAAAGCCCAGACCGCCGCTGAGCACCGCGGCCCGGCAATCGGGAATGCCCACATAGTTTGCCTTGGCCTTCGTGGCATCGCAGGTGCCGGCGCAGCGGATGTATGCCACCTGGGGATTCTGGTGAACGGTTTCCTTACCCAGGATGGCGGCAATTTTGGCAATGTTCTCGGTGCTGTTGCCGGGGCAGGCATCCACCCGGGCACCGCCCTTTACAATGGTCTCTGCCAGCGCATCACAGCCGGCATAGCCGCAGGCGCCGCAGTTGGCACCCCGGAGGCACTCCCGGACCTTGGTGACCCGGTCGTCCACTTCCACATAGAATTTCTTACTGGCAGTGACCAGCGCCAGGCCCAGAACCAGACCCACAACGCCCACAACCAGAGTTGCAATGATGATTCCCTGCATATCAAGTCCTCCTTACGCCAGACCGCTGAAGCCCATGAAAGCCATTGCCATCAGGGTTGCGCACAGCAGAACGATGGGGGCTCCCCGGAAGGGAGCGGGAATGGCTTCCTCGTCCAGGTGCTCCCGGACCTCAGCCAGCAGGACAATGGCGATGGTGTAGCCCAGAGCCGTACCGAACCCGGCGAAGATGCTCTGCAGCAGGTTATAGCCATTCTGCACGTTGGTCAGCGCCACGCCCAGCACCGCGCAGTTGGTGGTGATGAGGGGCAGATAGATGCCCAGGGACTGATAGATGGCGTGGGCATTCTTCTTCAGGTACATTTCCACCATCTGAACCAGAGCGGCAATGACCAGGATGAAGACGATGGTCTTCAGGTAATCCATGCCCAGAGGTGCCAGAACATAGGTATACAGCAGGTTTGCCACAGCGGAAGATACGGTCAGCACCGCCATAACCGCCAGGCCCAGGGACAGGGACGCTTTCTTCTGGGAGGAAACACCCAGGAAGGAGCAGATGCCCAGGAACTGGCTCAGCACCACGTTGTTGACCAGGGCTGTGGTGACAATGATCAAAATGAGACTGGACACGCGTTAGCCCTCCTTCTTGTCGCAGGCTGCGGCGCAGCTGGCGCAGCAGCCGTCGCAGCCCTCTGTCATCTTGTTGGCACGGTTCTTGATGCCGACGGCATTCATAATGGCCACCAGCACGGCCAGCACCAGGAAGGCGCCGGGTGCCCGGACGAAGAATGCCATGGGCTCATACCCGGGGATCTGCAGGCCAAAGACGGAACCGTTGCCCAGCAGCTCCCGGATGGCGCCGATGATGGTCAGGGCTACGGTAAAGCCCAGACCCATGCCGATGCCGTCAAACAGGCTGACAATGGGCGGATTCTTGGAAGCGAAGGCTTCCGCGCGGCCCAGAATGATGCAGTTGACCACGATCAGGGGAATGTAAATACCCAGTGCCGCGTACAGGGAGGGGATATAGGCCTCCATCAGCAGCTCCACCACGGTCACGAAAGAGGCAACCACCACGATGAAGGCGGGCAGCCGCACTTCATCGGGAATGATCTTCCGCAGCAGAGAAATCACCAGGTTGGAAACGGCCAGGACCACCAGAGAGGATACGCCCATGCCGAAGCCGTTGATGGCGGAGGTGGTAACAGCCAGGGTCGGGCACATGCCCAGCATCAGCACGAACACGGGATTTTCCGTGAGCAGGCCGTTTTTGATTCGTTCCAGATAGGGTTTCATAGGTTCCCTCCTTAACCGATCCGACCGGACACAAAGTCCAGCGCGGCATTGACGGCGTTGACCACGGCACCGGATGTGACGGACGCGCCGGAAACGGAGTCGATCTCGTCATCAGCGGTGGAACCGCCGCTCTTATTCAGGATAAACTTGGATACCTTCACACCGGCGAACTGATCCTTGAATTCCGGATCGCCGCAGCGCATACCCATACCCGGGGTATCGTGGAGCTCCGTAAAGGAGATGCCGTTGACGGTACCGTCGGCAGAGATGCCCACCACCAGCTTCAGGCCGCCGTCGTAGCTGTCGGCGTTGAAGACGGTTACGGCATAGCCCACCACATTTCCGGCGCTGTCGGTGCCGACCACGGCGGACTCGATGCTGGCGGAGCCGAAGCCCTCACCGTAGATGCCCTCGTGCTCGGAAAGGGCCGTCTTGAAGGTGTCGTCCACCTTGAAGTCCGCGGCATCCGGCACCACTGCCATGAATGCCTCCTTGTTGGCGGCCGCCTTGTTCTGCTCAATGGTTTCCGCGGTCATTCCGTAGACGGCGCTCAGGGCAAGACCCGCCACCAGGGTGATGATCAGCAGAATAAACACGGGCTTGGGAATGGCCTTCTTCCGATCCTTGGGGATGCGGTAGCCAAAGGGCAGGGGGATAAACAGTTCATCGATGATGGGTCCTACCAGATCCGCAATCAGCACCGCGTAGGTGGTAGAGTCGGGAGAAGCGCCCTTCACCCGGAACAAACCGATGAGGATGCCGGCAAAGGCGCCGAATGCCAGCTGCCCATCCCGGGTAGAGGGGCAGGACACGGGGTCGGTGGCCATGAAGAAGGCCGCCATCAGCAGACCGCCGCCCAGCAGCTGGGGCAGGATGTAGGCAGGGTTCAGACCATGGCCGCCGAAAATCGCCAGGAACAGCCAGGTAGAACCGATCATAGACACGGGGATCTCCCAGGTAATGCCGCCGGAGAGCAGCAGATAGATGCCGCCGGCAATCAGCGCGATGGCGGAGGAGCCGATGACACCGCTGGAGAAGCCGGTGAACAGAGGCAGCAGATCCACCGCTTTCCCCGCTGCCAGTTCGGCAAGGGGGGTGGCGGCGGAAACGCCGTCAACGCTGTATACCGTCATCAGGCTGCCGAAGGAAATCAGCAGGAAGCTGCGGCCTGCCAGGGCAGGGTTCATAATGTTGTGGCCCAGGCCGCCGAAGAGGCACTTGACCACCAGGATCGCGAACACGGAGCCAAGCACCGGGATGTATACCGGCACCTGAGCCGGCAGGGTCAGGGCCAGCAGCAGGCCCGTGACCATAGCGGAGCAATCGTTCACCGTGTTTTTCCGGTGGGTTGCCAGGTCAAACAGGTATTCCGTCACCACGGCGCTGCACATGCTCAGGGCAATCACCAGGAACGCGGGGAAGCCGTGGACCCAAACGCCCATAACAGCGGTGGGGAGCAGGGCGATCAGCACATCGGTCATGACACCCTTTGTGGTCAGCGGGCTGCGCACATGGGGAGCTGAAGAGACATTGTACAATTCTTCCATTTCCGTCTCCTCCTTTAACGTTTCTTCATTGCCATAATTTCCGCCTTGGTCTGCTTAAACAGCTGCATCAGCGGACGCTTGGCAGGGCAATTGTAGGTGCAGCAGCCGCAGGCGATGCATTCCAGGCCGTACAGGTGCTTTTCATACCGGTCGTAATCCTTCCGCTGGGCGGCCACCTGCATCAGCTGGGGGCTGAGGCCCAGGGGACACACCCGGCTGCAGCGGCCGCAGCGCAGGCAGGCGGTCATCTGCTGCTGCGCCACTTCCACATCGTCAAAGCTCAGGGCGGTCAGCGCATTGTTGTTCTTGCAGACAGGGGCATCCAGGGTGGTCATACTAAATCCCATCATGGGGCCGCCGGAAAGGACCTTCTTGGGTGTCAGCTTGAAGCCGCCGGCAGCCTCCACCAGTTCCCGGTGGCTGGTGCCGATCTTGACAATAAAGTTGCCGGGCTTTTCCACGGCGTCGCCGGATACGGTAAAGCCGCGCTCCATCAGCGGCTCATTGAAGTATACGGCCCGGTAGATGGCGTAGATGGTGGCCACATTGTCCACCACGCAGCCGGCATCCGCAGGCAGCATACCCAGCTTCAGGTGCTTCTGGGCGATGATGCTGATCAGGGAACGCTCGCCGCCCTGGGGGTACTTGGTCTGTACAGGCATGACGCTGACGCGCCGGCTGCTCTTCACGGCCTCCTGCATGGCGGCAATGGCCTTGGGCTTGTTGTTCTCAATAACCACAATGCCCTCCGCGTTGGGGAACAGCCGCAGAATCAGCTCCATACCGGCCACGATCTCCCCGGACCTGGTCTGCATCAGCTGATCGTCACAGGTAATATAGGGCTCACACTCGGCACCGTTGGCAATGACAAAGCGGATCTTTTCCGGTTCCTTCACCGTCAGCTTTACATGGGTGGGGAATCCGGCGCCGCCCATGCCCACGATACCGGCATTGCGCACCTTGGCAAGCAGCTCCTGATTGGACAGAGCTTCCACATCCGCCAGCTTCTGTCCCACGCCCTCCGCCAGCGTATAGGCACCGTCATTTTCCACCACAATGGCCATCGCGCTGCCGCCGGAGGCATTCTTCCGAACCTCCACCGCCTTGACTGTGCCGGACACGGAACTATGAATGTTGGCGGACACGAACCCTCCTGCCTCAGCGATCACCTGACCGGCCAGAACCTTGTCACCCTTCTGAACCACAGGCGTGGCAGGCTTGCCAATGTGCTGATTGGTCATATAGACCAGTTCGCCCTGAGGGAGCAGGGGCTGCAAAGCGCTTTCCCGGGAAAGCTCCTTGTGGCCTGCGGGATGAACACCGCCATGGAATGTCTTAGCTTCCATGTACACCTCTCCTTATTTACTGAAAATTTCCACGGAAACGCCCAGAGGGCATAGTCCGAGAATTGATACATTTCTATTCTAATTTATCCGAATCATAATATCAACACCTTTCTTTTCTTTTTGTTGCCTGAGCAACAGTATTTCTCGTCATTTTTGCTCATTTCCAACAATTCCCTCCTTTTTTATCGATATTCTTTGTGCAAAAAATCCCAGAATTCGCCGAAAACCGGCAGTCGGGAGGCGCCGCGGTCACAAGGACTGCCGGGCAGACAGACGAAGCGCCCGGGCGGTCTGCCCGAGCGCGGGAGGTTCTTATTCCTTTTCCTTCTTTTCCGCCGTAATCTGTCCCTGGGCCACACCCTCGGTGGATTCCGGCATAAAGAGGATCTTGATGGTGGCGAAAATAATCTTCAGATCCGTTACCACGCCCATGGAGCCGATGTACTGCAAATCCATCTGCAGCTTGTTGTAGGGGGTGGTGTTGTATTTGCCGTAGACCTGCGCCAGCCCCGTCAGACCCGCTTTCGCCTGGAGCCGCAAGGCAAATTCCGGCATTTCCTTCTCGTACTGTTCCGCAATCTGGGGCCGCTCCGGCCGGGGACCCACAATGGTCATATCCCCCCGAAGGATGCAAAACAGCTGGGGCATCTCGTCAATGCGCAGCATCCGGATAACCCTGCCCACGGGCGTAATGCGGTCATCGTTGGTCTGGGCCAGACGGGCCACGCCGTCCTTTTCCGCGTCCACCCGCATGCTGCGGAACTTATAAACATAGAATTCCTTCCGGTCCTTTGTCAGCCGCAGCTGCTTGTAGAGCACAGGGCCTCCGTCGTAGGCTTTGATGAGAATGGCCGTAAGGAGCATAAAGGGACTGAACAGCACCAGCGCCGCCAGGCTCAGCACAATGTCCATAAGCCGCTTGACCGCCAGATACCAGATAGAGGGGCTGGACCGGTGGCACAGCAGCACCGGCAGATTGTCCAGCTGCATGGACTGGGCGCCCTTGATCAGGAAGTCACCGATGTTGGGCCGGACATAGCTTTCCACATCGTGATCGATGCAGTATTTTACCAGATCGTTGCGCAGGCTGGAGGGGATGCCGCAGAGCATCACCGCCCGGGCCTTCGTCTCCCCAATGCGGCAATAAAGGGCTTCTTTTCCCTCTTCGGTGGACACGCTGCCCAGCAGCCGGAACACACTGGGAAGACTCCGGAGAATCGCCTCGCCGTCGTCTCTGGCTTCCGGGTTGTCGTAAATGAGCAGGGTGGGCCGGGCGGACAGCAGCTTTTCCGTCAGGCGCTTGGAAACAAAGGCCCAGATCGCGCCCGCCGCCACGGAGGCCGCCACCAGGCCCAGCATGGGCAGCACCTCCGGCACCGCGCGCATCAGCAGCGCCGTAACCAGGTACAGAATGCCGCAGCTTAAAACCGCCGCCACCGCGTGAGAATAGGTAAGCTCCCCCGCGGAGTGAAAGGTGATGTCGAATCCGCCGTAGAGCCGGGCAAACAGCAGATACAGCGCCGTATACAGGAAGATGACAATATAGTCGCCCTTGGCAAAGAAGGGGAAAATGTACATCTTCATTTTATAGAAATGAAACCACATCAGCGCGAATAGCGCGCCGTTGGCAGCCGTCAGCACCGCGCCGAGGACGGTCCGCAGCGCCTGCCGTTTCTGTTGACTGTTAAACATTGGTTCTCTCCATCCGCATTTCCGCCGTCGGAACGCATCCCGCCGGAGACGCATATGATCCTGTATTCTTCTCTTTACCCATTATATACATTTTTCTTCTTTTGGCAAGTGCATTGTAGGCTTCTCAATTGTCCTCCCCCGGAGGGACGCATCCGGATCGAAAACGGCGTTTCCGGTCAATCGATAGATATTATAAGATTAAAATTTCTGAATCCTATGCATTTTTTCTATTTCTTTCCGAGATACGGCATGATATAATAATACTAATCTCGTAAAAAAGGAGAAGTAACCTGTGCGTGCGCTTTCCTACCTTGAAATCAACACCTTCTGCATTCTGATCATACTGCTTCTTTTCAGATGCCATAGGGGGAATGGAGACACCAGTCCCAATGCCCGGTTTTTCCGCGGCCTTCTGATCAGCCTGATTGTCTACGCGCTGCTGGATATGCTGTGTGGTCTTCAGGAAAACCATGTGATCCATCCTGCCCCCTGGGTTGTAGAGATTATGAATGTTCTGTTCTTCTACTCTGCCGCCACCGTCAGCTTTCTGGGTTTCCTTTACGCCGAATGTGAATTCGGCGGTACCTGGTTCCATGACCGCAGAAAATGGTTCCTGTTCAGCCTGCCCATGCTCATTCAGCTGATCACCATTCCTCTGAGTCTTTATGGGAAATTCTATTTTTATATTGACAGACTGGGCCGCTATACCAAGGGGCCCCTGTATCCTCTGCTTCTGGTGCTTTGCTACAGCTATCTGATGGTGATCGGCGTGCGCTCCATGTACGCAGTGTTCCGGAAAGCAAACTATGCCCACCGGTCCGAATATCTGTCCATCGTCTCTTTGGTGGTCTTTCCTCTGATTACCGGTGTGATTCAGGCCCTCAATACCGGCATTTCCATTGCCTGCATGGGCGCCACACTGGCCTGTTTGCAGGTCTTTGTCAACCTCCAGCAGGCCCAAATTACCATTGACCCCCTGACCCAGATCAACAACCGGACCAAAATGCTCCACTATCTGGACAAGTGCATCAGCCGCCAGAAATCCGGCGGTGACCGGAAGCTGGCTGTGTATATGATCGACATCAACGATTTCAAACAGATCAACGATCAACATGGCCACCTGGAAGGAGATGCCGCCCTCATTTTTCTGTCCGAGGTTCTGAAGCAGGTGGCTTCCCATTTCAAAGGCCTTATTTCCCGTTTCGGCGGTGATGAGTTTTTTGTGGTTCTGGAAGCCCGGGACGATGCGGAGGTTGAGCAGTTCCGCCAGGAATTGCTGGATGCCCTGGATGCATACAACGCCTCCTCCGGGAAACCCTACAAGCTAAGTATCGGCATGGGCCTGGCCTATTATGCCCCCGCCCTGACCATCCCCGACCTGATTGACGCTGCCGATCAGGCCCTGTACCGCGACAAACAGCGGTACAAGCACAGCAAAAAAGGGCGCAGCTATTTTCATTGACAAACCATTCCCTTCATGGTAGACTGAAACGCGTATCCGCGGGCATGGTGGAATTGGTAGACTCGGTGGATTTAGGTGATGTCACCTCAGGGAAGGTTTTTCATTTCACCACCCGCACAGGAAAAATGAATAAGCGGGCATGCTGGAATCGGTAGACTGGACGGATTTAGGTTCCGTTGTCGAGAGGCGTGTGGGTTCGAGTCCCACTGCCCGCACCAAAGCCACCGCAGGTTTACTTGCGGCGGCTTTTATTTGTGTCTGTGGAGGGATGCATGAAATGCGGCCTTATAAAAAACTTACTATTGTATGTGCAATTATTTCACTTTTTTCTCTTGCGCTATGCTTGGTATTACACTATTGGATGGCGTGTGAAGAAGCAGAATTTTGGATCAATGTATGCCTAGCTCTTTTTGGCAGTGCAATACTAACAATGCTCAATTCTCTTGTTTTTTACTTTCACGAGAAACGAACAACCCTTGAAAATTTCATGTACTTCAGTAAGAATTTACTCCAAGTACTGAATAAGTATCAGACAAGCATGTCGCTAGAAGAGAAAATGCGGTTTTATTTGGATTACCATGACATGGACAAATCCGCCTGGGATTCTGCATATGGAAACATGGATTTTTTCTTTGAAAAGGCACATGGAAATCGTGCGTATATTTACAAAAGTCTTTATTTGCCCATTCTTAAATTCAACAAGGCAGTAAATGAGCATGTATGGCATTTCCGCTGGTATTTTGATGGGAGTGGGAAAAATGCTCCAGTAATGGAGGGCTTTGTGGAGCAATTGGAGAAACATCTGATATATCAAGATGCGCAGAGCGTTCCTACGGAATATGATGAGTCTGGAAAGCCTGTGGCCTTTTGCGAAATGGTCAGCATAGAATCAAAGCTTGTCCACGAAGTATTAACGGAATTAAACGGAAAGTACTTCGATATTATGTATGGAAAAAGCAAAAAATGAGATCGACTTTAATGTTGACAAGCATAACCGCAGATCGCCCCTCCCCTTTTGAGTCAATGTCATTAAGCTTGTGACATTGCCTTTTGAGGAGGGGTGATTTTTTGTCCCTCCACAATTTTACAGAAGCATTACCTTTCTCTGCTTTCCCATTTTACGCGGCGGTCGTATGATACCCCTGTAACCAAAAACAAAGCAATTTGGAGGTAACAAAAATGAATACCAAGAAAATCCTTGCCGCAATTCTGTCCGTGGCGGCTCTGCTGACCATGACCGCCTGCGGCGCAAAAACCGAACCTGCCGCAACCACCGCTGCTCCTGCCGCAGCCGTCACCACCGCTCCTACCGAAGCCGCTACGGAAGCGCCCGCAGCTGAGAAGGTCACCGGCAGCGTCTGCCTGGCAGGCTCCACTTCCATGCAGAAGCTGTGCGAAGCCATGATGGAAAGCTTTGGGGAAGCCTATCCCGACATCACCGTCACCGCGGAGTACACCGGCTCCGGTGCCGGTCTGGAAGCCCTGGCCGGCGGTAAAACCGACATCGGCAACGCCTCCCGCAGCCTGAAGGACGGCGAAAAGGAAGCCGGTGCCGTGGAAAATGTGGTTGCCATCGACGGCATCGCTGTCATCACCGACAAGGCAAATCCCGCAACCGATCTGACCAGCGAACAGCTGGCTGATGTCTACACCGGCAAAATCACCAACTGGAAGGACCTGGGCGGCGAGGACGCGGCCATTGTGGTCATCGGCAGAGAGGCCGGTTCCGGCACCCGGGGCGCTTTTGAAGAGCTGATGAAAATTGAAGACCAGTGTGTCTACGCCCAGGAGCTGGACTCCACCGGCGGTGTTCTGGCCAAGGTTGCCGCAACTCCCGGCGCCATCGGCTATGTCTCCCTGGATGTGGTGGACGACACGGTAGCCGCCATTGCCCTGAACGGAGTGGCTCCCACGGAAGAGAACATTGTGGCCGGTTCCTATAAGCTGTCCCGTCCCTTTGTCATGGCCACCAAGGGCACCATCGAAGAGCAGAATGAGGCTGTTAAGACCTGGTTCCAGTACATTGCCTCCGACGAAGGCAAGGCTGTCATTCAGGGTCTGGGCCTGATTCTTCCCCAGTAAATGAATCATAGAACCGAGGGCAAACCGGGCCACAGGCACAATACCGCTGAAGCGGTGGCCCGGGCCCTCCTTTTCATTTGCGCGGTGGCCGCAATCTTCGCGGTATGTGCCATCACCTTCTATATGTTCGCCAAAGGCCTGCCTGCTTTGGGCAAAATCGGCGTGAAAGACCTGCTGTTCGGCACCGTCTGGAAGCCCACAGCCAGCGAGCCCAGGTTCGGAATTGCCTATATCATTCTCTCCTCCCTGGTGGGCACCGCCCTCAGCGTTGCGCTGGGCGTGCCTCTGGGCCTGTTCACCGCGGTGTTTCTCACGGAGGTCTCCGGGAAGAAAACGGCCGCTCTGGTGGAACCCGCCGTGGAGCTGCTGGCCGCCATTCCCTCCGTGATCTACGGCCTGGTGGGTATGATGGTGCTGAACCCCGCCATGTACCGGCTGGAAAAGCTGATTTTCGCGGGCTCCGAAACCCATCAGTTCACCGGCGGCGCCAACCTGCTTTCCGCCGTGGTGGTACTGGCCATTATGATCCTGCCCACCGTCATCAGCGTCAGCGCTTCCTCCCTCCGGGCAGTGCCCGATTCTCTGCGGGCCGCTTCCCTGGCCCTGGGCGCCAGTAAGATGCAGACCATCTTCAAGGTGACCGTTCCCGCCGCCCGCTCCGGTATCCTCACCGGCGTGGTGCTGGGCATTGGCCGTGCTCTGGGCGAGGCCATGGCCATCAACATGGTGGCCGGCGGCTCCGTGAATCTGCCCCTGCCCTTCCATTCCGTCCGGTTCCTGACCACCCAGCTGGTCAGCGAAATGGGCTATGCCGAGGGAACCCACCGGCAGGTGCTGTTTACCGTTGGCCTTGTCCTCTATCTGTTCATTCTGGCCGTAAACCTGGTGCTGCTGAAAATGCGCCGGAAAGGAGAGAAAGGCAATGGATAAGCCCCTGACCGTTTCCAAAAAGCGTCCCATGGACATCTGCCTCTATGGACTTGTCTATCTGTGCGCCGGGCTTTCGGTGGCCCTGCTGGTGGTTCTGCTTGCCTACGTTCTGCTCAAAGGCATTGGGCAAATCAACTGGCAGTTTCTTACCACCGTCACTTCCGTTTTGAAGGGCACCGTGGGCATCGCGGGAAATCTGCTGAATACCCTGATCATCGTCCTGATCACCATGCTGATTGCCACACCGCTGGGTGTGGGTGCGGCGGTATACCTGAATGAATACGCCAAGCCCGGAAGGCTGGTTTCCTCCATCGAATTCGCCACGGAAACCCTGTCCGGCATTCCCTCCATCATCTTCGGTCTCTTCGGAAGCATGTTCTTCGGCGAGACCCTGGGCCTGGGCTACTCCCTGCTGACGGGCAGCCTTACCCTGATCCTCATGGTGCTGCCCCTCATCACCCGAAACACCCAGGAGGCCCTAAAAACCGTCCCCGCAAGCTACCGCAGCGGCGCCCTGGGGCTGGGGGCCGGAAAATGGTACATGATCCGCACCGTCCTGCTGCCCAGTGCCGCCCCGGGCATTCTCACCGGCGCCATTCTGGCCATCGGGCGGATCGTGGGCGAATCCGCCGCCCTCCTGTTTACCGCAGGCAGCGCCAAGGCCCTGCCCAAAACCCTGGGAAAGCTCTTTTCCAAGATTTTCCACTCCGGCGGCACCCTGACCATCCAGCTCTATCTCAGCGCCACCAGCGAGGGCGACTTTGATACCGCCTTCGGCATCGCCGTGGTACTGCTGGTGCTGGTGCTGTGCATCAACCTGACAACCAAACGTCTGGCCGCCAGGCTGGACCCAAGGAGAAACTGATATGCAGTCTGAGACAAAAATCTGTGTCCGTGATCTGAACCTGTACTATGGTTCCAATCACGCGCTGAAAAACATCCATATGGATATTCCGGCCGGGGCCGTTACCGCCTTCATCGGTCCCTCCGGCTGCGGCAAATCCACCTTCCTGAAAACCCTGAACCGGATGAATGATCTGGTTGAGGGGGTCCGCATCTCAGGAGAGGTGCTGCTGGACGGGGAACAGATTTACGGGCCCAATGTGGATACCACCGCCCTGCGACGCCGGGTGGGCATGGTATTCCAGCAGCCCAACCCCTTCCCCATGAGCATCTACGACAATGTGGCCTACGGCCCCCGGGTCCATGGCATCCGAACCAAGTCACAGCTGGATGAAATTGTGGAGGAAAGTCTCCGGGGTGCCGCCATCTGGGAGGAAGTGAAGGACCGGCTGAAAAAGTCCGCCCTGGGTCTTTCCGGCGGGCAGCAGCAGCGGCTTTGCATCGCCCGGGCTCTGGCCGTGGAGCCGGAGGTACTTCTGATGGACGAGCCCACCTCTGCCCTGGACCCCATCTCCACCGCCAAAATTGAGGACCTGATGGAGTATCTGAAGAAGAAGTATACCGTTGTTGTGGTTACCCACAATATGCAGCAGGCCACCCGGGTATCGGACTACACCGCCTTTTTTCTGCTGGGCGACCTGATCGAATTCGGCAAAACCCAGCAGGTATTTTCCTATCCCAAGGAAAAGCGAACAGAAGACTATATCACCGGGAGGTTTGGCTAATGCGGACAAAATTCGATGAACAGCTGCGCCAGTTGGGTATGGAAATGACCCACATGGGCAATCTGATTGAGAAGAACATCCAGGATGCGGTGCAGGCCCTGCTGAGTCAGGACACGGAAACCGCCCGCCGGATTATGGCGGAAGACGAACTGGTAGACCAGGAGCAGAAGAAAATCGAAAACATCTGCTTCCAGCTGCTGATTCAGCGGCAGCCTGTGGCCCGGGATCTGCGCACCATCACCGCCGCCCTGAAAATGGTAACGGATATGGAGCGCATCGGTGACCACGCGGCGGATATATCCGAGCTCACCATCGCCATGGCCGCCGTCTCCTTCCCCCTGCGGGAAGAAAACATCCGGAAGATGGCCGGTGAAACCATTGTGATGCTGCTGGACGCGATTGATAGTTATGTAAACAAAGACATCGACAAGGCCCACTCTGTAATTGCCCACGATGACCTTGTGGACAGCTACTTTGTTCGGGTCAAGGCCGACCTGATTGAGGTCATCCGGGAGAACCCGGAATACGGTGAATACGCAGCGGATTTGCTGCTGGTTAATAAATACCTGGAGCGCATCGGCGACCATGCCACCAATATTGCCGAGTGGGTGATCTTTGCACTGAACAGCAACGGAGATGCGAATGAATATTGATTTTAAAACAAAAAAAGGCTTCATCTGCGATATGGACGGGGTGCTGTACCATGGAAACCGGGCACTCCCCGGCGCGGTGGAATTCGTCCAGTGGCTCCAGCGGGAGCAGAAGGACTATCTGTTCCTGACCAACAACAGCGGCATGACACCCAGGGAGCTGGGCCAGAAGCTGGAGCGCATGGGCCTCCGGGTGCCGGAGGAGCATTTCTACACCAGCGCCCTGGCAACGGCGGAATTTCTGAGGGCCCAGGCCCCAAATTGCTCCGCCTTTGTCATCGGAGAAGCGGGACTGCTGAATGCCCTTTATGACGCGGGCATTACCATGAACGATGTAAACCCGGACTATGTGGTCATCGGCGAGGGCCGCACCTACTCCCTGGACAGCCTGACCCGGGCCGTCAATCTGGTGCTGGGCGGCGCCAGACTCATCGGCGCCAACTCCGATGTATCCGGCAACATCGAATGGGGCATTGCCCCCGCCTGCCGGGCTCTGATTGCCCCCGTGGAAATGGCCACCGGAAAGCAGGCCTATTTCTGCGGCAAACCCAACCCGCTGATGATGCGTACCGGCCTGCGGCTGCTGGGCTGTCATTCCGAAGAGGCCGTGGTCATCGGCGACCGGATGGACACGGACATCATCGCCGGTACCGAAAGCGGCATTGACACGGTGCTGGTGCTCTCCGGCGTATCGGACCCGGACACCCCCATGGGGTTTGCCTACCAGCCCACCATGATTCTCAACGGCGTGGGGGATATTCCCCTGCTGTAAAGTGCTTCCCCGTCTGATTTCACAAACCGGGCGGGGAAATTTTATTGAATCTATTTGATAATCATTCTCATTTCTATTTGATAATCATTCTCATTTTCCTATTGACAAAATAGATTATCTGTGGTATGATACCACCGTAAATGATAATCAATTGCAAATAGAAACCACCAAGGAGGTGTGCAATGGAATCTGCAAAGCAGTTTCGCAAACGCAACGCCATCCTGGCCTGCCTCCGCGCTTCCAACGCCCACCCCAGCGCCGAGACTCTGTACCAATTGCTCCAAAAGGAGCAGCCGGACATTTCCTTGGCGACGGTCTACCGGAATCTTGCCCTGTTCAAAAGTCAGGGGATTATTTCCAGTGTGGCTACGGTAAACGGGGTTGAACGGTTTGATGGCACCACAGAACCCCATGTCCATTTCGTCTGTACCAGCTGCGGCGCGGTACAGGATCTTCTCCAGGTGGAGCAGCCGGATTGCTCCGGCTTCGCCCAGCGCCTGGGCTGCCGCATTGACACCACCCAACTGACCCTCTCCGGCCTTTGCCGGGACTGTCTGGGAAATACCCGCGAATCCCCAAAATCTTAAAATCATTTTATTATGGAGGAATTTTTTATGAAGAAGTTTGTTTGCCCTGTCTGCGGTTATGTTCTGGAAGCCGAAGCCATCCCCGAAGGCTTTGTCTGCCCTGTCTGCAAGGTCCCCGGCACCAAGTTTAAGGTCATGGAAGAAGGCAAGCTGGCCGCAGAGCACGAGTACGGCGTATACGCCAAGACCGTAAAGAACAACCCCGACATCTCCGACGAGGACAAGAAGTTCATCTTCGAGCAGCTGATGGCCAACTTCAACGGCGAGTGCAGCGAAGTCGGTATGTACCTGTGCATGGCCCGCATCGCCCACCGCGAGGGCTACCCCGAGATCGGCCTGTACTGGGAGAAGGCTGCCTATGAAGAGGCTGAGCACGCTGCCAAGTTCGCCGAGCTGCTGGGCGAGGATCTGGAGCCCAACATGAAGGCCACCACCAAGGACAACCTGGCCTGGCGTGTGGACTGCGAGTTCGGCGCTACTGCCGGCAAGTTCGACCTGGCCAAGTGCGCCAAGAAGAACGGCCTGGACGCCATCCACGACACCGTGCACGAGATGGCCCGTGACGAGGCCCGCCACGGCAAGGCTCTGAAGGGTCTGCTGGAGCGCTACTTCAAGTAAGCAGCACCCACCCAATTCAATACAGAATACCGCAGACAACGGGGGCTTGCCCCCGTTGTCTGCGGAGCAGAATTACATAAATGATTGAAAAGGAGAAATATCCTATGAAATACGTTTGCAATGTCTGCGGCTGGGTCTACGACGAGGACGAAGCTGGCGTGAAGTGGGAAGATCTGCCCGAGGATTTCGCCTGTGAACTGTGCGGCGTGGGCAAGGACGAGTTCAGCCCTGAGGAGTAAGCACCATGAAAATTCGGATTAACAAGGATGTCGTGGAGTTTACTCCCGAGCATGCTGCCGAAGCTGCCGAGCTGGAAGCCCTGTGGGTGAAGATGGGCAACTGCGTCGGCGGGAACAAGGCCCTGTCCCCCATCGGCACATATGTCCCCAGTGAGAACAAGACTGCCGTGTTCCATATCGACGGCCTGTCCGAGCAGGAAGCCAAAGAAGTGCCTGTGATTCGGGCACCCTATGACACCGATGTGTACTGCGTTACCTGCAACAAGACCCAGCACGTCAAGGCTGGCGAGCCCATCCCCTTCTGCTGCGGCAGACTGATGGAAATTCTGGACTAAGCGAATACAGATTGAGGAAGCGAAGTTTTTCGCTTCCTCTTTTTTATCTGACAGTACCGCCTGTCCGTTTCCGCTCCAGACTGCGTCAAGGATCGAAATGCTGTAAAAAACGCGCGGAGCCTTTTCTGCCCCGCGCGAAAACCTTATCTTATGGAATGTATTCTTCGATTTTCTCTGCCCAGAGCCCATAGGCCTCCGGGTATAGATGCAGGCCGTCTCCCGTAACCTCCGGATCAATTTCTCCATCGCGCGCATAGAGCGGATACAGGTCCACAAATGCCACGCCTTTTTCCTCTGTCAGGCGCTTCAGCTTGCCGTTGAATTCCAGAATTGTAGAATTGCGGCATATGAAGGGCTCTCTTTTCCCGGAGATAGGCAGCACACTCTGGATCACAATTTTCGAATCCGGCAGATTCTCTTTCAGGGTGTCCATCAACCGGCTGTAGACGGCAATGCTTTCATCCACGTTTTTATCCGTCAGTCCGTTGATTCCCCCAAGGACGAAGACCGTTTCCGGAGTAAGCTTCGCCAAGGGATAGACCCGCTCGATCATTCCTTCCAGATCATCCCCGGGATAGCCGCAATTGACGATCTTTTTCTCCGGGAAAAACTCCCGGAAGTCGCTGTCGTGGGTGATGGAATCACCAAAAAACACCACATCGGCATCATAGTCCAGTTTGTAGAGCGTGTTGTTCCACCCGGCAACGGCCCAATTGGACTGGTCCGGCAGCTCCTTAAGGCCCAATTTCGCCAGAACCTTCGCGCCGTAGCCCCCGTCATAAAAGAGAACCGCAAACGCAGCCAAGGAAAGGACCGCGCAGAGGGTGATCAGGCATATATACATTTTCAGCCAATGTTCTTTTGTCTTCTTCATCTGTCCGTCCCGGAGCCCGCCGGGCATCCCTCCCCCACGATCCGCTCATTTCCGGGGCAGGAGCTCCTCTCCTTCCCCGCTGTCCGTAATATCCACTATGCAAACATAATAAACCGAATTGCCATTTTCGGTGATCACCTTCCGGCCGATGTCGTCCACCACACGGACCGCGCCGTCCCTGCGCACAATCCGGTACGTCACCCGTTCAACGGAGTCCCCGGAGCGAAGGATCTGCGCGCCAATCTCTTTTTCCACCCATTGGACGTCCTCCGGGTGCACCATGGTTTTGAAGGAGCCGCCCACATACTTGTAGAACTCCGTATAATTCCCGCAGCCGAACATATGAATCAGCGGTTCATCGGCAAATAGAATCCGCTCCTCTCCCTGGGCTTCATAAACCAGGCAGCCCACAGCCTTTCCCCTCCGGTTGTGCTTTTTCCGGAGCTGATGGAAGGGCTTGCATTCACTGAAGTAGGTGTACCAATGCCTGTAAATCTCTTTGTCCGCTTCCCGCTCGGAAAGCACGGAAGCCAGCGTATTCATCAGAACTTCCACCTGGATCGGTCTTGTGATGTGGCCATTCATTCCCACCTGGAAGGCTTTTCTCCTGTCCTCATCAAAGGCATTGGCGGTCATGGCGATAATCGGGATTCCCGCTTTCCGCTGATCCGGCAGTCTGCGGATGATCCGGGTCGCTTTGTAGCCGTCCATATTGGGCATCTGAATATCCATCAGAACCAGGTCGTACTCATCGGGCGCCGCCTTTTCAATCCGATCCACACAGATAATGCCGTCCTCCGCCCACTCAACCAGAAATCCCGCTTCCTCCAGAATGGTCATGGCGATTTCCGCGTTCAGCTGGTTGTCCTCTGCCAAGAGGATTCTCTTTCCGGAAAAATCCTCCATTCTGTAGGGATCCGACCGGAGGCTGAGCTGCCGTTTCTGCCCGTCATCCGCAATGCGATGGGCCAGAGTCAGGGTGAATTTCGTTCCCTTTCCCAGCTGACTTTCCACCGTAATGGTGCCCTGCAGCAGATCCACCAGTTTTTTGACAATGGGCATACCCAGTCCGGTGCCGGCCACCTTGCTTTCCGTACTGGTCCGCTCTCTGGTGAATTCCTCGAAAATGTGGGGCAGGAATTCCTCCGACATTCCGATGCCGGTATCGGCGATCACCGTCTGATACACCGTGTATCCCGGACGTGTGACCGGGATTTCCGTCACCGTCACGGAAATGCTGCCTCCGGAAGGGGTGTATTTGACGGCGTTGCTCATAATGTTGAGCAGAATTTCCCGCAGCTTGGTTCCGTCGGTGATGACATCCGGATGCGCGACCCGGATGTCACCGGTGAAGGTGATTCCTTTTGCCTGCATCTGTGTGTCAAACAGAGCGTGCAGCTCCTGCCAGAACGCGTACACATTGTTGGCTGTTTCATCCAGATATACCTTGCCGCTTTCAATCCGGGCCATTTCCAGCACGTTGTTGATGAGGGACAGCAGGAAATCGTTGGCCGTTTCGATCTTTCCGATGTAGCTGCGCGCCAGTTCTTTGTCATCCAGATGCTTTTTCAGCAGATCCGTAAATCCGATGATGGCATTCATGGGCGTACGGATGTCATGGGACATATTGAACAGGAAGGCGGACTTTGCCTCGCTGGCGGCTTTTGTGATTTCCAGCTGGGCCTTTGTATCCGCCCGGTCATGGGCCTCCGTCACGTCACGGCCCAAAATATTCAGAATGGGTTCTCCCTCTCCGTCAAAGCCTACAATCACATTCATTTCGTACCAGGCATCGTTCCCCTCCGGCAAATGCTGCAAAAACTCCTCGGTTCCCACAAGTCCGGGATGCTCTATCCGGCCCCGGTAGCTGTCCAGGGAAAGCATTTCGGTCGCCCGGGCACGATACTGCTCGTCCGTATTCCGGCAGAACTGCCGGAATACCTCCTCGTATTGATCATTCGCCTGCAAAAAGGCCACCGTCCGCTCCATCCCGTTGCCCGGGATAAGCGTATACTTTCCCGTGTTTACATTCACCGTCATGTTATAGCCGTACAGCATTTTGGTGATGTCGGACAGAAGCTGGTCTCTTGCCGCCACAGCCCTCAGTTCACGCTCCCTGCGTTCCCGGGCTGTACGTATTTCCGTGACATCCCGTCCAAAAACGTTGGCGATGGGCGTTCCCTGATCATCCACGCCGATGAACACATTGACCTCAAACCACCCAATGCCGGCCCCGGTGACACCGGCATACACCATCTGTCCCAGATGTCCCCGCTGATTCTGCTGTCTGCGCAGGGCCTCAAGGGAAAACTGCCGATTCATTTCATCGATGTACTCCGGGAGCACGTTGGACAGCAGGATATTACTGGCAGCTTCATAGTCATCCGTCCGGGAAAACTGCCGGATAAATTCTTCCATGCCGGTGCCCACCGACAGGGTATACTTTCCGGTTTCCAGATTTACAGTGGCGTGATAGCTGTACAGTGCCCCGATCATATCGGACAGGATCCCTTCTCTGGAAGCGGAAGCATCGGATTCCCGCTTCCTGGCCTCCTGCTGCTCATGCTCCCGGGTCACATCCAGGCAGGCGCTGATGATGGCCAGGCGGCCGTCCGCCGCTTCGATTACCTCGCCCCTGTCAACGGTCCAGAACCAGGTTCCGTCTTTTCTGGGCATACGATAGGTGGTCTCATATTTCATGCCCACATAGAAATGATCCCCCAAGTCGGCTGTCACCTGGGGCAGGTCCTCCGGGTGAATGGTATTGACCACCTTCCCGTCAATTCCCCTCTCAAAGTCCTCCCGGCTGTCGTAGCCCAGCATCCGGATCATAGACGCATTCACATCGTAAAGCGGGAAGCCCTCCTCGCAGAAGCCGCCGATCTTTCCGATATTCTCGGAATCAAATTTATCGGGAAGCTCCCCGGTGAGGGAAAGATCGTTTATCTTCAGCCGCTCAAATACACTCCTTCCGTCCCTGTCCGCCGGGTGGCAGGTAACCGCGTACTTCCCTTCCCCGATTTCGGAGAAAACCGCCTGAACCCAGTCCCTGTAGAAGGGATCATAGTATACCGGGCAATCGTTTTGTGAATTGCCCGCAATGGGGCAATGGGGACAGGGGGTATCCCGCTTCATTGTCGCCTGATAGCACAGATCACCCAACCGGATCCCTTTGTATCTGTTCTTCACATTCTGATTGAAATCCAAAAGCCGGAAGTCATCCGAAATAACATAATAATCCGTATGGATTGCTTTTGAAGGTTTCAAAAGGCCGCCCCCTTTCAGAATTTGCGTCCGTATTTCTCCCGGCGAGGGTCTCTTCGTCATAACGGCACCTGCTCCCTGCAAGAAAAACGGGAAATTCGCGCATATCCTGTAACAATAATATCTCACCCCTCAGCAGAAATCAACACGGAATCAAGAAATGAGTTCCCGGTTCCGCCGGCCGTCCTAAAAAAATATGGAGGACCTTCCGGAGCAAATGTTGACTTCGTAACATTTTCTTCCTACAATAGCCCTAATCCATCGGCGAAAAGGAGCGAATACAATGAAACCCTGGCAAGAAGAATGGCAGCGCTTCCGGCAGATGAACGGAAAGCAAAAACTGGTGCATCTGTGGACCTACTACAAATTCCACATTCTGGTGATTTTGGCGGTGCTTGTAATCATCGGCGATTTCGGCTTCCGGGCCCTTACAAAGAAAACCACGGTGCTTTATCTGGGCGAAGTAAACATTGCAGCGGACCCGGACCTGCAGGATGCCCTCAGCACCGGATACCTGGCCCATACAGGCGCCGACCCGGACAGGCAGGAGGTATTCCTCTATACCGCCATCTACCTATTCAAGGAGCCCACCATGGAGAATCAGGAATATGTCTCCGCCTCCCAGATGAAGCTGATGACCGCCACCAACACCCAGATGCTGGATCTGGTCCTTATGAATCGGGAGGGCTACGACATCTGCTCTGCCAACGGCTACCTGGTGGACCTGCGTACCGTCTTCCCTGCCGGGGACCCCCAATGGGCGGCTCTGGCAGCCTGCCTGACGGAAAATGATGTGCTTCTGACGGATGACAGCACGGAAGAATATTCCACGGTCACCCAAAAGGTATGCAATGGACTGGATGTCAGCCGGTTTCCGATTTTTCAGCAGGGGGACTATCCCGACGGCATTTACCTGGGTCTGATTACGGGCACCCCCCGGATGGAGGAATGCAGAAACTATATTGCCTATCTGTCCGCGTGGCAGCCGGATTGATTCCGCAAACAGGAGGAGAAACAATGAAAAGTCTGCTGATCAAGGATACAACCGAAGAGGAACGCCGCAGAATTGTGGAGGAGTCCCTGGGGATGCCGGGTGCCTGCGACGACTGCATGAGCTCAATCGGGGATATGTACGATGACTATATCTATGGAAAACGGGAGCTCCGGGAGATCACCATGTCTTTCCGCGCCGGCTATACCACCGCCATGAAGGGCCCGGAGCGCTGGGGCTGCGGGTACTGAAGGGCCGCGAAACCCTGTGAAACGCCAACCGCCCCAAAGCAATTGTGCTTTGGGGCGGTTGCGCTTATCAAAAAAATTTTCATGGCAGCGCTTTCAGCTGCTCCACAGAAGCATTCCCAGCAGGGCGGACAGCAGAATCATCAGGATCAGCGGGGGCGCGGATTTTTTCCATTTGATCCACCCTGCCCGAACCGCCCACAGCACGGCAAACAGGCCGATGGCCCGCCCATCCGGGACAATGGGACCCCTTCCGCCGGAATAGCCCAGCAGCGTGGAAAGGCCCATGGTAAGGGCGGTAGCCAGAATCATTCCCACCACACAGGGGCGGACGCCGGAGAGAAACGCATTGGTGAGCCTGTACCGCATCAGGTTCTTCAGCACCGAGGCAATCAGCAGAATGATGAGGAAGGCAGGCAGAACCACGCCCAGCGTCGCCAGAAACGCACCCAATACCCCCGCCTGAGAGGCGCCCACAAAGGTGGCCATGTTCACGGCGATGGGGCCGGGGGTGGATTCCGCCACGGCGATAAAGCTCATCAGCTCCGCTTCCGTCAGCCAGCCATGGCTCAGCACCGCATCCCGGATCAGAGAGATCATGCCAAAGCCGCCGCCAAAGGACAGGGCGCCCACCATCAGAAAGTTCAGAAACAGTTCCGGATAAATCATGCCGCTCTTCCCCCCCTCATATTCCGAAGGGTTTCGCCGACAATTCCTACCGTGCCGCAGATCAGAATATAATACGCCGTGGAAAAGCGGACAGCGGTAACGGAGAACACCAGCATGGTTACCATAACGCCAATCATCAGCGTCAGATTTCTTCCCGTTTTTTTCATGCCCCCCAGCATTTTCAGCCCCGCGGAGGCAATCAGGTACACCACACACACCCGGATGCCGGAAAAGGCCCGGGCCACCCAGGGAATGGTGAGAAACCGGTCAAAATACAGGGAAATGCAGTATATCACCAGAAAAGACGGGATGCACACCGCCGCCGTTGCCACCAGCGCGCCCCAAACTCCCGCGTTGCTGTAGCCGATATAGGTTGCGGCGTTGATGGCGATGGGGCCGGGCGTGGACTCCGCAATGGCCACCATATCCAGGAATTCCTCCCGGTCCATCCACTTCTTCTTTCCCACAAATTCCTCTTCCAGAAGGGCAATCATGGCATATCCGCCCCCAAAAGTAAGGGCACCGATCTTCAAAAAGCTGCCAAAAAGGCCCCAAAGCATATTCTTTTTGCCGCCCCTGCCGGGGGGTGCTTGTTTCTTTTTCATTCTTTCTCCACCTTTCCTGCCTATTCTATCACAAATTCGGAGCCCCGCATACCTGAATTTTCAAAACAGTCTCCCTATTTCCAGAAAAATCAGAGATTGCGCCAATGAATATTTCATGAATTCTAACTGTAAGGGTAGAATTTTTCCACAAACTGTGGTAGAATGTTTCTAAGTATACCATATGGAGATTATGCCTATGTTGGAATTGTTGGCCCCTGCGGGGTCTATGGAATCCCTTCGCGCGGCGGTGCAGAACGGCGCCGATGCCGTGTATCTGGGCGTCGGGGAATTCAACGCCCGGCAAAGCGCAAAGAACTTCACCCTGGAAACCCTGGGTGAAGCCCTCAAGTACTGCCATATCCGGGGGGTTCAGGTCCACCTGACCCTCAACACCCTGGTTGCCGACCGGGAGATGCAGCAGCTGCGCAATCTGATCCGCTCCGCCGCCCAGGCGGGTGTGGACGCCTTTATCGTCCAGGACTGGGGCGTGGTGCAGCTGTGCCGCCAGATTGCGCCCCATGTGCCGGTCCACGGTTCCACCCAGATGACCGTACACAACCTGGCCGGTGTCCAGATGTGCGCCGCCATGGGAATCCGGCGGGTGGTCCTCAGCCGGGAACTGAGCCGGAACGAGATTCAGTACATCTGCGCCAACTCCCCCATTGAAATTGAAATCTTCGGCCACGGAGCCCTGTGTATGTGCTACTCCGGCCAGTGTTATCTCTCCGCCATGATTGGTTCCCGGTCCGGCAACCGGGGCCGCTGCGCCCAGCCCTGTCGTCAGAGCTACGGCTACTCCCGCTGGGAGAACAAGTACCCCCTGAGCCTGAAGGACAACTGCCTGGTCCACTATGTGCAGGCCATTGAAGAAATGGGCGTTGTCTCCCTGAAGCTGGAGGGCCGGATGAAGCGGCCCGAATATGTGGCCGCCGTGACCCAGGTCTACCGGCAGGCCATTGACGGCGCTCCCGTTACTCCCGAGATGATGCAGACCCTTTCCGATGCCTTTAACCGCCAGGGCTTTACCAACGGCTACTACCTGGGCAAGGTCACCACCCGGATGTTCGGTGTCCGGGAGGATGTTCCGGAGAATCCGGAATTCCTGCAGGCCGCCCGGCAGAGCTACGAATCCGGCGAAGCGCCCCTGGTGGATCTCAAATTCCGGGCCGTAGTCACCGTGGACGGCAGCAGCCTGACGGCCTCGGATGCCGACGGCCATATGTGCATTGCCCAGGGGCCCATTCCGGAGCGGGCCGTGAACGTGGCCCTAACCGGCCAGGCCCTTGCCGCCCGGGTTGCGAAAACCGGCGGCACCCCCTTCCGCTGCGCCGAGGTGCGCACCCAGGTTGACCCGGGGCTCATGCTCTCCGCCGCCGCCATCAACGCCATGCGCCGGGATGTGCTGAACCAGATGACCGCCCTGCGGGCCCGCCGGGAAGAACATCCGGTAAAGAAAGCCAAGGATATTCCCTATTTCAAAGGTCCCGGGGGGCTTCCGGGCCTGACGGTGCAGATCTCCGCCCGGGAGCAGCTGACAAAACGGCTTCTGGACAGCGAGACCGCCATGCTCTATGTGCCTGTGCATATCCTGGCCGAGGACGCCCGGCTCTGCCAGATTCTGGCAAACCGGGGCCGCTGTGCCGCGGTTCTGCCCCGGGTGGTCCACGATGACGAGCTGCCCCGGCTCATCAGCCGCCTGCACACCGTCCGCAGCCTGGGCATCCGGGACGCGCTGGTGGGCAACATCGGCCTGATGATCCCCGCCAAGGAAGCCGGCTTCCGGCTCCGGGGGGATTTTGGCCTGAACATTTTCAACTCCGCCTCGGCCAATGTGTGCCGGGATCTGAAGCTGGCCTCCGCCACCGTCAGCTTTGAAATGACCCTCCCCCAGATCCGGGATCTGAGCAAGGCCGTGAATATGGAGATGATCGTCTACGGCCGCCTGCCGCTGATGATCACGGAGCACTGCCTGATTAAGAACAAAACCGGTGAATGCGGCTGCCAGAGCGGCGTGCCCGTAAAGCTTACCGACAAAACCGGTGCGGATTTCCCCGTTATGAAGGAAGCCGACACCTGCCGCAGCGTCCTTCTCAACGGCAAGAAGCTCTACTGGCTGGACCGGCAAAACGACCTTGCCAAGCTGGGCCTGTGGGCCGTCCGGATGAACTTCACCACGGAAAATGCCCGGGAAGTGGACCGGATTCTGGAGGAATATCTGGTTCCCACCTCCTTTGACCCCGGTGCCTGCACCAGAGGGCTGTACCTGCGGGGCGTGGAGTAAAGAATTGACAATTGTCAACTGTCAATTGTCAATTAGAAAGGATACACTATGCAACTCATTCTCGCGTCCGCTTCCCCGCGGCGAAAGGAACTGCTGGGTCTTTACGGCATTCCCTTTACCGTGAGGGCCGCGGACATTGACGAAACCATGGACCCGGACAAGCCTCCCTTTGACGAGGTTGCCCGGCTGAGCCGGGAAAAGGCCCTTGCCGTTTCCCGGGAGCCCGAAGACGTGGTGGTTGCCGCCGACACCATCGTGGTCTGCGGCGGCACCGTTTTGGGAAAGCCCAAAGATGAAGCCCAGGCAATCGAAATGCTGGGGCTTCTCTCCGGCCGTACCCACCAGGTGATGACGGGCTGTACCGTTCTCCGAAACGAAAAATGCGAAACCTTCACGGAGGTGACGGACATTCACTTCCGCCCCCTGTCCCCCGGTGAAATCCGGCGCTATGTGTCCACCGGCGAGCCCATGGACAAGGCAGGCGCTTACGGCATCCAGGGCGGTGCCGCCCTGTTCTGTCAGCGCATGGAGGGGGACTACTATAATGTAATGGGACTGCCCGTCTGTGCCCTTGGGCAGGTCCTGAAGCAAATTGCCCCGGAATGGATGGAGGAACAACAGGCATGAAGCAGCTCTTTAGTACCAAACTGAGAATTATTCTGGTGCTGGTCGTATTGATTACGGCCGCCCTTTCCGTTGTGGCCGGTCTGACCAACCAGTCGGTGCCGGACCTGGTGATCCAGGGCCTGCTGACCCCTTTCCGGTCCGCCGCCACCGCCCTGACCAATACCGTGGAACGCTACTACAGCTACATGTTCAAATATGAGGCTCTGGAAGCGGAAAACCAGGTTCTCAAAGCCCAGATTGCCCAGATGGAGGACGTTGCCCGTCAGGCAGACGCCACCGCCCGTGAAAACGAGCGTCTGCGCAAAACCATCAAGCTGCAGAACGCCCACGAAAGCTATGTGCTGCAGGACGCCTATATCATCGGCTGGAGCTCCACCGATTTCACCAGCGTTCTGACCGTCAACCGGGGCAGCGATGCCGGCATCGCCACCAATATGTGCGCCGTCACCGAAACCGGTGAAGTGGTGGGCCTGGTGACCCAGGTGGGCAAAAACTACGCGGAGATCAAGACCGTGCTGGACTCCACGCTGGAAATTTCTTCCACCATCTCCTCCTCCGGCTACAACGGCATGGTGAAGGGCGGCTATATGAACGGCACCGAAAAGCTGCTGAAAATGGACTACCTGCCCTCCGCCGCCATCATCCGGAACAATCAGCAGGTGGTTACCTCCGGTTCCACCGTGTACCCCCGGGGTCTGATCGTTGGCTCCGTGGTGGATGCCGGCTTTGAGCAGACCGGTGTTGCCAAATACGCCCTCCTCAAATCCGCTGCCGACATTGATTCCCTGGAGCAGATTTTTATCATCACCCAGTACACCACCGATGTGGACACCGCCGGCGCTTCCGCCGACGGTTCCGCTGATACCACCGCGGAAACAACCGCGCCTACGGAGTAACGCCATGGCAGAGAATCGTAATCGGCGGCCTGCCGGCGGCAAACGCGCCGGAGGCCAGAGCCGTCCCAGATCTTCCGCCCCCCGGAGGCCCAGACGGCGGCGGAAGCCAAGCCTTTGGCAGGTGCTGGCGGACCGCATCACCCGCTACCGGGCGGAACGGTCCGAATTCCGGCCCGACAGCCAGGAAAGCCCCTTCCTCAAAACCCTGCATTTTACCCATCAGCAGCGGATCCGCCTGCTGCGGTGGGTGCTTCTGAGCCTTGTGTGCATCCTGTGTCTGGTGGTGCAGGACTGCATTATGAGCCGGATCCACCTCTTCGGCGCCACCACAGACCTGGCCGTGGCAGCCATTTTCCTTGTAACCATCATGGAAGGCAGCGAAACCGGCGGCATTTTTGCTCTGCTGGCCGGCGTTGTCTACCACTTTTCCGGCTCTGCCCCCGGGGCCTACTGTGTGTCCCTCATTGGCATTCCCGGGATTCTCTGTGCCCTGTTCCGCCAGCGGTTCTGGCATCGGGGCACCACCTCTAACCTACTGTGCAGCTCCATTGCCATGTTCATCTATGAGATTGGCCTGTTCCTCACCGCCCTGTTTTTGGGCCTGACCCGGCTGGACCGCTTTTCCTACTTTGTGCTCACCGCGGTCTACTCCATCGTCGTGATGATCCCGCTGTACCAGTTAATTATCCGAATCGGACAAATGGGAGGTCATGTATGGAAAGATTGACCCGATTCCGGGCAGGTGTATTGCTCGGCATCTTCGCCTTTATTATGCTTCTGTATGCCGCCAGGCTCTTCGATCTTCAGATCATTAAGACCGACGGCAACACGGACAACACCACCCTTTATTCCACCGTTACCACCGTGCGGGCATCCCGCGGCTCCATTCTGGACCGCAACGGCAAGATTCTGGTAGGCAACCGTGCCTCCTATGACCTGGTTTTCAACCACTTCGTCATCAAATCCGCGGATAACCGTAACGAATACCTGTACCGGCTGCTGAAAAAGTGTGAGGAGCTGGGGGTTGATCACCTGGATCACCTGCCGGTTACCGCGAAACGTCCCTTTGAGTACACCCTCAGCGACTATTCCACCGCCTGGCAGGGCTACTTCCAGAACTACATGGTGGACTGCGGCTGGGACCCGGACATTACCGCCCCTTTGCTGATTGAAAAAATGCGCACCCGCTATAAAATTCCCGATACCTGGACCGAGGAAGAGGCCCGGGCGGTCATCGGTCTGCGTTATGAATTTGACCTTCGCGGCGTTACCAACCTGCCCAGCTACGTTTTCATCTCCGACGTTTCCAGTGAAAACCTGGCCGCCCTTCTGGAGCTGAACACCCCCGGCCTGATGGTGGAATCCTCCACCGTCCGGGAGTACCATACCACCTACGCCGCCCACATTCTGGGATACTTGGGCGGCATGGACGACAACGACTGGGCGAAATACAAGGATCAGGGCTACTCCATGGACGCCTACATCGGCCAGGCCGGTTTTGAGGAGGCCTTTGAAGAGTACCTCCACGGCATCGACGGCCAGCGTCTGGACAAGGTTACCAAGGAAGGCACCATCGTCTCCCAGGCCTATATCAAGGGCAAGGAGCCCATTGCCGGCAACAACGTGGAAACCACCATCGATATTTCCCTTCAGAAGATCGCCGAGGACGCGCTGGCCCAGCGTATGAAAGAGATCACCGACCCGGAGATCAACAAGGAAGTGGGCGAGCATGTGGGTCTGGATGCCCAGGGTGCCGCCGTCATCGTCATGAAGTGCAAGACCGGCGAGATACTGGCCTGCGCCAGCTATCCCACCTATAATCTGGCGACCCTGAATGAGGACTGGGATCTGATCACCTCCAATGAACTGAACCCTTTCTTTAACCGGGCCTTCGGCGCAGCCTATGCCCCCGGCTCCACCTACAAGATGTGTACCCTCATCGCCGCCATGGAGAACAAGAACAATCGCGGCGAGGTGCTGTATGAGCCCGGCGAGATCATCCGGGATACGGGTTACTTCAGCCACGATCAGGACGGCTTCGCGGGCTTCCATCCCGCCTGCCTGTACTACACCAGCACCAAGGGCATGGCCACCCACGGTGACTTGACCGCCCCTGCCGCCCTGCGGGTAAGCTGCAACCTGTTCTTCTATGAGCTGGGCTACCGGCTGACCATCGATATGCTGGACGAAACCGCCAAGGGCCTGGGGCTGGGCGAGCCCACCGGCATTGAGCTCACTGAGAAGGTGGGCTGGCGCTCCAATAAGGACAGTAAGGCCGCCTCCTATACCGGTGTTGACGCCGCGTGGAACGCGGGTGACCGAATCCTCACCGCCATCGGCCAGTCCGAGAACCGGTTTACCCCCTTGCAGCTGGCTGTCTACGCCAGCACCCTGGCAAACAAGGGTGTCCGGTATAAAGCCACCTTCCTGAACCGGGTCACCGCCTCCGACTACCGGACCCTGGTGTACTCCAACACCCCGGAGATCGTCAGCAAAATGAACATCTCCGATACCACCTACCAGACTTATGTGCAGGGTATGCGGGAAGTGGTCACCGTCCTGGGCGGTACCGCCACCACCTGCTTTGGCGGTCCCAAGGATGAAGACGGTCCCCAGTGGCCCAGCAAGATCACCGTCTGCGGCAAAACCGGCACCGCCCAGCACTCCTCCGGCGGCTCCGACCACGGTGCCTTCGTCTGCTTTGCCCCCATGGAGGATCCGGAAATTGCCATCGCCGTCTTCGGTGAAAAGGTTGCCCACGGCTCCAATATGCCCAAGGTGACCGAGCCCATCCTGAAGGCTTACTTTGAAATGGTGGACGCCAGCGAGGTCTACACCTACGAAAACCAGCTGAGCTGAGCCGCAGAGGCTTTTTAAGAAGCACTGCGTAATAACGAAACTGTCATTCCTGCGTGGAATGACAGTTTTCTTATCCTTTGGGCAATCGGATGAAGGGCTCCTTTCCCGTTACGGCCCCCAGAATCTCCTTGCTTCTTTTGTGCAGATGTGCTATAATACCTGAAAATATTTTGTGTACTTTGAAGGAAGGGGGGCTTCTTTTGTCCAGACCAAAAACCCGGCAGGCCATTATGAACTCGTTTGTAAAGCTCCTTAATCTGTATCCACTGGATAAGATCACCGTGAAGGACATCGTTTCCGACTGCGGCATCAGCCGGAACACCTTCTATTACCACTACCAGGATATTTACGACCTGCTGCGGGCCACCCTTTCCTCCGTAACGGAAACGGTACTCAGCGAAAACCTGACCACCTGGCGGGAAGGTCTTATGGCCTGCACCCGTTTCGCTCTGGAAAACCGCCGGGCCGTTTCCCACATCTATCACTCCGCCAACCGGGATCAGCTGGAACGCTGCCTGAATCAGGTCACCGGAGAGAGTATGGAAAAGCTCATCCGCTACCTGACCCAGGGCCTCCGGGTTTCCGATGAGGACATCGGCTACCTGACCCTTTTCTACAAGCATGCCATTGTGGGCATCCTGCTGGAATGGCTGGAAAATGACATGAAGGCCGATGTGGAGCAGGCCATCTCCCGGATGGCCGTACTGCTGGAGGGCAACCTGCGGCTCTCTCTGGAACGCATTGCTGCGCAGTAAAAAAGCGCCCCGGACTTTTTCGTCCGGGGCGCTGCTATTATCTTCAGAATCCGAAGCCGAAGAAGCCGGGGAAATTGGGCATCTGCCCGTAGTAGCCGCCGCTGCTCTGGGCCTGCTGCTGAGCGGTCTGCTGTTCAGGCTTGGAGTCCTGGACCTTCCGGGCAACCGTCACCTTCAGCTCCAGGGTCTGTCCCTGGCGGTACACCGTCAAAGTGATCTCCTGTCCGGGCGCACACTGACCGATGGCCTTGACCAGGTCACTGCTGCCGTCGATTTCGGTGTCGTCCACCTTGGTGATGATGTCGTTCACCTGCAGGCCCGCCGCCTTGGCAGGGCCGTCATCGGTGACCGTCTGGACAGAAGCGCCCTTGGGCAGGCCGTACTTCTGGGTCTCGTCGCTGACATCCAGCACGCTGACGCCGATATAGGGCTTTTCAATATACCCCTTTTCAATGATGCTGGTGACAATGCCGTACACATCATTGATGGGAATAGCAAAGGCAATGTTGTCAATGGAAGCGCCGCTGCCGCTGGAACCGGAGTACTTGGCGTTGGTAATGCCCACCACTTCCCCATGCATATTGAACAAAGCGCCGCCGGAGTTGCCGGAATTGATGGCACAGTCCGTCTGAATCAGCTCCATACTGATGCCGCTGGACATGGTAACCTCCCGGTCCAGGGCGCTGACAGTGCCGGAGGTCAGGGAGAAGGTCAGCTCACCCAGAGGATTGCCGATGGCAACCACACTGTCGCCCACGTTCAGGTTGTCGGAATCCCCAATGACCACAGGGGTCAGGCCCTCCGCGTCGATCTTCAGCACCGCCACATCGTTGCTCTCATCAAAGCCGATGATCCTGGCGTCATACTTGGTTCCGTCGTAGGTGGAAACGGTAACGGAATTGGCATCCTGCACCACATGGTAGTTGGTCAGGATATAGCCGTCGCCCGTAAAGAGGAAGCCGGATCCGGCCGCCGCGGAGGTGGTCCGCTGGCCCCAGAAATTGGTGGTCACGGCGGAGGTGACAATGCCCACGGTGGAATTCACATTGGCGGCGTAGACTTCCGCGGCAGAGAGGGTTTTGCTGGAATCGATCTGCTGGATCTGAAGAACGGAAGTCTCCCGGACGCCCTTCATCACCGTGGATACCCCATCGGAGAGCACCGTCTCGGGCTGTCCCTGGCGCACCAGCCGGCCGCCCAAAAAGGCGCCGCCCACGCCCATGCAGCCGCTTACCAGGGCGCACACCAGAACCAGGGCAACAGCTTTTCCCGCGCCGGATTTTTTATGCTTTTCCCGGCCCGTCATCTGGGGCATCTGCTCCGGGGCGGTCTGTCTATGTTCCGAAGTCTCATATAGGGAATCATCAAAGTATTCGCTCATTTCTAACACTCCTTCTGCCTTCCGGCAGCTTTTTTATGGCTTTATCCTAGCAGGTAATCCTGAAAAGAAACTTAAAGGATCTGCGAACGTTTTGTGAACAATGAAAATTTGAAAATTTTTCAGCTTTATTTCAGAATCAGATTGTATTATGATAATGCGTAATGAATGGATTCCTGCCTGACGGTGCCTGAATAAGCTCCAGCGCGGCTTATTCCGCAGACAGTATGCAATAATCAAACCAAGCCGAAGGAGGCTTTCCCATGAAGATCCTGATTATCGAAGACGAAAAGCTGCTGGCAGACTCCCTGAAGGTGCTGCTGGAAAAACGGGGCTTTACGGTGGAATGCGTCTATGACGGGCAGACCGGTGCAGAATACGCGGAAACCGGTGTCTACGATCTGCTGATTCTGGATGTGATGATGCCCAAAATGAACGGCTACCAGGTGGCCCGGTCCGTCCGCGCCAAGCGCTGCGGCACCCCCATCCTGATGCTTACCGCCCGATCCAGTCTGGAGGACCGGATTGAGGGGCTGAACGCAGGCGCCGACTACTACCTGTGCAAGCCCTTTGACAGCCGGGAGCTGCTGGCCTGTGTGGGCGCTCTGCTGCGGCGGCAGGGCAGTCAGGTGGATGAACTGGTGCTGGGCAATACGGCCCTGGATCTGGCCACCTGCACCCTGATGTGCGGCCAGCGCAGTGTGCGCCTTTCCGCGAAGGAATTTGATGTGATGCGGTTTCTGTTCCAGTCCAGGGGGAGCATTGTCCCCAAGGAAGTGATTTTGGCCAAGGTCTGGGGCTATGATTCCGATGCCGTGGAAAACAATGTGGAGGTCTACATCGGCTTTCTGCGGAAAAAGCTGGCCAGCATCGGCTCCAATGTGGCCATCACCTCCGCCCGCCGCCTGGGCTACCAGCTGGAGGTCAAGGAGCCGTGCTGAAGCAGCTGAAGCGCCGCTTTGTCTGTGTGCTGATGGCACTGGTCACCCTGACACTGTGCGCAATTTTTGGCTTTTTATACCATTTTACCCGGGTGAATCTGGAAAAACAGTGCGTTTCCATGATGGAATCCGTGGCAAAGAATCCCTTTCAGCAGGGGCTGCCGGGCATCTGGTCCGAATCCGTAAGGCTTCCCTACTTTGTCATCAAAGTCACCGCTCGGGGAGAGATTACCGCCGTTTCCGGCGGCAATTACGACCTGACGGATACGGTTTTCCTGGAAAACCTGATTGACGCGGCCATACATTCCGCTGACGACCTGGGCTCCATGCCGGATTACGGCCTGCGTTACCTGAAGGTGAAAACCCCCGGGGCCCTGGCCCTGGTCTTTGCCGACACCACCAGTGAAACCGCTACCCTGCACAGCCTTGCCAAAAACTGCCTGCTGATTGGCGCCGGATGTCTGGCCGTCTTTTTCGGCATTGCCCTGCTGCTGGCCCGCTGGACCGCCCGGCCTGTGGAAAAAGCCTGGGCCCAGCAGCGGCAGTTTGTCAGCGATGCCTCCCACGAGCTGAAAACGCCCCTGACGGTAATTCTGACCAACGCCGAGCTTTTGCAGCAGCCGGATACCGAGCCCCAGACCCGAAAAACCTGTGAAGACAGCATTCTGACCATGTCCCATCAGATGCGGGCGCTGGTGGAGGATCTGCTGGAGCTTGCCCGGAACGACAACGGAAAATCCAAAATGGTCCCCGAAACACTGGACTTCAGCGCCCTGGCGGAAGACGGCATGCTGCCCTTTGAAGCGGTATTCTTTGAGCGGGGGCTGACCCTGGAATCGGATATACAGCCGGGAATCACCCTCACCGGCAGCCGGCAGCACCTGGAACAGGTGCTGGACATTCTGCTGGACAATGCCCGGAAATACGCTTCAGCAGGCACGGTCACGGTGACCCTCTTCCCCTGGGGACGGCACCACTGCAGGCTCTGCGTTTCCAATGAATGCGAAGCGCTGAGCCCGGAGGAGCTGAAAAGTATTTTCAAGCGCTTCTACCGCCGGGATGCCGCCCGGAGCCGGGACGGAAGCTTCGGCCTGGGCCTGTCCATTGCCGAAAGCATCGTAAACGCCCACGGCGGGAAAATCTGGGCCGGCTGGGAAGCCGGGCGGATCACCTTTACCGCAGAGCTGCCCACCAAATAAGCACAGCCCGTTCCCGGGAATGCCCGGGAACGGGCTATTTATTCGGTATTGGGTGCTTTCGTTAATTGACAATTGACAATTGATAATTGACAGTTGAGGAATCCCCTCCGGGGATAAATATAAAATTATTGTGAAACTGGATGTTTTCTGTGTATTTTACCAGACTTCCTAACCAATTTATTTCAATCATCCCGAAGGGATACCATAATTGTCAATTGTTCATTGTCAATTGTCAATTGAGCTTAATCCTTACTCTTTTTCCACCATTTCTTCCTTCAGCTCGCCTCTGCGGAAGAGGTAACGGCGGATGGCAAACAGGCCCGCGATACAGGCTACGCTTAATAAATTGCTCACAGGGTCATCATGGCTCAGGATTACGTGCCGGGTGATGGCCACCGTCAGCACCTCCAGAATGCTGGCCGGGGTGGTATCGATGAGCATACGCACAAATTCCAGGCCCACCACAATGGTCAGCACCTCATGCAGAAAGCCGCTGATATTCCCCATCGTACGGGGGTGCAGCACCAGCTCCACCAGAAGCTCTCCCAATGCCGCCAGCAACACAATCAGGGTGATGATGGCAATGATCTTTTCCAGCACATGCAGTACATGGCGGAAGATGTGCTGCAGCTTTTCTTCCCGCTCTTCGGATTTCCGGATCCGTTCCTCCGTCTGCTGGACCCGCTCATCTATTCTCTTTTCCCGTTCCTTCTGGTTGTTCATGGGGACTCCTCCTTATGTACTGTAATAGTTCCGCATCTCTTCCGCTGCCCGCCGGACCTCCTCCAGAAGCTCCCGGGCGGACAGGCGCAGCACACCGGAACCCAGCGCGCTGAGCTGCACCAGGGAATCGGAGGTGGCCACCCGAACGCTGTAGCTGCCGCCGATTCTTGCCGCCAGCTCCTGAATATACCGGTCTGCCGTCTCCCCCTCCCGGGTGAATACAATCTGAATGCCCTGGCTCCGCAGCTTTTCCCCGCCGGGGGTCCGGTAGCTGTCAAACACCACCACCAGATGGGTTTTGGTGAAGCCCGCGTAGCTGGACAGCATGTCGCAGAGCCTTCTGCGGGCAGCGTCCAGGTCCGTTTTCGCCGTTTCCGCCAGGGTCTCCCAGGCAAATATGATGTTATACCCGTCCACAATCAGGTACTTCTCCCTGGGCTGCCGGATGGTCACCTCCGCCGTGGCCGGTTTCCGGGGGGCGGAATACCGGGGCCGCCGAATGGGGCCGAACTCCCGCTCCATGATCTTTTCCAGCTCCCGGTCGTCAATGGAGGGCCGCTCCACAAGCTGGGGCGGTTTCTCTTCCATGATCCCGCTCTCCAGGTGCATATACTCCTTTACCTGGTTCCACTTCACATTGTGGCCCGCGCCATGGGCGCAGAATACCGAATCCGGCGTGTTTTCCGTGTCGCTTTCCGGGTCGTAGCCCGCTTCCGCAATCACCTTTTCCCCATTGTGGCAGGGCGCATAGCCGTGAAGGGTCAGGGACAGCCTGCCCATCCCCTGGGTATAGGCTGCCAATACCTGGGCGTAATCCCTGACCTCCGCCGCGGGAATCCGCCCCTCCAGGGACGCGGTGTCTCCCACGCTTTCGGGGGCCTCCAGCTCGCCGCCCATGGCCCGCAAATCTGTGATTGCCCGGCCGATACAGGCCTGGGGCACGGACAGGCGGAAATCATACCAGGGCTCCAGCAGCACGCTTTTCGCCTGCATCAGCCCCTGCCGCACCGCCCGGTAGGTGGCCTGCCGGAAGTCGCCCCCTTCCGTGTGCTTCAGGTGGGCCTTGCCGATGAGCAGGGTGATTTTCATATCCGTAATGGGGGCCCCGGTGAGCACACCCCGGTGGGTCTTTTCCGCCAGGTGGGTCAGAATCAATTTCTGATAGTTCCCATCCAGCACATCCAGGGGGCACCGGGTATCAAACACCAGTCCGCTGCCCTGGCTCAGCGGTTCCAGCAGCAGGTGTACCTCTGCATAGTGCCGCAGGGGCTCAAAATGGCCGATTCCCTCCACCGGAGCCTCAATGGTCTCCTTATAGGAGATTCTGCGGTCATCCAGCGTCACCTCCAGACCGAACCGCTCTTTTGCCAGAACCCGAAATACCTCCAGCTGGACCTGACCCATGATCTGCACATGGATCTGGCCGTTTTCCCACAGGAGCTTCAGCTGGGGGTCCTCCTCTTCCAGCTGGCGCAGCTTCACAAGGGCCTGAGTGGGATCCGTCCGGGCAGGCAGCCCCACCCGGTAGGTCATAACGCTTTCCATGATCCCGGGCAGCCCTGCCGGCTCCGCCCCCAGGGACTGGCCAATATAGGTCTGGCTCAGGCCTGTCACCGCGGCCAGCGTTCCGGCCCCGATCCGGTCGGGAGAACCGTATTTATCGCCGGAATACAGCCGCAGCTGCACCAGCTTTTCTTCCAGTTTTTCTCCTCTTTGGTTGTCATAACACAGCACGTCCCGGACATTCAGGCTCCCGCCGGTAACCTTCAGCCAGGTGAGCCTGTTTCCCAGGGGATCCCGGGAGATTTTGTAGACCCTGGCACCGAAGGCTTCGGGATACGCTTTTTCCGGACCATAGGTGTCCAGCAGCGTCAGCAGCCTGTCCACCCCCTCCAGCTTCAGGGCCGAGCCGAAGCAGACGGGAAACAGCTTTCTCCGGGCCACCAGTTCCCGCAGATTACCGGTGGTCACCCGGCCCTGTGCCAGATAGGTTTCCAGCAGGGCCTCATCGCAGAGGGATGCCTCTTCGCACAAAGCATCCCAGTCCGTTTCAAAATCCAGGCAGCCGGGGCTGAGTCTGCGCCGCAGGTCCTCCAGGAGCTTCAGCCGGTCCGCACCGCTTAGGTCCATTTTGTTGACAAACAGGAAGGTGGGCACGCTATAGCGTTCCAGCAGCTGCCACAGGGTCAGGGTGTGGGCCTGGACCCCGTCGGTACCGCTGATGACCAGCACGGCGCAGTCCAGAATGGGCAGCACCCGCTCCGTCTCCGCGGCGAAATCCACATGGCCCGGGGTGTCCACCAGTGTCAGCGCCCGGTGCTCCGTTTCCAGCCGGGCCTGCTTGGAGAAAATGGTAATGCCCCGCTGCCGTTCCAGGTCGCTGCTGTCCAGAAACGCGTCCCTGTAGTCCACACGCCCCAGCACCCGGCGGGTGCCGGACACATAGAGCATTGCCTCCGAAAGCGTGGTCTTGCCCGCGTCCACATGGGCCACCAGCCCGCAGACAAGGGGGCGTTTGCAGATGGTTTCTTCCTTGGGCATACAAAAGCCCCCTTTCCTGGTAATGTTTTCTCATTATACCATGAAAGGGGGCTATAGTCGATAGATCGGCGTGGATTTTTCTTATATTTGTGGTATTGCCCGCCTATGGTGGTTCGTTACCTTGGAAGGTTTGGGTAAATGTGAATATGCACTTCCCCCTCGGGCTCCCGATAAATCGTTGCCCTTCTCATAACCAGCTTCCACAGGCTATTCTTCTCCTCCACAGTAAGCGCATCATAGCTATCCAGAATGTGCTGAGTGGTTGGGATCAGCTCAGCTGCTGCCCGATTTCGCTGATTGCCTTCACTTTTCTGTCGAAGAAGATCCGTTTCGGATTCCCGAAGCTGTTCAATCTCCTTTGACAGAGCTGTATTGCGCTTGCTGAACATCTCAACCGAATAGATCCCTTTTCCCAAATACTCACATATTTTCTCCTGTTGCTGCTGCAAGCCGGTAAGCTGACTGTGAACTGTTTCCAAAGCCGTATCAATCGGGTCAACAGCCTGTGTTTGTGTCTGCTCAAGCTGGATTTCAGAAACAAATATTCTATAATAAAAGTGAAAGGAGGTGCCGGAATGGTTATCCAGCGATACCGAATTTATGAACTCTCCGCCCGGGCGGTTATGAGCTACGCCACGCAGGAGAATGGAATCTACAAATATGATCTGGATGCTGGCGGCAGAGCGGCTGGGTGGTGCGGATCACGACGGCGATCTGGTGCGAACCATCGCTGATCCCATTCTGAATGCCGCTGTCCTACGGAATTATCATTACAATCATTATGTGGAAGATATGAATTTGACCACAGCAGCTTCAAAAGGGAACGAAGAAACCCAAGACAAGAAAGGCAAAAGACGAAGAATTGTTCCTTTTTGCTCAAGAGAAAGACTGGAGGAAAAAACTGAACCCCCACACTTTGCATCGTGTAGGGGTACTGGTGGAGGATTATAAAAGCTGTCTGAAGCGCATCCGCTCCGGCCTTGCAGAGCAGCCCATCCTTTTCCGCCCGCAGACGCACATATCCGAAGCGGGTCAGCTTTCCGTTGTCAAAGCTCTTTCCCGGCAGGTATCCCACCACGGGAAGGTCTGCGATGGCTTCGGTCAGGTACATAAAGCCGCCGCACTCCGCAATACAGGGAAGTCCCTTCGTCAGGGCGCTTTTGATGCTGAGCCACATGGAAGCATTCCCGCTGAGTTGCCCCGCGTACAATTCCGGATATCCGCCGCCTAAGTACAGGCCCTGAATATTCTCAGGAAGCCGAGAATCTGCCAGCGGGCTGAAGGGGACAAGCTCCGCGCCGATGATCCGGCTGTGAAACATGGGGTCGATGTAATCCGGGCCGCATTTGAATGCACCCACCCGCAGTCCCCGGTTCACCAGCGCCTGGAGCACCGCTCAGGTGACGGTGGTTTTGCTGCAGCCGCTGTTGGTTCCGGCAAACAGAATCCTGGCAATCCCGGATCCATTTCCTTATTTCTCCCCACTGGGGGCCAGCGTGGCGCTGTCAAAGTGAAGGGTATATTCCACAAGATGAGGCGTACTCATAGCTTCCGTACACGCACTGACGGAAATATCCTGATCCAGGTTCACAGGAATCTGGAAGGTGGAGTTGCCCTCCTCCTGAATGGGGTCATATTGTACACCATCCACGATCATGTAGGTATAATGTGGGCTGCTCCACTGGATTGTGGCCTTCAATGTCTCCCCGTCGGAAACCAGCACCGCGGGAGAACTGACACTGGCTCGCCCGGAGCCGCCGCTCAGCTCCACCGCACACAGATAGCTTCCTGCCTGGGGAATGGGGTTCAAAACACTGACCTTGTGGTCATACCAAACTCCCTTGGTACCGATGATGGCAAGGTCGAATTCCCCTCCAACCGAGGCCACCGGGATGTCAAAGCCAAATACCTCTTCGCTGAGGCCGTCACTGTAGGTCACCGTGTCCACCGTAGGCTCCAGCCAAACCGCGCCGGGCTCCTGAGCCTCAGCGGCAGTGCCCGGGAAGAGATTGACAATCTTCTTGGATTGCAGGCTCACATGCAGGGTCTGCACGCCGTTTTCCACCGTCAGCTTGCCTTTGCCGTTGCAGGCTTCGTTGGCCCGGAACATCCCGCTGTCCGTATCAAAATCCACAATGTATTCTCCGTCCGGCAGAACCCTCACCGATGCGGCAGGTTCCGTTGCCTGCTCTGTGGGTTCCGGGATTTCCGTAGGGGCTTGTGTCGTTTCCGCGGTGGTTTCCACCGCTGGTTCTGTGGCCGCCGTTGTTGGAATTGTCTCATTCTTTGCTGCGCAGCCTGCCAGCAGCAGGACTGCCAGCAATGCAGAAACAAGTTTGATTGCTTTTTTCATAGTAAATACATCCTTCCTTGGTTTTTCCTTTTGACAGCCTTTCCTTGTTGGAAAGGCTGTCAAAGGGAAATCCCAATGCCCGGAGGTAAAACCTCCGGGCAAAAAAACCATCAATTCAGCGTGTCAATCACAGCCTTGGTATGGGCGACATACAGATTCTGCACTGCTTCAATGCTGCCGAGTCCGGCAATCTGGACGGTCACACTGTCAAAGTATCCGGTTGCTTCAAACATGCTCTTCCAGGAATCTTCCTCCGCACCGGCCATGTCATTGTTGGCGTGGTCGCCGGCTACCACCATCAGAGGACGCAGCACCACTTTGGTATAACCCGCTGCCTTTACGGCCTCGATCACTGCCTCGCAGGAGGTTTCTTCCGGCTCACCCTCCACGGTGCCAATGAAGACATTGTCATAGCCCAGCGTCTGCATCTGGGTCTGCATCTGGCTATAGGACACCTTAGCCACATGGGCGGTGCCGTGACCCATCAGCACAAAAGCGGTTCCCTGAGCGGCAGCCTCCGCCGCATCCGCAAAGCCGGCATCCGCCGCGGCAGCCGCGACAACGGCCTGAGCGACAGCTTCCTTGTCGGCATTGATGACGGCGGCGTCAGAGCCAACTTCACCCAGTAGGGGCTCTGCCACGCTGATGCGCTCAAACTGATCTTTATAGGCAGCCAGAACATCCATCATCTCGTCATATTCCGCACCGTGCATCAGATGGGTGGGCTGCACAACCAGCACCTTCACACCGTTGGCAACAGCCCGGTCCATCGCCTGCTCCATATTGTCGATGAACTCGCCATCACGAGCCTGCACATGGTTGATGATGATCTGCGCGGTAAAGGCACGGCGCACGGACCAGTCAGGGAATGCGGCAGCAATGGCGTCCTCAATGCCCTTGACGTCCTCCACACGGCTATCGTTGTAGGAGGTACCGAAGCTTACCACCAGAATCTCCTTGTCGCCGATTTCATCGCTGTTGCGGGGGTCGTCCCGGCCGGCATCGCCGGTATCCAGACCAAAGTAATCCGGGGAGGCTTCCTCACCCTCCACCAGCGCCTTCTGAGCATCGGTCAGGGCATCCCAGGCTGCCTTGGCGGCAGCACACTGGGCATCCGTATCCTCGGTACGCTGCTGGACGTAAATCGCGTCAATCAGCGCGGCAACGGCATCCGCGGCGGCCTGATCGTCCACCACAGCTTCGGTTTCCGTTGGGGCTGGGGGCTCCGTGGCAGCGGACGCGGTGGCCTCAGTAGCCGGCGTTGCGGCAGGCTTCGCTGTACCGCCGCAGGCAGCCAGCAGCATTGCCATTGTCAGCACAACGGCAATCAGGGTACATACTTTTTTCGTGTTCATTGTTTTTCCTCCTTGTGTCCTTCGCACAAAAGATTTTTATGAACAGAATACGGTATCGGGCAGAATTCGTTCTGGCAAGCGAAAAAGGCGTACTGACGGCGGCTATGGGAAAAGAAGCCACTCCGGAGTGGACTTCCATCGCATACCCCAATCCTACCGCCAAAAGCGGTAAGTATTCAGTACGGCCAATTCCTCGTGACCTGGGCGATGCCCTGTACCAATGGCTGGCAGGTTTCCTGACTTTCGGGTCATCGCAGCACCGCGCCTTCTCACTTTCGCAATGGCATTTTGCGGCGTGCTCTCCGGTTCACAGTGACGAGATCGTACAGGTTTTGCACCTATTTCCCTTTTACCCACTGCTCCGCGAATCCGCAAAGCAGCGGCACCAGTCATCTTTGTATTCAGTTCTTACAGATTCAAGGGGCTTTCACGCCGTTTCCAGCTTGCCCATGTTTTTGGCTGCGTCCAGGATTTCCTGCATCCGCCGGTTGCATGGCCCGATTTCACAGCCGGCATCGAGAACACAGCGGCAGGTGTGTACTTTTTCCATGGCCCGGTCAAAGGCCGCATCGCTGATTTCATGAAACGGTCTTTCCGTGATGACCTCCGACGCAAGCAGTCGGGCCAGCCGGTAATCCAGATCATTGGTATAGAGAATCCCGGCACAGAAGGGGATATTTCCCATCTGCAGTCTGCGATACACCGGAATCCCACTGCCGCAGGCCGACAGCACCAGAATCTCCGGATTCCCCCGGGGTCTCGGAAGCTCGATGCTGCCAAAGCAGGGGTCAAAAAAGCCCTCCGTAATGTTATAAAGCTGTCGGATCTTCTCCTCGTCAAAGACCTCTTCCGGTGTGCCGTAGCTGCCGATGGTATCCCCCTTGACACAAATGATCTTGTCTGATATTTTCTGGGCAAGATCAATCTCGTGGAGGGACATAATGACCGTGATTCCCTTCTCCTTCGCCATGGAGCGGAGAATGGACAGCAGCTCCAGCTTGTGGCGGATGTCCAGGTAGGAGGTGGGCTCGTCCAGAATGATGATTTCCGGCTCCTGGCAGATGGCTCTGGCCAGCAGAATCCGCTGACGCTGACCGTCGCTGACGGCGTTAAAATCCCGGTGGGATAACTCCAGCGCGTGGACGGTTTCCATGGCCTCGCTGACCTTTTCCTCATCCCGCTTTGTGAGCAGGCCAAGACGGCCCGTATAAGGGTAACGCCCGGTGGCGACAATGTCCCGGCAGGTCATCAGCTCCGGCTTCATCCGCTGCGTAAGCACCACGGCCATCCGGGTGGCCAGTTCCTTGTGGGAAAGACCGCTGAGGTTCTGCCCATCCAGCGCCACCGTTCCCCCGATGGCTTTCAGCTGCCGGGTGATGGATTTGAGGATGGTACTCTTGCCCGCCCCATTGGGGCCGATGAGGGTCACGATCTCACCTCTTGCAATGCCGATCGTAATATCCCGGATCAGCGGCTTTCCGTCGTAGCCCACGGTGAGCTGACTGGTTTGAAAGTAAAAATTCGCCATGTTACCTCTCCTTGTTCCTGCGGAGCATCATGCCGATGACCACGGGCGCACCGAACACGGAGGTAACCGTGGAAATGTTCAGCTCAGTAGGTGCGAAAGCGGTACGGGCAATCAGATCACAGCCCATGCAGAACACCGCACCGCCCAAAAACACCGCCGGAATCACCACAATGGGTTTGGATGTGTTCAGCAGCCGTTTGACGAGATACGGAACCGCGATGCCCACAAAGGAAATCGGCCCGGCAAAAGCGGTGACACAGGCGGACAGAATGCTGGACAGCAGAATCAGCGCCACACGAAACACACGGATGTTCACGCCCATACTTTGGGCATAGGCTTCGCCCAGCTGATAGGCACCGATGGGCTTGGACAGCAGAAACACCGCCAGGGTGGTCACTCCCACAAGGATGGCCGCAGTGGTTACATTGTCCCAGCTCATACCGGAAAAGCTGCCCAGACTCCAGCCGTGGAGATTCACAATATCGCTATCCTCCGCGAAAGTGACCACAAAATCCGTAATGGCCGAGCAGATATACCCGATCATGATGCCAGCCACCAGCAGCGTTGCCATGCCCTTGAGCCTGTGGGACATCATCAGAATGAAGCCCACCGAAAGAAGCGAACCCACAAAAGCCGCGATAATCAGCGTCCAGCTGGACACCGCGCCAAAGGCTCCGATATAATAAATCATCGACAGCGCCACCACCATCTTCGCCCCGGAGGAAATGCCCAGCACAAAGGGACCCGCAATGGGATTGGCAAAGAAGGTTTGCAGCAGGAAACCTGACAGGCTCAGGGCACCGCCCAGCAGCGCGGCCATCAGAATCCGGGGCAGCCGAATCTTCCAGATAATGTTCACCAGCGTGGGATCGCCCTGCTTGTTAAATAAGATGCCGATGATCTCTCCAACAGAAATTGGCACGCTCCCAATGTTGATATTCAGTACCGTAATCACGAAAAGCGCAGCCAGCAGCGCCATAAATACCACGCAGTACAGCGCTTTTGCGCGATATGTGTGATTGTTCTTTTGCTCCATAATCGCTCCTATTTCAGCTTATAGAGGAACTGCATATCCTCCTGTCCCGTGAGCATATGATGAAAATCTACAATCAATTCGCCGGTGATGTCCGTGGCCTGGAACAGGTATTTACCTGTACACCATACATTCCCGTTTTTTACCGCCTTGAAATCGGCAAACAGGCTGTCCTTGGCGATCAATTCGTCAATGGTATAGATGGGGTCGTCAATGGCGGCGTTGTAAATCAGGTAATCCGCACTTACCGCGATGTTATAGAACTCCTCCATGGTCAGGGATACGGAGGATCGCCTGGAATCCGGGTCTGTAATATCGGTGAATACATAGTTCCCACCGGCAATTTCGATCATCTTCGGAACATAGTCCGTAGTTGCCCGGACATTGACGCTTCCATTGGACGAAAGGTAAAAGAACGCCACTGTTTTGCCGGTATTCTCCAAATCCCGAAACTGCCGGATGGCTTCCGTCTGGGTTTTGAAAAAGTCCTCCGCTTCTTTCTCCCTGTCCAGCATCACGCCGTAGACCTTCACCCATTCGGTACGGCCCAAAGGGTGTTTTTCGTAGCTGGCGTGTTCCACAAACACAGGAATACCCAACTGTTCGATCATTTCCTGTACCTTGGGCGCGTGGAGAATCATCGTGGATTCAATGGCCAGATCGCAGCCTTCCTCCACCATCAGTTCATAGTCCGGCTGAGAATAGCTGCCGGAGAAGAGGATGCTGCCCTCCTCCATCGCTTTCACAGCGTTTTCCACATACCAGCCGTCCTTCCTGGTTCCAACCAGCCGGATCGCATCCAGCCCGCCGATCCGATCAAACAGCGCCATGGCGGAGGTCGCCTGCATATAAATGGTATCCAGGGGCTGCTGAAGAATCTTGATGCTTCCATCCAGGCCTTCCGGCACTTCTCTTTCCTCCGGCACCACCAGATAGCGGCAGTCTCCGATCACTTCAATGAGCGCATAGCCGCCCTCATAGTAGTCCACGGCGAACTGCGTGGCGTATTCCAATTCCATACTGGATTCCCATATCAGACCGGGGAGCTCTTTTCCCTCCGGAGCGGAGGCTTCCGAAGACGATGGAACGGCAGAGCAACCTGTCAGCAGGATCGCTACCAATATCAGCGCAACAGCTCTTTTCATCTGCTTTCCTCCAATCCGGCACCATACTGTTTCCTTTGCCCCGGTTCCCGAAGGGGGATACGGGAACCGGGCAAGCTATCTGCCTATTCGCGGAAAAACACAGATACGGCCCGCAAACGGCAATCAGCAAACCGCCTGTGAAAACAAAAAGCCATGGCAGCATAACGCTGCCATGGCCGTTTTTCCATAACAAACAAAGCGCCCACTGCAAAATCACGCAGAATACACGGGCAACTTGTTCAAGCAGGTCTCCTGACTCGCGTATCATGAGCTTTCCGCACTGCCTTCTCAGGAAATAATCCCAATGGCGGACTTTCATCCCGTGCGGTGCCTCCTCGCATACAGTGGCGGTACCGTTCCGGATTCTGACCGGATTCACTATTCTCCGCCAGATTCCAAGCAAAGCAGGCGGCACTTGAACAGCATATGAAATTGTGCGTATTATACACCCGGAAAACAGGTTTGTCAATAGAGGCCCGAAACCGCAAAGGGGAAGCGTGCCCATCATGCTCCCCAGCTGGGTGCAGTTGACTGTGGCTTGGATCAACGTTCGCATCAACCCCACCTGATTCCGTATTTCCGGGCGCAAATCGTCAACCATGGCAGAATCTTCCGCAATAAAATCTACAATCTGTTCCAGGGACATGGGTTTGCCGGAAATATCGCTTCCATGACTTCCATGATACATACGGTATAGCAAGACAATCCCGCCGAGCAAAGCAAATTCCACAGCTATCTCCTTTTCTGCACGACAATTTGTATGGAAATTCACCAATCATCCAGACACTTTGTTGGCTATCCGGAATCGGTCTTATCCGCTAAAATAGGGTTGTCGATCAGGAAATCGATCGGAACCCTATATTTTAGAGGAGGAAATGGATCATGGCATTTTCAATTGATAGCAAGGTTAAGGATTTACGAAAGAGCGAGGCCGCCAGCGATATTATCGCGCAGTACTCTCCCGGCTTCAAGACGGATCCCCAGATGAAGCTGGTGGGCGCACTGACCTTCCGCAAGCTCTGCTCCTTCCCTCAGGCCGGTCTGAGCGCGGAACAGCTGGCAGAAATCGACGAAAAGCTGAAATCACTTGGCTAATGATGGAGAACACCGCTGCTTCCAATGAAAAGCAGCGGTGTTGCCATTACTATGCTTTGTGTCCGATTTCTCCGTGGATTTGCTGTGCTTTCAGGAGAATCTGGAGCAGGAGCCGTTGTTCCGGATCCTCAAGATCACAGTTCAGCTCCCGCTTGATCCGCGCAATGCGTTCGATCAGCGTGCTGCGGTTCAGGTACAGCTTTGCCGTGGTTTTCGTTATGCTCATGTTGCAGTCCAGGAAAACGCGCAGCGTTTCCATATAGCTGACCTGAGAATCCTGATCATGGCGCATGAGGTTCTGCAGCCCCTGTGTGTAATACATTTCCATTGGCAGATTTCCGATTGCGTTGATTAACAGTTCCCGGAGCGCGTAATCCCGGAACGGGTAGAACATCTTCTCAGAATCAAACAGCTGGCCATTTTCAACCGCAGCGCAGGCCTGAAAATAGTAGGGTCTGGCCTGATAGATGTCATGGAATGGGTCGCTGATTCCCACGCTGCTGTCGAAGGCCCGCAGCAGTGGAGTCAGATGCTTCTGAAGGAGTGTAAGATAGCTTTCCTCCTCAGCCTGCTGCCTGGATATTTCGATAAAGCAGATCAGTGCCTCATCGTATCCAAAGGCAACGCTTCTGCGGAATTCATCCTCAATGGCATTGCAAAGGTACTTGACCGGAAGCTGAACCAGAGGACTCCGAAACTTGATTTTTACGCAGATATGTTCCTGCTCCAGATAGGACGTATCGATGGTTCTGCGCTGATTCAGGGTCACCTGGACACCATCCACAATGTCCATCAGCGCCTGACGGAGCCTGCTCTGGTCACTCCCGGACACGGAGGAATACCGCTTAAGCGCAAGCTGAATCATCTCCGCAAGATACATCGCCAACTGCTTATCACTTTCCCGGTACTTTCTGTTCCGATAATCGATGGACAGACAGCCGGAGTATTCCCCGTTCTCAAACAGATTCACATTCAGCGTTGTACTTCCGGGCAGGTTCAGCAGCAGCGGCTCTCTGACATCGGTGGACATCTCATGCAGCTCCATAAATTCGTTCAGGGACTCCAGCGGGAGGCCCGTGCTTTCCCGGCTGCCCCAGCTGATTCTGTCCATTTTTCCCAATTCCACAAAGCTGAAATCCGTATGCGCCAGATAGTGAAAATTGGAATTGAGTACCACAATGGGATTGTCGAACACCTCCCGGCTGCACTGAATCATTTCACTCAGGCTTGCGGTGGTGTCCAGTATTTTCCGCAGAGATTCCTCCCACCGGTCAAAACGGTTATAGATACGGCTGATGAGATTAAACGCATGGCTGCTTCGCACATCCCCCCGGAGCTGGATCACGCTGCACTTCCCCTCATAACGGGGCAGGTACACGCTGTCACCCAGCAGAAGGATCAGCGCGCCCGGTTCAATCCGGGGACGCAGCGGCAGATCCTGTGCCTTCACCAAATAAACGTGATCCGCCCGAAAGTGCTCCTGTCCCTTTTCCAGGAATTCCGGGCGGAGAAGATGCAGGGTGGATTCCCTTTGACCATGGTAGACGGCATCCAGTTCCGACGGAAGATTGTCAAAAATCAGATTCGCACTCAGTTTCATATGCACACCCCTGTTTTGTCGGATTCCCAATAGGCTCGTTTCACAGTCTTTCTCTTTTTCTTTCATTATAGCACAGATTGCAATATATTTCCGCAGAAAATTTCTCTTTAGCCTTTCTTTCAGCACCCAACAAAATGTATGGTTTTTTTTACAAAATATCCGACAGATTGCTGTCTGTCCAAGCAATTCCCTCCCCGCTACAATGAGTTTGGATATGAAGTCCGGCCCGGCTGCCGGCTAAGGGAGGTTAAAATATGCCGCTGAACGACAAACTCAATCAAACCAAATGCGTCACCACCGTGTGGGGAAAGCTGATCCCGGAACGGGAAGCCTACAGCTATGCGCTTCGGCACATTGCGGCTTTCACCGCCAATATTTTCCAGGTCATGCGGATTCTGGAACCCGACTTCAACAAGAGAACCGAGGCAATCTGCGAAACATCCTATATGTTCAACATGTCTGCCTGCAGCGACGACTATAAGGCCGCGTTTTACGGCGAGTGGAATATCCCGGAGTTCTGCGACCGGTGCGCCTGGCTGGGCGGCATTGTCGGCGACTCCGGCGATGAATACCAGAACATGGCAGGACGTGTGATTCAGTTCACCCGGGACCGGGTGGAAAAAGAACTGGATGCCTGCCCCTGGGACATCGTTGGCGCGGAGCTGTGCAACATGACCACCGCCATGTTCACCGCGAACTTTGACATTGAATCCGCCGTGCCCGGTGAAAACGAGGTTTCGCTGAATATGTGCGAAGCCAGAGGCTGCGGTGATCGGAAGTGCCGTGTGGTGGCAGAGCGCCGGGACACCTTCAACCTGCCCAAGCAGGGCTGGCTGGATCACATGGGCACCCCCGTTATGCCCATTCACGATACGCCGGAGGAGCGGACAGTGAAAGACGGTCAGTTCATTCGGAACGGCTGCTATTCTCAGGCCTTCGGTGAAGAGAAGTCTCTGGAATGGGCCTACCGCTGGAGCATGGAGAAGGGCTGGGTCTGGTGCGTCGCCTTCCCGCTGATTGCCATTCGTGAAATGGCAGACTCGGAAGAAGAATTTGAGCGCATCTTCAAAATCGTCTTTGCGACTGCCGGTAAAAACGAGTTTATCGAGCCCTTTGCCAAGGAGGGACTGCGCAGCTGGCTGGGTGTGCCCCATGAAATCGGCTGGAATGATCCCCGTCTGATGGGCGGATACATCAAGAACATTCTGGACACCCAGCTTGTACCCAGCGAGCTGGACGCCTTCACAAAGGATGAGGTGCGAATCAAGGTCAATGTGGAAACCTTCACCGGCCGTTTTGAGATGGCGCCCATCGACGAGCTGATTCTGGGCTATGAGACGCTGTGGCACAACATGGTCAAAACCCTGGTGTCACCGGAATGGTCCTGCTGGTTTGAGGATAAGGATGAAGAAGAAATGACCATCGTTGTCGGCAGAAAGATCGACAAGCGCATGGTATAAGGAAGGAGGCTGACCAAAATGTTATTCCGCGAAGATTCCGTCGCACGCGCACAGCACCAGGCTGTCCGGGAAAACGCCGGCTGGTATCGCTGGACCCACGACCTGGTGGAAGTCAAAGGAAAGGATGCACTTCCCTTTCTGGATCGCCTGTTTGTGAACAACATCGCCAAAGCCGATATTGGACGCACCAAGTATACCACCATGCTCAATGAGGATGGGAAGATCATCGACGATACCATTGTCATGCACATGGGCGAAAACTTGTACTGGGTTTCCACCCTGTACGCCCCCCAGATGGTGAGCTGGATGGATGCGCATAAGGGGGGCATCCAGGTTGACTACCGGGATATGACCGGCGAGATGGACATGTACGCCATTCAGGGCCCCAATTCCCCTGCTGTGATGAAGACGCTGCTGTCCGCTCCTGTGGACGGCCTGAAGCGTTTTCAGGTTGCCGACGGTAAGATCGGCGACATTCCCGTCATCATCCACCGCAGCGGCTTCACCGGTGAAAACGGCTTCGAGGTCTACTGCGACATGGCGGATACCGCCGCGGTGAAGACTGCCATCCGAGATGCCTGTGATGCCCACAACGCCCCAGAGGTTACCACGCTGGAGGTTTACGTCCGCAGCCTGCCGACAGAGAAGGGATTTGCCCTGCGTCAGGATATGTACCTGCTGACCCCCTATGAGTGTGGGCTTGACTGGTCCGTAGACCTGACCAAGGACTTCATTGGCCGTGATGCCCTTGTGAAGGCAAAGGAGGCAGGGCCCAAAAAGGTGCTGGTGGGTCTTGAGTATTTGGCGGAATCCTATGAAGACATTTCCCAAATGGAGATCGTCTACTGTAAGGGTGTCCCCTGCGGCAGAGTAAAAACAGCGATTTACGGCTATACCGTGGACAAGAATATCGGTTACGCGGTAATCGACGCCCGCAAGGCGATGGAAGGCAATCGGGTTACGGTGGGCTGCAACGATTCTCCCGCCATCATTGTGAAGAAAGGCTGGATTTAACGATGAAACTGGAAGGAAAATCCATCGTGGTCACCGGCGCCTCTGCCGGTATGGGACAGGCGATTGTGACACTGTTTGCCCAGGAAGGCGCCAATATCATTGCGGTTGCCCGCAGGAAAGAGCGTCTGGAGGCGCTGGCGGAAGAATTGAAGGATGCCCCCGGTAAGGTGGTGCCCTACGCCGGTGATGTATCCGATCCTGCCGTGTGCGAAGGCATGATTGATGCGGCCGTCAAGGAATTCGGCCGGCTGGATGTGCTGGTGAACAATGCCGGTATCATGGATGACAATACCGCCATCGGTGATGTATCTGATGAGATGATCGAACGGCTGTTCCGCGTCAACACCTATGGTCCCCTGTATGCCATGCGAAAGGCAGTCCGGGTATTCCTGGCGCAGGGCGAGGATGCAGGCAACATTATCAATGTGGCTTCCGTAGGCGCATGCCACCCCACAGCGGGTGTCGCCTACTGCGCTTCCAAGGCGGCGATTGTCTCCGCCATCCAGAATACGGCGTTTATGTATATTGACAAGGGTATCCGCTGCAATGGCATCTCTCCCGGCGGTATTCTGACGGACATCCCGCTGGTCATGCCGCAGGCAAACGAATTTGGCTTTGAACGCACCGGCTCCCTGCTGGCCCACTCCCCGGAAATGGGTATGCCGGAGGACATCGCCAATGCCGCGCTGTTCCTTGCCAGCGACGATTCCCATTTCGTAAACGGCACCATCATCACCTGTGACGGCGGCTGGACCTGTTTCTAAGGCAACACCGCATAATGGGGCAAGGAGATTCGGCGAGAGATTTTGACCCGAGCGAAAGTATGGAAAATGCGGGAATACTGGATGTATTTCCCATTTTTCATACTGCACGATTGGGGCAAAAGATCCGCCGAAGCCCGCAGTTCCCATTGTGCGGTGTTGCCCTAATACTCTTTCTTGATAAAATTATTTCATTTTATCAAGAAGACACCGCCTAACGGCGTTGTCGTTTCCATGATTTTCGGAATAGAAAATCACAGAAACCCGTCTCATTATGATCTTCATATAGAAAACTTCAATTCTTGCGAATGAAAGTTTTCTATTGAATATCAGTATAATCAATCAGGGCAACTCTTCATTGGGTGCAGGAACTGACTTGGTCAGTTCCTGCACCCGCAATTCTCTCTTTCAAGCTTTCCTAAAACTGCATTCACCCCTGGTTCGGAATGTGAAATCCGCGTCTCAGCATGACTGAGGCGCGGATTGATTATAAGGAAAATTGCAGCATATTCCAAGATGCTTCCGGCAGAACAACGCCGCTGTCGCTGTCAACAGGCAGCTCCTTCGGGCAAACCGGCGCGGAATCCGCGGTATTGACAGCGTCCGGTGCGAAGCCTGCCATGGAAATGTGGCGCACCAGCTTTGCCTGCTCGGTCAGGTGGAACTGACATTGCGCACTGTCACACGGGTTTCGGTTGACAACAAACAGGGTTACCGTATGCCCATCCGGGGACAGCACAGCGGAAACGTCCAGATAGGGAACGTTCTCACCAATGGCGCAGGCATAGGTCTCGCAATGAACGTCTGCTTTCAATGCGGTTCCCCGTCCGTTCCGGGAGGCATATGCAAAGGGATAATAAATGGTCTGTGCCCAGGCTGCGCCGCCCGGCTCGGTCATAATGGCGGCGAGGGCATTGACCAGCTGGGCAAGGCAGGCAATTTTGACGGTATCCGCGTTATTGATCAGCGTATTCATCATACAGCCCACCAGCAGGGCATCGGCAAAATTGAAAGCTTCTTCCTCAACCCTGCGGCCAACCGTCCACAGCGGGGACTCTCTCTTTTCCAGCTGCCAGTGATACCACACGTTCCATTCATCAAAGGATAGGTACACATCCTTATCAGAGTTCTTCTCCGCCTTGATCTCCTGACAGATAGCGGATACCTCTTTGATGAATCCATCCATTTCTGTGCTCCTGGCAAGGAAGGTGGGGAGGTCTCCATCGTTGCACTGATAATACTGGTGCAGAGACAGGTAATCGACCTGCTCCCAGCAGCCCCGGAGCACGGTACGCTCCCAGCTTCCGAAGGTGGGCATGGTGCGGAACGAACTTCCGCAGGCCACCAACTCAATGGAGGGGTCAACCAGCCGCATCATTTTTGCGCTTTCCCGGGCGATGGCGGCATATTCCTCCGCAGTCTTGGCGCAGATCTGCCACGGGCCGTCCATCTCGTTGCCGAGACACCAGAGCTTGATTCCATATGGCGCTTCGTGACCATTTTTCCGGCGCATATCACTATAATAGGTGCCGCCAGGGAAATTGCAGTATTCCACCAGATTTGCCGCATCCTGTGGCCCCCTGGTGCCCAGGTTCACGCCCATCATGGGAGCGGTTCCCGCCGTTTTGCAGAAATCCATAAACTCATCCGTACCAAATTCGTTTGGCTCCAGCGCCTGCCACGCCAGATCCAGCCGGACAGGACGCTGCTCCTTTGGTCCGACGCCATCCTCCCAGCGATAGCCGGAAAGGAAATTACCGCCGGGATACCGAATCAGCGGCAGATTCAGGGGTGCAATCAGGTCAAGCACATCCTGTCGGAGTCCCTGCCTGTCTGCTGTGGGATGCCCAGGTTCATAGATGCCGGTGTAGACGGCGCGTCCCATGTGCTCAATGAAGGAGCTGTAGATTCGGTCATCAATGGGGGCGATTTGGTTTGCGGGAGAAATGGAGATGGTCGCTTTCAAGGTGTTTCCTCCGTTCCGTGTGTGGACTCCCGTTCAATGACGGTGCAATCCAGCATAATGGTATGCTGCTGCGGCTCCTTACCAGCAAGAATGCCGAACAGTTCCCGCGCAGCGGTTTGTTCGATTTCAAAAAGGGGAGGTGCCACAGTGGAAAGCTGGGGTCAGCACACTGACGTGATCTCCTGGTTGTCAAAGCCAATCAGTCGAAGGTCTTTCCCAACATTGATACCGTTGGCATTACAGTAATCCAGCACGCCCATCGCCATCAGGTCATTGTGGGCAAAAATAGCGGTGGCCCCAGCCTGAATCAGCTGCTCCCCCAACGCATAGCCGCAGTCTCTCTCCCAGTTGCCAACCAGGGTCAGGGACGGATCATAGGGAATCCCATGCCGGTACAGCGCCATGGCAGATGTGGCCCGGGAGTATAACGATCGTTCATATGGATACAAGGGTTTTTCGACAAGCTCAAAGCCCTAAGAAGCGCACCTTCTCAGGGCTTTAGAACGCGGCACCACTTTGCCATGGCGCACACCAGAGCGGAAACCCGCTTTCCGTATCCGGGCTGAATGGGTACAAGCTCCTTGTCAACACAGTACGGCGCAATTTTCAGAAATTCGGATCAGTGGATCCTCCACGCGGTTCAGGCCTTCCCTATGGACCGTCCTCAACCCAGCAGGAAGTCGCTGATCAGCATAACGCAGAAGCCCGCAAGCAGGGCATAGGTCGCGCCGGTTTCACTTCCGTGGGCATGGGTCTCGGGAATCATTTCGTCACTGATGACGTAGAGCATGGTTCCCCCCGCGAAAGCCAGGGCAAAGGGAAGAATTGCCGAAGCAAGACTGACTGCCCAGTATCCCAGCAGGGTGCCCGCCACCTCAATCAGGCCCGTAACCATGGCGCATACAAAGGTTTTTCCCGGCGACACGCCTGCTGCCAGCATAGGGGCAATGATCACCATTCCCTCCGGAATGTTCTGCAGGGCAATGCCGAAGGCGATCATCAGCGCCTGGGCAGTATCCTCACTTCCGAAGCTGACACCGGCGGCAATGCCCTCCGGCAGATTGTGAATGGCGATGGCGGTGACAAACAGCAGCACCTTGTTCAGGCTCGTGTTGCGGTGGGCCTCCGTATCGGTTCCCATCAGCCTGTGCAGATGGGGCACCAGCTTATCAATGAAGTTCAGGCACACCGCACCGGTAAAGATGCCGGCGACGGTAACCGGAATGCCGAACCTTCCGCCGTAATCGAGGGACGGAAGAATCAGTCCCAGCACCGCCGCGGAAAGCATAACCCCCGCGGCAAAGGCCAGCACAATATCGGAGAATTTGTGAGAGATGTTCCGAAAGACAAAGCCCATCAGGCTTCCGAAAATCGTCGCGCCGCCCACACCCAGGGCCGTCAACAGCACCATTTCCATATTCGTTTCCATGCAGGATTTCTATGTAAAAGCCTGCAGTCTCCTTTCTCTGATATACAGGGATAGAGCGCGGACGCAGCCTGTCCTGCCCGTGGCTCCTGCGTCAATCTCTTCCTTTGATAAAATTATATTCCCAGGTACGGCATATGTCAATATAGATAATTGACATATGCCCAAAACAAGATATAATAAAGATAGGGCAGCACCGCATAATGGGGCAAGGAGATTCGGCGAGAGATTTTGGCACAAGCGAAAGTATGAAAAACGCGGGAATACTGGATGTATTTCCCATTTTTCATACTGCACGATTGGGGCAAAAGATCCGCCGAAGCCCGCAGTTCCCATTGTGCGGTGTTGCCATAAAAATGATCCGGAAAGGAGGATGCCCATGCCGCGGCCAATGAAGTACAGGAAGGTATGCCATTTCCCGCAGACACTTTCCTTTGTTCCTCAGGATCCGTCTGCCGAAACAAAGCCGGTTATTCTGGCCGTAGACGAATACGAAACCATCCGGCTGATCGACAAGGAGGGGTACAATCAGGAGCAATGCGCCGCGTTCATGCAGATTGCCCGCACCACGGTCCAGAGAATCTATGAAAATGCCCGGAAGAAAATCGCGGATTGCATTGTGGACGGGCGTGCCCTCCGCATTGAAGGCGGTGATTTCCGCCTTTGCACCGGACAAAGCAGTGCCTGCGGTCTGGCATGCTTCAAGCAGCAGTACCATCAGCAATACAAAAAGCCAAAAGGAGAACAGATTATGAGAATTGCAGTCACCTACGATAACGGAAATATCTTCCAGCATTTTGGACACACCGAACAGTTTAAGGTCTATGATACGGCGGACGGAAAGGTCATCGCTTCCGAGGTGGTCAGCACCAACGGCAGCGGACACGGCGCGCTGGCAGGGGTGCTCACCGCCCTGAACGCCGACATTCTGATCTGCGGCGGAATCGGCGGCGGCGCCCAGGCGGCACTGGCCTCTGCCGGGATCCGGCTCTACGGCGGCGTATCCGGAAGGGCGGATGACGCGGTTGCCGCTCTGCTGGCAGGGCAGCTTTCCTACAATCCCAACGTCATGTGCAATCACCATGCCCATCACGGTGAAGACCACAGCTGCGGCAGCCAGGGCTGCGGCAGCGGGCATTCCTGCGGCGGACACCGCTGAAACCCTGCTTTATGCCGCCGAGCGGCCAAGGGACTGTTGCAAAACGTGAGTTTTGCAGCAGTCCTTTTTTTGCCTTCCGTGGCAGGTTTCTGTTGTGTCTGAGGGGTAAAAGAACAGCCTGTGGTTGATTTGCGCTTAGCAAAGCTGACCGGGAAGCTTTTCACGGTCAGGCTGTGGATTTTTCCGGAGTGTAATCTGCTATGAAACTTTTTTCTTGGAATAATGGGTTTCAAGTCTTCTTTTTTGCTGCTTCATCCATCGCTTTTTGAGATTGAACCCCAGAGCCAGAAACAGCAGCTCTATCCGCGCATTCCTTTTCCCGGTTGTCAGGAATCTGCGGAATCCAAAGTCGTTCTTTATCAGTCCAAAGGCTCCCTCTCGTTTTCATTATGTTTCGCAACTTTATGATACTACAAAACGGCTGCAGCCGTTTTTTATGCTTTTTTGTAGCCAGTGACATTCGACACCGGCTACTGTGTTGGGGGACTTTTTTAACAGCTCCCCTGTCTTTTTCAAAACGCCCGCAGACCATTGCAAAATTTCCCGCTTCGTGATATAGTTGTGTAAGTCTTTCATAGAAAGAAAGAATGGTTATGAAATTCTTAGAAAATGGCCATAAGCGGCTGCTGTAGATGCTCCTGAGCCTGGTGCTGCTGGTCAGCCTGGTGCCGGTCATCGGTCTGCCGGCTTCTAAGGCCCGCTGATTTCGCCCCGATCCGTTTTCCGGCCTGACGATCGGGCCGGTGCCTGCATTTCAGGTCGAAAAACAGACATTTCGCGCAGCAATCCTCTCCCCCGGTTTTTTTATGCTACAATTACAGCATGTCCTTGCAGAAAAGGGCATGGACCGGACGGCAATTGCCGGTTCCGGATTGCGCACAGAAAACACCTTACGGGTGGAAAGTGAGGAATTTGTTATGACGCATAAATGGATTGGAACAACAAGAGCGCTGTCGCTGCTGCTGAGCCTGGTGCTGGCGGTGGGACTGCTTCAGGTCGGCGCGGTACCGGCATCCGCGGATCCGGTCTATTCTTTTACCCATGCCTACGATTGCCAGAGAACATCGGGGTATGTGTATCCAAAACAAAATGACACTTTTGATCTGTATTCCTTTAACTATCCGCTGATTGGTTACGAACAACGTGGATCCAGCAATACCGGCAGTTGGACATTGACATTGATTGGTAATTATTCCGGCGAACGTAAATATTACGAAGCGCTCGCAGCCGAAGGAACGGATTATTCCGAAGCTTCCCAGGCATTGACGGGGATTGTTTCAAACGTTGCCAGCGCTTATGGTATTGCGGCAAGCGGTGTAAACATTTATGAATTGAAGAATGGCCCCACGCATATTTCATTTGGTACGGTGTGTGCCAAGAGTGATGTAATCTTCTTCGTAGGCGACAACTGGCCGGCGGGCAGCGGAGGCGCCGGATACGTATTGAGCAATCAGGAATTGTCCGGCAAGGTGTCGGTAACCATTAAAGAGGATATTAATTCCGGCGTTACGCCCTCAGTGCCTGCCAAGACCCACAGCCATCAGTGGAAGTCCACTCCCATTGACGGCTTGGGCACCAAGGCGGCAAGCACCACCATTTCCTGCGTCGGTGCGGATTGCGATTCCCCTGTACAGGTGGATGTTTCCCTCACCGCCTCGGATGTGACCCTGCCGGGGAATGTGTTCAGCGCCAAACTGGAAACCACAGTGAAGCCCGCCGTGGCTCTGTTGCGTACCAGGGCCGCCAGCCTGCCCCTCTCCGATCTTCCGGAGGGACTTGAGATTACCGGACCGGTATACAAGTATTCCGCCACCGGCAGCGGCTACGATCCCATCAATCCCGCCGACTTTACCCCTAAGGCAGGCTACTATCAGGCCAGCGTTCTGGTTACGGATGCCAACCAGAATACGGTAGCAGATCTGGCCGTCAAATATACCGTCAGCGATCCGGCTGTTACCGCGGCCACCGGAGACAACCGGCCCATTGAGCTGATGCTGATGGGCATGGCCTTCTTCTGCGCCATGGCCGCCGGAGCCTTCGTCCTGGACGGCAGGCGGAAAGCCCGCTGATTCCACCTCATCAAAATTTCCCTCAGGGGCGGCAATTTCTGCCGCCCCTCAGAGTATCAAAAAAGGTTATGTCATTCCGAAGAAGTAGCGCACTACTTTACCTGAGATTGCCACACCAGTCTGCGGACTGGTTCGCAATGACAGGTTTATCGACAAGTTCAGGGGCGGCAATTTCTGCCGCCCCTGAGACTATAGGAAAGCCTCGCAGAGTTCGCTGCGCCAGCAGCGAAAAGAATTTAAATCGTTTTCGACCGCGGCATGTACGTGGGCGAAAACACTTCTCAGGCTGCAAGTGTGGAATTTGTTCGCCTATGGCGAACAAATTATGCGCGCAGCAGACTGCAAAAATCTGTCGGAAATCCCCTTCGGGGCTTTCCGACAGCCAGAGGGGCGGCAATTTCTGCCGCCCCTGTAACGCATAAGGGGGACGCCTATGGCAACGTATCACGGAAAATATGAAAGAAAACCCCGCCCCCGGCCCTTTCTGTGGCTTGGAATCGGCTGCGGGGTGCTGGCGCTGGTGTGCGCCGGTTTCATTGCGGATTTCCTCTATGGAGCGGTGAAAGCCGATCGGTCCCGCCGTCAGGCCATTGAACATTATGTTACCCCCGTTGCCTCGGAATATGAAACCACGGTTCCGGAAACGACCCGGAGCGAACCAACCGACGCGCCGGAAGCGGAAACCACCCGGCCCGCCCCGGAAACCACCCTGCCCACGGAGCCCCCCAGATTCCCCACCATCGACTTTGCCGGTCTGCGGGAAAAGAACCCGGAGGTGGTGGCATGGCTCCAGATTCCAACCCTGGAGATCATCAACTACCCGGTGGTGCTGGGGCAGGACAACGCCTACTATGTCTCCCATAGCTGGGAGGGGGAGGAAAGCGAAAACGGCGCCATCTTCCTGGATTTTCAGAATCAGGGGGATTTTTCCCAGCCTCACAACATCCTCTACGGCCACTGCATGAAGGACGGCTCCATGTTCCAGTCCCTGGGCAAATGGGAGGGGCCGGAATTTTTCGGCACCAGGGACCGAACCGTGCTGCTCTATCTGCCGGAGGAGACCAGAGTTTACGAAATCTTCGCCGTAGAGCGGGTCAACGCCCTGGACAACCGGGTTTACAGCACCGATTACACCCCGGGAGCGGACTGGCAGGCCGCCCTGGAGGAAACCCTGCGGAAGTCTCAGCACAAAACCGACAGGGTGCTCACCGCCCAGTCGGAGGTTCTGACCCTTTCCACCTGCGTGGGCGGTATGGACCGGCTGGTGGTCCACGCCCTGTGCGTGGAGCATGTAAGCAAATAAACCGCCCCCGGGTCTTCCCGGGAGCGGGTTCCCCCTGCACCCAATCCAAAGAAAACGAACAGGAAAGGAGGCACCGCCATGCTGAAAATCGCGGTTTGCGACGATGACAGCGGCGAACGCGCCCATGTAACGGCGCTGCTGAAGCAATATCAGGCGCAAAACCATCTGGCGGCCCGCATCGATGCCTTTTCCAGCGCCGTGGAGCTGATGGAAGCGCTGCACGGAGTAAATTACGACCTGCTGCTTCTGGATATTCTGATGCCGGGCTTTACGGGCATTCAGGCCGCCCGGGAAATCCGTGGCTTTGACAGGGAAACGAAGATCATCTTTCTCACCTCTTCCCCGGAATTCGCGGTGGAAAGCTATCAAGTGGATGCCTTTTTCTATCTGCTCAAGCCCATCGGAAGCGGCGGCCTTTTTCCCATACTGGACAAGCTGATGCGGCAGCTTCAGCGCGGGGAGGATACGCTGCTGCTGACCATTCCCTCCGGGGTGATCCGCCTGCCCTATTCCCGGATTGAGGTTTTGGAGGTCAACAGCAAACGGCTGCTGTTTTACCTGAATGACGGCTCCCTCCGGGAAATCCCCGGCACCCTGACCCAGTACGAGACCCAGCTGCTGGCCCGCAGAGAATTTGTGAAGGTGCACCGCTCCTATCTTGTGAATCTGGACTATGTTCAGCATTTGACGGGGAGTACGCTTCTCACCCGTTCCGGGGTGAACGTGCCCATTTCCAGGCTTCTTGCCAATCAGGTGCGCAAAAGCTATATGGATTACCTGTTTCAGAGGGAGGATGGGCTGCCATGACGTTTCTGACCGTTTTGGGCGTATTCAACTATGGTCTTGTACTGATCTATGGTCTGTTCCTCAGTGTGTTCATTGCCGGCGGCTGGGAAAAGGACAGCCAGCGCCGCCTGATCTTCGCCCTGTGCCCCGTCTTGCTGCTGATTCAGTCCGTCTGCTGGCTGCTTTTGGGAGAGAACATCGTCAAGGGACTCTATCCGCTGATCGTTCACCTGCCCCTGGTGCTGGCCCTGTTTTTCGCGCTGAAAAAACCGCTCAGTGTTTCTCTGATCAGCGTCCTTACGGCTTATCTGTGCTGCCAGCTTCCCCGCTGGGGCAACATTGCCGTGGCGGCCCTGACCCACTCGGAGCTGGCAGGTGAAATCGCCTATACCATTGTCATCGGCCCTCTGTTTTATCTGCTGGTCCGCTATTTTGTAAAGCCTGCCCACAGCGCCATGACCTGCTCCCGCCGTTCCACCCTGCTGTTTGGCAGCCTGCCTGCGGCCTACTATGTATTTGACTACGCCACCACCATCTACTCCGATTCCCTGTATGCCGGTATTCCCGCCCTCAACGAGCTGATTCCCACGGCGCTGATTCTGTTCTATGTGGTGTTTCTGGCTGCCTACCACCGGGAAACCCAGGAACGGACAAAGGCAGAGCTGCAAAGCTCCGCCCAGACCGCGCTGCTCAAGCAGGCCCGGAAAGAAATGGACGTGCTGCGGCAGACCCAGCTGCAGGCCGCGATCTACCGGCACGATATGCGCCACCACCTGAACATGATTGACGGCTTTCTGACCGCGGGAAAGCCGGAGCAGGCCCTCGCCTATATCCGCAAAACCAGAGAGGATATTTCCAGCCTCTCCCCCAAACGGTTCTGTGAAAACGAGGCGGTAAATCTGATCTGTTCCTCCTTCGCGGACAAAGCCCAACGTATGCAGGTGAAGCTCACGTTCAATGTCCGTCTGCCGGAAACGCTCTCCGTTTCCGACACGGAGCTGTGCGCCCTGCTCTCCAACGGACTGGAAAACGCCCTTTTTGCGGTCAGTCAGGCAGATACACCGGATCGCTGGGTTTCGCTGTACTGCGGCGTCAAGCACAATCAGCTGCTGATGGAAATCAAAAACCCCTATACCGGAAGCATCCCCATGGCCGATGGCCTTCCGGTTGCCACGGAACCGGGTCACGGCTACGGCTGCCGCAGCATCCGGTCCATTGTCCTGAATCACCGGGGGCTCTATTCCTTTGAACCGAAAGATGGCATCTTTACCCTGCAAATCGCCCTGCCGCTGCTGCCCATGTAACGCGGGAATCCAGCAAAATACGCAAATATGCCCTGAAAAGCCAAAGCTTTTCAGGGCTTTTTTATGGGGAATCAGTGGGTCCGTCCCTCAACGGCAGCGATGTCCAGGTCGTTTTCCACGATGGCGGCAATGGCCGCCTCAATGCCCCGGGCGATGTCCGTCTGGGCCATGGAGGGGGCAGGGGTGGGCCGGTTTACGGTCTGGCTGGGGATGAAGGGCACGTGCATAAAGCCGCCCTTCACACCGGGATAGTCCTTTGCCAGGGTGTACAGCACACCGTACATCAGGTGGTTGCACACGAAGGTTCCGGCGGAATTGGACACGCTGGCGGGAAGTCCCGCCTCCCGGATTTTGGCCACCATGGCCTTGATGGGCAGGGTGGTGAAATAGGCGGGAGCGCCGTCGGCAAAGATGGGCACATCGATGGGCTGGTTGCCCTCATTATCGGGAATGCGGGCATCGTCCACATTGATGGCCACCCGCTCGGGGGTCAGGTCATAGCGGCCCCCGGCCTGGCCAATGCACAGAACGGCATCGGGCTGCTCCTTCCGGATGGCTGCTGCCACGGTTTCGATGGACTTGCCGAACACGGTGGGCACCTCCAGCTTCACGATCCGGACACCGGGCACCTCGCCCACCAGCTTAACGGCTTCCAGGGCGGGGTTGATGGGGGATCCGCCGAAGGGATCAAAGGCAGTCAAAAGCAGTTTCATAGCGTAACCTCCTGGTATTTAATCAATTTCATGGGATGTTCCCACAATGGGGCGGCGGGACAAATTGGGAGTTGGCGGGATGGCGCACAGCACCCTTGGCTCCCCCTTTGGGGCGGTGCGTCGCGCAGCGAATTGAATGAAACAATTGCCGGTGGCAATTGCTCCTCAATTTATTGCTGGCACGGCGTTAGCCGTGACTGAGAGGGCCCTCTCCGTCCCCTTCGGGGGCACCTCTCCCATAGGGAGAGGCAAGCGATAAGCGGCGCAAACACCCCGCCAAATTCCTATTTCCCCGCCAATTGCCACACAGGGGCCGATGAACCATCGACCCCTGTATTGTTTCCGGAAAATCAGAATGCCATTACATACATCAGAACGATGTGGATGACCAGCATCACCAGCGCCACGGGAATCTGAGAGAAGATGATGGCATACTTGCTCTTGGTTTCCAGCAGGGCGGCGGGCATGATGTTGAAGTTTGCGGCCATAGGGGTCATCAGGGTGCCACAGTAACCGGCGGTGAGGCCCAGCGCACCCACAACCACAGGGTTGGCGCCCTGGGCAATCAGGAAGGGAATGCCGATGCCCACGGTAATCACGGAGAAGGCGGCGAAGCCGTTGCCCATGATGATGGTGAACAGGGCCATGGCGATGCAGTACACTGCGCAGGCGGCCAGCTTGTTGCCCTCGGGCACAATGGCGCTGACGCCGGAGGCAATCACGGTGCCCACACCGGCGGCGGTGAACAGGGCGCCCAGGGCGGACAGCACCTGGGGCAGCAGGCCCACGGGACCCACGTTATCCAGCAGCCGGGTGCCGTCGGCCAGAGCGGTGCCGGGCTTTTCCTTGAACAGGCACAGGGCCACGATCAGGGCAATCAAAGCGGAAACGCCGATGGCGTTGTTGGCGCCCAGGCTCTTCCAGAAGGTGGCAACCAGAACCGCCACAATGGCCAGAGTCAGGGCGGGGACGAACACCAGGTAGCCGAACTTGTCGGCGTTCTTACGGGTGGTTTCCGCAGCGGGAACATCGCTGGCGGACTGCTTCACCTGTCGGCTGGCAGTCAGGCAGGCCATGGCCACCACGCACAGACCGGTGATCCACTTGGGCACATAGGGGCCCGCGATGAAGGTAAAGGCGGTGATGAACCAGAACGCGGCGGTGCCCACCCGGGTCTTGAGGCCGGAATCCTTCAGGGCCTTCACGCCGTTGAGGATAAACATAAAGCCGATAACGCAGTAGAATACCTCGGCTACGATCTTACTCATCGTCCACTCCATGATTACTTACCTCCCTTTTTCGCGGCATACTTCCGCTTCATCATCAGGTCAAACAGCAGGGCGTAGGCAACGCCGACCACCGCGGAAATGATGGCGATGGGCACGGACTGACCGGCGATCTGCAGGGCGTCTACCATGTAGCCCTGCTCGTTCAGGGTGGAGACAATCAGCAGGGTGCCGGAGGAGCCCATGAAGCAGTTCTGGGCAAAGAAGTTGCCGTAGTTTTCCGTACCGGCAGCCATGCCCTTAATCTTGTCCTCGTCGTCCTCGTCAATCTCGCCGAACTGGGCCACGGCAGCGCCCTGGGCCATGGGGTTGATCAGGGGGCGAATAAACTGGGGATGGCCGCCGATTCTCAGGGAGAACGCGGATGCCACGGTACGTACCACCTGCCACACAGCCAGCACCCGGCCGGTGGTTGCGGACTTCATCTTTCTGATGAGATCCACGGCCTTGTCCTTCAGGCCGTTGCGCTCGCACAGACCGATGGCAGCCAGGGTCAGCACGAACAGAGTTGCGGTCCGGTTGGAAATGAAGGAGTTACCCAGCGTTTCCAGAATCTCCACGGGAGACATACCGGCTACCAGACCCGTTACCAGGCCGGCGACCACGACGGTTGCCATGGTGTCAAACTTCAGAACGAAGCCCACAACAACCACCAGAATGCCAATCAGTTTCAGCAATTCCATTGTTTCTTCCTCCTCAAATGAACAGTCTTCCGGGGAGCCTGGGCTAGTTTCTGCCGCTATCCCCGCAGAATGTCACTATTGTACAGTATTTTTGAAAAAAATACAACCGTCTCTGTGAAAAAATATGGTACCCATTCATTTTTTGTTCACAAACCCCCGTAACGCGCTAAAACCAGGCGCAGCTGGCGCCGTTTTTCATAATCACCGACTCCCCAGTGAAAATGGTGGGGTTGTGCACCACAACATCAAAGTGTCCCGCGGCGTCGTGATCCCCGCCCAGGGCCAGATTCCGTCCAAAGCCGATGTGGAAGGTGCCGAAGGTGCTCTCATCCTCGATGTAGGAAGCGCCCCGGCACCTGGACAGCCGGTTCAGGCCGATACCCAGCTCCGCCGCGCGGTACATCTCCGGATCATCGAAGGACTCCAGAAAGCGCCTCAGCCGGTCCCCATCCGGGGTGGGCTCGATATAGGTCAGGCGGCCGTTCTCAAACCCCAGCTCCAGGGGCCGCTCCACCAGACCGATGTAGCCCATGGAGCCGTCCAGAATCACCCGGCCGTTGGTCTGATCCTCCTCAGGCGGAATGTAGACCTCAAAGCTGGCCGAGGCGCAGCTTCCCGGGCGGGTGGTCACACCGTTGAAGAGCCCCGGATTCCTCCCCCGGATGCCGAAGGTGATGTCCGTACCCAGCTTGGTGGTGATGTGGACGGTGTCGCCCCCACGCAGGCACCGGAGCATGGGCCGTCCCAGCCGGGCAGCGGACGCCGGATTCATACGCAGGAAGTCCTGCTCCAAAAGGGATCGCCCATCGTTGCAGCTCAGGGGCAGGGACAGAAAGCGTGCCCCTCTGCGCAGGGCATAGCCCACCGCGTCGGTGGTGATGAAGGAATAGTTGGTGGCGCCGATGATCACCGTGGCATAGGACATGATTTTGCGCATTTCCTCAATGGTATCCCCCGCCTGGATGGATTGGGAGGGCAGCACCGTCACCTTCGGAATGGCCCCGCAGTTCTGGGCGGCTTTCACAAAGGCCTCCGCCTCCCGGAGCTTGGTTTCATCGGTGATGAAATGCAGCACATCCTCCGGCTGGGCGTGGATCCAGTCCTCCACAATGATCCGCGCGCCCTGTTCCAGCTTCATTTATTCACACCTCCTGTCCCTTTCATAAGTGTTCAGCCATTGGGGTTTGCCGCCCCCAACAGGTATTCCGTCAGTTCCGGAAAACCGCCGTGGGGGTAATCGTCCAGGTTCTTTCCCTCCCGGTTGATCAGGCAGTCCGTCAGCACAAAGCCCCCCATGCCCAGCTCCATGGCTGCCATATCCTCTGTCACATCGTTGCCCACCATCAGGCAGTTTTCCGGGGAAACCCTGATTCTTCTCAGAATCTCCCGGTAGTATTCCGGATTGGGCTTGCAGAAGCCGATGTTTTCATAGGTTGTAATCCACTCAAAATCCTCCGGATTCAGGCCCGCCCAGCGAATCCGGCTCCGGGTGGCAATGGCGGGAAACAGGGGATTGGTGGCCAGCACCAGCCGAAGTCCCAGTTCCTTTGCCCTGCGGATGGTCTGCGCCGCCTGGGGATTGAAGCCACAGACGGATCGGGCATTCTGGAACTCGTTGGCGTAAAACGCTTCAAAAACCGGCTTGTCCCCATAGACCCGCTCTCCGAAAACCCCTGCGAACTTCTCCCAGAAAACCGCCTCGTTGGTTTGGCGGCCGTCGTTGGCCACCATGGCCGCCGTGCCTGCCCAGACTGCGTCCACCAGTGCCTTTGCCTCATAGCCGTGGGGCGCCAGCGTCTTTGCCAGCAGGCCAAAGTAGGTTTTTACAAACACATCGTTGTCCATGGGCAGCAGGGTGCCGTCCAGATCAAACAGGATCGTTGTCAATGCCATGTTTCTTCCTCTTTCCGCGATGAATGCATTTTTCCCGCCACACCGGGGATATGTACATAATATCGTCTGCCCGGGGAAATTGTCAATCCCAAAGGGGGTATAAAAAACCGCTCCCACCCATGGGCGCTCAAACGCCATGGATGGGAGGTTGTCCGGACAGGGAGCATCACAGCTTCAGCATCCGGTAGCCGATGCCGATATGGGTCTGGATATACTGGACGGAGGAATCCTTTTCCAGCTTGCGCCGCAGGGTTGCCATATGCACCCGCAGGGATGCCATATCGCTTTCCCAGCAGCTGCCCCAGATTTTATTGGTCAGATAGGTATGGGTCAGCACCTTTCCCACATCCTTGGCAAGCAGGCACAGCAGCTTATACTCGGTGGGCGTCAGCTTTACGGGGGTGCCCTCCAGATAGGCGCAGCCCGCTCCATAGTCAATCAGGAGGCTGCCGTTCCGGAAGGTGGACTCTCCCGTTCTGTTTTCCTGAGCGGCCAGCCGCCGCTGGGTAACCCGCAGCCGGGCCAAAAGCTCCGCCACGGAAAAGGGCTTGGTCAGGTAATCGTCCGCGCCCGCATCCAGGGCGGCGATTTTGTCCCCGTCCTCACTGCGGGCACTGATGACAATAATGGGCATCTGGGACCAGGACCGGATCCGGCGGATGATCTCCACCCCATCCATATCCGGCAGTCCCAAATCCAGCAGCACAATGTCCGGCTGCCGGGTGGAAGCGGCGGCAATGGCGGCTTCTCCGTCCGCAGCCGTAAGGAAGCGGTAATCGTTGGATTTGAGTGTGGTGGCAATCAGGTTCCGGACGGTTCCGTCATCCTCCACCACCAGAATCAGTGGCTTATTCATGGACTTCCACCTCCCCGGATGGGATTGTAAAGGTAAATACGGTGCCGCTGGGCACATTGTCGGAAACGGTGATCTCACCGCCGTGGGCCGTGATGATGGTTCTGCACAGGCTCAGCCCCAGGCCCAGGGACCGGCGGCTGTCCGCAATCGGGTTGCTGCCGGTATAGAACATCTGAAAGACCCGCTCTTTTTCCCCGTCCGAAATACCCGGGCCGTCGTCCCCCACGGAAATCACCGCAAAGCCCCTTTCCAGCCATGTTTCAACCGTAATATGGGAGGAAGCCGGTGTGTACTTGACGGCGTTGTCCACCAGGTTAATGAGCACCTGCACAATCAGGCGGGCATCGCACTTTGCCAGCAGCAGCTCGTTCCGGTGGACCACCGTCAGGCTGTGCTCGCTGATTTTCCGGCTGATGTGCTGCAGCGCCTCGGAAACGATTTCCTCCACCAGCTGGGGCTGGGTATTGAGCTTCATGCGCCCTTCCTCAATGCGGGTTACCGCCAGCAGATTTTCCACCAGATTGGAAAGCCAGGCCGCATCGTCGGCGATGTCGCTGTACATCCGGTTCCGGGTATCCGAAGGCAGGTTGTCCCCCTCCGACAGCAGCATTCCCGCGTTGCCGGAAATTGCCGTCAGGGGGGTGCGCAGATCGTGGGAGATGGAGCGCAGAAGATTGGCCCTTAGCTTCTCGTTTTCCGCCAGGAGCTTTGCTTCCTCCTTCTCCTTGGCGTTGCGCATGTTTTCCAGCGCCAGGGCGCACTCGCCCAAAATGGACAAAAGCACGCTGTTTTCAAAGGCTTCCAGGGCTTCCGCGCCTTCCATCACAACGCTGCCGTAGATTTTCGCGGAGGTTTTGATCAGATAAACCGTGGAGTTGGTTTTTCCCTCGGCTGCCGTACCGGGCCGAACGGTGAGCTCCCGGTCGGACAGCTTGTGCAGCTGGGTCTGGGCCGCCTGAAAGATTTCTTCCTCCGTAGCGGCCTTTTGCAGCATCCGGTTGGTTTCAAACAGCAGATTGGTCCGGTAGGCCGCCCGGGAGGACTGGCGGACCTGACTCTTGAGCCGGTCTGTCAGGGTGCCCACCATCAGCGCCGCCACAATCATAATCAGGAAGGTCATGGGGGCACCGTGTTCATAGACCCGAAGGGAAAACCGAGGGCTGGTAAAGAAGAAGTTAAACACCACCACGCTGCCCACCGCGGACAGAACATAGCTGCTGCGGGAGGAGGTGGCCATGGAGGTCAGCAGCACCGCCAGCAGGTAGATGGCAATGATGTTCGCCTCCGTAAAGCCCACCTTGGAAAAGGCCCAGGCCACCACCGACGCCAGCGACAGAATCGCCAGAGAGACGGCCCAGTCCTTCATCAGGGTCACCATGTTCACCTTTGTCCGGGATCCTCTTGGGCGGTAAGAGCCGTCCGCATTGGCGTCCGGGATGATGTGAATATCCATATTGGGCGCCATGGCAATGAGCTTTTCCGTCAGGGTGGGCTTTCCCCAGAGGTGCTTCCGGGTTACCGCGCTTCTGCCTATGACAATTTTGGTCACCCCGGACAGCCGGGCATATTCCGCAATCTGGTAGGAAACATCGTCCCCCACCACGGTTTCCACCTCGGCGCCCAGGCTCCTGGCCAGCGCTATGTTTTCCCGGAGTCTGTCCCGGTCGGACCGGGAAGCCCGCTCATGGCTGGGGGTCTGGACAAACAGGGCTGTAAACCTGCAGTGAAACGCCCGGGCCATTGTGGCGGCGGTGCGAATGATTTTCGCGTTGGAGGGTGCCGAAGAAAGGCACGCCAGAATATGTTCCCTTGGCTGCTCCACCATGGCCGCCTCCCTCTGTTTTTGTACCATTATAGCACACCGCTTTCGCAATTGCCACAGGCCCGCCACAGATATTCCGCCAATTCCCCCGCCTTTCGGCTTCTGTTCCAGATAAGCTGCCTGCTCCTGCCCTCCGGAAAGGTCAGTGTCAGGCAGTTAAGGCCGCCCGGTACATCCGTTTCCGGGCAGAGACCCACGTCGGCTCTTTTTTCCCGGACCGCGCACATGGCCTCCGGATCAATATGCAGAACCGGGTCCACATTGGGGTGCTCCGCGCAGAACCCTTCCAGAAGCCCCACTATGCCGGCTTCCGTATCGGGATCCGACAGGGCCACGGAAAGGACAATCCGCTCCTCTCCGGGCTGCCGCGTATCCAGGAATCCGTCCAGCCTTCCCAGGCACCGGAACAGATAGAGCTGCCCCAGCGCAAAGGAGAGCACTGCCAGAACAATCCACATATCCATTCCTCCTTTCCGGGTTTCCATTTCCTTTGGCTTGCCCAATGATCCCCGGCTTTTGCCGGTGATTCCGGGCTGCCTTAAATTTTAAAGCACTTTTGCAGATCCTTGTATTTTCCCATAACCATCAGGGTCTTTTCCTCGGAGAGCAGCGTATCCGAGGTGATAAAGGAATTCAGCTTCTGGCCGGTTTTTACCCCCAGAATGTTGATGCCGTACTTTTTCCGGATGTCCACCTGGCCCACGGTTTTGCCCAGCCAGGCCTTGGGAATGGACACCTCAAAAATCGCGTGTTCCCGGTCGATTTCGATATAGTCCAGGATGTGGTCGGCACTGCAGCGGATGGCCGTCCATCGGGCCAGCTGCTTTTCCGGGTAAACCACCTCATCCGCCCCATTGCGCAGAAGGAATTTTTCCTGCACATCCGTTGAGGCCCGGGACACAACCATTCTGGCTCCCAGTTCCTTCAGAAGGGAGGTGGTTTCCAGGGAGCTCTGGAAATCGTCGCCGATGGCCACAATACACACATCGTAGTTGTCCACACCCAGAGAGCGCAGAAAATCCTCGTTGGTGCTGTCGCCGATCTGGGCGTTGGTGACGTAGGGCAGAATCTCCTGCACCCGGCTTTCCTTGTGGTCCACCGCCATGACCTGATGGTCCAGTTCCCGGAGCTTCATGGCAATGTGCTTTCCGAATCGGCCAAGCCCGATGAGCATAATGGATTTCATATGGATCCTCCTGTTTGTCTTCTTATCCGAATGTCCGCGGAGCAAGCCCTGTGGAGCTTGTTCACGCGCCGCCGGGGACGTTTTCCTTCGCAAAGGGTTTTTATGGAATGCAGAAATCAAGCCCCGCGCATTATCCCACCGTGATTTTTTCAAGAGGCAGCATTGCCGCGGAATTCCGGTTGGCGGGCAATGTGGCGAAGATCAGCGTCAGTCCCCCCACCCTGCCGAAAAACATCAGCACAATGAGCACCAGACGGGAAAGGGTTCCCAGCCCCGGGGTGATGCCCAGGCTCAGTCCCACCGTTCCCACCGCGGAGGCGCTCTCAAACAGGCAGGTCAGCAGAGGCAGCCCTTCCGCCGCGCTGATGACCATACCGCCGGTAAGGAAGAGGGTAATGTACATCAGAAACACCGTCACGGCGTTTTTCACGGTCTCATCGGCGATTCTCCGGCCGAAAAAATGTCCGTTGGCCCGTTTCCGGAACACCGCCACGGAGCAGGAGATCAGCACCGCCAGAGTGGTGGTCTTCATGCCGCCCGCCGTGGAGCCGGGGCTGCCGCCCACCAGCATCAAAAGAATGGTCACCATCCGTCCCACCTCGCTGAGCCGGGTCAGGTCCGAGGTGTTGAAGCCCGCGGTTCTCGGCGTCACCGCCTGGAAAAGGGATGCCCAGAACCGCTGGGAAAAGGGCAGGCCCCCATACTCCCCGAAGAAGAAATAAAGGGCCGGGAACAGAATCAGGACGCCGGTTACCGACAGAACCACCTTGCTCTGCATCCGATACCGGGAAAACCGCAGTCCGTTGCGGCGAATATCCTGCCAGGTAAGAAATCCGATGCCGCCAATCACAATCAGCAGCATCACCGTCACATTCACCACCGGATTCTGGATGAAGGATGTCAGCGAAGAATAGGGCACCTGGGTGCCCATCAGGTCAAAGCCCGCGTTGCAGAATGCGGAAACGGAGTGAAACACCGCCAGCCAAACGCCCCGGAAGCCCTTGCCCGGCACAAACACCGTCATAAGGGCCAGCGCGCCCAGCAGCTCAAAGAGGAAAATGCCTTTTAAGATGAACCCGGTGAACCGGACGATTCCGCCCACCTGGGGCGCGGAAATGGCATCCTGCATGGTGCTGCGCTGCATCAGCGTAATCCGCTTGCCGGAGGCCATGGCGATGGCAACGGCAACCGTTATCACACCCATGCCGCCGATCTGAATCAGCAGCAGAATCACGGCCTGCCCAAAAAGAGACCAGTGGGTGGCCGTATCATGTACAATGAGGCCGGTGACGCAAACCGCCGATGTGGAGGTAAACAGGCAGTCCAGGAAAGGCGTTCCCTCTCCGGATGCCGCCGCGGCGGGCAGCATCAGCAATCCTGCCCCCACCAGAATCACCATCAGGAATCCAAAAAGAATGATCTGGGAAGAGGACAGCTTTTTATGAATCATCTTCGCCGACATACCGCAATCTCCCTTGTGTCTTACTGCGGAACCATCATAGCGAATCCGGTGTAAAAAAGGTATTAAGGGTTGGTTCCCGGGTATTAAGGTTTTATAAAGATTCCGCCTTTTCCCCGCAAAAAATCCCCCCGGGAGATTCCCGGGGGGACAAAGGGGATAAGAAATCAGCAGGTGGCGCCGCCCTTTACGGTCTTCTTCAGCACCGCTTCCTTGTCGATGGAGTCGCTCAGCAGCTTCTCGTTGACGTAGTCAAAGCCCAGGCGAGCCACGGTGTCGGCAAACCGCTCGCCGGAGATGCCCTCGTCACGGAACAGGAGAATGGCCTTTTCGATCACATCCATCACCTCGTCCTCGGAGGTGAAGATTCTGGTCAGAGGGATGCCGTGGGCAACCTTCTTGCCCCAGCGGCCGCCGATGAGAATCTTGTAGCCCTCCCGATACTCCTCCAGAGCGCCGAAGGGGCATCTGCCCTTGCAGCGGCCGCAGTTGTTGCAGGCGTTGGGATCGATGTGGATCTTGCCGTCCACCATCTGCGCAACCTGAATGGGGCAGTTCTTCTCCACCTGGCAGACCTTGCAGCCCCGGCACTTGCTGTAGTCGATCATGGGCACCCGCTGGCCCACAATGCCCAGGTCGTTGAGGTCGGGCTTGACGCAGTTGTTGGGGCAGCCGCCTACGGCGATCTTGAACTTGTGGGGCAGGGTCACGCCGTGGTAGCCGATGTAGAACTTCTCGTGAATCCGGTTGGACAGGCCGAAGGAATCCAGCAGGCCGTACTGGCAGGTAGTGCCCTTGCAGGCAACCACAGGACGGACCAGGCTTCCGGTGCCGCCGGTGAGCAGGCCGTGGCCGCCCAGGAAGTCGATGAGGGGCTGGATGTTCTCGTGCTTCACGCCCTGGATCTCCAGGGTCAGACGGGTGGTCATGGTCACCTCGCCGGAGCCGAACTTCTCCGCGGCCTCGGCAACGGCCTTGTGTTCCTCCGTGGTGATTTTCCCGTTGCGGGTAATCACACGGACGTTGAACACATCGGGATACCGCTTGTCCTGCAGGCAGCCCAGGGCCTTCACCCGCTTGATCTCCTCGGGAGGCAGCTTGCCGCCCTCGAAGCTGACCTTTACGTTGTTCACAAACAGGCCGCCTTCCAGGGCCCGGGTATTTGTGTAGCCGAAGGCCTTCAGCCGGTTCTGCAGGAAGTAGCCCCGCTTGCCCTTGGCACAGACCAGCAGGAGCTTGGCGTCCTTGTCAAGGCCCTCGATGGGACCGGTGACCTTGGCAAGGTCCACCCACTTGGCGCCGGGGATGGCGGGGGCGGGGCTGACGTCGATGATCTTATAGCCCTTGGCCTTACCGGCCAGGTACTCGGCAGGGGTCATGCTTTCGTATCGGCCTTCCAGTTTGTTCTCCAGGATGTAGCAGGCCTGGACGAAGGGATGGATGGCGGTGGAGAAGGGAGGCGCGTAGGCAAAGTCCATGGTGTCGAAGTCTTCTACCCTGGCGCCCATGGAGATACCGGCCACGGCGATGTCCACCATCTTGTCCACACTGCCGCCGCCCAGCACCTGGATGCCCAGCAGCTTGTGGCTTTCCCTGTCGGCAATCAGCTTGGTCACAAAGGAAGCCGCATCGGGATAGTAGTGGGCCTTGTCATCGGTGACGCAGGTGACGGTGACGGCATCAAAGCCCGCGGCCTTGGCCTGCTCTTCGGTCAGGCCGGTACGGCCGGCATTGAGCCCATCCGCCAGACGAACCACACCGGTGCCCAGGCAGCCGCCGTAGGGAGCGGCTTCCCCCGTCAGATTCTTGGCCAGGAGCCTGCCGGTGATGTTGGCGGTGGAGCCCATGGCGGACCACTGGCCCTTGCCGGTCAGACGGTTGTAGGCCATGGCGCAGTCGCCCACGGCGTAAATATCGGGAAGATTGGTCTTCTGGAACTTGTCCACCACAATGGTGCCCTTGAACATCTCCACGCCGGAATCGTTCAGGAAGGCGGTGGCAGGACGGACACCGATGGCCATCACCACCACATCGCCCTCAAAGCCGCCCACAGCGGTACGGATGCCGGTGGCCTTCTCGCCACCCAGAACCATCTCAAGGCCCGCGCCGGTAACCACCCGGATGCCCTTGGCCTGGAGCTGACGGCGGATGTAGTCGGCAACCTCGGCGTCAAACAGATTGGGCATCACCTGGGAGGCCATGTCCACCACCGTGACCTTCAGGCCCTTCTTGAGTAGATTCTCGGCGATTTCCAGGCCGATGAAGCCGGCACCCACCACAACCGCGCTGCGGCACTTGTTCTCGTCCACATAGGCCCGCAGGCCGATGGCGTCATCGGGGGTACGCATGGTAAACACGCCGGGCAGGTCCTTGCCGGGCACATTGGGAACGAAGGGCGCCGCGCCGGTGGCGATGACCAGCTTGTCGTAGGAGACCACCTCGCCGTTGGCAAAGGTCACGGTCTTGGCAGCGGGATCCACCTTGGTGGCCTCCATGCCGGTTTTGACCTGGGCGCCGGTAAGGCCCATGTAGCGCTCGGGGGTGTTGACGATCAGCTCGTCACGGGTTTCGATGTCGCCGCCCACATAGTAGGGCAGGCCGCAGCCGGCATAGGAAATGTCGGTGCTCTTGGTGTAGACGGTGACCTTAGCGGTGCGATCCTGACGCAGCAGCTTCGCAGCGGCCTTGGTACCGGCGGCAACGCCGCCAATGACAACAATGTTCATTTCCATCGCTCCTTTTTCTTGTTTGAATCCATCCGTTTGGGGGCCTGGGATGGAACCGATTTCCATTTCCGATGACTTGATTGTATCACGGAGATATGATAAAATCAACTTGTCAATACTTGTGAATTGATTATAATTTTTTATGGAGTGATGGAAATGCTGGACTACCGGTTGGACACCTTTCTGACCCTTTGCGAACAGATGAATTACCGGAAAACCGCGGACCTTCTGCACATCTCCCAGCCCGCTGTCACCCAGCAGATTCACCACCTGGAAACCCAGTACGGGCAGAAGCTTTTTCAATACGAAAACCGCCGTCTGGTGAAAACAGAAGCGGCGGTCATTCTGGAGCGGTACGCCCGGGCGGCAAAGCTGCAGGAGCAGGATCTGCTGCAAAAGCTGGAAAACAGTCCCATTCGCACCCTGCGGGTGGGGGCCACCAAAACCATCGGCGACTACTATCTGAAAGCCCACATCCGCCGGTATCTTCAGAGTCCGGACCACGCCCTGACCCTGATCGTGGACAATACCAAGCATCTGCTCCGGCTGCTGGAGGAAAACGAACTGGATTTCGCGGTTGTGGAGGGCTTTTTTGACAAGACACGGTTTGATAGCTTCTTGCTGCACAGAGAGCCCTTTGTGGGGATCTGCCGGAGGGACCATCCTTTCGCGGGCCGGGAGGTGACCATTGAAGAGCTGCTGGAGGAAACCATCATCCACCGGGAGGACGGCTCCGGCACCCGGGCCATTCTGGAGCAGGAGCTGCTGGGCTACAACGAATCCCTGCAGCGGTTTCAGCGGCACATCTGCATTTCCAGCTTTAACATCATTCTGGATCTGGTAAAGCAGGGGCTGGGGGTTTCCTTTGTATACAGCATTCTCGCCGATTCCGACCCGGAGCTTGCCAAATTTTCCATGCGGGGCAAGCACGTTGTCCGGGAATTCAACGTGGTCTATCTCAAATACGCGGACATTCAGGAGAAAACGCGGCTGTTTCTGGAGGGGATCGAACCCCTGTCTCCGGGCAGAGCCTGACGAATGGTCAAAAAGTTCCCTCTTTCCGTTTATTCCGCCCGTTCCGGCAGGACCGGCACCGCATCCTTCTCCGGCACGGACCGGATGGTCCCCTTGCCGGTGGTGACAATATAGGCGGCGGCAATGGCCTTTTGGATGTCCGCGTCCGTATGGGCATCCGACAGGAACATGGCCTCAAACTGGCTGGGGGCGGCGTAAATGCCCTGGCTCAGCAGGCCCTGATACCAGGTTTTAAACTTCTCCAGATCGGAGCTCTTTGCCTGGGCATAGCCGGTAACCGGCTCTTTGGTAAAGAATACGGTGAGAATCGACCCCACCCGGTTTACCTGGGCATCCATTCCCTTCAGGGCTTCCTCCAGCCCCGCCTGGAGCATGGCGCCCCGGCGCTCCAGGTTCTCGTAAACCTCCGGATGGGCTTTCAGCAGCTTCAGCTGGGTAAGACCCGCCGCCATGGCAACGGGGTTGCCGGACAGGGTGCCCGCCTGATACACGGGGCCCAGGGGCGCTACCAGCTCCATGAGCTTCCGGCTGCCTCCGTAGGCGCCAACGGGCATACCGCCGCCGATGATCTTGCCGTAGGTCACCAGATCCGCCCGGACGCCATAGTATTCCTGGGCGCCGCCGGGGGCCAGCCGGAAGCCGGTGATGACCTCGTCAAAAATCAGCAGGGAGCCGAATTCATCGCACAGCTGCCGCAGGCCCCGCAAAAAGCCGGGCTTGGGGGGCACCACGCCCATATTGGCGGCCACAGGCTCCACGATAACGGCGGCCACCCGGCCCCGGTTGGCTTCCAACAGGGTGCGAACGCTACCCAGATCATTGTAATCCGCCGTCAGGGTGTCCTCCGCCATCTCTTTGGGCACACCGGCAGAGTCGGGAGCGCCGCCGGTCAGGGCGCCGGAACCGGCTTTTACCAGCATGGAATCGGAGTGACCGTGGTAACAGCCCGCGAACTTGATGATCTTGCTGCGGCCGGTAGCCCCCCGGGCAAGGCGCAGGGCGGACATCACCGCCTCGGTGCCGGAATTCACCATCCGGACCATTTCCACACCGGTCATTTCGCAGACAAGCCGCGCCATCTCCACTTCAACGGCGGTGGGGGCGCCAAAGCTCAGGCCCTTCCGAATGGATTCGGCCACGGCCTTTTCCACATCCTCCTGGCAGTGGCCCAGGATCAGGGGCCCCCAGGAGCAGATAAAGTCCACATATTCGTTTCCGTCCACATCCCAGACGTGGCTTCCCATCCCCTTTTCCAGAAAGCGGGGATAGGTGCCCACGCTGCGGCAGGCACGGACGGGAGAGTTGACACCGCCGGGCATGACCGTCTGGGCCTGGGCAAAGAGGGCTTCGGAACGTGTCATTTAACCCAGCTCCCCTTTCTTCATGGCCTGGGCCAGCTCCTTGGCAAAGTAGGTGATGAGAATATCCGCCCCGGCCCGGTAGATGGACAGAGCGCTTTCGCACATGACCCGATGCTCGTCGATGAGCCCCTGCTTCCCGGCAGCCTTGATCATGGCGTACTCTCCGCTGACGGAGTAGGCAGCCATGGGCAGGTCAAAGGCATCGCTGCACTCCCGGATGATGTCCAGATAGCTTAGGGCGGGCTTGACCATCAGAATGTCGGCGCCCTCCTCCACGTCCAGAGCGCACTCCTTCATGGCCTCCTTTCGGTTGTGGGGATCCATCTGGTAGCCCCGGCGGTCCCCAAAGGCGGGGGCGGAACCGGCAGCGTCCCGGAAGGGGCCGTAGAAAGCGGAGGCATACTTGGCGGAATAGGACATAATGGGGGTATTCACAAAGCCGTTTTCGTCCAGAATATGACGGATGGCGGCAATGCGGCCGTCCATCATATCGGAGGGAGCCACCATGTCGGCACCGGCCTGAACATGAGAAAGGGCCGTTTTGGCCAGGACCTCCAGGGTTTTGTCGTTGTCTACAGTGTGGTCGCAGAGGATGCCGCAGTGGCCGTGATCCGTATACTCACACATACACACGTCGGTGATGATGTACATTTCCGGGTACTTTTCCTTGATGGCCCGGATGCCCTGCTGGACAACGCCCTTGGGATCCCAGGCAGAGGAGCCCACACTGTCCTTGTGGGCGGGGATGCCGAACAGCAGCACCCGGCTGACACCGCACTTGAGGCACTCTTCGATCTCCTCGCAAACCCGGTCCGGGGAATAGCGGTACTGGCCCTCCAGGGAGGGGATGGGCTCTTTGATGTTTTCGCCCTCAATGAGGAACAGGGGATAGATGAGGCTCTCGGGGGATACCCGGGTCTCCCGCACCATACGGCGCAGATTGTCGCAGGAACGGAGCCTGCGGGGACGGATGGTCATTTCCATGATAGATTCCTTCCTTTATTCTGAAACAGGGTGAGAGAGGTACAAAGTTGGATTTATCGAATTGACAATTAACAATTGACAGTTGACAGTTGTGGTATCCCTTCGGGATGAATTTGATCCGATTTCTCAAAAATACAGGGGTTTCATCGTGTTTTGTCCATGCATAAATATACTTTTGAATCATCCCCGCAGGGGATTCCTTCATTGTCAATTCTCAATTGTCAATTGTCAATTATAATAAATTTCTGGTTTGCTTTCAGATTGTCACAGTGCGCCCAGAATGCATTCCACCAGGGATTCCATGGTGGCTTCCTGAGAAACCACGGTGGCAAGCCCGTATTTTTTTGCTTCCGCTTCCGTCTGTTTGCCGATGCAGCAGCCGATGATGTTCTTCAAATCCCTGCCCGGCAGACTTTCCACAAAGCCCCGGACGGTAGAGGCGCTGGTAAAGGTGACCAGCAGCGTTTCTCCCAGCAGCGCATCCACCTTTTGGGGAGCCGGAGCGGCATACACCGTATCGTAAACCGGCACATCCGCAAAGGGAATTCCCTTTCTTTCCAGCATTTCCGGCAGGGCGGTGCTCCCCCGGCTTGCCCGGCACAGCAGCACGGGGCCCTCCACGGTTTCCAGCGCCTTTGCCAGGTGGTCCGAATCGTAGGTTTCCGGCACCAGGTCCGCGGTCACGCCAAAACGCTCCATGGCCTTGGCGGTCTTTGGACCGATGGCCGCCAGAGTCAGCCCGGAAAGGGCCCGGGCATCCCTGCCCGCGGCACGCAGACGCCGGAAGAAAATCTCCGGTCCGGCGGGGCTGGTGAACACCAGACAGCGGTAGCGGGAGAGGTTCCCCATGGCTTCCTCCAGCTCCGGGTTTTCCTCCCTGGCCACGGTGCGGATGCAGGGATAGTCCACCACCTCCGCCCCCAGCTCCCGGAGCCTTTGGGTCAGGGTTCCGCTGCGGTCCTCCGGCCGGGTGACCACCACGGTCTTTCCCTTCATGGGAAGACCGTCAAACCAGTCAAACCGGGAAGACAGGGCGCAGACCTTGCCCACCACAATGATGGCGGGACTCTTCACCCCGGCCTTTTCCGCCTCCGAAGGCAATTTCTCCAGGGTGGAAACCAGCTTCCGCTGCCGGGGCAGCGTGCCCCGCTCCACAACCGCGGCAGGCATATCCGGAGCCATTCCGGCATCCAGCAGTCCCCGGCAGATCCTGGGCAGGCTGCTCACGCTCATCAGGAACACCAGGGTTCCCCCGGTGCGCCGCAGGGCCTCAAAATCGATGTGCAGCTCCGCCCCCGCCCGGGCATGGCCCGTGATGATGTGGACGGAGGAGCAGAAATCCCGGTGGGTCACCGGAATGCCCGCATAGGCGGGTACGGACAGGGCGGAGGTAACCCCCGGCACCACCTGGAAGGGGATGCCCGCCGCTTCCAGCAGCTCCAGCTCTTCCCCGCCCCGGCCAAAGAGGAAGGGGTCGCCGCCCTTGAGCCGCACCACCCGCTTGTCCTCCTGGGCCTTGCGCAGAAGAATCCGGTTGATCTCCTCCTGGGGCACCAGATGGTTGCTGGATTCCTTGCCCACGTTGATTTTTTCCGCGTCCCTGGGGATGAGAGACAGGATGGCAGGGCTCACCAGCCGGTCATATACCACCACCTGGGCATTTTCAATGGCCCGGCGGCCCTTCTGGGTCAGAAGACCCGGATCTCCCGGGCCTGCCCCCACCAAAATCACGCTGCCCATCTTATTCTCCTTTCAGCCGCCGCGCCAGATCCGCGCCCAGCTTTTCCGCGTTTTTCTTTTCTCCCCGGAGGATGCCCCGGCGCACAACGGTTTCATCCGGGCTCACATACAGTCCGGTGAGGGTCAGCCCATCTCCCTCCACCTGGGCAAAAGCCGCCACCGGAGAGGTGCAGCCCCCGTCCAGCTGCCGGACAAAGGCCCGTTCCGCCAACGCGCAGCAGGCGGCATCCTCGTCATGGAAGGTTTTCAGCACCGAGGCGTCGGTTTCCTTCCGGGCCTGGACCGCCAGAATGGCCTGTCCCGCCGCGGGCAGAATCTCCTCCGTAGAAAAATACCGGTGTATCCGGTGCTCCAGCCCCAGCCGCTTAAGACCTGCCGCCGCCAGAACCAGGGCGCAATACTGCCCCTCATCCAGCTTCCGGAGTCTGGTCTGCACATTGCCCCGGATGGGCTGGATGTCAAAGCCCGGGTAGAGCTTCTGAAGCTGCAGCTGCCGGCGGCGGGACGAGCAGCCGATGGGCTTTTCCCTGTCCATTTCCGCCGCCCCTTCCGGCAGCACCAGCACATCCCGGGGGTCGGCACGCTTGGAAAACGCCACCAGCGGCAGATCCTCCGGGGTCTGCATGGGCATATCCTTCAGAGAGTGAACGGTGAAATCCACCTTTCCCTCCCGCAGAGCCAGATCCAGTTCCTTCACAAACAGGCCCTTGCCGCCGATCTGGTCCAGGGTCCGGTCCAGAATCTTGTCGCCGGTGGTCTTCATGGTCACCAGTTCCAGCTCTGCCCGGGGCTCCGCCGCCTGAACGGCGTCCATCACCATCCGGCTCTGAATCACCGCCAGCCTGCTCTCCCGGCTGCCAAAACGAATTTTCATTTCAGTTCCTCCAATACCTTTCGGATCTCCCGGGCCGCCCGGGCAGTTCGGTGGTGATCCCGGCCTGTGGATACCACACCTGCCACCAGGTTCTCTCCCGTACAGACAGCGGGGAAATAAAAGGTACATTCCTGCTCACAGTCCGCCACGGAAACGGGGATGCCCAGGCTGCGGGCTTCCTCCCCCACCGCGTGGTTCACCGCCCGGTCGTCGGTGGCCGCGATGGCAATGGCCGCCCCTTCCAGATCCCCGGGCACATAGCGGCGGCGGATCCAGGTGATCCCGTCGGCACTGCATTTGAGTTCCGGCGCGATGACCACCGTTTCGCAGCCAAACAGCCGCAGGGCAGCAATGCGCCGGGAGGCAATGGTGCCGCCGCCCACCAGCACCACCTTCTGATCAGACAGATCCACAAACAGAGGAAACCGCAGATTTCCCCGGGCCATGGTCTGCCGCTTCTGCCACTGAAGGAACCGGTCCAGCTCCTCCCGGGCAATGGTCTCCATGGCGGCAAGCTCTTCCGGGGTTCCGGGCCCGCCTGTCCCCAGGCCATCTGTATCGTAAAGCTTTATTTTTCCGGTGCAGCCCGGGTCAATGTCTCTGGGAACCGCCAGATCCATGGCGACCCTGGGGGGATTTTTCAGGCTGTCCAGCTGTTCTTTTGTAAGGGTGTAATGGGGACTGGTGGTGGCAGACACCAGAGCGTCCGCCCCTTCCAGGGCCGCCAGACGGTCCTCATAGGGCACCGTGCCGCAGCCGCCGGGCACCAGGGTTTCCCCATGGCGGTAGGTGCGCAGGGTTACACGGACCCGGGCCCCCGCCTGCTGCAGAATTTCCGCCGCCAGGCGGCCCATCTGGCCGTTGCCGATGACGAGAATGTTCTGATCCCGCAGAGTGCCCAGCTCCTGTTCCAGTATTTCCCTGCAGCGCTGGCCCATGGAGGGCACGCCCCGGCACAGGTGCACTTCCGTTTTGGCCCGCTTTCCGGCAGTCACCGCCCGGCGGAACAGCGCCGCCAGCATCCCGTCCGCCGCGGCCTGCTCCTGGGCCAGCTCCATGGCAATCCGGACCTGGGTGATGATCTGATCCTCCCCCAGAATCTGGGATTGGAGGCCGCAGGCCACCTGCATCAGGTGTTTTGCCGCGTCCTCCCCCACCCGGGTGGTAAAATAGGGCTCCAAAAGCCCCTCGGGGGCTCCGGCGCCCCGGCACAGCAGCCGCCAGGGGCTCATCTCCGGATCGCCGCTGAGATAGACTTCCGTCCGGTTGCAGGTGGACAGCAGCACGGCGCCGGTTACCCCGGGCTGCTTTTTCAGCCACCCCAGCAGATCCAGAACCTGCTGCCGGGAAAAGGCCAGCTTTTCCCGCAGCTCCACGCCGGCCCCGTGACAGTCCAGACCGGACATCAGAAGGCTCATTTCCCCTCCTCCTTTACGATCACCAGCGAGAAATAGCCGGTGGTCTTGTCCAGCTCCCGGAAATCCGGGTATACGTGTTCATTCTCCATGCTGCAATTTTCCACCATGGAGGCATTGGAGAGCATATTCTTCTCCTCCAGCGTCTTTTTGAGGTCCAGAATGGCAGAGCCTGCCTTCATAAACACCTTGTTGGCAGGCACATTCAGAAGCTCCCCGGCGCTGTGAGAAGCGGGAATCACCAGCAGCGGCTCGCTGCCCTGGCACAGGGAGATATTGAGCCTCGCGGCAGCGGCGCAGAAGGAGGTCACACCGGGCACCACCTCCACCGCGTAGCCCCGGGCACGGACCTTCTCGTGAATATACATATACGTAGAGTACACGGTGGCATCCCCCAGGGTGATAAAGGCCACCTGTTTGCCCTCTTCCAGATAGGCAATGATTCTCTGAGCCGCCGACTCATAGGCCTGCTCCAGCACTTCCTTATCCCGGGTCATGGGGGTGGAAACCAGCTCCGGTGTCTTTCCGTTCAGGTAATTGCGGATAATCGTCAGCGCGGTTTTGTCGGCCTTGCCCGTATCCGGGGCCAGAATCACATCCGCCTGTTCCAGCACCTTTGCCGCCTTGATGGTCAGCAGCTCCGGATCTCCCGGGCCCACACCCACACCCCAGAGCTTGCCCCGGGTATGCAGCGCTTCCACCGCGTCCGCGCAGTGCCGCACAAACAGATCCCGGATGGCCGGGCACTCGCCCATGCCCCGGAGAACACAGGTAACCCGATAGCCGGCCTTTTCCAGCTGGACCTTCCAGGAATCCTCGTCCCCCGCCATATCGTTCCGGGCATGGTCCCCGGCAACCAGCATCAGAGGCGCCAGGGTGACGGATTTGATCTCCGGCCGGGCGGCCAGACTTCTGATCACACGGTCCAGGGTGGGATAGCCCTCCACCGTGGCAACATAAACCGTATCCCGGAGGTCCTGCAAATTCTGCTCCAGCTGGCCGTAAGCGCTGTTGGCAAAATGGGCGGTGCCGTGACCCATGAGCACTAGGGCGTCCTCCTGCTGGGGCAGCCAGGAAAGCAGCGCCTTTGCCACCTGCTCATAGTCCTCCTGACTGTTCAGCAGGGGCTGGCCTACCCGGATTTTCATGGACAGCCGGTAGGGCTCCAGCATGGAAAGGAGCTTTTCGTACTCTTCGCCGTGCATCACATGGGTGGGCTGCACCGCCACATGGGTAAAGCCCTCCGCTTCCAGCTTTGCCATGGCCTGAGCGACGCTGTCAATCTGCAGATTGTCCCGGGCCAGCAGCTTGCGCATGATGATGGCGCTTGTAAATGCCCGGCGGACCTCCCAGCCGGGGTTGGCCTGGGCAATGGCCTCTTCGGTTGCCAGAATGGTTTTTTCCAGGGTGTCGTGATAGGAGGTCCCGAAGGATACAACCAGGATCGCTTTTTTCATTGTTTTCTTCCCTTTCCCGGTGCGGCAGGCACAAAAAGAGCAGCCCATACAGGCTGCCCGATCACACAATTGAGGATCCAAAGACCGAGCACCGCAGCCTTGTTTCGTTACAACGCAAGCAGGTCTCCTGGCTCCAGATCATGGCTTGGCACGCCTTCTCGGGTTGCCCCAATGGCAATCAGCGCCGCGCTCCCTGTTACAGTGACGGGTTCGCTCCGGACTTTCACCGGATTCTCTATTATCCTCGGGGGAGGACTTGCGTTTTCCCCCTTTGCGCGGGCAAAGGGGCATCTTTTAATAGAATACCTTATTTTTATTCCTGTGTCAATAAGGGGCTCAGCGGCCCTTCCAACCCTGGAGACAGAAGGGCAGCTCCATCCGGTTGGCTTCCAGAAGGGCCTGATCCCGGAGAATGGTTTCCGCTTCCCCGTCGGCAACGATGCGGCCGTGGTTCAGCAGAATCACCCGCTGGCAGGTGTCCAGAATCATGTCCAGATCGTGGGAAGCGATGAGCTTGGTTTCCTTCCGGCTGTTGATGGTGGAAATCACCCTCCGGCGGTTCACGGGATCCAGGGCGGTGGAGGGTTCGTCCATGACAATCATCTCCGGCTCCATGGCCAGGATGGTGGCAATGGCCGCCATCCGCTTTTCACCGCCGGAAATCTTATGGTTGTGCCGGTGCTTCAGGTTTTCCAGCCCCAGCTCTCTCAAAACCCGATCCACCCGGGCATCGGCTTCTTCCCGGGAAAGGCCATAGTTCCGGGGCCCGAAAATCATATCCTCATATACCGTGGGCATGAACATCTGGTTGTCCGAATCCTGGAGCACAAAGCCGATCTTCTGCCGGATTGGAGGCAGATTCTGTTTGGTCACCGGCATCCCGTCCACCAGGATTTCCCCCTGGGCAGGCAGCAGACCCAGCATCAGCTTCATAATGGTGGATTTTCCCGCGCCATTGGCGCCGATGAGGCCCACCGTCTCTCCCTTGCGGATGTGAAAGCTCAGATTGTCAAGCACCGGTGTGCCCGGTTCATAGGAAAAGAAAACATTTCGAAATTCCAGCATATGTTCACCTCATAAACAGACTGCCCAGCAGTTCCGGCAGATTGGTGTTCCGGGCAGCCAGAAACAGGAGCACAGAGCCCAGGAAGAACAGCCAGTCCTTCCCCTTGGCCTTGGGCAGACCCACATAGTAAAATTCCCCCCGGAAGCCCCGCAGCCGCATACTGCTGTAAAGCTCCTCCGCCCGGTCCATGCTCCGCAGCAGCAGCTGCCCCAAAAAGGAACCCCAGGCAGAAAAATGGATTCCCTTCTGCCCCGGCGCCCGCAGGGCGTAGCTCTCGGACATCACCGCCACCTCCCGGATCATGAGACCGATGTAGCGGTAGGTCAGCAGCAGCAGCGTGGTCAGCACCTGGGGCACATGGAGCCTTCCCAGCGCCGCGCAGATCCGGTCAATGGGGGTGGTGGCAATGAGCAGGAAAGAGGCCATGAGCGAAAAGATGCCCTTGAGCATCAGCGTCGCCATGGAAATCAGGCCCCCGGTGACGGGCACCGTCCCGATATACAACAAAATCCTCCGGTCCAGAAAGGGATTTACAATGCCCACGGCGCACACCAGCGGCAGCACCAGTCGCAGCTTATAAAAGCAGGTGGAAACCGGAATCTCCGCGATCTGGTAGAGGATCACGGGGTACAGCACCAGAACCATCAGTCCCGACAGGTCATACTTGGGAAAGGACACCACGGTAAAAATATACAGAACGGTGACGGCCAGCTTCGCCAGGGGGTGCAGCCCATGGATGGGGGAAGTGCCCTTTGCCAGCTCATCCATTTCCCAGAGCTCCGTCTGGGCCTTTGTCAGCTTGTTCATAGAAAATCCTCAACAGACGAAATTGGAGGTACCGCCGGGGTACCTCCAATAGAATAACACATTTTTCAGGCTTTTGCAGCAGTTTTTTTCTTACGGAAGAAGCCCCCCGCGCAGCACACCAGCACCGCGGCTGCCGCCACCATCACAGAGCCCAGCAGACCGGAGACGGTGGTGCCGGCAGCGCTGTCGCTGTTCATAAACCCGTAGTCCGGCAGGAAGGCGGTTTTCTCCTGGATGGCACCGGCCACATCGGCAGCGCCGCTGGAAACGCCGTAGCTTTCTTCATCCAGACCCATGTTTTCACTGTAGCCGGCTTCTGCATTGCCGAACATGGACCACTCCAGGCCGTCAGGGTTTCCGCTTGCAAACAGGCTCAGGCCGCCGCCCACAACGGCAACCACAACCGCCAGAACCACCAGCGTGGTTTTAAGGGAGCAGCTTCCGCCCTGGGAAGCTGCGTCCGCATCCTGAATGAGCTCCGGACGGGCCGCGTACACAAAGAGCAGCACGGCGGAGGTAATCAGGCCCTCCACAAGGCCGATGGCCAGATGAATGGGCTGCATGACCCCGGCGAAGACGGCGAAAGGCAGCTCGGTGATGCCGGAAGCGGTGGTTTCCAGGACCACGGAGAAGGCGCCCAGCTGCAGCGTCAGAACACAGCCCAGGACGGAAGCCAGTACCAGCTTGGCTCTGGCAGCGCCCCTGGCGCCCATGGAGGCAAAGAGCCCGCTCCTCATAATGGGGCGCCAGATCAGGTAGTAGCCCACAAAGCAGCCGTAAAATGCCATGTTCCAGCAATTGGCTCCCAGGGCCAGCAATCCTCCGTCCGCGAAGAACAGCGCCTGAATGGCCAGAATCACCACCATGGACAGAAAGCCTGCCTGGGGCCCCAGCAGAGCGGTCAGCAGCATGCCGCCGCAGAGATGACCGGAGGAGCCGGTGCCGGGGATTGTATAGTTGATCATCTGACCGGCAAATACCAAAGCGGAAGCCACCGCCATGGTGGGCAGCTTTGCGCTGGCCTCATCCTTTTTCAGTGTTTTTACGGAAGCGCCAACCGTAACAGCGGAGGCGGCGTACATGGTCGCGGCCACAGCCGGAGCCAGCAATGCGTCTGCCATATGCATGGTGCATACCCCTTTTCGTTTCTTGATAAACCCATTCTATCCCATTGTTTTCCCCAATGGAAGCCCCCCGGGGGGATGTTTTTTAGCATTTTTCGCAAAAATTTCAGTTCCGTAGGAGACGCGCTTTTTCCTGAGGGAAGGTCGGATTTGTTTTTGCTGCTTCCCATAAAAAACCGCCGCGCAGCTTCCCCAAGCGCGCGGCGGTTTTCGGAGCAGGAAAGAATATACAGAAGGTATTTGTATCTTACCATACCCCACTTTGGGGCGGAAGCCCCCTGGGGGGATGTTTTTTACAAAAAGCCCTCCGGCCGGAGGGCTTTTTATGGGCTCTTACAGATTCTCCACAGCGTGCTTGGCGGCAATGTAGCCGAAGGTCACGGCGTGGCCCAGGGACAGGCCGGGGGAGAAGAAGGGGTAATCGCAGCCGCCGAAGAACTGGCCGCCCAGATTGCCTACGGCGTAGAGGCCCTGAACGGGGGTGCCGTCCTCACGGACCACCATGGAGTTGGCATCGGTGAGCACACCGGCGGTGATGGAGGAGCAGCGGATATGACGGCGGATGCCCCAGAAGGGAGCGGTCTGGATCTTGTTCAGGTACTTGGCGTTCTTGCCGAAGTCATCATCGGCGCCCTTATCGCACAGCTCGTTGTAGCGCTCGATGCTCTTCAGTGCCTCATCCTTGGGCAGGCCCAGCTTTTCCACCAGCTCTTCCAGAGTGTCGGCGGAGAAGGTGTCGATGAGGTGGGGGAACACGCCCACATGATCCTCGGCGGGGCCTTCCTTCATGTACTTCTTCATGGCTACGGGAGGAACCAGCATGGGCATATCCTTGTAGTCCATATAGTCGTTGTCATAGATCTGGCAGTACCAGCCCTTGGAGCCGGTTTCGGCGTGCTCCGCGTCCATGTTCTCTCCCTTGAAGCCGGGCTGCCAGCGCAGCTGCTTGGAGATGTAGGCCATTTCCACGGACTCGTTGGTGAACCGCTTGCCGTCCATGTTCAGGAACAGGTAGGGGTTGTCCCACATGAGGCCGGCGTCAAAGTCGTGCATAACGGTGGAGTGGGCCACGGGCTCCATCACACCGCCGGCAGCGATGGCCAGGATGTTGCCGTCGCCGGTACGGTGGTAGACCTTCTTGTCGAAGGGCTCCGCGTCAGGGCAGAAGCGGCGGACCATGGTGGGGTTGTTCTCGTAGGCACCGGTGGCCAGGATGACCGCCTTGGCGTTGAACTTGATGTAGTTGCCATCCTTGTCCTTACCCACGCAGCCTACCACATCGCCCTTGTCGTTCTGCAGCAGCTGCACAACGGGAGTGGAGAAGTGGACGTCAATCTTGCTGCCGTAGTTCTCCTGCGCGTCGGAGAGGATTCCGGACACCAGGGTGCCGAAGTTGTTGGGCTTGGGGCCAAACCAGGGGGCGAAGATCTGGCACTTGCCCTCGCCGAAGTCATAGCTCTGGGTGCCGTCATGCATCACACCGGTGAACACGGCATCGGAGGACTGATAAACGGATACGCCGGTCTTCTCGTTGGTGGAGCCCAGCTCGCCGGTGACGCCGCCCTTCTCGCACAGGAAGCGCAGAGCCGCCTCGGAGTTGTCAATGTAGGCATCGATCAGCCGGGGGTCGCTTCTCCAGGCGTTGGTGGCGATGCACATATTCTTCCAGCTGTTCAGGCCCATGGCGTCGGAGCCGCCCTTGACAATGGCGGAGGCGCAGTTGCCCTGGGAATCAGCGAAGGCTTCCTTCTGCAGAACGGCTACGGTGGCGCCGTTTTCCACGGCGTAGACCGCGGCTTCCACACCGGCGGCGCCGGCACCGGCAACCACAATGTCCACGGTGATTTCCTTGGCGAAATCCTTGATCTCGCCCAGAACCACGGCAGAGTTGGCCACATCCTCAGGCAGGATGTCGGTAGCCACAAAGGATCCGTTGGTGGGGACCACAGCGGAAGCGCCCGCGTCGGCAGCCGCTTCACCCTTGGCCTGGGCAATGCACTTCTTCAGCGCGGACTGAGCGGCGTCGGTGGTGATGGTGGCGCCGGATACGCCGTCAATGTCGCCGCCCTGGGCAGCCATCATCTGTTTGACCAGTTCGTCCTTGGCCTTGCCGCCGATGGCTTCGGTCTCGTTGGACACATCCAGGTCGATGGCGGTGATGGCGTTGGCATCAAAGGTGGCGGTAACGGTGACCTTGCCAATGCCGTCGGCACTGGCGGTGTAGGTGCCGGGGGTGTACAGACCGGCGGGCGCGGCAGGCGCCGTGGTTTCAGGGACGGCGGCAGGGGCGGAAGCTCGGTTCTGGCAGCCCTGGAGCACGCCCACGGTGGCGGCAGAGACGGCGCCGGCCACAACGCCCTTCAGAAAATCTCTGCGGGAAATACCATTTTGGCTCATTTCTATTGCTCTCCTTATTTCATTTTTTTATTCTAAAACCTTCGAAAGCGTTTTAAAATACATGGATGATTGGGAACCCGCTTCACACGGCTTCCTCTTCCGCATCCTCTTCGGCGGCGGATTTCTTTTTGCTCTTCTCACACAGGCTGCTGAGGAAAATACCCAGCTGGAACAGCAGGATCATGGGCAGGGCCACCATGATCTGGGACACGACATCCGGGGGGGTGATGATGGCGGATACCAGGAATATCAGCACGATGGCCGGTTTCCGGGCCTTTTTCAGCCAGGAGCTGCGAATAACGCCCAGCCAGGTCAGCACCACGGAGATCACCGGCAGCTCAAACACGCAGCCGAAGACCAGAAACACCGTCAGCAGAAAGGAAATATAGTTCTGCACGCTGACGGCGGCGGTGATCTGGCTGCCATCGCCTACATGGATCAGAAAATAGAGAATAAAGGGCATGGAAACCTTGTAGGCAAAGGCAACGCCCAGGCAGAAGAAGATCATGCCGAAAATCAGGGCCATGGCAAAGGCCTGATTTTCTCTTCTCCGCAGACCCGGCTGCACAAACCGCCAAATTTCCCAGGCAATCACCGGAAGACACACCACCAGCGCAATGACCAGGGAAATGGAAAAATATTCCATCAGCAGCTCCTGGGGGGATATGTACACAAAACGGTAGCCGTAGCCGGTTCCCATCCGGGTAAACAGCTCCACCAGGCTCTGGGCATTGGTCAGGCACACCAGAAACGCCGCCACCAGCAGCACAATCACCACTGCCAGCCGGTTGCGCAGCTCCTTCAGGTGACCGGTAAGGCTCATGACTTCACCGGTATTTTGGGAAGAAGAGGGTTTACTCTTTTTCTTCTGCATCGGTCTGATCGTCCTCGGTCATGCCCTTGCGAAAATTCTTCACGCTCTTGCCCAGCATTTTGGTCAGCTTGGGAATCTGGGTGGGTCCAAAGATGATGACAACGACCAGCAGAATAATCACCAGTTCTGTTACACCGATTTTCATATTACAATTCCTCCTGTGTATGGTTTGTGGATTCTTGCTGTGTTTCGGCTGCCGGTTCTTCGGCAGCGGCTGCGGTTTCCGGGGCCTCCATGGCCTTTTCGGCCGGATCTTCCTTCGGGATTTCCTCGGGCTTCTTTGGTTTTCCGATGTCCCGGAAGGAGTGTTCCAGATCCTTTGCGTTGGCCTTCAGCTCCTTGTCCAGGTTTTCCAGGGGCTCCATGGCCTCCCGCAGAGGTCTCTGGGCTTCATCCAGCGGCGCAATCACGTTCTCCTTCAGATCCTCCGTCAGCTCGCTGGAGTATTTCTTCAGCTCCCGCATGGCCTGACCGAATTTCTTCATATAAAGGGGCAGCTTTTCCGGCCCCAGCACCACCAGTGCCACCGCCAGGATCACCAGGATCTCCGTAAATCCAATCCGCATGGTGTTGTATCCTTTCCCCGGCAGACAAATGCCGGCCCTTTCTTCAGCGATTCTTTCCGATAAGGTGTCTTTTTTGCACCTGCCGGAACTTTTTGTGTAAATACTATAGCACATTCCTTTTCCGGATGGAAGCCCTTTTTTGAAATTTTTTTGATATTTTTTTCTCGATTCCTCATTTTTGCGGATAATTTTCCCAGAGCATCCGGAAAATAGAAACAGGGCTGCCCCGCCGGTCCGGCAAGGCAGCCCAAATCCTTTTCAGTTTTTCTTCGGGGGTCTGCGTCTCAGTTCGCCCTTGCGGTTGAACCAGAACATGGTCAGCCCATTGATGGCGGCTGTTGCCAGCAGCGCCAGCACCGCCTGCCAGATCAGGCATTTGAGGGTCAGCCAGGCCATGGAGCCGGTGTCCATAGACGGAAAGCTCATGCTGATGACCGCCATGACAATGGTCAGAATCAGTCCCAGGGACCCCAGAATGATGCCCGCCATGCGCTGGGTAAACTGCCAGGCGTTTACGCTTCCCATTCCGTAGAAGCAGCGGTAGCCGAAGTAGTAGTTCGCCTCCTTGGGGGCAAGAAACAGATAGCATAGGCCCAGAATCAGCAGGAGCACCGGTCCCAGCATCACGCAAATCCGGCAAACCAGCAGAATCCGGCTAAAAATCGAGTCCATTTGGGGCAGCATCCCGCTGGGATCCAACTCATCCAGCCCCTGCAGAGCGCCCTTGATGGCCTCCAGATCCAGAGCCGCCCCGGTGGCGGCGGTGGCAGTCGTGGTAAGCATTATTTTTCCTCCAGGAATTTGCTGATCTCTCTCATAAAGCTGTTGGCATCCTGAAACTGATGATAGATGGACGCGAAGCGGATATAGGCCACCTCATCCACAGGCTTCAGCCGCTCCATAACCATTTCGCCCAGCCGCTCGGTGGTCACCTCCCGTTCCAGGGAGTTCTGAACGGACTGCTCAATTTCGGTGGCGATGCGCTCCAGCTCAACAATGTCGGCCTTCCGCTTGTCAAAGGCCCGGATCATGCTGTTGACAATCTTGTTCTTATCAAAATTCTGACGGGAGCCGTTGCGTTTGACCACCAGAACCGGCAGATTTTCCACCATCTCATAGGTGGTGAACCGGTGCTGGCAGCGGCTGCATTCCCGGCGTCTGCGGATGCTGAGCCCGTCCTCGGAATGGCGGGAATCCACAACCTTGCTTTCCTGATCACCGCAGAATGGACATCTCATGACACAAGCTCCTCCGTTTTGGAATTCTTTCGTGTCATTATATCAGATTGCAAAACCGGTGTAAAGCCCTTTGCGACCTTTTGCCCTTGCCTTTTCCGGCGTTATGGGTTAAAATGGCGAAGATCAAATCTGATGTGCCGGTGGTGCTTATGGGGAAAACAATACTGCATACGCTTTGGGCGGCTTTCTATATTCTGTGCGCCTGCCTTGGGTTTATTCAGGAGCGGAGCGAAGGGCTTCAGGTCCTGCTGACCTGTCTGTCTCTTCTTTTCTTCCTGCCTCCGGCGGTGCTGCTGTATCAGGCCGGCCGGAAAAAGGACAGAAAGGAGCTGACCCTTTTGCGGAACCTCAGCGCCGCTTCTCTGGGGCTGACCCTGCTGGGCCTGGTGCTGGCCATTGCCACGGCTCCCAGAGCCACCGCCGGGCTATTCAACCTGGTGCTTGCGCTGGTCTCCGCCCCCATGTACTGCGGAAGCATCTGGGCCCTGTCTATTCTTTTGTGGGCCTGCCTGTTCCTTGCCTCCGCGGAAGTGCGCAGGCACTGCAAATAATCGGAATTCAACTTGCCCGAACCGGGCTGAACAGAAATGGAGCGATTGTATGTCTTACCGGATTCTTACCGATTCCTGCTGCGATTTTACCAAAGAGCGCTATGAGGAGCTGGGTCTGCATGCCCTGCCTCTTGCCGTCACCTTCCGGGGGGAAACCTACCCCGACCGGAATGACGGCAGCCTGAAAACATTCTACGACGGTCTGCGGGCCGGAGAGCCGGCGACCACCTCCGCCGTCAACCCCCAGCAGTGGGAGGACGCCATGGTGTCCGTTCTGGAGGGCGGCGAGGATGTGCTGGCGCTGACCTTTTCTTCCGGCCTTTCCACCACCTATCAGTCCGCAGTCATTGCCGCCGGGGAGCTGAAGGAACGCTATCCGGACCGGAAGATCCTGGTGGTAGACAGCCTGTGCGCCTCCCTGGGCCAGGGGCTGCTTGCCTTCCATGCCGCGAAAAAGCGGGAGGCCGGCATGCCCCTGGAGGATCTGGCCCGGTGGCTGGAGGAAAACCGGCTGCATCTGTGCCACTGGTTTACCGTCAACGATCTGATGTATCTGAAGCGGGGCGGCCGTATCAGCGCTGCCACCGCCGTAATGGGCACCATGCTGTCCATCAAGCCCATCCTCCATGTGGATGACGAGGGCCGGCTGATCTCTGTGGGCAAGGTCCGGGGCCGGAAGGCATCCATCCAGGCACTGGCCGAAAAGGCGGGGGAGCTGGCCCGGGGCTACGACAACCCGGTCATGTTCATCTCCCACGGGGACTGCCCGGAGGATGCCCGGTACCTGGCGGACCTTCTGAAGCAGCGGTGCGGCATAAAAGAGGTGTACATCAATTATGTGGGGGCGGTCATCGGCTCCCACTCCGGCCCCGACACTCTGGCCCTGTTCTTCCTGGGAGAACACAGGTAAAGGGAGCTTCATCTCAGCTGACAATTCACAAAAGCACTTGATTGTCCTCAACCGCCCTGCCGGTTTCTTTCGGCGGGGCATTATCATATTCTTTCCCCCCGCGCATACACTCCCAGGGGAAAGGGGGGAATGGCCCATGGTGCAGGAAGAACACAGCCTTCGTCTTGTAGGGCGGGCAGAGCTCACCATCACGGGGGTCACGGAGGTGTCCCGGTTTGAAGAGGACGGGGTGCTTCTGCAAACGGACATGGGGGAGCTGACCGTTCAGGGAGAGCAGCTGCAGCTGAAGGAGCTGTCCCTGGAGGGGGGCCGGGTAGCGGTCAGCGGCAGCATCAGCGCCCTGGTTTACGGCAGGCAGCAGTCCGGCGGCTGGCTCCACAGGCTCTTTGGATGATCCCGCCCGGCCGGGTGCTGCGGATCTTCGGGACGGTTTTTCTGTCCGGTGTGGGTCTGGGGATTTATTACGGCTTTCTGGGCGCTCCCCGGCGGAAAAGCTCCACTGCGGCAGATCTGGCGTTTCTGGCCGGTCTGGGCTGGTGCCTGGTGCTGCTGGCCTTCCCCCTGTGCGGAGGGGACCTGCGGCCCGCCTGTCTGGGGGTGCTGGTTCTGGGCTTCTTCACGGCCCGCAAAACGCTGGGAAGCCTTCTGGACCCATTTTTTGGAACATTCTGGCATATTTTGGCCGTGAGCTGTGGATACCTGCTGTACCCGCTGAAAAAAATTTTCAGATTCGCAAAAAATATGTTTGCATCTGGGGAAAAATGGGTTACAATAAGATGGAATGCCCGGGAGCCTGTCAAGCCCAATCCTGGAGGTGGAACCCATGACAGACACAACCGTACAGAAAGGCCGTTTCCGAATCGTATTCAGCCAGTCATCTCCCCTGCTGAAGGTGCTGGTGGTTCTGCTGCTGGCCTTCTCCCTGGTGGCGCTGGCCGCCCTGAGCTGGGTCAAAATCACCGTACAGAAGCAGACCGAGGATCTGCGCAGTCAGGCCGTAGCCGTGGCCGGCGAAAACAAAAAGCTGGAAGATCGCCTGGCCGATATGGAAAATCCGGATACGGTAAGGGACATCGCGAAAGAAGAACTGGGCCTGGCTGAGCCGGGCACCGTAATTGTTCAACCGAACTAAACTATTTTGGAGGAAGCAAATCATTTATGGAGTTAACCGTCGGAGCCGTTTTAGAGGGGAAAGTCAAATCCATCACCAACTTTGGCGCATTCATCGCCCTGCCGGAGAATAAAACCGGTATGGTACATATTTCCGAGGTCGCCAATGCTTACGTCAGTGATATTCGCCAGCATCTGACCGAAGGACAAAGCGTCAAGGTCATGGTTATCGGCGTGGATGGCGGAAAGATCAATCTGTCCATCAAGCGTCTGGAGCCCAAGCCCCAGCGGGAAAATGCCCCCAGAGGCGACTTCCGGAGCCAGGGCGGTCCCCGGCGGGAAGGCACCCCCAACCGCGCTCCCGGCCGCGCGCCGGTGCAGCCCCCCGCCCCCAAAACGGCAGACCAGCTTTTTGAGGAAAAGCTGAAGGCATTCATGTCCGAATCCGACAGCAAGATTTCCTCCATCCGGCAGTATTCCGACCACCGGACCAAGAGCCGCCGCCGGTAAAAACCGTATATCCGGGGCTGTTCCGCCATGGGGGAACAGCCTCTTTTTGGAGGATACCATGCAGACAGTCGTGATTACCGGCGGTTCCCGGGGCATTGGCCGGGCGGCGGTGGAATTGTTCGCGGCCCGGGGAGACCGGGTGTTCTTTCTATATGAAAAAAATACCCAGGCAGCCCGGGAGGTAGAAGCCCGGACCGGCGCCCGGGGAATCCAATGCGACGTAGCCGATACTGCCGCCGTCCGTCAGGCCCTGAAGGACCTTCCCGATGTGGACATTCTCATCTGCAACGCGGGCATCTGCCACTATGGACTTATGCAGTCCATGGAGGAGGGGGACTGGGACCGGATCTTCGCGGTGAACGTAAAAGGGATCTACAACTGTGTGAACGGGGTCCTGCCCTTCTTTCTGAAGAAGCAGGCGGGCAGCATTGTCACCGTATCGAGTATGTGGGGCCGGGTGGGCGCCAGCTGCGAAGCGGCCTATTCCGCCACCAAGGGCGCCGTTATCGCCCTGACGAAGGCCCTGGCCAAGGAGCTGGGCCCCAGCGGCATCCGGGTAAACTGCGTTGCCCCCGGGGTGATCCTGACGGATATGTGCGCCCAGGTGGAACCGGGCATTCTGGAGGAAATGGCCCGGGATACCCCTGTGGGCCGAAACGGAAGGCCGGAGGACGTGGCCAGGGCCATGGCCTATCTGGCAGACACGGAATTTATCACCGGACACGTGCTGAACGTGGACGGCGGTTATGTGATATGAGGAGGATACAAATGAAAATCGCAATTGCCTGTGACCATGGAGCGTTTGATCTGAAGCAAAAGGTGGCTGCCCATCTCGGTGCCAAGGGCTATGAAGTGGTGGACTTCGGCACCCACAGCAAGGACAGCTGCGACTACCCCGATTTTGCCGGCCCCGCCGCCCAGGCGGTTGCCTCCGGTGCCTGCGAAAAGGGCATCCTGCTGTGCACCACCGGCATCGGTGTATCCATTACCGCCAACAAGGTAAAGGGCATCCGCTGCGCGCTGCTCAGCGACCTGCTGTCCGCGGAGCTGACCCGACTGCACAACGACACCAATATGATGGCCGTGGGCGCCGGTGTGGTAGGTGAAAACCTGGCTCTGGCCATTGTGGACAAGTGGCTCACCACCCCCTTCTCCGGCGAAGCCAGACATCAGCGCCGCATCGACAAGATGATGGCCCTGGAACAGGAGTAACATGAGTCCCGCCTTCCCGGTCCGGAGGCGGGATTCCTTGTTTGACAGACGGGGAAAAATACGGTATACTTGGGGCAAAGAACGCACTTTCTGGTAACAAAGGATGTTTGATATGAGAAGAATTCCCGCCTTTTCCGAATCCAAACGGTTTCGGGCCTGCTTCCTGCTGTGTATGCTCTGCACGCTGTGCACCCATATCCACCTGATGGTAGGCATGGAAACCTATGAAAAAATCTGGTTGTTCACCTCCAACGTTCAGATTGCCGCCTCCCTGGCCTTTCTGGTGCTGGCGGTCCGCCGCCCTCTGAGCCCCATGGGGCGCTGGCACCTGGCCTTCGGCCTGGCTCTGGCAGGCTGGGTGATGGTCACCAAATATATGCACGCCCTCTACGGCGAGCCCCCGGAACCCATTGGCCTGCTGCTGAGCCGTTTTCTGGTTCTGCTGCCCTTTGCCGAGCTCTGCGGAGATACCGAAACATGCAGCGGCATCAAGGGCACGGCGGTGCTCACCTGGATTGTGTGCCTGTGGCTGGGACTGATGGCGCTGCTTCTGGTGCTGAATCTGGTGCCCCAGGGACTTTCGGAATATGTATACTGGTCCGGCGCCAGAGTCAATCCCCTGTGGAACGCCATTATTTTCGCGGCGGTTCTGTTTATGGGCATCGCCCTGTGCGTGGCGGGCTGCTTCCTGACCAGAAAGCGTTGGCTGCGGATCGCCCTGATCGTGGGCGCGGCGGCCCAGCTGGCGCTGATTTTCCTGACCCATTCCCGCACCAACATTCTGATGCTCTGCGCCTTTGCGGCGGGCACCTTCCTGTTTACCGCCGGCGGCGGAAAGCTGCGGCGGAATCTCCTGCTGGCCGTTTTGGGCCTGTGTTTGGCCGGCGGCATTTATTTCGGCTCGGAAGCCATTTACAAAGCAAACAACCAGCGCCTTATTGAGCAGCTCCGCAGCCAGGAGGATGTGGATTTGCCCACAAAGCAGGAGCTGGACGAAAACTACCGGGATGTGGACATCTGGATCAACGAAGACGGATTCCTGACCGACGGCGTCAGCAACCAGGGCACCCTGAAAGAGGATATGGGAACGCTGAACGGTCGGAAGGATACCTGGTCCGCCATTGTGGAAGCCTTCCGGAACAGCAAGGACCTGCGCCTGTTCGGTACCAGCCGGTTCCGGGATCGGATTCTGCCGGGTATGGCCCACGCCCACAATTCCTGGCTGCAAATGATGGTCCAGCTGGGCATCCCCGGGCTTGTATTCTCCCTGGTGCTGACGGCGGAAATCCTTATTGCCTGCGCCCGGGTGCTGCTGCGCTGCCGGGACAAGGCCAAAATCACCATGACCATGTGGGTGCTCTGTATGCTGCCCATCGGGTTTATGGAGCCCTTCCTCTTCAACGCCGGTCATGTGGGCGACCTGTTCATTCTGGTCTCCGGCTATCTTTGGGCCTGGGGCAGAAAGCGCAATTAATCCTCTTGCGAACCGGTTTGCGCCGGTTCGCTTTTTTGCGGGAAGGAACCGTAGATTTCCCCGGGCCGCAGGGTGTGGCCCGCCGCCAGCCGGGAAACGGTGGTGAACCGGAAGCCCCGGGCAGTGAGTTCATCCACAATGGCCAGGGCGGCGGATACGGAGCTGGTGGACATATCGTGCATCAGGATGATGTCCCCGTCCTTCACCGCCCGGACCACCCTTCCCTTTACCACGGCGGCATCATGGATGGCCCAATCCCTGGGGTCTACGGACCACTGCAAAATGGGCATCTGCTTTGCCTTTGCCACCTGGCTGACAGAACTGCTGCAGCAGCCTCCAGGGGGCCGCAGAAACCGGGCCTTGGTGCCCTGGGGCAGCAGCTCCAGGGTGGCGGCAATCTCCTCGGCAATGTCCCGGCGGCTCATGCCCTCCATGGAGTTGTGGGAAAACCCATGGCAGCCGATTTCATGGCCCTCGGCGGCAATCCGCTCGGTGAGCTCCGGGTACTGCCGGATGCGGTAGCCGCACAGGAAAAAGGTGGCCTTTACCTCCCGTTTCTGAAGGCCGTCCAACAGCGCCGCGGTAAACCGGCCGGAGGGCCCGTCGTCAAAGGTCAGGGCCACCGTGGGCGCCTGGGCGCTGACGGGAACAATCAACGTCAATAGCAGAAGCAGAAATGTAAGCTGTTTTTTCATGTTCAATTCCTCTTTTTTCGGAGTGGATGGCAGCAGGCGTTTGCCGGTCAGGGACAGGAGTCTTTTTTGAATGGACAATTGACCTTATTCCTGCCGGGTACTGGCCGGTGTTGACTGGGGCCCGGAAATGGGGTATGATATGGGTGTATAAGGAGGCTTTGCCATGGAATTTCTTTGCCCCATTTGCGGCGGCTCCCTGACCCGGCAGGAAAAGCGGTACTGCTGCGCCGCGGGTCACAGCTTTGATATTGCCCGGCAGGGGTATGTGAATCTGCTGCCTGTTCAGCAGAAGCATTCCGTGGACCCGGGAGATACCCGGGAGCAGGTGCTCTCCCGGCGGGCCTTTCTGGATACCGGCATCTACGCGCCTATTCTGGAAGCGGTTACGGAGGCTGCCCGGAGGTGGGGCGCTTCCGGAGAAATGCTGGACGTGGGCTGCGGCGAGGGCTACTACGGCGCGGGCCTTTCCAAAGCGCTGGGGCTGCCTCTGACCGGAGTGGACATTTCCAAGGAAGCGGTGCGCTGGGCTGCGGGGCGGTACAAGGGTCCCAATTGGCTCTGCGCCACGGCTGCCCATCTGCCGGTAAAAGACGGCAGTGTGGGGCTGCTGACCAGCCTGTTCGCCCTGACCCTGGAAGGAGAATTCCGCCGGGTGCTGTGTCCCCAGGGTCTGTTTATCCAGGTGCTGGCGGCACCGGACCATCTGCTGGGACTGAAAAGCGTTATTTATGATCAGCTGACCCGCAAGCCCAAGGATTCCACCCCCAATCTTTCCGGCTTTACACTGCTGGAAAGCCGGCAGATCTCCTTCGGCTTCACCATTGAGGGAGAACAGATCCCCTGGCTTTTATCCATGACGCCCCATGTGTTCCGCATCGGAAAAGCGGGTGCCCAGCGGCTGAACGGGACCCGGGTTCTTTCCGACCGGGCCAGCTGTGTGGTAAATGTCTACCGCAAACAGCATTCCCCTGTTGAATGAAGAATATGCCGCGGAGTTGACGCGGCCAACAGGGGCAATGATCAATAACCAAAGGAGAATCGGGAATGCTTTCAAAGCTTCAAGCCGTGGCGAGCCGATATGAGGAGCTCTGCGCCAAATCGGAACAGCCGGATTTTTACAGTGATCCCAAGCAGGCTGCCAGGCTGCTGCGGGAGAAAAACGACCTGGAACCCATTGTGGAGAGCTATCACGCCTACAACCGGGCCATTCAGGAAATGGAGGATGCCCAGGAGCTGATGGCGGATCCGGAAATGAAGGCGCTGTGCCAGCAGACCTATCAGGACGCCAGAGAGGAAAAAGAGCGGCTTTACCGGGAATTGCAGATTCTGCTGCTGCCCAAGGATCCCAACGATGAAAAAAACGTCATCGTGGAAATCCGGGGCGGTGTGGGCGGTGAGGAAAGCGCCCTGTTTGCCCACAGCCTTTTCCGGATGTACTCCATGTACGCCGCCGCCAAGGGCTGGAGCATTGAGCTGATGAACTACAGCGAAACCGAGCTGGGGGGCATCAAGGAAGCGGACTTCGTTGTCAGCGGCCGGGGGGCCTATTCCAGAATGAAATACGAATCCGGTGTGCACCGGGTTCAGCGGGTGCCGGAAACCGAGTCCGGCGGCCGGGTCCACACCTCCACTGCCACCGTTGCGGTGCTGCCGGAGATGGAAGAGGTGGATGTACAGCTCAACCCCGCAGACATTGAGATGCAGGTCTATCGGGCCTCCGGCGCCGGCGGCCAGCACGTCAACAAAACCAGCTCCGCCGTCCGTCTGATCCACAAGCCCTCGGGAATTGTGGTGGCCTGCCAGGAGGAGCGCAGCCAGCTCCAGAACCGGGAGAAATGTATGCGGATGCTGGCCTCCAAGCTCTATGAGCAGGAGCAGCAGCGGCTGGACAGTCAGGTGACCGGTATGCGCCGCAGCCAGGTGGGCACCGGTATGCGCAACGAGCGGATCCGCACCTACAACTTCCCCCAGGGCCGGGTTACGGACCATCGGATCGGCCTGACGCTGTATAAGATCGATTCCGTCATGGACGGCGATCTGGACGAGATCATTGACGCCCTGGCCACCGCCGACCAGGCGGAAAAGCTGAAAATGGCTAAGGAACACTGAGAGGTATCCACATGGAATACATGACGAATGCCCCCGAGGAGACGGAAGCCCTTGGGGAAAAACTGGGCAAGCTTCTCCGGCCCGGCACGGTGCTGGCCTACCTTGGAGACCTGGGCGCCGGCAAAACCGCCTTTACCCGGGGGCTTGCCCGGGGTCTGGGCTGCCGGGAAACCGTTACCAGCCCCACCTATACCATTGTCAATGAGTATCTGGGCGGCAGGCTCCCCCTGTTTCATTTTGATATGTACCGGCTGACATCCAGTGACGACCTGTGGGACATCGGCTGGGAGGACTATCTGGACCGGCAGGGCGTCTGCGCCGTGGAATGGAGCGAAAACGTGCCGGAGGCTATGACCGGCGCCCTGACGGTGCGGATTGAAAAGCTGGGCGATACCGTCCGGCGCATTACCATTGATGGAGGAGCGGAATATGCGGATCTTAGCCTTTGAGACCTCCGCCAAGGCGGCGTCGGTGGCCCTGCTGGAGGACGGAAAGCTTTTGGCAGAGAGCTACCAGAATACGGGGCTTACCCACAGCCAAACCCTGATGGTTATGGCCCAGGATATGCTGAACACCCTGGCCCTGACGGCCGGGGATGTGGACGTGGTAGCCGTGGCGGCAGGTCCCGGCTCCTTTACCGGCGTGCGCATCGGCGTAGCCGCCGCCAAGGGCTTTGCCTGGGGAAAGGAGCTGCCCTGCTGCGCCGTCAGCACCCTGGGAGCCATGGCGGCAGGCCTGGGCATCTGGCAGGGATATGTATGCCCGGTGATGGATGCCAGACGGAACCAGGTTTACAACGCCCTGTTCCATGTTTCCCGTGGAAATTGCCAAAGAATCCGGGAAGATCGGGCCATTTCCCTTGCCGATTTGGGCGAAGAACTGAAAATTCTGGAAGAACCCATTTTTCTTGTTGGAGATGGGAGCCTTTTGTGCTATAATACACTATTGGAAAATGTGCCGGGTCTGGTTCTGCCCCCTGAGCACCGGATGCACCAGCGTGCCGCCGGTGTTGCCCTGGAGGGCTGGCGCATGGCAAAGGAGGGACACACCGTCTCCGGTCAGGAGCTGGTGCCCAACTACCTGCGGCTGAGTCAGGCGGAGCGTGAGCGGCTGGAACGGCAGAATAACGGAAAGGTCTGAGCCTTCCCAAAGAAATAAAGGAGTCTGATGGTTATGGCAGAAGTACATGTATTGGATCATCCCCTCATTCAGCACAAGCTGGCGATCCTGCGCAGCAAGGATACCCCGGTTAAGGAGTTCCGGGAACTGGTCGGCGAGATCTCCGGCCTGATGTGCTACGAGGCAACCCGGAAGCTGCCCCTGACGGAGGTGGAAGTAGAAACCCCCGTGGCAACCGCCAAGTGCCGTATGCTCTCCGGCAAGAAGCTGGCCATTGTTCCCGTTCTGCGGGCCGGTCTGGGTATGGTTGACCAGATGGTCGCCCTGATCCCCTCCGCCAAAATCGGTCACATCGGTCTGTACCGGGATCCCGAGACCCACAAGCCCGTGGAATACTACTGCAAGCTGCCCGAAGACATTGCCAACCGTCAGGTTTTCGTGGTGGATCCCATGCTGGCCACCGGCGGCAGCGCCGTTGCCGCCATCGACTTTCTGAAGGAGCGGGGCTGCAAAAACATCATTATGATGAACATCATCGGCGCCCCCGAGGGTGTGGAAGCCGTTCAGAAGGCCCATCCCGATGTGGACATCTACCTGGCCGCTCTGGACGAAAAGCTCAATGAGCACGCCTATATCGTTCCCGGTCTGGGCGATGCCGGCGACCGGATCTTCGGCACCAAGTAAGAAAACCGCGGGGACTCCCAGGTCATTTCCGGGAGTCCCCGCTTTTGGGGAAAGGGATCGTTATGGAAACAATCAAGAATATTGCCCTGTCCTTCGGCGCCGTGATCCTCCTGTACTGGGTGCTCAGCGCCATCGCCCTGTGGCGGATCTTTGCCAAGGCGGACCGGCCCCGGTGGTGGAGTCTGATCCCGGTGCTCCGGATTTATCTGCTCTACTCCATCGCCTGGGAGACAAGGATTTTCTGGTATGTGGTGATTCTTGCCGGTGCCGTCATCACCGTCAACATGGCCCAGCCCGATATGGCCGCCACCTATGCCCTGCTGATGAGCCTGGCCGCAGTGGTGATGCTTTGTATGCTCCCCTTCCGGCTGGCGAAGGCCTTTGGCAAAAGCGTCTTCTTCGGCATTGGCTTGCTGCTGCTGAACCCCGTCTTCCTGCTGATTCTGGGGTTTGACGGGTCCGCGTACTGCCTGGCCGCCACCGGCAGCGGCAGACGGCTGGGAAAGTAAGAAAATGAAACACCCTCGTTGGATAATTCCAATGAGGGTGTTCTTCTGTTCAGGTAAGCATCTGGCTGATCATTTCCGCCAGCTTGTCCGGCTCGATGGGCTTGGACAGGTGGGCATTCATGCCGCTGGCCAGGGAGCGCTTGATGTCCTCGTCGAAGGCATTGGCACTGGCGGCCACAATGGGAATGGTCTTGCTGTCTTCCTTACCCATGGTGCGGATCTGATGGGCCGCCTCCAGGCCGTCCAGGTTGGGCATCATCACATCCATCAGAATCAGCCGGAAGGTTCCCGCAGGCTCCCTACGGAAGGTATCCACCGCCTGCTGTCCGTCCCGCGCCTCCGTCACCACACAGTTCAGGTCTTCCAGGAAGAAATGGAGAATCTCCATATTGAGGTCGTTATCCTCGGCAACCAGAACCCGGGCGCCGCCAAAGTCCTTGCGCACTGCCTTGGGCTGCTCCTGAACCTCGCCTGCCTGGGCAACAGGCAGGGGCAGCGTAAAGTAGAAGAAGCTTCCCTTGCCCAGATCGCTGTCCAGTTGGATGCTGGAGCCCATCATATGCACCAGACGGTTGCTGATGGCAAGGCCCAGGCCGGTGCCCTGCTGACGGGTGGGGCTGTTTTCCAGCTGCTCGAAGTTCTGGAAGATCCGGTTGTGATCCTCCTTGGCAATGCCGACACCCTGATCCCGGACCCCGAAGAATACCTGTACCCCTCCCTCCCGGGTCGTTTCCTCCCGGACGGTGAGGGTAACGGTGGTATCCGACGGAGAATATTTGACGGCATTGCCCAGCAGATTGATGAGCACCTGGTTGATGCGCAGGGAATCCCCGTGGAACCAATCGTGCTTCAGGGAGATTTCCGCCCGGAACCGCTGGTTTTTCTCCGTGAATTTGGCATCCAGCACCGGGTGCAGATCCTCCAGCAGCTGGCGCAGGTTGAAGTCTTCCGGAACCAGCGTCATCTTGCCGCTTTCGATCTTGGACATATCCAGAATGTCATTGAGCAGGCCCAGCAGATAATGGGAGGAGGCCCGCACCTTCCGCATACAGCAGAGCCGTTCTTCCTCGGACTGATCCTCCCGCAGGGCAATTTCGGTCATGCCGATGATGCCGTTCATAGGTGTACGGATTTCGTGAGACATACGGGCCAGAAAATCCGATTTTGCCTGGGCGGACTGGTCGTGCCGGTCCTGATTGATGCGATTCTGGATAATGGCGCCCAGCTCCCACAACAGGTTGCAGTCCGCTTCGCTTTCCAAAATCCTGTCGGACAGGCCTACCAGGAAAATGGAGCCGGAGTAGCGGCCATTGTCTGCCATCGGCATGCTCAGGCCTCTGGTTCCCTTGGGCAGCAGGGGGATGCAGGCAAGGGCTTCCTCCATGGTCTGCATGGTGCTGCGGTTCAGGGCCTCGGACAGAATCCGATGGTCATCTTCCGTACAGTGGAAAATGGTCTGCCGCTGAGAAAGGGGTTTCCAGCAATACTCCACGCTGCTGGACAGGTAATCCTCCTGGAAGAAGGTAATAATCAGGTTCGCCAGCCTGTATTTCTCCGCCAGCTTCCGGGCCAGCAGGTCGCTGGCTGCCTCCAGGCAGATGCTGCGGTCATACAGGTTGAGGGCCAGGGACGCCAGGCCCATCTGACCGGCATAGCCCTGGGAAACCACCTCGCCGAAGGGCATGGCCGGAGCGGGAACCAGCTGGTTTTCCCAGCGCATCAGCGGCAGGCACTGACGCTTGGCTCCCTCCAGAGCGGAGGCTGCCAGACCCACCAGATCCTCTGTGGAAAGGCCGGGCTGGCCGGTGGCGGAGCCCACACGGAAGCCCAGATTCAGTACGCTTTCCCGGACCAATCCGGCAAACCGCATCCGCAGCTGCTCCAGGGGCAGACGAATGTCCAGCGGCACGGCACCGGGCAGCCAGACCAGGAACTCGTCGGAGCCCGCCCGGATGAGGATGGTATTTTCCCGGTCTGTTCCCCGGAACAGCTCCCGCAGGTCACGGGCAAACTCCTCCAGAATGATGTCGCCGAAAGTCAGGCCGTAGTTCTGAATCAGATAGCCAAACCGGTTGAAGTCTATCAGAAGAATCTCGCCCTGAGGCGTTTCCTTCCGGGCCGCTTTCATCACATCCATGCCCTGGCGCAGACGGAACAGACCCGTTACCGGATCCAGCCCCTGTTTCTGCTCCCGCTCCAGCTCCTTGCGTTTGCTCTCGTTAATGTCCCGCAGGAAGCCTACCACCCGGCGCTGACCGACCTGAACATCGGAAATGGCAGAGGCCTTGATTTCGTACCAAATACCGCCATCGGGGCTGTCGGGCCGGAACAGCACTTCCGTGCAGATGGAACCGCTTTCCAGGGAAATGACGTCGGCAATCTTCTTCTGATCGGCGGGAGAGAAAGAAGGGCGGATATACTTTCCCCACATCCGTTCCATTCCCCAGACGCCGCTGTTGTTCCTGCTGTTGACAATCTCCAGCGTGCGGTCGTGCTCCCGATAGGTAAAGAACACGTCGCTGGAGCTTTCCATGGCAACCCGGTAGCGCTCCTTTTCCTCCCGGAGCTGGGCCGCCGTACTCAATTCGCTTTCGGTCAGATTTTCCACAATCTGGTGCAGTTCGTCTATTTCCCGAATCTGCGAGGGTTCGAAGGCGTGCAGGCCGGAGATACCCCCTTTGATGCTGTCCATCAGCTGATAGACCGGGCTGGAAACATGGCGCGCCACCAGAACCATCACCACCAGGCCCACCAGGGCGCAGAACAGAATGATGATCAGAATGCCGCGGTAGAGCTGATTGCCCAGGGCGAAGATGGAATCCTCCGTTACAAAGCCGCAGAGCACCCAGTCCTCGCTTTCATAGGGGACATTGCTGCTGTAGAGATTCATGGGGGAACTGACACAGTATATCCGCTGACTGCCGATTTTGCTGCCCGCCACCCGCTTCAGCTGGGAATAGGCGGTATCCTCCAGAGTAAATACCTCTCCGTCACGCTGGATGACATCGTAAAGCGCTCCCAGACCGGTTATGATCCGGTAGCTGCCATTGTCCTGTTTCAGGGCCAAGGTATAGCCCGCGTTCTGATTCCGGTCCAGATCCCGGGTTGAGAAATATCCGTTCGCCAGATAGGACACGGAGATCTCCGTACCCACCACACCGTATACGCTGCCGTCGTAAATCAGTGGAACCGAATAGGTGATCATTTTGTGGTTGTCCAGCTGGTGATCCTCCAGAATGAAGGGCATGGACCAGTAGCCCAGGCTCTCCATATCCACCTTGGGATTCTGCAGGGCCAGCTCATAGGGCATATAGAAGAAATCATCGGCGCTTCGGTTTCCGCTGCCACGGAACCGAAAGCCGGTGGACCAGCTGGTATCCAGAGGGACTCCTGCCTGCCGGGCAAGGGCCTTGCTGCCCCGCTCCAGGAGCAGGTCGGAATTGGTTTCGGTTTTGGTATTGGGATCGGAATCCCGCAGGAAGAAGCCGGTGTAGGTGCCCTCTTCCAGGGTGGGCTGATCGTTGGCCAGTATCAGGAAGACGCCGCAGGTGTTGTCCCTGCGCAGGTAGTCCAGCAGCTCCGGAAACGCCTGCTGGGTAAAGGCCTCCTGCAGGTCCGCGGAGCTCAGGAACCGGTCCATGTCCGCGTTTTTCTCCGCCAGGAAGTCCCGCAGGATGGCATTGAGGAAGCTGCTTTCCTTCCGGATGGCGCTCCACTGGTCCACCATGGCACCTTCCAGCACCACTTTCCGGTTCTCCACAATATTCTGGTCCAGCTCAACGGCGTTTTTCTCCATGGTCTGCTTGGTGCCGCTGATAATCAGTGTGTAAAAAGGCAGGAAACCCTGAAGAATCACCACCAGAAGCAGTGGGATCAGCAGCAGCTGCATCAAAGACTTTTGGCGTTTTTCCATCGGATTTCCTCCTTTCAGCAAAGATGATTGGGGGGAATGTGTCATTGCGAACCAGTCTGCGGGCTGGCTCGCAATGACGCAGAAATGTCCTTTACAGGTGCGCTTTGCTCTCCAGCTTGGCGCAGAAGGCATTGTACCAGGTATCGAAGGCGGCATCGGTCAGGTAGGGGGCCATGGCCGACTCTCGGGACGCGCCGGCAGCGACCTTGGCGTCAATCTCTGCCCGGTCGGCAGTCGCCTTGTCGGAAAGGTCGAAGTCCAGTACCCTCCGGGTGGGATAGCCGTTTTCAAAGCAGGCAGGGGTATAGAAGCCGGTGGGGTCGAAGTTTTCCAGAATGTCCTTCAGGCAGTCATAGGCCTTGGGGCTGATGGAGAGATTGTTGGCGCTGATGGCAGCATCCAGGGCCTCCACCGTATTGGCATCCTTCCGCACGGGCAGATAGGAGCTTTCACACACAAAACGCAGGCTGTTTTCCGGAGCGGTGAACCACTTCAGGAATTCGCAGGCGGCGTACTCATGGCGCTCGTCGGACTTGGTCACGCACATACCGGCACCCTGCTGCACGTTGATTTTGGCGCCGCCCTCAAACACAGGGGCTGGCAGCACCGCATAGCCGATGGGTGTTTCCCCGTCATCCAGCACCACCTGGTCCGGGAAATAGGCGGAGGACGAAGAGGAGCCGGTGTAAGCCAGCAGATCGCCGGTCTTCACGTCATCGGAGCGGAACTTGCCCAGAGCGGTGAACCAGCCGTTGATATAGGGAAGATAGAAGTGATCCCAGAGCCGGCGGATCTGTTCCTTCTCCGCCCGTATGGTCACCTTGCCGTCCTGCACATCGAACAGGTCGGTGCCCAGCTGCTTCATACCGATGATGAAGTAGTTGCTCATGGAGTCCCGGCCATAGAAGGCCTTGCCATCATTGGGGATGTCCGGAGTCTGGGCATCGGTCCACTGGTAGTACTGTTCGGCTACCTCCACGATGCCCTCATAGGTGGTAAGCGTTTCCAGATTCGCGCCGGTGTCCCGGGCAAAAGGCTCCCAGTCGGTGGTATTGATCATGGTGATCTCCGTAGACTTCGCCACGGGGAATAGGAACAGTCTGCCGTCGTTGTGGAAGTAGCCCTCCTGAATGTAGGAAGGAACGTATTGTTCCAGCTCTTCCTTGGTAAAATAGGGGGAGAGGTCCGCCAGCTTGCCGCTCTTCTCCACCGCGTAGGCCGTATCGGAATAGGAGGAAAAAATATCCGGCAGCTCCTTGGCGCCTACGGCACCTGCCGCGGCATTGGACACGGCGCCTTCCAGATCGCTTACGGAGCCCTGGCTGTAGCCCTCTACATAAATACCCTTCTCCTTGCCCACGGTGGCGTTGAAATCCGAGACCAGCGTGTCAAAAGCGGCCTGCTGAGCGCCGTTGTAATAGTGCCAAACGGTGAGAGAGACAGGATTGTTGAGATCCAGCTTTACGGTATCCTTCCGGGCGCCGCCGCAGCCGGCAAGGCAGCCAAGGCTCAAGGCTCCGGCCAGTGCAAAAGCGAACAATTTCTTTTTCATGGTTCATCACTCCAAAACGAACGCCCGAAGGGCTGAGACTGGATAGGGCGCTGCCGGGAAGGCGCAGCCATACGAATGTATTATACCGTGAGGCAGCGGATATTTCAATAAGAATCGGGAAATATTTCCGTTTCGTCCCGGAATCGTCCCGGAACGGTCCTTGCTTTTTCCCCTTTTCAATGGTATAATCCGCTTTCAACCAAAATCAAATGGAGGTTTTATTCCATGAAACGGTTTTTGCCCCGGCTGCTGCCCGATTTTTCCTGGGGACGGCTGGGACTGATTCTGCTGGGCTCGGCCATCGCGTCCTTCGGCCTTTACAACATTCATCAGCCCTGCGGCATTACGGAGGGCGGCGTGCTGGGCAGCGTCCTGCTGCTGCACCACTGGCTGGGTCTTCCCGCCTCCATTGTCACTCCGGTGCTGGACATCAGCTGCTATCTGCTGGCCCTGCGGATTCTGGGCGGCGGCTTTATCCGCTGGTCCATCCTGTCCACCGCCTGCGTGTCCGGGTTTTTCCGGCTGTGGGAATGCCGGCCCCCGGTGCTGCCGGATCTTTCGGGGCAGCCCCTTGCCGCGGCCGTGCTGGGTGCCCTGTTTGTGGGATTGGGGGTAGGGCTGATCGTCCGCCAGGGCGGCTCCTCCGGCGGCGACGATGCCCTGGCGCTGTCCCTTTCCGTCCTGACCAGAAAACGGATATCCCTGTGCTACCTCTTTACCGATCTGACGGTGCTGATGCTGTCTTTGAGCTACATCCCGGTGAGGCGCATTGTCTATTCCCTGGTTACCGTAACCATTTCCTCCTGGCTCATCGATCTGATCCAGGGCGGAAACAAGGCGGCATCCCCATAACCCACCCAAATTCCGCCCCAATCGGGCGGAATATTTGTATATTTTTGCTTGACAATTGACTTTATCGCCGATACAATAAAGTGTGGTATGGGTTTGCCGTGTACAAACCCGGTTACCGGTGCATTGCCGGGGTTTGCGTTTTGCGCCTTGTGGCGTTCTGCGATAGATTTGCCCTTCGGGGCTTAAATTGCACAATTTCACATTGGAACAATCCGCAGCCCTCCGCGCCAATTAAACGGAAGGAGGTGCGTAGTGGAATTATGGAATGGACAACGATTCTTTTGATCGTTCTGGGTTTCCTTGTGGTAGGTGCCATCTGCTTTGCCGGTGGTGTTCTGTACCGGAAAAAGGTTGCGGAACGGGAGATCGGCTCTGCGGAAGCAGAGGCCACCCGTCTGATCAACGAAGCCATCCGCAACGGTGAAAACCGGAAAAAGGAAATGCTTCTGGAAGCCAAGGACGAGATCCATAAATCCCGCACAGAACACGATCGCGAAGTCAAAGAACGCCGCGCCGAACTGACCAAACAGGAACGCCGGCTTGAGCAAAAAGAAACCACGCTGGACAAGAAAACCGAAGCCTTTGAACGGAAAGAGGAAGACCTGAACAGACGCCTTGCCGCCGTGGCGCAGACCCAGGCAGAGGCCGAAAAGGTCCGGCAGCAGCAGCTGGAAACCCTGGAGCAGCTCTCCGGGCTGACCCAGGAGCAGGCCAAGCAGTATCTGCTGGAAAGCATTGAAAACGACGTTCGTCACGAAGCCGCCATGAAGATCAAAGAGATCGAACAGCAGCTGAAGGACGAGGCAGAGGAAAAGGGCCGGGAGATCATCGCCACCGCCATCCAGCGCTGTGCGGCCGATCACGCCGCCGAGACCACCGTCTCTGTGGTGCCCCTGCCCAACGATGAGATGAAAGGCCGCATCATCGGCCGTGAGGGCCGGAATATCCGGACGCTGGAGACCATCACCGGCGTTGACCTGATCATCGACGACACCCCCGAAGCCATCACCGTTTCCAGCTTCGATCCCGTCCGCCGGGAGGTGGCGAGACTGGCCCTGGAGAAGCTGATTGTAGACGGCCGGATTCACCCCACCCGCATTGAGGATATGGTGGAAAAGGCCCGCAAGGAAGTGGACCGCACCATCCGGGAGGAGGGCGAGCGGGCCTGCTACGAAACCGGTGTGCACAATCTGAATCCGGAGCTCATCAAGATTCTGGGCCGTCAGAAGTACCGTACCTCCTACGGTCAGAACGTTTTGAACCACTCCATCGAGGTTGCCCACATTGCCGGCCTGATGGCCTCCGAGCTGGGCGTGGATGTGGCCATGGCCAAGCGGGCAGGCCTTCTGCATGACCTGGGCAAGGCCATTGACCACGAGGTGGAGGGCAGCCATGTACAGCTGGGCGCCGATCTTGCCCGGAAGTACAAGGAAAATCCCGTGATCATCAACGCCATTGAGGCCCACCACGGCGACGTGGAGCCCAAGACCGTGATTGCCGTCCTCATCCAGGCGGCCGACGCCATCTCCGCCGCCCGTCCCGGCGCCCGCAGAGAGAACGTGGAAAACTATATCCGCCGCCTGCAGAAGCTGGAGGAGCTCACCGGCTCCTATCCCGGCGTGGAAAAGGCCTTTGCCATCCAGGCAGGACGGGAGGTGCGGATCATGGTCAAGCCCGAGGTGGTCACCGAGGACAATATGATCCTTCTGGCCCGGGACATTGCCAAGAAGATCGAGGCTGAGCTGGAATACCCCGGCCAGATCAAGGTCAATGTGATTCGGGAAACCAAGGCTGTGGAATACGCCAAGTAAGCTCAGGAACCGGCTCTGTTTGGAGCCGGTTCTTTTTGCGGCAAAACCGGAAAATCCGGAATTGCCCCCTTGACAACAGGAAAATAATATGGTAAAATGCCCTAGCTGAATCAGTCAGGTCAGGGCTTTGCGGGTGTAGTTCAATGGTAGAACACCAGCCTTCCAAGCTGGATACGCGGGTCCGATTCCCGTCACCCGCTCCATAGAAATGCGCCAGTAGCTCAGCTGGATAGAGCAACTGCCTTCTAAGCAGTAGGTCGGGGGTTCGAGTCCCTCTTGGCGTACCATTCAGCGCAAGTGCATATGGTGGGTATGGCCTAGTTGGCTAAGGCGTCAGATTGTGGCTCTGAAGATCGTGGGTTCGAGTCCCATTACCCACCCCATAAAAATAGAAGCACCTGTTGGTGCTTCTTTTTTTATGGAGTTTGGTGGGTAATGGGACTCGAAAGGCCGGCGGCAGCTCTTGCTGCCGTAAAAACAGTCCGGTGGACTGTTTTTAGGCCGTGGGAGAGTCCCCTGCGCTTCCGAACGCACCCCTATGGGTGTGGGCGGAAGTGCAGAATCAGACAGGGGTGGGTAATGGGAGTCGAAAGTCCGGCTAAAAAGCGGCTGCCGAAACCCGGCAGCAGCTTTTTGAAGGATATGGGGAATAGAACCGGTGATCAGGCGCCAAACTGAATGGGGGTCGCGCCGGACATGGCGTCGGCAGCCAGCAGATTGACGGTGACGTTCTCAATGTGCAGGGTTTCAAAGGTCTTGGTTCCGTCGGCTTCCGTGGTAAACTCCAGGGTCAGGGAAGCGTCCACAGGAGCGGTGATGGTGAAGTCCACGGAAGCGCCGTCTTCCATGCCGCTCAGCGCCAGATTCTCGCCCTTTTCGCCGCCGTTCAGGTAGACATACAGCTCAGAAATCGTGGTGCCGGTGGTGTTGACCAGCTTGTAGCTGCCGGTGTCCTCCGGAACACTGAAGCGGATGGGGGTCGCGCCGCTGGCCGCGTCCACGGACTGCATGGCAATGGGGACTTCTTCCATGCGCAGGGTCTCAAACTTTGCGGAAGCACCGCTCTCGGTGACATATTCCAGAGTCAGAGCCGCGTCGGCTGCCGCGTCATAGGTCAGAACCAGCTTCTTGTTGTTCTTCATTCCATCGGGAATGTGGTTCTCGCCCTTGTCGGAACCGGTTTCGTACAGGTACAGCTCCGTCAGCTTTTCACCGGTGACGTTGTACAGGGTATAGGTACCGGTAGCCACCTCGGCAGCGGCCGTTGTGGCCGGGGCGGTGGTGGGAGCAGGGGCGGCAGTCTTGCCGCAGCCGGCCATGGCGGAAACCAGCAGCAGGGTCAGCAGCAGGGCAGATCCCTTTTTACGCATCTTCATCATAGGATTCTCCTTGTTCTGTTTTTCGGCGAAGGAAATCCGATCAATTTCGTCGGATTCCCCGCCGGTGTATTATAGCACAGCGGTACTTGTGCTTTTCATTACAATGGTTTCGGGAATTCTTACATATTCGGCTGAAAAAGGAGCCATCTGGTAAATGAAGAAAATTGTTCCGCAGGTTCAGAAGCGCTCCGTCTCTTTCGGCCCCTTTTGCCGGCGTTTTCTCTCCTTTGCCCTGCGGGCGGTTTCCTGGGGCACCGTGCACACCCAAACCGGCGATCCCTGCGGGGAACGTTTTTCCTTCTATCACCGGCTGAACTATGTGGTCTCCGGCAATCCCTTTCTCCGCATCGGCGGCAGGCCCGTCCCGCTTTCCCCGGGCTGTCTGGTTTATCTCCCGCCAAATCAGATTCTGGAAATCGACGGCAGCCGCCCTCCGGTGGATTTGCTGTTTGTGAATTTTGAGGTTGGCGCGCTGGATATGCTGGAGGAGGTCCGCGTTTTTCTCCGGGAGCTGTTTCCGGAGCAGTATGTGTATGATCCGGATCAGGAACTCCTTGCCGTCCTGCAAACCATTCAGGAAATCGGGATCCGGAATCCGGTGGGCGCGGGACTGGAAATACAAAACCTTTTTGAGATTCTCATTGTGCACACCGCCCGACTTTCGGAACCGTTTTCCGGGCTTCAGGATGGTCCCGCGCCCAGCGGCGGAACCGACATCCTGGGAAAAGCCATGAACTATATCAACGAAAACCTGGGCCGGGACTTCCGGCTGAGGGATATGGCCGATGCGCTCAGCATCAGCGAAAACTATTTGTACAAACTGTTTGTCTCCAAAACCGGGAAATCCCCGGCGGTCTTTATCCGGAATCTGCGGATGGAAACCGCGAAGCAGGCTTTGGCAAACCAATCTCTGCCCATCAAAATGATTGCCGCGCACCTGGGGTATCCGGATGCCTCCCACTTCTCCACCGTTTTTAAGCGAACCTGGGGAATCTCTCCCCGGGCCTACCGGGCCCGTCTGACCAATGGGCTTCCCCCGGACGGCACCGCCTGAAAAAAGCACACTGTCCAAAACGGGTCGTGTGCTTTTTTATAGGGAGGCTTATTTCCGGGACAGAATCAGATTGCGGTAGAACCGCACCGCACCGGGCAGACAGTTGTATTCGATGTTCTCGTTGAGGCCGTGCATCCCCTTCAGCTGCTCCGGGCCGTAAATCACCGGGGAGAAGCGGATACAGTTTTTACAAACCGGCTCATAGAACATGGCGTCGGTGGCGCCGGTCACCACATAGGGCGACACCGGCAGCCCGGGGAAGGTATCCCGAATCACCTGCTCAAACTCCAAAAACGCGGCTCCCCCAATGTCCACGGGCTTTGAATAGTCGTTGGAATGAAGCACTTCCATTTCCAGGCCATGCTTTTGGGCCACGGACCGAACCAGCGCCAGGCTCTCCGCCTCCCCCTGATGGGGAATGAAGCGCATATTGGCGCTGACGGTGGCCTCCTGGGGCAGCACATTGCAGGCATTGGAGCCGGACTGCATGGTAAAGGCCATGGTGGTTTTCAGCATGGCGCCTGCCTGGGCGCTGATGGCCGGCATCACCGCGGTCAGCAAGGGCCGGAACAGCCAGAGGTTTCCGAAGAGGAACCGGAGGCCAAAGGACCCATAGGGCGCCAGCCGGCCGAACATGGCCGCCACCTCCGGCATCAGCTTTTTCCGGAAGGGGCTGCGCTTCTCCATCTCCTGAACAAAGGCCGAAAGCCGGGCGATGGGGGTGTTTTTACCCGGGGCGCTGGCATGGCCCCCAGCGCTGCGGGCCGTAAACCTTACGTTGGCCTTTCCCTTTTCGAATACGCCCACCATGGCAAAATTGCCGGGGATCCCGGCGATGGGCTCCCGGATAATGGCACCGCCCTCGTCACACAGCAGATACAGCTCCACGCCCCGGCGCTGCAGCTCCGCCACCAGCTTGGGCGCGCCGTCGCCGCCCCATTCCTCCGTGCAGGAGGAGGCAAGGTACACATCCTGTTGGGGAGTAAACCCTTCCTCCAGCAGCTGCTCCGCCGCTTCCAGAAAGGCCATCACACTGCATTTGGTATCCGCCGTACCTCTGCCGTAAACCCTGCCGTCGGCAATGTCCCCGGAAAAGGGGGCATGCTCCCAGGTGCCCTCGGCGGGGACCACATCCTGATGACTCATCAGAAGAATCGGCTTGTCGCCGCGGGCTCCCTTCCAGTAAAACAAAAGGTTTCCGTCCAGCTCCGTCTTTTCCAGCCGGGAGAACACCAGGGGAAACAGCTCCTCCAGGGTTTTGTGGAAGTTCCGGAACTTTTCCGCTTCCTGAACGCCGGAATGGGAGGTGGTATCCACCTGCACCATCCGGGACAGCTTCCGGGCAAGACCCAGACTTTCCTCCTCCGACTCCCGGGGCACATAGGCCGCTTTTGGGGCCGGAGTCAGCAGGGTTTTCACCAGAGCGATCAGCAGCAGCCCCAAAATCACCCCGGGGATCAGCAGCAGCCATTTCATGTCTTATTTTCCTCCTTTTTCTTTCCGGCCTTTTTGTATTCCAGGAAGGCAAACCCAATGGCAATGGCGCCGCAGATCCCGTACAGAGCCGGACTGTTCAGTTTTTCCGCAATTGGCATATCCATCCCACCTTTCGGCCTTTCCGGGAAAGGCCGTTCTTACCCTGATTGTACCATGCTTTTTCCAAAACACAAGAACAAACGCCGCTCCTCTCCCGCCTTCCCAAGGAAGGGCTTGCATTTTGCGGATAAATCGGGTATAATGCGCCTGTAACAAAATACAGGGGAGCTTGTATCGGCAGGCTGAGAGGAAGTCATCAACTTCGACCCATAACCTGATGCGGATAATGCCGCCGTAGGAAGTCATAGGCTTTGATTTTTTACAGGAGGCATTGGGCGCCTCCTGTATTTTTATCCTTTGGAAAGGAGGAAACGAAAACCCACGAAAGTGGCGGACTGAGGGGGAGCGCCCTGAGTCTTGTAACGCAGCGATGGGAAGCCGTGTTCCGGCGTGAGAGGATGCCAGTAAGCATCGACCGATCTTCCGTGCGAAGTCCCTCCGGGATTTTGCGCCTATTTTGGAAGCGTCGCTGCCATACAGCCGTTTCCTGACAATCAAAGGAGTAATGGATATGAAAAAGACAAACGTGAAAAAGCTGGCTGTGGCCGGTGTTCTGTGCGCGGTGGCCGTGGTGGGCAGCCTCTTCTCCTTCCCGGTGTTCGGCAGCAAATGCGCCCCGGTGCAGCATATGGTCAACATTCTCTGCGCCGTGTTCCTGGGCCCGGGCTACGGTGTGGCCGCGGCCTTTGCCGCGTCCCTCATCCGGAACATTCTGGGCCTCGGCAGCCTGATGGCCTTCCCGGGCAGTATGTTCGGCGCTCTGCTCTGCGGAGTTGTCTACAAAAAAACCGGGAATATCCTGGCCACCCTGCTGGGTGAGGTCTTCGGCACCGCCATTCTGGGCGGTCTGTGCGCTTACCCCGTAGCCATCCTCTTCATGGGAAAAAGCGCCGCGGGACTGGCCTTCTATGCCTATATCATCCCCTTCCTGATTTCCACCGCCGGCGGCGCCCTGATCTCCGCCGCGCTGGTTTACAGCCTGAAAAAAACCAACGCCCTCCATTCCATGCAGGAAGCTCTGGGGGAGTAAGGAGAACCTATGTTCCGGGAAATGCTTGAAAATGTCAGAGAAAAACGTCCTCTGATTCACAACATCACCAATTATGTAACCGCCAACGACTGCGCCAACATACTGCTTGCCTGCGGCGCTTCCCCCATTATGGCAGATGACGAACAGGAGGCAGCGGACATTACAGGCATTTGCGACGGACTGACCATCAATCTGGGGACCCTCAGCAGCCGGAAGCTCCGGGCCATGCACCTGGCAGGAAAGCGGGCCAATGCCCTCTCCCATCCGGTGATTCTGGATCCGGTAGGGGCAGGCGCCTCCGGCTGGCGAAGGGAGGCGGCTCTGGGTCTGCTGGAAGAAGTGAAATGCGCGGTAATCCGGGGCAATGCCTCCGAAATCAAGGCCCTGGCCCTGGGCAGCGTCGGGGCAGCCGGGGTAGACGCGGATCTGGCCGACGGAATCACCCAGCAGAATCTGGAGGAAATGACGGCTTTTGCCAAGGCCTTCGCGGAAAAGACCGGGGCGGTGATCGCGGTCACCGGGGCCATCGACATCGTGGCAGACAGCCGGACCGCCTACCGCATCCGGAACGGACATCCCATGATGTCCGCGGTAACCGGCGCGGGCTGCCAGCTTTCCGCCCTGACTGCCGCCTATGTGGCGGCAAACCCGGACCACCCTCTGGAAGCAGCCGCGGCGGCGGTATGCGCCATGGGGCTTGCCGGAGAAATTGCCTTTGGCAGGCTCTCCGGCCAGGACGGAAACGGAACCTACCGCAATTATCTCATCGACGCCATTTACCGTATGACCCCCCAGATGCTGGAGAAAGGTGCAGACTATGAAGTGCGATAACCGTATGATGCGGCTCTATGCCGTAACCGACCGGTCCTGGACCGGCAGGCAGAGCCTTGCCCAGCAGGTGGAGGCCGCGCTGAAGGGCGGCGTAACCTGTGTGCAGCTCCGGGAAAAGGCGCTCAGCGAGGAGGCGTTTCTGGCGGAGGCCCTGGAAATCCGGGAGCTGTGCAGCCGCTACGGCGTGCCCTTCATCATCAACGACAACGTGGACATTGCCATTGCCTGCAAGGCAGACGGCGTCCATGTGGGCCAGGAGGATATGGCGGCGGCCAAGGTCCGCCAGCGGGTGGGTGACGACATGATCATCGGTGTTTCCGCCCACACGGTAGCGGAGGCGCTGGAAGCGGTGAAGCACGGGGCCGATTACCTTGGCTCCGGGGCCGTGTTCGGCTCCGCCACCAAAACCAACGTGCAGCCCATGTCCCGGCAGACCCTGGCGGATATCTGCGCCGCGGTGGACATTCCGGTGGTGGCCATCGGCGGCATCAGCAAGGAAAACCTTCCCCGGCTGGCAGGCACCGGCGTGGACGGTGTGGCGCTGGTCAGCGCCATCTTCGCCGCCGAAGATATTGAGGCGGAATGCCGGCTGCTCCGGCGCCTGTCGGAGGACATGGTGAAGGAAGGAAAATGAAATACGCTATTTTTGATTTTGACGGAACACTCTTTGATTCCATGTTCGTCTGGGAGACTCTGGGCGAGGATTTCCTCCGTTCTCTGGGGAAGCAGCCCCGGCCCGGCCTGCGGGACGCGCTGCGGCCCATGAGCACATACCAGTCCGCCTGTTACCTGCAAAATGAATACGCCCTCACGCTGACTCCGGAGGAAATCACCCAGGGGGTCAACGGAATCATAGAAGGCTTCTATTTCCACAAGGTACAGCCGAAGCCCGGCGTAATCCCCTTCCTGGAACGGCTGCGGCAGGCGGGCATCCCCATGGCCGTGGCCACGGCATCGGAACGGTCCCACGTGGAAGCCGCCCTGAAACGGTGCGGCATGGATCGCTTTTTTGAAGCGATTCTCACCTGCGGGGAAGTAGGGCAGGGAAAGGATTCGCCTCTGGTTTTCTGCAGAGCCATGGAGGCTCTGGGCGGGGACCACGCCGGTACGGTCATCTTTGAGGATGCCCTCCACGGGGTCCGGACGGCCAAGGCAGACGGCTTTTTTGTCTGCGGGGTGTATGATTCCAGCGAGCCCCGCCCGGAAGAAATGAGAACCCTCTGCGATTGTTACCTTGCGGATTATTTCCACACCGAACCCTTTTGGAAGTTCGCGTCGGCCCAATAGGCCGATGGCTTCACAGCGGCACATTGGGGGCACCACCTTGTGCCGCGATAGAAAACAATGCTGAAAATCGAAAGGAGAAACGAAATGAACGTAAAAACAGCATTGACCATTGCGGGCAGCGACTGCAGTGGAGGCGCCGGAATTCAGGCTGATCTGAAAACGATGACCATGAATGGTGTGTATGCCATGAGCGCCATCACCGCCCTCACGGCCCAGAACACCACCGGCGTAAGCGCAATTCAGGAGTCCACTCCCGAATTTCTGAAGCAGCAGATTGACGCGATCTTTGAGGACATCCGTCCCGATGCGGTAAAAATCGGCATGGTGGCATCCAGCGAGCTCATTCGCGTGATTGCCGACCGGCTCCGGTTCTACCAGGCGGAGAACGTGGTGGTGGATCCCGTCATGGTGGCCACCTCCGGTTCTTCCCTGATGAAGACCGATGCGGTCCAGACCCTGACGGAAGAGCTGCTGCCCCTGGCCGTCCTGGTGACGCCCAACATTCCGGAAGCCCAGGTGCTCTCCGGCATGGAGATTGCAAGCGTGCAGGACATGGAGGCCGCCGCGAAAAAAATTGGGGATACCTACCGCTGCTCCGTGCTGCTGAAGGGCGGCCACTGCGTGAATGATGCCAACGACCTTCTTTACGCCAAGGGGGAAACCACCTGGTTCAACGGAAAGAGAATTGACAATCCCAATACCCACGGCACCGGCTGCACCCTGTCCTCCGCAATTGCCGCCAATCTGGCAAAGGGCTTTTCTCTCCACGATTCCGTCCGCCGGGCAAAGGACTACATTTCCGGCGCCCTGGCTGCCATGCTGGATCTGGGCAAGGGCTCCGGCCCCATGAATCACGCCTTCGATCTGGGGGGCGAATTCTCAAAGGAGGCGTAAGACATGGAAGAAAAACGTACATCCGTATTTGAAAACGGTCTGATCTGGTTCGGCGCGGCGGTCTCCATCGCGGAGATCCTCACCGGCACCTACTTTGCCCCTCTGGGCTTCGGGAAGGGCCTGCTGGCCATCCTCCTGGGCCATGTCATCGGCTGCGTGATGCTGTACCTGGCGGGTCTCATCGGCGGCAAGGTCCGCAAAAGCGCCATGGATACCGCCAAAATGAGCTTCGGCTCAAAGGGCGCGCTGCTGTTCTGCATTCTGAACATCGTCCAGCTGGTGGGCTGGACCGCCATTATGATCTTTGACGGCGCCCTGGCCGTCAACGGCATCTGGGGCCTGGGCAGCTGGGTCTGGTCCATTGTCATCGGCGGTCTCATCGTGCTGTGGATCCTTATCGGCATTCAGAACCTTGGCAAGATCAACACCGTGGCCATGACCGCCCTGTTCCTGCTGACCATTGTGCTGAGCTTTTTGGTCTTCGGCAAAGGAAACCTCCACTACGGCGGAGAAGGAGGCATGACCTTCGGCACGGCGGTGGAGCTGTCCGTTGCCATGCCCCTGAGCTGGCTGCCTCTCATCAGCGACTATACCCGGGAAGCAAAGGAGCCCAAAAAGGCAACCGCAGCCAGCGCCATTGTTTACGGTATTGTCAGCTGCTGGATGTATGTCATCGGCATGGGCGCGGCCATTTTCACCGGGGAATCCGACATCGCGCAGATCATGGTGAAAGCCGGTCTGGGCATTGCGGGCCTTGTGATCATTGTGTTCTCTACGGTGACCACCACCTTCCTGGATGCCTATTCCGCAGGCGTATCCAGCGAATCCCTCCATGGACGCATCAACGGCAAATGGGTTGCCGTGGGTGTTACGGTCATCGGAACCATCGGCGCCATCTGCCTGCCGCTGGAGGATATTACGGATTTCCTGTACTTTATCGGGTCCGTCTTCGCGCCCATGATCGCCATTCAGATCGCGGACTTCTTCATCCTGAAAAAGGATCCGGAGGACACCGCGTTCTGTGTTCAGAATCTGGTGATCTGGCTGGTTGGCTTTGTCCTGTACCGGCAGCTCATGAAGGTTGACATCCTTGTGGGCAACACCCTGCCAGATATGCTCCTGACCATCCTGCTCTGCGTGGCGGTGAGCAAGGTCCGCGGCAGCATCCAAAAGAAGAACTGATTTTTCCGCTGTCCCCTAAAAATGCAGGATTAAAAAATAAATTGCAAAGCACCTGACAAATTCAACAAAACAGAGTATATTGCTTTGTATATTTTAACGCACCAAAATCGATGAAAACCAAAGGCGTTTTTCTTGGTTCTATAATAAATATTGGGGTCAGGCGATGAGCCTGACCCCAATATTTATTATAGAACCTTTTTGTAT